>JTFO01005015.1_pt1 | contig 17240 bp, 14 predicted proteins | sample 235411 | NCBI WGS metagenome assembly JTFO01 (sample SAMN03067590, study PRJNA260953) | activated sludge metagenome | biome: Sludge; feature: Wastewater; isolation source: CETP activated sludge from laboratory augmented bioreactor treating... | place: India:Gujarat | collected 2013-04
CTTCCTTTTTGGGTATTTCCGCTGCGGTGATGATCAATGGCTACGACGGCCTGATCTACTCCATCGGCTTTTTGGTTGGTTGGCCGATCATTACGTTCCTGTTGGCAGAAAAGCTGCGTAATCTGGGTAAGTTCACTTTTGCTGACGTGGCTGCGTATCGCTTTCGCCAAGGTCCTATCCGCGCCTTTGCGGCTTCGGGCACGCTGGTGGTCGTTCTGTTTTACCTGATCGCACAGATGGTAGGTGCGGGCCAGTTGATCAAGCTGCTGTTTGGTCTGGAATACTGGGTGGCCGTGGTGCTGGTGGGTGTGTTGATGATGGTCTATGTGCTGTTCGGTGGCATGACCGCCACTACCTGGGTGCAGATCATCAAGGCTGGGCTATTGCTGTTCGGTGCCTCTTTCATGGCCATCATGGTACTGGCGCAATATGGTTTTTCGCCGGAAAAACTGTTTGCGGCGGCAGTACAGGTCAAGACCGATGCTGCTATCGCTGCCGGTAAAGATGCGGTTCAGGCCTCCACAATTGGTCAGGCCATCATGGGACCGGGTAACTTCATCAAGGATCCGATCAGCGCCATTTCCTTCGGTATGGCCTTGATGTTCGGTACCGCTGGTTTGCCACACATCCTGATGCGCTTTTTCACGGTGCCTGATGCAAAAGAAGCACGTAAATCCGTGTTTTGGGCAACCACCTGGATTGGCTATTTCTACATCCTGACCTTCATCATTGGCTTTGGCGCTATCGTGCTGGTGTCCACCAACCCTCGCTTCCTTGAAGATGGCGGAGTGTTGATTGGTGGTACCAATATGGCCGCTGTGCACTTGGCTGATGCCGTGGGTGGCGACGTGTTCCTGGGCTTTATGTCGGCGGTTGCTTTTGCCACGATTTTGGCTGTGGTGGCCGGCTTGACTCTCTCCGGTACGTCGGCTGTGTCGCATGACCTGTACTCTACGCTGATCAAAAAAGGCGAGGCCACGAACGAGGAAGTCATGCGTGTATCGCGTACGACTACCTTGGTCCTGGGGGTGATTGCCGTGTTGCTGGGTATTCTTTTCGAGAAACAGAATATTGCCTTCATGGTGTCACTGGCCTTCGCGATTGCGGCTTCGGCTAACTTCCCGGTTCTGTTCCTGTCCATTATGTGGAAGGGTTGCACGACGCGTGGCGCGACAATTGGCGGCTTCCTGGGTCTGATCGTGGCATTGCTGCTGACCTTGCTCTCGCCATCGGTGTGGGAAGCCACGTTGGGTAATCCGGCTGGCACGGCTCCATTCCCGTATGCGTCGGCGGCGCTGTTCTCCATGCCGTTGGCGTTCCTGGCGATCTGGTTCTTCTCGATCACTGATCGTAGTGCTCGCGCCGAGATTGATCGTGCCGGTTTTGAGGCTCAGTCTGTGCGTTCCGAGACGGGTGTGGGTGCTGCAGCGGCGTCTGCACACTAATCTGCTCTGACAGGCCGGGCCTGAGCGCCCGAGCCTGATCCTGAAAACGTATAAAAACCCCGGTGTGATTCAGATCACACCGGGGTTTTTTATGTGTCCCTGCGTCAGTCCCTGCGTCAGTCCGCAAGCTCAGGCGTCGGGCTTAGGCTTGGCTCTCGGATGGAACCGGCAGACCGTCAAAGCGTTCATAAAAGTAGGCTGCTGCTTCAGGTGCCTGCTCGTCTTCGGCCCGCAAGGTGGACAGAATATAGCGCTCGGCCTTGGCGCACACCAGGCGATACACGTCCCGACACAGCTCATAGGCCTGTTTGCCGGCCCAGCCCGCTGGCAATAGCTCAATGGGCAGTTGGGGGTCATGCAACTGAATACGGCGAAACTCGTGAATCAACAGGGTGCGAATCACAAAGGCCAGCTCGTCGTTGTAATCCTGTCCTGCCTCCAGCATGGCCAGAGCAGGCGCAAAACGCCGGATGAACTGCCCGTAGCCGCTGGCTACCTGGGCCAGATCCCAACTGTCCTGAATCAGTTGAGACAGGGGACGGGTTTGGGGAAGTTGGGAGGGCTCCAGCTTAGCGACATAAACCAGTGACTGAGCCTGGGTAGCCTGCAGGATGTAATCCAGAATGGTGTGATCCGGGTTCGGGTGCAGGAAAGCGGTGGGTGACAGGGCGCAAAACCCTTCCCACAGCAGTTCCTTGCGCAGGTCGGCGCGTTGTTTGGAATTCATCATCAGGGTGGGCATGCTGAAGATCAGTGTCCATTGACCATCCCAGGCTAGGTAAGTGGGGGTGTAGATGCGTTGATAGGCATGCTCGAAGCGTTGGCTGGCTTCGGGACGCAAAGTGTATTGACTGCGTCGGCCCTCGCGTTGTGCGCTTAGCCAACCTTCTTCGGCCAGCCGGTATACGCTGGTGCGCACCAGCCGGTCGCTGATCCCGAAGGGGGCCAGCAACTGAATCAGGCTTCCCAGCCAGAGTTTGCCGCCATGAGGGCGAATCACGTCCCCAAACAAGGTCATGACCAGGGACTTGGCACGGGGTGGGCGGTGTTCAAGGTGGTGGGCGGCCCATTGGGCCAGGTCGGAATAAGAAAGCTCGGACATTGTTTTTTTAAAGGCGCTCATGGCTGTATGGGAACGGCACGCCTGTCTGTGTTGACCGTTTAAGCGCTTGATTATACGGGGTGGGTGCGCAAGCGGATTGAAAGATTGTGCAAGCCAAGGGCTTTCCTTAGGCTTGCTGTCGTGTCATCGACGCACACCCTATAGATAGGGGCTGGCCAGCCAGATCAGGCGGTTACGCAAGCGTTTACCAAAACCAATCGAACTTAAGGACTCCAGGCTGACGGCCTCGGCCTCTTCAATCTCCAGATCAATCAGATTCTGGATTTGGCGGGCCGTATCGCGGCTGTAAATTTCCACGTCCAGCTCGAAGTTCAAACGCAAGCTGCGCGGGTCCAGATTGGATGAACCAATATAGGACCAGGCGCCGTCAATGGTCATGAGCTTGGAGTGGTTGAAGGGGCCGCGCGCGCGCCAGACCCGGCAGCCGGCGCGTAGAACCTGATCCAGTTGGGCTGTCATGGCGTAATTGACCAGACGCAGATTGTTTTGTCCGGGGATGACGATATCGACCTGAACGCCACGGCGGGCGGCGGTATTCAAGGCCCCTAGCAGGATCTGGTCGGGCAGAAAGTAGGGCGATTGAATACGGATATGGCGCTGGGCAATGGCAAACGCACCTTGCAGCATATGGTGGGTGCTGGCCATGAAGCGGTCAGGTCCAGAGGCAATGCAACGGGCGGGCACATGAGGCCGAGGCGCGGGCGTGGAGCTGGCATGCCAATAGGCGGGGGACAGGTCCTCGCGCGTGGTGAACTGCCAGTCGTGCCGGAAAGAGGCCAGCAACTGCATGACAGCCGGGCCCTCCAGGCGAAAGTGTGTGTCCTGGGATGGTTTGCCCTCGCTGTACTGCGCCATAAAGGATTCACGCAAATTCATGCCGCCGGTAAAGCCTACTGTGCCATCCACAATCAGTAGCTTGCGGTGACTGCGAAGATTGGCGTAGGGCATGCGTAAAAAGCCCAGCGGGTTGGTCATGAACAGAGCGCACCGTATGCCTTCGCGGCGCAGCAATCGCACAATCGGCGTGCGCGAGTATTTCGCTCCAATGGCATCGACCAGCACACGAATCTGCACGCCACGTTGATGGGCTCGTGACAGAGCACTGACGAACTCGCGCCCCAGGCGGTCGCTATCGAAGATATAGCTTTGCAAGGCAATGGTGCTGTGAGCCTGCTCAATGGCCTGCAGCATGGCGGGATAGGTCTGATCGCCACCGACCAGAACGCGTACATTATTGCCGTTGCGTAATTGGCTGCGGCTGACGCGATCGCCCAGAATCTGTAAAGAGCGAAACGGTGCGCCGACCAGGGCGCCAATGTCCGAGACGGGGGGATGCAGGTAAGTGACCTGCTCATAGAATACGTCCGCACTTTGTTCCAGGCGGCTTTGTCTGCGTACGCGGTTGATTCCCGCAATTAAATACAGAAATGGCCCCAGCAGCGGAGACATGATGATGACGCCCACCCAACTGATGGCTGCGCGCACATCGTTCTTGGTCATGGCGGCGTGAATGGCTGCCGATGCGCCCAGTATCACGCTGAGCGCCAGAGCCAGATGCGGCCAGTAATCGTGCAGCAGGGAGCGCAGATGGATCAGATGCTCTTGCATGGGGTCAATTGCTACGGTCGGGTAGGTCAGGACGTTGGTAAAGACTGTGCATCCAGGAAGGGTTCGGCTCACCTCGGGCAGCAAATTGCTGTAGACGCGAGGGGGAACGCCAGACGCCACCTCCTATGCCGGGCGACGGTTGGACGCCATACCAAAACCATTGGCCGTCTTCATCTTGTGCCAGCCAATCCCAATGGGCGGGTGCCTGATCCCAGCAGGGGAAACCGAGTGTCATCAGCAAACTTCCAGGAAATGGGACAGATTAGAGTATAAGAAAGTGTGGTTTTGTGCCAGTTTCTATTACAGACGACGCGGGCCGAAACGCCAGGCGTTTGATGGAGGACGACACGGTTGACGAGCGGAACTGCTAATTTGAAGGGCGGGGCGGCGGGTGCAAGTCAAGGCAGGCAAGGGTTTCACATTCAAACACAGTTTATTGTCCTGCCCGAACGTGTGTGGGGATGTGCGAAGGCGCCAAACTTGCTACGATGAACAAACGCAAAAAAGCCCGCTACGTGGCGGGCTTTCAAGTATGTTTTTTTCAGTTCCTGGCTTTGGCTTCTTTTTAAGGAGATACGCAAAACGCTGGAAGCGGTAAATTTTTTGGGGTGACCGATGGGGCTCGAACCCACGACAACCGGAATCACAATCCGGGACTCTACCAACTGAGCTACGGTCACCACTGTTTACTGCTTTTTGCTTCAGGCCTACTTTAGGGTGGGCTGTGAAGTAAAAAATGTATTCTAGCATGCTTTTTTTAAATAATGCAACACTCATGCATGAATACGCCGACCCTGAGTCCTGCTCCGGTCTTGCCGGTCACGGTGTGGCTCAGGTTTAATGATTTCCCCTCGTAATAGCAAGGAAGCGCGAAATGTCTCAATTATTCGTCGTTCATCCCGAAAACCCCCAACCCCGCGCATTGGCTCAAGCAGCCGAATTATTGGCTAAAGGAGGGCTGCTCGCCATTCCTACCGATTCCAGTTATGCCGTTGTCGCTCGTCTGGACGACAAGTCGGCCGCTGACAACCTGCGTCGTTTGCGTGGCTTGGATGACCGTCATCATCTGACCTTGCTGTGTCGTGATCTGGCCGAGATCAGCCACTTTGCCAAAGTGGACAACCCGCAGTATCGCCTGCTGAAAATGGCCACCCCCGGTCCGTGGACCTTTATTCTGGAAGCTACCAAGGAAGTGCCGCGCCGCGTGTCGCATCCTTCGCGCAAAACCATTGGTATTCGGGTGCCCGACCAGAAAGTGGCCCTGGCCTTGATGGAGCAAGTGGGCAGTCCCTTGATCTCCACCACCCTGATTCCCGACGGTGAAGACGAGCCCTTGAACGATGCCCAGGAAATTCTGGACCGTTATGCTCATCAACTGGCGGCGGTTGTCGATGGTGGACCGTGCCCCTTGCAGGCCACTACTGTCATTGATTTGACGGGCCCAACGCCCGAAGTGTTGCGTCGCGGATCGGGTGATCCGTCTACGCTGGGCCTGTCTTGATCCCTGACTGACACAAAACTCGCGTCCAAGTGCGTATCCGTGTTTCAATTCTGAACCTTGGGGCAGCACTCGCTGTCCCAATCAGACGGGCCGCGTGTAGGTGGCTTATCCTTTGTGAGTGGATAGTCCCACGGCCCGGACCCAAGGATCACCATGGACTCTTTTATACAGACCTTGACGGTCTATGCTTTGCCTGTCATTTTCGGCATTACGCTACATGAAGCCGCCCATGGCTACGTCGCGCGTATGTTTGGCGACCCCACGGCGATGCTGGCCGGTCGTATCAGCCTGAACCCACTGCGCCACATTGACCCTATCGGCACCATTGTGGTGCCTGCGGTTCTGTTGCTCTCCAGCGCCATGATGGGCATGGGGGGCATTTTGTTTGGCTGGGCCAAACCTGTGCCAGTGGATTGGGGACGTTTGCGCAATCCCAAACGCGACATGCTTTGGGTTGCCTTGGCCGGCCCGGCCTCCAATATGTTGATGGCTATTTTGTGGGTCCTTTATGCCCATTTGATGGTCAAGCTGGGGCAGGGTGACAGCCGCTTCTGGATGGGGATGGCAGTGGCTGGCGTACAGGTCAACCTGGTGTTGATGGCACTGAATCTGCTGCCTTTGCCGCCTTTGGACGGTGGGCGCATTGTATTTAGTCTATTGCCTAATCGTTGGGCCTATCATTATTCTCGTATCGAGCCTTATGGCATGATCATTCTGATCTTGCTGATGTTTACCGGTGTGCTCTGGACCCTGATGAGTCCTTTGATTGCACTGGGTGAAGGCATATTGAAATGGTTCTTATGATTTAACGGCTTATCCGTTAAACTTGTGAGTCATATTTTTTTTGGGCTATAGGGCCTTAAACCCGGAGATTCTTCTCATCATGGCAAGTTCGGACTCTGCTATTTCCAATTTTCAGGGCAGTATGGTTGCCCTTGTTACACCCATGGATCCCAATGGGGGTCTGGATTTTGCCGCTTACCGAAAGCTGATCGACTGGCACATTCAGGAAGGAACGCGTGTGCTGGTGGTTGTTGGGACCTCGGGCGAATCGCCTACGGTGTCGGTTGATGAACACGCTGAACTGATCAAGATTGCCGTTGAGCACGCCGCCGGTCGTGTTCCGGTGATTGCTGGTGTGGGTGGCAACTCCACCCGTGAGGCCATTGAGCTGTCGCGTCACGCCCAGCAAGTGGGTGCAGATGCCGGCTTGTCGGTGGTGCCTTACTACAACCGTCCCACCCAGGAAGGCATGTACCAGCACTTTCGCGCTATTGCCGAAGCGGTGAGCCTGCCCCAGTTTCTGTACAACGTGCCAGGCCGCACGGTCGCCGATTTGCAGAACGATACCGTGCTGCGTCTGGCTCAAATCCCCAACATCATCGGTATCAAGGACGCAACGGGCGACCTGGCTCGTGGTGGTTTGCTGCTGCGCGATGCGCCGGAAGACTTTATTGTGGTCAGCGGTGATGATCCTACCGCTGCTGCGTATATCTTATTGGGCGCCAAAGGCAATATTTCCGTGACGGCCAACGTGGCCCCACGCCTGATGAGCCAGTTGTGTCAGGCTGCTCTGGATATGGACGTACCGACGGTACGCCGTTTGAATGCCTATCTGGCAGGTTTGAATAAGAACCTGTTTATTGAGGCTAACCCCATTCCCGTGAAATGGGCCGTTGCAGAAATGGGCCTTACTCAGCTGGGATATCGTTTACCATTGACGCCGTTAAGTGCACAGCATCACGAATTGCTGCGTCAATCCTTGAAACTTGCGGATCTTCTTCCATGATTGCTAAGCCAGTTAATAAAAGCCTGATAGGGCTGTCTTTGAGCCTATTGGTACTGTCGGGCTGCTCGACAATGGACCAGATAATGGGTCAGGGCGAGTCGGTGAATTACAAGAGTACGGTTGCAGGCGATCCATTGAGCATTCCGCCGGATCTGACCCAGGCTAACCGCGACGCACATTACCGTGCGCCAGAAGGTGTCACGTCTTATTCGGTCTACTCGCAAGGCCAGAATGCACAGCAACTCAAAGGCGGGGCAGATGATATCCTGCCTCAGTCCGACGCCATCAAGGTGATGCGTGACGGTGATCTGCGTTGGCTGGTTGTAGACCGGCCCGTGGAAGACCTGTTCCCCCGTATTATCGAATTCTGGGGTGATCATGGTTTTACCATTCAGTCTCAAGATCCTCGTGCTGGTTTGATCCAGACCGATTGGGCTGAAAACCGTGCCAAGATTCCAGAAAGCTGGATTCGCAGCGCCTTGGGTTCCATCATCGACCAGGTCTTTGACAGCGGCGAACGTGACCGCTTCCGCACCCGCTTTGAGCGTGTCGGCAACAAGACCGAAATCTATGTGTCTCACCAGCATATGGAAGAGACACCGACGGCAGACGGCACCGCCTTTAAGTGGGTGTTTGCCAAAGAAGATCCCGGTCTGAATGCCGCCATGCTGGCTCGCATGATGGTGTTTTTGGGCTCGGATATTGAAACCGCACGTGAACAAGTGGCCAATGCCACCAAGGATCCTGCTGGCGTTCAAGTCCAGACCTCAGACAAGGGCGATCAGGCCGAATTGATGCTGAACGAGTCCTTTGATCGTGCATGGCGTCGTGTTGGCGTGGCCATCGACTCCGCCGGCTTCTCGGTTGAAGATCGTGATCGTTCCGCTGGTGAATTCTTTATCCGCTATCTGGATTCGGATACCGGCGAGAAGATCGAACAGCAAAACATTATTGGTCGCCTCTTCGGCAGCCGCAACACCGCCGAAGCCACTCCGTTCCGCATCAAGCTCAGTGCTCAAGGTGCAGGCACTCGCGTAACGGTGCTGGATCAGCAAGGCCAGGAACAGACGACAGCGACAGCCAAGCGCATTATTAATGTGCTGTCCACCAATCTGCGCCCCGGTAGCTGATTGTTGTAAGCTGGCCTGCGGGTCGCCTGGAAAAAGCCCTGGTTTCGTGCCAGGGCTTTTTTTATGTCTTTGCCCCGTACTGCGTGACCTTGCTCTTTTTCTCTTATCGAAGAAGAGCTAACAGGGGCAAGGAATACTATGAGGTCAAGGTGATTAGCGCTTGTTTTCCCTTTACAGAAGAAGAGGCACTTGACGGCCTTTTCCTGAAAGGATGCAGTACTTTTTTCAGGCTACGCTGGGCTTTGTGAGTAGTGTCTGTGTTGCTGTTGCCCCTGAAAGTGGCGCAAGGCCTTTTTCTGGCAGGGGTTTGAGAGAGAGCACCTTTTATTTTGTGAGCAGAGTAAATCTTTATCGAGCAGGGCTGGACTTTCTCCAAAACAGTAAAGATAATAGGAACTATTATCATTTGGTGTGTTTTAGGGAGTGGCCCATGCTGAAATCGTTTTACCGTAACGGTTTACGTTTTTGCCTGCGCATGCTGCGTGGCTCACAAGCCCCTGTTCATGCTCCTTCAGAACCGGGGGCTCGTGTGTTGGCGATGATCGAGGCCTTGCCTCGTCGTCGTCGCGAAGCTTTTGTGCTGCATCGCTTCGAGGGGCTGAACTACAAAGAAATTGCGACTCGCATGGGCACCAGCCCCCGAGTGGTTGAGCACTATATCCGCATGGCTATGCTGGCGTGCCGTCACAATCCGGCACAGGCCAATCGGGTGGATGGGGTCGTGCCGCGTCCGGCTGGTTCGTATGTCTAAGGACGAGCACATGCAGCACATTGATGAGCAGGCCTTGAGCTGGCTGCTTAAGCATCATGATCCCAAACACCAGAACGATGCCCGCAGCCAGTCCGCGTTCCGTGCCTGGCTGTCCATTGATCCCCAGCACCAGGCTGCTTTCTTGCGTTGGAAGCTGGAGTGGGAAGCGATGGATGGAATCAGCCAGGAGCAACTGACCAATTTGCGTGCAACATCCCGGCAAGCCGCAGCAGGGCAGGGAACATGGCGTCAACGCGTGCTAAATCGCTGCGTGGACGTCTGGTCTGCCAACCCCGCCTTGCGTTTTGCCTTGGGCGGCGCGGTGTGTCTGCTGCTGGGCGTGGCGTTTCTAGGTAGCGTCGGCAGCTACTTTCTTTAAGCTCCATAAAAAGCGCTTAGTCTTTATCTTCCCAGGGTGAGCGTAGATGGTGCGCCGCTTGCTGGATACGATCATCCAGTGAGGTGGCATTCAGTCTTGGAATGACACCCAGACAAGGGCCGGGCAGATAGTCATGCAGCGTTTGCAGGTTCTCCTTGGCATAACTCATCTCCGGGGCGATGTAGTTGGCGACCCAGCCCAGCAAGTGCAAACCACTGGCGCGTATGGCTTGAGCCGTCAGCAAAGCATGATTCAAGGCCCCCAAACGTAAACCAACAACCAAGACTACTGGTAGCTGCAAAGCCTGCGCCAGATCGACGCCTGTCCGACCTTGGCCCAAGGGCAGCATGAAGCCACCCACCCCTTCGACGACGACATAGTCCGCTGATTTCACCGCTGCTTGAACCGTCTTTTGAATCAGAGTCGGTTCCAATTCGATGCCTGCTTGCTCAGCCAGAATATGAGGGGCCGCAGCTGGTTTAAACAGGTACGGTGTCAGCGTTTCCGGGGCAGTGTTCAGGCTGGAGTGCCGCGCCAGGGCATTCACATCCTCGTTGTGTAGACGGCCATTTATTTCTTCCGTTCCCGATGCAATGGGTTTGATGCCTAGCGTGCTTGCGCCGCTTTGGTTCAGCACGTGGAGCAACGCCGAGCTGACCAGCGTTTTGCCAATCTCCGTATCGGTGCCCGTCACAAAGCAGGCCCTCATGCGTATTCCTTTAGCAGGCGACCTAAGCCAGTCAATACATGTTCGATTTCTTTCGTACCCCATAGATAGCCGGGCATCAGATATACCGTATTGCCGATAGGGCGCAGCATCAGCCCCTGTTGCAGGGCAGAGTGGTAAAAGCGTCGTGCGAAGCCCTGGTGATCGTACCGGGCCGGGCCCGTGTCCAGATCAAAGGCCCAGATCACTCCGCAGCGGCGCAGATGCTGCATCTTGGGATATTGCCGGTTCAGTTTGTGCAAGCCGTCATCAAGTGCTTGTCCCAGCGTTTTTTGCAACTCGTAGACAGGGTATTGCTGAAACAGCTCCAAGGTGGCCAGCGCTGCGCGGCAGGCCAAGGGGTTGCCGGTGTAGGAGTGGGAATGCAGAAAGCCCCGACGCAAGTCCTGGTCATAAAAACCTTGATAAATCGTGGGGCTGGATAGCACCACGGACAAAGGCAATGTCCCGCCGGTAATTCCCTTGGACAAGCACAGCAGATCTGGCCAGATACCTGCTTGCTCACAGGCAAAGAAGGTGCCGGTACGCCCGCAACCCACAGCAATTTCGTCCAGAATCAAATGCACCTGATAGCGGTCGCATAGCTCGCGCACACCGCGCAGATAGTCGGGTGAGTGCATGCACATGCCAGCCGCACATTGCACCAGGGGTTCCAAAATCACAGCGGCAATATCCTGATGGCTATTCAGAATCTGTTCCAAAGACTGCAGGGCGTTTTCGGTGATCTGGCTGTGTTCGTCCGGGCTCTTGGCCTGCCGCAGATCGGGGCTGGCTGCGGTGTACTGCTGGCCTAGCTGTGAGCCGTAGTTTTCTCGGAACAAGGGCACATCGGTCACGGCTAGCGCACCCAGCGTCTCGCCGTGGTAGCCCTGTGCGATGCCTACGAAACGGTGCTTGTGCTCCTGCCCCTGGTTGCGCCAGTAATGCACGCTTAGCTTGAGGGCAATTTCCACGGCGGAAGCGCCATCGCTGGCATAAAAAGCATGGCCTAAGCGATGATCGCTCAAGGCGGCCAAGCGCTCGGACAGTTGCACGACCGGCTCGTGGGTCAGGCCGCAGAGCATGATGTGGTCTAACTGCTGTACCTGATCGCTAATTGCCTGCACCAGATGCGGGTGGCTATGCCCGAACAGGTTTACCCACCAGGAGCTGATGGCGTCCAGGTAGGCGTTGCCGTGAGCATCATACAGCCAGGCACCTTGGGCGCGTTTGATGGCCAGTAGCGGCACGCCCCGATCATGGTGCTGCATTTGAGTGCAAGGATGCCAGACCGCTTGCAAGCTGCGTTGGGCCAAAGGAGGGAGGGAGTTTGAGTTCATGGCAAATCACCGTAAAGAGTGGGCGGCTTCATGTAGTGCCTGGACCAGTTGTTCAATGTCTTGATGCCGGTGCGCGGCAGACAGGGAAATGCGTAATCGGGCTTGATGGCGGGGAACGGTGGGCGGTCGTATGGCCGGTGCCCAAATACCTTTTTGAAGGAGCGTTTCGGATAGCTGCAAGGTGGGTTCGACCTCGCCAATCAGCAGGCTTTGTACCGGCGTCTCGGACGGAGCCAAGCGCCAGGGCAGATTCCGGCTCAGGGTTTGCAGCGTTTGGATGTGTTCTGTCAGCAAGGTCCGCTGTGCTTGAGCTTGTTTGATTAGTTGCAGACAGGCCAGCAAGGATGCGCAATGAACCGGGGCCAGCCCGGTGCTGTACACATAGCTGCGAGCCGATTGAGTGAGCCAGTCCGCCAGGCTATGGGAGCAGGCGATAAACGCGCCGCCTTGACCGGCTGCCTTGCCAAAAGTCCCCAGATAAATCAGGCGCTGACGTTGCGTGGCCTTGAGCTGAAAATGTTCCGGCGCGCCGCGTCCGTTTTCGCCCAATATCCCCAGGCCATGCGCATCGTCCAAATACAACAAAGCATCGTGGCGTTCGCATAAGGCGATCAGCTCATCAAGCGGGGCAATCGTTCCGTCCATGCTGAACAGGCTGTCCGAGATCACCAGCTTGAACCCTGTCGTAGGGCGGCTGAGTAAGTCGTCCAGGCGTGCCATATCCCTATGGGGATAGACGCGTAAACGGGCACCGGATAGACGGCTGGCATCAATCAGGCTGGCGTGGTTCAGTCTGTCGCAGAAGATTGTGTCTCCCTTACCGACCAAGGCAGGAATCACTCCCAAGCTGGCCTGATAACCACTGACAAAAAGACGGCTGGCCTCGAAGCCGCTCCAGTCTGCCAGATCCTGCTCCAGTGCCTGAGCCTGCGCATGATGCCCACAAATCAGCGGAGATGCGGTGGCTCCGGCGACGTCCTGTGCTTGTAGCTGCTTGAGCGCTGGGTGCTGACTCAGCCCTAGATAGTCATTGCCGGCGAAATTCAGCAAGACCTGACCATTGCGCTCGATATGAGAGTTCGGCAAGGGACGGCTGATGGCTCTTTGTCGCCACAGATTCCTGGCCTTTAAAGCCCCCAGTTGCTGATCCAGATGAGCGAGAAAAGCACTCATGACGGCAAGGCCCGGTATTGAACCGACAAGCGGTTCCAGCCCCGATAGGCGGGAAGCTGAATGCGTTCACCTTGGCCTAATTGAAGGCGAGGTAATAAAGGCAGGAACTGCTCAAGCGTCAGCCTGGCTTCCAACTGCACCAAACCAGCACCCAGGCAATGATGAATTCCGTGGCCCATGGAGAGCTCGGCCTGATTGTTGCGATTGAAATCCAGCTCGTCGGGATGGGCAAAAACCTCCGGGTCCCGGTTGGCAGCGCCCAAAAGCAACAGCAGCAATTGTCCCTTGCGTAAATGCTGACCGTGCCAGTGCTGGTTCTGCATCAAACGTCTGGCTGTGTATTGAATCGGGCTGTCGTGGCGCAGCACCTCTTTGATCGCGGCAGGAATCTTCTGGGGATTCGATAGCAAGTCCTGCTGCTTTGTGCAGTCGTCCAGCAGAGTTTGAAACAAAGAGCTGAGCAGATGCCGGGAGGTTTCATAGCCGGCAAAGAGCAACATACAGGACTGCGCCAAACGTTCGCGCCTGCCTTGAAGAGAGAGTTGCTTGTCATGCAAAAGCCGCCAAGCCAAGCCACCTTCTTGTAGGTTGGCGCTGTTCCCCAGAAAGTCGGCCATATCCAACAAGGCGTCCTGCGTGTCCATCAACAAGGGCTGATCTGGTGTCGCTTGTCCAATAAAACGCGCCAGTTGCTCTGACCAGGCCTGAAAAACAGATAAGGGTAGCTGCTGCAAACCGAGTACATCCATCATGACCAAGGCGGGGAGCGGACGGCAGACTTCATCCACCAGATCGGCAGAGCCGTGCTGTAGTTTGTTTTCCAAGCCCAGGTGGATTTGCGCAACGCGCTTTTCAATGGTGCCGTGTAGGGTGTCCAAGGCCTTTGCGCTAAAGGCGGCATTCACCACTCGCCGGACACGGGTGTGACGGGGACGATCCAGAAACACCAGTGTCCTGGCCATCAAGCCCTTGAAGGTTTGCAGACGCGGGGAGGGATGAGCACCTGCTTGAGATACCCACCCACCAACACGCCGCACACTTAAATCGGGATGCCGCAGGGCGGCTTGGACATCGCCGTGTCTGTGGACTAGCCACGCCCCACCACAGAAATCCGCATCCCACACCAAAGGTGGCCCCTGGCGAAGGCGGGCATAAGCCGGATAGGGAGACGCAAGATTGAAATCGCCAAACATGACACTGTTTCCTGAAGATCAAAGCCAGCGCAGGCTAGCACTTGAGCCGGGAAGAGGCAGTCAGGAGATTGTTTCTATTAATTCTTTCAGGGTGTTTTGAGCTAATTAATGAGTTATTTGCCGTTTATGACTACTGTTAGCGGTTTTTGTGTGACTGTTTTTTACAATAAAATTGATGAGCGAATTCGAGGTGATGGTCTTTTCTTTGCAGAAACCCTTTTTTTCTATGATTTAAAATTTTTTTTAAAATCAGATGCTTATGGGGTGGTGTGAAAAAAGGGTTTTAGTCGCAAAAAAAGCCATAAGATAGAGCCTGATTAGCATTCAGGGATGAACGCTCTAGTTTGCTGCCGAGTAGGCAGCTTAGAAACAGTCCTGCTCTAGGTATGTTCCGTCTTTGGAGTTTGCTGCCGAGTAGGCAGCTTAGAAAATGCCGACAATGCCGGTAGAAATAGTGCGAATGTTTGCTGCCGAGTAGGCAGTTCAGAAAAAGTATGGGCTGTGCTTTTTGCTAGGCGTTAAGTGTGGCGCGTCGTAAGCAGTTGAGAAAAGCTTCTGGGTTTGTATCGTGCGCAGATAAGGTTTGCTGCGATAGAGGCCGCTGAAAAGGTTTAAATGTCGGATGCCCAGCTAGCTTTTTGTCGTAGGCCATCGCCTATCCAGTGGCAAGGCCAGTGCTGGTATCGGCCCTGCAGCAATGGCAGGCTAGGACTACCGCCCTAGTCTGCTATTTATTCCAACTAATCACCGGGCATCAGATGCTGCTGGCAGTCCATCATTACTTAGTTTTTCGGTTTTACGCTGCGGCAACTTCCCGTTCAAAATAAAGTACGCCAACAGACCAATCACCAGTCCCCAGAAGGCCCCGCCAATCCCGAATAGCGTGATATTGGCAGCCGAGGCCAGGAATGTAATCAAGGCTGCTTCACGCGATTTGACGTCTGCCATGGCGCCGGCCAGGCTGCCACCAATGGTTCCCAGTAGCGCCAAGCCCGCCAGGGTGGTGATGAAGGTTGCGGGGAAGGCCATGAACACGGCGGCCAGCGTCAGGCCAAAAACACCGACAAGAATGTAGAACACGCCGGCTGCAATTCCGGCAACCCAGCGTTTGGAGGGATCCTGGTGCGCTTCTGGCCCGGTGCAAATGGCAGCGGTAATGGCCGCTACATTCATGGCGTGAGAGCCAAAAGGAGCCATGATCAGCGAGCCCAGACCGGTTACCCACACAATCGGGTTGGCGCTGGTACGAAAACCGTCGTTACGCAGGACCAGCATGCCTGGCATGTATTGGCCAGTTAGCGTAATCAGAAACAAAGGCAAGGCCACGCTCAGCAAGGCATTGAGCGTAAACACCGGCATGGTGAACACCGGCGCGGCCAGTTCCAGTTTCAGGCCACTGAGGTCGACGCGATGCTCCAATAGCAAAAAGCTCAGGCCCAGGATCAGAATGCCCACCACAGCATAGCGTGCGGAAAAGCGTTTGATGATCAGGTAGGCCAGGATCAGCAAGCCTGCCAGTTTCGGGTCCAGTGTCATGCTGCCAAATGCCCCAATGCCAAATTGCAGCAGAATCCCGGCCAGCAAGCCGGCGGCGATGCCGTTGGGAATCAGGCGGATCAGGCGCTCGAAGTAGGAGGACAGCCCCAGGGCGACGAAGGCTGCTGCCGAGATCAAGTAGGCGCCGATGGCTTCTTCATACGGCGTGGTGGCCAGCGCGGTTACCAGGAAGGCGGCGGCCGGGGTCGACCAGGCGGTGATGATGGGCTCGCGCGAGACCCAGCTCAAGAGCAGGCCGGTAACGCCGACGCCAATCGAGATCGACCAGACCCAGGACGCAGTCAGCTCGGGGCTGAGCCCGGCGACCTTGGCGGCCTGGAAAACCAGAATAAAGGTGCCACCGTAGTTAACGATGACCGAGATGAGGCCGGCAACGATAGGCGGGATCAGATCGCTGACTAAATAGGATGAGGATGATCGAGAGGTAGACATAGTGCTCTGCGCTTTCCAAAAGGAGAGATGACAAACGAGCACTAGTTATAGCGACTAAATGGACTGGTCTGATAGGACGCTTTTCTGGTGTAGGGCAGACCACTTTTGAATTAAGTAGGTGCCTGACTATATTGAGTGGGGTGGCTACGTGATTTTTGAGGGTGGCCCGAGCTGGATTGAAGCTGGGCTGTAAAGCCACTAATGCTGGCTTTATGACGAGTTGCTCGTCTTGTGAATTGCGTTTTTCATGATAGTACTTTTTCTTGCTGCAGGGCGTGAATAATGCAACGGCAACGGCAACGGCAACGGCAACGGCAACGGCAACCTCAACCTCAACCAACAAATATATCGGACTTTTGATTCTTGGCGGGCTAGAAATAAGAAAGCGGGGCAGCCTGCAAGCTGTCCCGCTTTTTTTGCTGAACTCGCCAGAGCTAGTGGCTCGGTGCTCAGTTTTCCTTGAATTGCAGCCAGCCGTCGTCCAGCCAGGCATTGAGCATTTCACGTTCGTCTTCATCCAGGGCTTCAAAATGCTCGCCGGGGATTGAGAGCTGACGCTGGTCAGCCAACAATTTCAGCGTCGGGCTGGCCGGGCAGGGGGCCACTTCACCGTTGATATACAGCTCATCGCCCCGGTACATCATGCGCGAGCAGCGGTCCAGCGCCAAGCGGCCTTCGGGCAGCTCGGGGTCGTGCAAATCAACCGGGTTGTCGGCAATGTCGAACCAGCTATTGCTGGGCAATTCGGTCAGCCAGACACCCAGGAAGCGAGAGGCCAGTGCCTCATCAAAACGAATGGCATTCAAGGCATCCAGCGACTTTTGAATCAGGTTTTCTGGCAAGGCGGCAGGTGTGGTGCTGGCCTGTGCGTCCGGGTCGGTGTAGCGCTGTTGCATGGACTCGGGCATGGGTATTGGTGGGTCGGCATACAGACCAAAGCCTTCACCACTGGCGGCGGCCAGTTGGTCTGAGGCGGCATCCATCAAACCCCGAGCCAGCGTTGCCTGGGTGGGCGAGCGAAAGCCGATGGAAATCGTCATGCAGTCGCCAATCGCAATCCCGTCATGTGCTACGTGCGGGGGCAGATACAGCATATCGCCGGGTTCCAGGGTG
>JTFO01011226.1_pt1 | contig 17232 bp, 19 predicted proteins | sample 235411 | NCBI WGS metagenome assembly JTFO01 (sample SAMN03067590, study PRJNA260953) | activated sludge metagenome | biome: Sludge; feature: Wastewater; isolation source: CETP activated sludge from laboratory augmented bioreactor treating... | place: India:Gujarat | collected 2013-04
GTCGGCCCTGATTGGTCGTGCTGTGCTGGTGCCTGGCGACCGTTTGTTGGTGGGTGGCGAAGTGGGTGATGTGACCCCTTTTGGTTTTGAGCTAAGCGCACCGGCTGAGAATGTCACGGTAAATATTTATAACGCTAGCGGTATGTTAGTGAAGCGAATGGATGTGGGCGCTGTAGGCAGTGGGCCACAATCATTCTCATGGGATGGGGTGATGGATGATGGCAATCAGGCGCCCGCCGGATCTTATAATTTTACTGTTGAAGCCACCAATGGTGATCAAGCAGTAACCTCTCAACGCTTTAATTATGCTCAAGTGATTGCTGTAACCATGGGTCAAGATGGGCCTCGGTTAGATTTAGGCGGAATTTTAGAGCCGGTGCGTCTTGAAGACGTTCGGCAAATTATTTAAGGAGCTCTATCATGGGTTTTTCTCAAGCTTTATCTGGATTACGCGCTGCTGCTACTAACCTTGATGTGATTAGTAACAACATTGCCAACTCACAAATTGTTGGTTTTAAAAGCTCTCGTGCTCAGTTTGCCGATATTTATGCCAACGCGGAAGTTGGTTTAGGTACTCGTATTGCCGGTGTGTTTCAGGATTTTAGCGACGGTAACATTGAAACGACCAACCGTACTATGGACTTAGCTATCACTGGGAAAGGCTTTTTCCGCTTCGAGCAGCAAGGTCAGATTCAATATTCGCGTAATGGTCAACTTTCTATCGATAAAAACGGCTACATAGTGAATGCGCAGGGCGCACGCTTAACGGGGTATCCAGATGGCGTAGGCTTTGGTGGTCAACCGCAAGTATTGCAGGTGCCAGCGTCTGGTCTAGCAGCGAATGCTTCGACCGGTATTGAAGCCACGTTTAACTTGGATACCTCAACGCCCATTATCGATCCGGCTACCACGCCTTTTGATATGAACAACCCTGATACTTACAGCTATGCAAACTCGGTAACCCTGTACGATTCGTTAGGTAACCCGCATCAGAGCATGATGTACTTTACCAAGGTGGCCGATAACCAATGGCAAGTACGGATGTCACGCGATGGTGAATTAGCGCCAGAAACTGGTGTACTAGATTTTGATGCCAATGGCCTGTTGGTTACTCAAACCGATATGGATGCCTTTACTTTTACCCCAGGTGAGGGTGCGGCTGATATGTCGATTGCGTTGGATGTGACTGGTACCACCCAGTTTGCAAACCAATTTGAGCTTACCGCGATTGAGCAAGATGGCTACCAGTCAGGGACCTTGATGCAAGTAGCAGTAAGCGAAAATGGTGACGTTGTTGGTACCTACTCGAACGAACAACAAGTAGTTTTGGGTACCATTGCCTTAGCTAACTTCCAAAGTTTAGAAGGTCTTCAATCTATTGGTAATAACGCGTGGATTGAAACGCAAAAATCAGGCGTGCCGATTGTGTCAGTTCCAGGAGAAGGCCAGTTTGGTGGCATTATGGCCGGTGCCGTAGAAGCCTCTAACGTAGACTTAACCCAAGAGCTCGTTGCTATGATTATTGCTCAGCGTAACTATCAAGCCAACGCTCAGAGCATTAAGTCGCAAGACGAAGCACTACAAACCACCATGCAGCTGAAGTAATAAACCATGGACGCCATTTTATATACCGCCATGAACGGCGCCCGGCAGACGCTCGATGAGCAATCGGTAGTAACGCATAATTTAAGTAATGCTTCGACCACCGGTTTTCGTGCGCAGTTGGCTGCGGCTAGGGCCGTTCCTGTGCAAGGCCCGGGTCCGTTGGATACTCGCGTCGCTGCCGTCACTACGACGGGCTTGTTTGATACCCGTGCTGGTGCCATTCAAACCACCGAGCGTGACTTAGATGTAGCTTTAGATCAAGCCAACTGGCTAGCGGTACAAACCCCAACAGGCGAAGCTTATACTAAACGAGGTGACTTGCAGGTAGATGCTGACGGCCAGTTGCTGGTGAACGGCATGCCGGTATTAGGTGATGGTGGTCCTATTTTAGTGCCTTTGGGCACCCAGTTAAGTATTGGCAATGACGGTACTTTGAGTGGGATTGGCCTAGGGGGTGATGCCAATGAGTTGGTGCCGCTAGATCGTTTGAAGTTAGTGCGGGTGGATCAACCGCAACAGCTAGAACGTAGCGCTGATGGTTGGTTTAGAAGCCCCAATGGCGGCGCTTTAGAGCGTGATGAAACCGCCCAAGTTGTCAGCGGCGCGCTAGAGGGTAGCAACGTCAATACCATAGAAGCCATGGTAGCCATGATTGATACCCAACGTCGCTACGAGCTTAATATGAGCGTGATAAAAACTGCAGACGAAACAGCTCAGCAGGCAAACAGCTTGTTGTCGGTGAAAGGTTAGTTAGGAGAATCGCAATGATTAAATCATTATGGACGGCAAAAACCGGTTTAACCGCCCAGCAACAACAGTTAGACGTTATCACCAACAACCTAGCTAACGTGAATACTGCTGGTTTTAAACGCTCGCGGGCAGTCTTTGAAGATTTGCTTTATCAAAATATGCGCCAACCAGGTGCGATGAACAACGCTCAAGACGAATTACCGTCGGGGTTGCAGGTGGGTACCGGGGTGCGAACCGTTGCCACCGAGCGCCTACACACCCAAGGTAGCCTAAACAACACCGAGAACTCGCGCGACTTGGCCATCAGTGGCAAAGGCTATTTTCAAGTGTTGATGCCCGATGGCAGTATTGCCTACACCCGAGACGGTAGCTTTCAGATTAACCAAGATGGGCAAATGGTTACGGCCAATGGATTTCCATTAGAGCCAGCAATTTTTCTACCAGCGAACGCCTTGAGCGTCACTATTGGTCAAGACGGTATTGTTACGGTCACTCAGCCGGGTAACACCCAAAGCGTGCAGGTAGGTCAAATTTCTCTGGCCATGTTTATGAACGACGCCGGGTTAGAGGCTCGTGGTGGTAACCTTTACGTGGAAACTCAAGCGTCTGGCGCTCCAAACGAAGCACTACCAGGTTTTAATGGGGCTGGTACCTTGTATCAAGGCTTTGTTGAAGCATCTAACGTTAACGTCGTAGAAGAAATGGTCAATATGATTCAAACCCAGCGAGCCTATGAAATTAATAGTCGCGCCATTTCTACCAGCGACGAAATGCTGGCGCGTTTAGGTCAACTGTAAGGAATGAGCACCATGATGCGCGCTGGTAAGCTGGCAATCAGAGCTATGGCAACTGTTGGGTTATTAGGCTTAGCGGCTTGCAGTTCATCGCCACCTGAGCCTAAAGTTGTTGAGCCTTATCAGCCTATTCATATTCCCGAGTATGCCCAAGCAGAAGCGAATGGCTCGATCTTTCAAGCGCAACAGGGCTATGTTCCTCTGTTTGAAGATCAGCGTCCCCGCCGAGTTGGTGATGTGATTACCATAGTGCTAGAAGAACAAGTGAGTGCTACTAAAAACTCATCCTCGCAGGCTTCTCGAAGCAGCAATATGGGGTTGGATTTAGAAGGTTTACCGGAAGCTTTAGAACAGTTAGCTGAATATGGTTTCACCGTTGGTAGTGCCAATGATTTTGCTGGGTCTGGCGGCTCCAGTGCCAGTAATCAATTTTCTGGCATTATTACCGTACAAGTTACGCAAGTATTAACCAATGGTAATTTACGAGTGCGTGGCGAAAAGCAGCTCGCAATTAACCAAGGCACCGAGTACATCCGTTTTTCTGGGATTGTGAATCCACGCAGTATTAGTGGACAAAACAGCGTTACTTCTACGGCTGTCGCAGAAGCGCGATTGGAATATTTAGGTGATGGTTATATCACCGAAGCGCAGCAAATGGGCTGGCTGCAACGCTTTTTTAATTATATTGCGCCGTTTTAACAGCAGCATATAAGCAGGATAGAAGAATGAAGATGCGACAGTTTTGGGTAGCTTTAGTAGCACTGGCACTCTTGATGCCAACCGTGCACGCCGAGCGCATTAAAGATCTTGCTGATTTTGCCGGCGTTCGCACCAACAGTTTGGTGGGATATGGTCTCGTTGTAGGGCTTGATGGTTCAGGTGACCAAACCATGCAAGCGCCGTTTACTGGCCAGAGTATGACGAACATGCTAGCTCAGTTAGGAGTCACTATTCCGCCAGGTACGAATATGCAATTACGAAATGTTGCGGCGGTGATGGTTACTGCCACCTTGCCGGCGTTTGCACGGCCAGGGCAACAACTTGATGTGGTGGTGAGCTCCATTGGTAATGCCCGTAGTTTGCGCGGTGGCACCTTGTTGATGACCCCCTTGAAGGGTGCAGACGGGCAAGTTTATGCGTTAGCCCAAGGCAATCTGCTAATCAATGGCGCCAGTGCTGAAGCACAAGGCTCGTCAGCGCAAATCAATCAACAAGCTGGTGGTCGTATTAGTGCCGGTGCTACCGTAGAGCGTAGCGTCGCACTTGATTTGGATCGTACCCCGCGCAGTCTACAGCTTAATTTAAAGCAGGCAGACTTTACCACCGCGTTGAACATGGTAGATACCATCAATAGTGACTTTGGTTACCCAGTAGCACAGGCCATTGATGGGGGCACCATTCGCTTAGAGAGCCCTGCTGATACAACCGACCGCGTGCGCTTTATGGCGCGCATTGAAAACATTGATGTCTATGCGGGCCCAAGTGATGCCAAAGTGGTGTTTAATTCACGTACAGGCTCAGTGGTCTTGAGTGGCCCGGTAACACTTCGTCAAGCAGCGGTAGCCCATGGCAATTTAACCGTGACCATTGCCCAGCGTAGTCAGGTGAGTCAACCGCCAGCGCTTAGTGGTGGTGATACCGTGGTTACCGAAGGTGCAGATATTGCGATTAGCCAAGAAGGTGGTGCACTGCAAGTGGTTGAAGGCACAAATCTTATGCAAGTAGTGCAGGCGTTAAATAGCTTGGGCGCAACTCCTAGTGATTTAATGGCGATTCTGCAAGCGCTCAAAAGCTCTGGTGCATTACGGGCTGAATTGGAGATTATTTAATGGCTGATAGTAACGCAATAAGCCAGTTAACCCGTGGCGTGGCCATGGATGTGCAATCGTTAGACTCATTGAAAACGGCCAGTAGGCATCGCCCAGAGCAAGCGGCTACCGAGGCTGCGCAGCAGTTTGAAGCCTTATTTATTCAACAGATGATGAAATCGATGCGGCAAGCGGGCGGCGAGTCAGAGCTGTTTAATAGTAACGCCATGCGCACCTATACCGATATGTTTGATCAGCAACTAGCGAGCGAGATGGCCGCAGGTAAAGGGATTGGTTTAGCTGAGCAGTTATTACAGCAACTTCAGCAAAAGCCACGCTAAGCACTTAAGTTTATGCCGCTGCTGCCGATACCATAGGCATCAGTAAAGGGAGCAATTATGAGTATTTTTGCCATTGGCTTAAGCGGTCTTCGAGCTGCTCAAAGTGGATTGTTTGCCACCAGCGGTAACATCAGTAATGTGGGTACGCCCGGTTACAATCGTGAGTTAGTCCAGTTAAGTGAAAACCGTGCAGCTGGGGTTTTAGTGAATGGGGTTGAACGCCAGTTTAACCAGTTTGTGGCAACTCGACTCAATGCCGCAAGTGGCTCATTAGCATCCTTTGAAGCCTATCACACTCAAGTTAAGCAGATTGATAATTTGCTATCGGACGAACGCGCAGGCTTGGCTCCGGCCATGCAAGAGTTCTTTAAAGCTATTGGCCAGGTGAATAGTAACCCAGCAGATCCAGCCGCTCGTGCGGGTGTTATGGGTACCGCCGGCACCTTAACCGCACAATTCCGCTCCTTTGATAATTATTTAAACGACATTGAGCGCAACATTGGTAATGAGATCACCTACGAGGTGAACAGCATCAATTCACTCAATACTCAAATTGCTAGCCTCAATAAAGAAATTTTGCTGGCTCGCAGCGGTGGTACCGAGGCTCCCAATAGTCTCTTAAACCAACGCGATCAGTTGGTGCATGAGCTTAGCCAAAAAATGGACGTGCGCGTGTATGAGCAGTCTTCAGGCTCTTACAGTGTCTCAATGAGTAATGGCCTACCGTTAGTAGCCGGCGATAAAACCTATGAGCTTGAGGCGCAAACGGACCAAGCAGATCCTACCCGGTTAGCGATTGTTTATACCAATGCTACAGGGCAGCCTATTCAGTTACGAGAAAACGTATTTAGCCGCGGCTCGCTGGGTGGGTTACTGGAATTTCGCTCAGAAAGCCTCGATACCCTTCGTAATCAGCTAGGCCAGATGGTTGCGGTGTTTGCCTCAGCAATGAACGAGCAGCATCAACAAGGGGTGGATTTAAATCAGGACCCGGGCCAAGCGATGTTTAGTATGGGCAGCCCGCTTACCTACAGTCATAGCGCTAACACTGGCGATGCTACCGCCACCACAACCATTACCGATGCAACGGCACTGTTAGCCACAGATTTTGATGTGCAATTAGGACCCGATGGTTATCAGGTGACTCGTCTAGATAACGGTAAAACCGTACCAGCAACCTTTGATGCTGCTACTAATACGTTATCTTTTGCGGGCGTGGAGGTGAGTTTTGCCGGGGGCGCAGTAGCCGAAGGTGATCGCTTTAAAGTACGGCCGCTGGTAAACCAAGCGAAGAATTTCGAGCTGGAGCTTGAAGATGGCTCACAGTTTGCAGCAGCCCAGTCGAATGCCAGTGGCGATAATAGCAATAGCTTAGCCTTACAAGAGCTACAGAATCAGCTGTTGGTGGAAGGTAAAGGCACCTTTAATCAAGCCTACGGCAGCATGGTGAGCACCTTGGGTAACCAAATCAATGTGGTGCAAGCTAACATGGCGGCCCAGCAAGGCCTAACCGAGCAACTTTATGCGCTGCAGCAATCTGAGTCTGGGGTCAACCTAGATGAAGAAGCCGCTAATTTGATTCGTTATCAACAATATTATCAGGCTAACGCAAAAGTCATCGAGACCGGTTCAACCATTCTCGATACCATTTTGTCGTTACGTTAAGGGTTGGGAGCAAGTAGATGCGTATTAGTACCATGACCATGTACAACCAGAGCAATACCTCGATGAATCGGCAGCAAACTGAGTTTCTGAAGATCTCGCAGCAAATTGCCAGTGGTAAGCGAATAGTCAATATTTCTGATGACCCGCAAGCCATGACCCAAGCCATTAATATTCAGCAATCTAAAGCGGTAAGTGGTCAGTATGACCAAGCTCGAATTGGCGTGCGCAACGCGCTATCGCAAGAAGAGAGCGTTTTGAACAGCGTCAGTGATGTGTATAGCCGCGCTAAAGAGCTGCTGATTCAAGCCTCTAGCGATACGATGTCGGATGCCGATAGGGCTTCTATTGCGAGCGAATTAGAAGGGGCTTATCAGTCCTTGTTAGGGTTGGCTAATACCCGTGATGGCAATGGCCGCTACTTGTTCGCCGGGTACCAAGACGATAGCCCAGCTTTTGCTGCTGGCGCTGATGGAGCCGTGCAATACGTAGGTAACGACCAAGTTAGACAACAAAAAATAGATGGCGATAGACTGGTTGATGTGGGTCACATTGGGGCCGATATTTTTGATCGTGTGCATAGCAGTGCTAACTACCTTGCTGATGCCCCGCTCACAAACCAAGGGACATTAGAATTTGGCAATATCGCCATTACCGACGTTGATGCGGCGGGTTTTGGGGATGCTTTTGACATTGAATTTGCCGACAATGGCGGCGCCATGCAATACCGTGTTAATGGCGGTGCTTGGGAAGATTACACCGATCCTATGACGGTTTCTTTAGCCGGCGTGGCGATTGAGTTAAAAGGCCAGCCAGCTGCGGGCGATAGCTTGCGTGTGGCTCGAGGAGCTGAAAATAATACCAATATTTTCCGCACCTTCGAGAAAGCCATGGCCGTGTTAGATGCTCCCGCTACGGATGCCTCCAGTAAAGCTACCCGAGCTAATACCCTGCGTACCGTGATGCGCGAGTTTGATAATGGCCTAGACAACGTGCTTACTACCCGTGCAGAGGTGGGTGCGAGCTTAAATGAATTGGATGCGTTAGATGCTATTGCTGGTAATCGGGAACTGGCTTACGAACAAGCATTATCGCAACTGGTTGATTTAGATTATGTCGAGGCGGCTAGCCAGTACAGCGTGCGGATGGTGGGTTTACAGGCCGCGCAAAAAGCCTTTGTTGATATGAAAGGAATGAGCCTGTTTAACTTCCTGTAAGTTGTTAAACAGGGAGTAAACTCCAAGCCAAATTCAATAGCTTATAACGCCATGCTGGTGAGTACCTGCTCTAGCATGGCAAACCCCTGCTCAAATAGCCGCCGTAAATACCCGCCAAGCTCAGTCATCAATACCGTTAATAACACCAAACCCAAGGTCAACGACATCGGAAAGCCCACCGAAAATACGGTAAGCTGTGGCGCAGAACGATTCAATATACCTAAGGTAAGGTTAACAATAAGCAGTGCGCCGAACACCGGTAAAGCCAGTAAAATACCAGAACTAAAGATGACCATGCCAAACTGGGCAATCAACAAAAAGGCATCAGCGTTCATGCCCAAGGTTCCGACTGGTAACAAAGTAAAAGAGCGAGCCAGAACTTCTAGCATCAATAAGTGGCCGTCTAGGGCTAAGAACATCAAAATAGCAAAGGTATAGAAGACGCGCGATAAGATCATGGTGTTGGCGCCGCTATCGGGCGAGAAAAAGGTCGCGAACGCTAACCCCATTTGTAAGCCAATGTATTCACCTGCGGCCTGCACCACGGCAAATACAACTTGCATCACTAAACCTATGGCGACCCCAATAATCAGCTGTTCGATGATGATACCAAAGCTGGCCCAAGAGAACAGCGGCACGGCTGGTAGCGGTGGTAGTACTGGGCTAATAATCATCGTGAAAATCAGCGCTAAACCAAGTTTAACTCGGTTGGGAAGGCTTGAATGACTGAAGATAGGGGCTATCAATAAAAACCCAGTAAAACGGCAAAATGGCCACAAAAACAGGCTAATCCATTCTTGTAACTGCGCAAAAGAGACGGTAATCATGACCGACCCTATTGAATCATGATAGGAATATTAGTGAAGAGACGCGTGGTAAAATCAATAATCAACTGCAATAAGTAGGGCCCGATCATAATCAAAACAGCTAATACACCAAGTATTTTGGGGATAAAAGATAGGGTCATTTCGTTGATTTGGGTGGCCGCTTGAAACAAGCTGATCAACAAACCTAAAAGCAGCGCTGTAAGCAGCAGCGGGCCCGCTAGATAGAGACACACCAGCATCGCTTGGTAGGCAATGGTCATGACTGTTTCTGGGGTCATCGCCGGCTCCTACAGGTAAAAACTGTTGGCTAAACTGCCAATCAGCAATTGCCAGCCGTCAACCAACACAAACAGCATTAGCTTAAACGGCAACGAAATGGTCGCCGGCGGGACCATCATCATCCCCAAGGCCATCAGCACACTGGCAACCACTAAATCGATGATTAAAAAGGGAATGAAAATAGTAAAACCAATTTGAAAAGCGGTTTTTAGTTCGCTGGTAATAAAGCTCGGCACCAGTACGTGAAAAGGCACGTCTTGAGGACTTTCTAAGGGCCCGACATTCGCCAAGTTAGCAAATAACGCTAAATCCGGCTCGCGCGTTTGTGCGAGCATAAACTCACGTAATGGGCCGCCAGCTAACTCGATAAATTGCTCAAATCCGATAGCATCTTGGCTAAAGGGGAGCCATGCAAGTTCGTAAATTTGGCTGAACACCGGCTGCATAATAAAAAAGGTTAAAAACAATGCTAACCCCAGCAGCACTTGGTTAGGCGGTGCTGATTGCGTACCCATCGCCGTACGCAGCAAGCCAAATACGATAATAAGCCGCACAAAACAGGTCATCATTAAGAGTACGGCGGGTAAAAAAGTAAGGCTAGTTAAAAACAGTAAGGTTTGCAGCGACAGCGACCATTGTTGGCCGCCATCTTCAGTTGGGCTAGTAGTTACCCCTGGGATGCTCTGCGCAATGGCGTCGAGCGGCAGTAACAGGCTACCTAATGCAACAACTAAGACCACCCACCAACGCATCAGTCGTTATCCTTGGTGGGGTTAGCAACGCGAGAATTGGCAGCCTGAAAACGAGCGGCAAAGCTGCTTAGTTGAGTTGCAGGAAGAGCCTGCGCTGGCATTTCGTGTAATTTATTGATGCCGTTGTTGGTAACGCCAAGCACCAACCAAGTGTCTTTTACAGCGACAATGACAACACGTTCGCGTTGACCGATAGCCAAACTACCAACCACTTGCATTAAGCCTGGTTGGCCAACACTTTTACCTGACAGCTTACGAAACACCCAAGCGCACACCAAGATCACCGCAATAATAAATAACAAAATCAGGGTTACCTGGCCTAAGAGGGCCATACCGGTGGCTAATTCGGGTGCGTCGGTACTTTGCATACGCTTAACGATTCAATTTTTGCACGCGCTCAGACGGCGTGACGATTTCGGTAATTCGGATACCGTATTTATCGTCTAACACGACCACTTCGCCTTGTGCGATTAAGTAGCCGTTGATCAGAATATCCATCGGTTCGCCAGCAAGACCATCTAGCTCTACCACTGAGCCTTGGGCTAATTCTAGCAACTGTTTGATGGTGATCCGGGTGCGCCCAAGCTCTACGCTTAGCTTGACTGGAATATCCATAATGATGTCGAGCTCGTTCATGGCTGAACTGGCAGCTGCACTACTATCCAGTGGTTTAAATACGCCGGCATTATCACTCGCCGCACTGGCTTGCTCTTCGTCTAGGGCATCAGCCCATGGGTCTTGTTCGTTGTTAAACGAATCGTCTTTATTCGTCATCAGATGACTCCTTGGCGCGCAGTGGTGTGAATACACCTTTGCGGCTATCTCGCAGAATAGATTGAGGGAAGCGGTGATTATCTAGCATTTGCTTCACTTTCAGCGCTCTATGTTCATCAATGGTACCAAATTCACATTCCATGATAGGCAATGAGTTAACCGTAGCCATCACAGTCGCCGGTAGCTCAATGGGTAAAATATCGCCTGGCTTCAATGACATCACTTGGGGTAAGCGTAAGGGAATTTCGACAAAGTCGGCGATGACTTCAACACTAGACGATTGTAGTTCATGAGTGATGCGTTGGCGCCAAGCTTTGTCGTTTGAATTACCACCAATGTCCGCGCGTAGGTTACTTAGCTTGTCGCGCAGTGGCTCGACCATGGCATACGGCATACAGATTTTAAAGGTGCTTTCTAAATGCCCGACTTCTAAACGGAACGTCGTCGTCACCACAATTTCGCTGGGTGAACTGGTGATGGCGGCGAACTTAGGTTGTACTTCTGAGCGAATGAAGCTGATTTCTAACGGATGCACAGCACGCCACGATTCTTGATAGGCGTCGATAGCTAAATTCAAGACTCGATTGATGATTCGCTGTTCGGTGGCGGTAAATTCTCGCGCTTCGTTGCGCGTCATAAACCGACCATCACCACCAAACAAGTTTTCGACAATAATACTTACCAAGGCATGGGGAAACACCACCAAGGCACTGCCGCGCAGCGGTTTCATCGAGATGATATTGAGGTTAGCCGGTGACGGGGTCGCATCAGCAAAATCACTGAAGCGCTGATAGCGCACCGAATCCACCGTGATATCTGCGTTACGGCGCAACAAGTTAAACAAGTTCATGCGAAATTGCCGGGCAAAACGCTCATTGATAACTTCTAAGGTATGCAAGCGCTCGCGCACAATACGAGCCTGCGACCCCGGGTCGAAAGGCTGCTGCTTGACCTTCTTGCGCTGCGGCTGCGCACTTTTAGCGGTACTTGCGGACACATGGTCAGTAGCGGTAGAGCCGATCTCGTCGGCAACTTCCGCTTCTGGTTCTATAGCACTGATAAGAGCATCAAGCTCTTCTTGTGACAGGTGGTGTCCGCTACTCATAACTTCTTCTTATTGAACAATAAATTCTGTGAACAAAACATCGTTGATGAGAATTTCTTCATCGCCCGAGTAAGGCTCGCTCAAAGCCTTGGCTATGTTGCTAGCCAGGGTTTTTTTGCCTTCAGATTTAGCAATCTGTTCTGCTTGCTGACCTGATAATAAGACCAGTAAGCGGTTGCGTACTTGCGGCATGTTTTTAGTGAGCAATTCTTTCATTTTCTCACTAGGTAACTCTAGCGTTAATCCGGCATAGAGCAAGCGCGGACCATACTGATCGCTGGCCAAGTTCACCGTAAACGGCGCAATATTTAAAAATACTGGCTCGATTGCTTCTGGTTCTACATGCCCTCCGGCGACAGAAGCCGTTGCGGCGATGTTTCGAGTATCCCAAAGCAAATACGTATTAAGCGCCATTACCCCAATGAGGAGCACTTGCAAGACCATCATGATTGGAGAGCTCTGTCCCGCCGTAGCCGACTGAGCGTCATTTTTTCGCGCCATGTTATCTACCTTTTCTATCATCCATTAGCTGCTTGCTTAGGCGTAAGTATCAACTGCGCCTGAAGCAGACGCAGCAGTATGCCGAGAATTTGCTTCTCTGTCAGTATTTTCGGCCGCAGTGGCGATTTCTGCAGGGTTAATTTGCGAGTTATTTCGCCCCTGGTCACGATCTTGTTGCGCAAAGCCAGCTGCAGACTGGCCGGAACCAGCAAATTGCTGTGCGGTACTAGCGTGGTTAGATTGCTCGCTTACTTGCGAGCCCTGTAACTGAATTCCCTGATTTGCCAAAGTATCTCGTAGCTGTGGCAAGGCTTGCTCTAACGCTGCACGCACAGCACCGCTGTGAGTGAGGATGGCCAGCTGTGCTTGATTGCGTTCATCCAATTGCAGTTGCATCTGTAGCGGACCAAGCTCGGCGGGATGAAGCTTTAGCGTCATCTGTTGGCCGTTGTGCATCACCATCTGCACCATTGATTGGCTTAACTGGTTAGCCCAAGCTTGAGAACCTACCGATGCAGTTAGCTGGGCACTGCTGGTGCTTGCGCTCGATAAGTTACTCGCATCGGTTAACATCACTTGAATAGCAGGTGCTGTCAGGGTCGAGCCTGCTGCCGCAGGAGCCGCAGTGCTGGCAAGTGTGCCCGTAGCCAGTTGTGGTGAGGCGTTATCCGCAGGTGCTAGTGCTTGATTGCTTTGGCTAGCTAACGCTGCTGCCACAGAGTTAGCAACGCTAGAATGGGGCGCTTCGGTTGTGGCTGCCGCATGGGTTGCGGAGAGGGGTGCTGATAGTGTTGGCTTAGCCCCTGCTAAATCACTCGCAGTCGCGCTAGCAGCTGTTAAAGCTCCCGACACGTGATTAGGTTTGGCAGTCTTGCTTGCGACATGATTTGCAACATGGCTTGCTGCGATATTCGTAGCCTGTTGGGTACCAACCAGAACCGCTGGCGATAATGAGTTAGTGTGAGCAGCCGCAGAGGCGAGTGCTAGTGCAGCGGTCCCGCCTTCGTTCGCAGCCAGGGTCTGCGCAAACAGAGTCGCAGCAGGTGCACCTGATGGATTCCCCGTTGCCAGGTCAGCTGCAACACCAAGGTTTGCCAGTAAGGCCGGCGCTGAAAATTGCGGTAATTGGCTGCCAGAGCGGGCCACCTGTTGCGTTAGATCTGGGTTCTTGCTGGTGGCAGTTTGGGCCGGCAACTGTAAAGCAGCGAAAAGCCCAGTAAAACCACTGTCGGCGCCAGTGCTGCCTAGCTCAGTACCACTGGCATCTTTAGTGCCGGTAGTACGAGGGCTAACAGGCACTGCTGCGATAACCGAAGATATTTGTACCATGGCCGTTCCCTTATTTAAGCGCCTGTTGCTGACGTACGTACATCGCAATGGATAGTTCGTCAGCCAGCTTTTGCTCACGTTTATTTTGTTGTTGCTGCGCCTTATCCTGCTGCCGTTGTGCTAGGGTTTGATAAGACTGCAACTGCTGCTGTTGCTGCTGCCAATGCTTGGTACTGTGAGCTACTTTTTGTTGCTGTTGTACCAACGCTTGCTGAGCCTGCGTGATGGCTTGATCTAAACTACTTAAAAAACGCCGATAAGTGGTTACCATCACGGTTGGCAAGCCCGCCTGCAATTGCTGTTGCAACTGTGCCGCATATTCATTGCGATATTGCTGCAACACCTGTAACTGCTGCGAAATCTTTACTTTGTTCTGCCGCTCAGAGGCGAGCAACACAGCTGCCTCGGTGCGAGCTTGTTCAGCACGCTCGGTTAACAAAGACAATGCGGTAGAGTTCATTATGCCCCTCCTACTAACGAGGTTAAGCCTTTAAAAGCGGCCTCAAAAGGTGCTTGTTCGTGCATTTGCTGTTGTAAGAAGCGCTCGATTTGCGGTTGTTTTTGCACCGCCTGATCTAAGAGGGGGTCGTGACCTGGGCTGTATGCACCTACACTAATGAGATCGCGATTGCGTTGATAGACCGAGAATAGTTTTTTCAAGCGTTGCGCACTTTGCAACTGATTAGGCGCGGTAATGCTAGGCATAACACGACTGATAGAGGCCTCAATATCGATGGCCGGGTAGTGTCCACTCTCAGCTAATTCACGTGATAAAACAATGTGGCCATCGAGAATGGCGCGGGTGCTATCAGCGATCGGATCTTGTTGGTCATCGCCTTCAGTTAACACCGTATAAAATGCAGTGATAGAGCCGCCACCACGGGTACCATTACCGGCGCGTTCAACTAAGCTAGGTAATTTAGCGAAGACACTTGGTGGATACCCTTTAGTAGCTGGGGGCTCGCCAATAGCTAAGGCGATTTCACGTTGCGCCATGGCATATCGAGTAAGAGAATCCATAATCAACAACACATGTTGGCCGCGATCGCGAAAGTCTTCGGCTAAGCGGGTAGCATAGGTAGCGCCTTGAAGGCGTTGTAACGGCGATGAATCTGCGGGTGCAGCTACCACCACGGACCTGGCCATCCCTTGTGGCCCAAGAATATGATCAATAAACTCTTGTACCTCACGACCACGCTCACCAATTAAACCCACCACAATCACGTCGGCTTTGGTAAAGCGCGCCATCATGCCAAGCAAAACAGATTTACCCACACCAGAGCCGGCAAATAGGCCCATGCGTTGGCCGCGACCAACGGTCAGTAAGCCATTGATAGCACGAATACCAACATCGATAGGAGTATCGATAGGGGCACGTTGCATGGGGTTGATAGGAGCACTAGCAAGGCCGCCAAATTCTGTGTGTTTAGGCAATGGCCGATTATCTAAAGGCTGTCCTAAACCATCTAACACCCGTCCTAATAACGCAGGGCCCAGAGGAAAGCGCTGACCGCTTTGGTCGTTGTCGGTAAAAGGCACCACGCGTGCACCTGGCACTAATCCTTGCACGTTGTTGAGTGGCATTAAATAAGTAATATCACCTGCAAAACCAACCACTTCAGCAGTAATGCTGTTGGCATTGGCTTCAATACAGCAATGGCTACCAACCGGCACTCGTAAGCCCACAGCCTCAAGTACCATGCCGGTGGCCCGCACCAAGCGGCCGCACATAAACCAACGCGGCTGTTCGTTAAGGCGCTGCTGTACGCTGGTAAGCGTTTGTTGCCAGTGGGGCAATAGGCGGGCCGAATTAGGCATGTCGCCCTCGTACTTGCTGTAGCATACGTTGCCAGCGGGTTTCGATGGTTGCGTCTAATTCACCTTGAGAGGTGAGTAACTTACAGCCGCCGCGCTCTAATCGCTCATCGGTTTTTAATTTCCAGCGTAAACTGGCGAGCTCATCTTGCATATGCTGTTCCACGAGCGCCAGATCTTGTGGATGCAGAACTAGCGTAGGGCGCTCACCCAGCAGCGGGTCTTCATGAATGATATCGCGGATAAGCGCAATGATTTGCTCAGGATTCGCCGCTAAGGCTTCACCGGCAAGTTGTTTTCCTACCGTCATGGCCAATTGCAGTAAGCTATCAGCTAACTGCTCGCTCATGCTATTGATAGCGCTGTCGGCGCTTTTTAATAAGTCTGCTAATGGCGCTAAAGCTTGCGCTAGTTCGGCTTTTGCTGATTCTTCTGCAGCCGCTTTACCTGCCGCTAGGCCCTCAGCGTAACCTGCGTCGTAACCTGCCTTATGCCCCTCGGCATGGCCTTGTTCAGCGGCCTCGGTACGCGCTTGCTCTTGTAACTTCTTAAGTTCGCTTTGCTGGGCAAACTCGGCCGTTTTAACCTGAGCATTGTCGGCGGGTGTTGGTGGTTTGGACGGCGCCGGCTGATTTAACGAACGCATGTTCCAGCTTTGCCACTCTTGCTCAGAGTTGCTATTGGTAGAGCTTGGTTCAGTAAAAAAAGGCTTAAACGTAGGCATCGTCACCGCTACTCAAGACAATTTCACCAGCATCGGCCAAGCGACGAACCACCTGCAGAATAGCTTTTTGTTCGCCTTCCACTTGCGATACTCGGATCGGTCCACGAGTCTCCATTTCTTCACGAATAAGCTGTGCCGCACGCTGGGACATATTGCGTAGGAATTTCTCCACCAATTCGTCGGGTGCGCCCTTGAGAGCGATCACCAACGATGAGGTTTCTACCTGACGCAAGAGTACTTGGATACTGCGGTCGTCCAAGTCCAATAAGTTTTCGAACAAGAACATTTCGTCGACAATCTTTTGTGCCAACTCGTCGTTGTAGGCGCGAATATTTTCCAATGCAGTATCTTCTTGGCCTGCAGAAAGTAAGTTGAGTATCTCTGCAGCGGTTCGCACTCCGCCCATTTTGCTGCGCTTGAGCGATTGACCATCTAACATACCGCCAAGCACCTCGGTCAGCTCTTGTAAAGCCGCTGGCTGCACCCCGGTAAAGGTGGCAACTCGTAGCACCACGTCATTGCGTAGGCGCTCGTCAAATAGCTCCAGTACTTTTGCCGCTTGGGCACGATCCAAGTGGATTAAGATGGTGGCAATGATTTGCGGATGCTCATCTTTAATCATTTCAGCAACTTCTGGTACGTCCATCATGTTTAATGCGTCTATACCAATGCCACCCACTTTGTGCTCAAGCACGTCTTCAATCAGTGAGTTAGCACGGTCGGTACCAAGCGCTTTGGTTAACACAGAACGCACGTAATCGTCGTATTTATCTAGCGATGGGGTGTCGGCCAGATGCTGATGGAAGAGCTCCAGCACCGCTTTGATTTCGGCATGGGATACGTCATTAAGGCGCGTCATTTCCTTACTGATCTTTTGAATTTGGTTAGGCGCAAAGTGTTTAAAGACTTCTGCAGCAGATTCTTCTTCAATCATCAGTAACAGTAGCGC
>JTFO01004754.1_pt1 | contig 17100 bp, 12 predicted proteins | sample 235411 | NCBI WGS metagenome assembly JTFO01 (sample SAMN03067590, study PRJNA260953) | activated sludge metagenome | biome: Sludge; feature: Wastewater; isolation source: CETP activated sludge from laboratory augmented bioreactor treating... | place: India:Gujarat | collected 2013-04
CCTTTGGCAGAGGATAATACTTTACCTGTTTTTTTGTTTATGGGAATTGCGTTCGGGTTAAACGTACTTTCCTTCGCAGCCATTGCCATCATAAAACCAAAATCCACACCGGAAACTTCTGATGCTCTTCTGATAGCGGCTAAAACTGCTTCCGTGATAGTGTAAGCGCCTATATTAATTTTTTTAGAATCTGCGTTTGCGTCATATGGAACTTCGACATGTTCTCCTTCTCCCGTTGTTTGTTCAACCGTTTGTTCTTGAGAAGTTCTTGCCTCATTCCAAGGAACATCCGTTCTTTGCTCACCTAATCCTGTAATATCAACAGAAGCGCCATTTACATCACCAATAGGTGGAGTTAAATTATCATTTCTGGGATGACCATCAAATGGTTCATGTGTTGGCATTCTACTAACCGAAGAAATAACTTCACCTGTTTTATCCGTTCTTGCAAAGAACTGAGGTTTGGCCGGATCACCAGAACCACCCATGTTATCATAAATCATACCATCTCTGTAAATGGTTGATGCTTTTTGACTAATCAAATCACCAGCAACTTGAATAATCTCACCAGTAAGACCAAAAGCACTTCCCACTTGCATAGTCATATTACCAGAAGCAGTTGCTATTATATTTTGACCAGCATCTAGCACAATATTTCTATCGGCTCTCATGTTAATATCTAACTCTGAACGAACCGAGTATGAACCTTTGGTGTACATATCGATACCAATATCAGAAAGTTCTATCCATGAATTTCCTCTAGGTGTAATGAAATATATAAAACCAGTTGTGTCATTGATAGTAATACTAGCACCAGAACGAGTCCTAAATCTAATATGTTCATCCAATACATTATCATCAATAGAAAAAGAATGTCCTCTTGGTGATAACATCCCCATTACACGACTAGGTGTTTCTCTTCTGGCAGAAGTTGATGATGGCCCTCTTTGAAAGTCGGCATATAGACCTTGTTGAGTAAATGCATTATGTAATGGCTCGAATCTAGGTCTAGTAGGAGCATTAGGCGATATGCTCCTATCTTTCTTGTTATATTCAGTCACTGGTGGCAAGATACCTTGTTCTCCACCTTGATTTGAAGTATTACTTGCCACTTCTGGAATCATATGATTCATGTTTTGTTGGTATAGACAGGCAAACCAGAATCCTTTTACTTGTTCTCCGCCAGCAAATGTAACCAGTACTTCGTTGTTAATATCAGGTGGTACAGCCCACCATCCATAACTTGTTTGAGTACCGGCCATATTACCGGAACCAGAGACGTTTGCTTCAATATTAGAAGCACCTGCAAATGGACTAGCATAACCGACAACATACCATCTACTTCTATCGTTTTGTTCACCTCCTAATTCGGGAATGAAAACTTCCAATCTACCCATTTTTTGATTATCGATTACATTTTTAACGATACCAATATAAATTTTAGATTCTACTGGGCGATTAAAATCCGGTTCATTCCGATATGCTGCTTTTGTCATTTCTTAACCTCCATAGTTCCCATAGAACCCATTGCTTCTAATACTTGAATAAGTGGTAATCTATTTGCTGTAATAGTTTGCTTGAAAATGCCACCAGAGAAATTATGTTCAACTGATTTTACTTTATAGATACCAGTAAACGTATCGGTTTTTGATAAAACCACATTACCTGTTTCGTCACCAAAACCCTGTGGATAGTTAAAAGTAATAAACATCAATGCATCACCATCATCTACATACATTCTAGTTGGATCAGTTGAAGACAGACTTCTTTGTTTTGGTTGACCGGAATTTACTGCCTTCCTAGTTTCAAATGTTCTTTCCAAGTTTGACACTCCTAACCAATAAGGATCACCTATGATATCCATAGTAATAGTTTGCATCGCGCCGCCTTGTGTTTGATACATCTGATCCATGATTGCTCCGTAAATTGATCGGTCTCGGTGATACTTATCCGGTAGAACACCAGCTTGTGTAAATCGAGTATCAGAGTTCGATTGCCTGATTGTTACTGGCATTGGTGAAGGAACATCGAGAATTCTATCTTCGCTTGTCAAATCTTCCGAGTATCTAATTTTCACACGATCACTGCTTAGTTGACCAATACGGTCGGATTCTCTTTTATTATATTCAAAAATATCTTGCTTTAAATCATCACCCAATCTACCAATCGTTTCTCGTAAATCCGCTTCTCTTTCTTTGTATTTGTCATAAACATCCGACATTTTAGCAAGTCTAGCTTCTAATTCTCGTTTCTTATCCTCGACGGTCTCAGATGAAATTCTATCTCGTATGTCATCGATTTGAGTATTAAGTGCTTGCATTTCCTGTAGTTCTCTATAAGCATCCGAGTATTCATTTCTGTCGCTTGTTATACTTTCTTTTGAACGATACATTGCCCCAGTTGAAGTGCTTTCAATTGAGTTACCAAAGCCAGCAATACGAGGTAACATTACAGACCAAGGAGCAGAGAATTTCAAATCCAAATTAAGAATTTCGGTATTCTCTCCTGTATACAAATAATCATATCTCTTGGAAAGATATCCATTTTTCCTAAGTCTTAAAATATTTGCAGCTTGTGCTTGTGGGTCTTTTGATACTTTGATTTGATCTTGGCTCACAATTGGTTCCTGTGTTAGATAAGGAACTACCGTGAATATATATTTCAAATTATAATTATTCATCACAAAGTTATATTCACCATATTCAACACTAGGAACTACTCTGAAAATAACCGCATCTTTAACTTCGACTTTACCATCGTCCAAATTAGATTGAGTCATTACTGCTTTACCTAATTTTTGCGATGCTTCACTATTAGCCAATAACATTTCAATAATATCGTGTATCTTAATACCACGACCAAACGTTCCTTTGGCTGCACCGGTGCCATCCATTGTTAAGTGACGAATATAGTTGATATCTTCCTCTGTCTCTGATACAATCATAAACGTAGCAGGATCAAATGTTTGATTTTCGTATTCAAAAGTTTGTAATTTGAACTCATATTGACGATACTGATCCGTCTGATACATTTCAGTATATGCTTTGTTCAAGTTTTCCGCTAGACCGTTTAACATTTCACCAACTGTCCCGCCAGAAGGCATGATAGTAAAAGGTAAGGTATAATCATCTCCTTTTATTTGTGCTTCGTCTGCACAAAGCATGGAAATATTATAAACGGCTCCGTCTTCGGTTAAAGTAGTATCAATATTGTTAATTACCAATGAATAAATCCAATGACCATTGTTTTTAAAACTAGAACAAGGATTTGTTTGGAAAGTACCATCTTCATTGTAACCTTGGAAATATATTTCCAGATAATAAAAAACCTTGGAGTAATTCTTTACTTTTAATTCGTTGGCTGTTCTGACCATGTAATCCATTAACTGAACACCCATAGGTTCCTTGATGCTCATTGTCATCGTGGTTGGTGCCAAACTTCTGGAAGATGGTGTGTGTGATACTATAGTAGTTAGATTTAAATCAATAATAGATAAACCAGTAACACCAGATTCACAGATAGTAGTAGCTCGTCTGTTTAAAATTTCTTTTTGATAATCTTCATAGTTTTGGTAATCAGACATCGATATTGGTGTATCTTCTGTCATAAAAAATCTAATATGATAAGTTGGCTGGCGCATACTTGTCATTACATTCTCGACCCATCCATCTTTTGAATTAAGAGCAACCACCATACTATCAATACTTTCGGGTTGTTGATCTGGAATATCTTTTGTTTTTTCACTAACCTTATCTTTTATTTCTTGTTTTTTAGCATCAAATGTTTCTCTCGCATTTCCTAAAAAACTCACAGCATCGTCTTTGGTTTTCTTGAGCATACCCCAAGTTTGGTCTAAAATACCAGAACCAGATTTTTCTGGTTCTTCCACATAATCTGGTTTGTCGTTGTTCATGATGTCAATATCTCTGTTAATCTATGTTTTGATGGAACCCAAATTTCCAATCCTGTTTTAAAATCATTAATAGGATCGCGAATTTTATCCATGTTTCTTACCATAAAAACCCACCAATACTTACCATCCCCGTACATTGCGTTAGCTAATAATCGAGGTCTGAATTCAAATTCAGGAGTAATTGTTATTAACTTATCTGTATTTGATTCGGGTATTTCTCGCATCACTAACGGCAACATATACCAGTTTGTTTGTGGTGTGTTTTTGTAAGGAGATTCATTATTTAAATTTATTCTAGGCATATTAAATCCATCCACCATCTTTCATTAAACGACCCGTTCTGAATTCTTCCAAATTAAATTCATCCCTAAGTCTTTTGGGAGTATTTTGTACTACTAATGATATTGTTATCGTAGCCAATACTGGGACTCTTACTGTTGATCCAGCAATAGTAATTGGAACAGTATGTCCATCTTCTGGTAAGTTATAAGAATGGTTTTTTACAATAACAGGTAAATCATTAAACATATAATCACCATAACCAGATAAAAGTAATACTGGTGGAGGCATACCAGGTTGTTCTGACTGACGGCCAAAATGCATTTTTGACACAACTCGTAAAAAATGGAATACTGCCATCATGTACTGTGCTTCGCGAGCATTTTGTACTGTAAACCTTCCTGTTATATTAATTATCGATGAAGGTGTATTTTTATAAATTTGATAATCTTGATTTGTATGTGTTAGTGAGGTGGTTGTATATTCAACTGATTGGTTCCAATCAATAGATGGGGTATATGGAAATAGCAATCCATTAGTATCTTTTAAAATAGCTAATATATTATCTTCTTCCGAACCAACTCCCAACACCTGATCAAAATTCATTGGGCGAAGCCTCACTCGTAAATCGGTATTACTGGCTTCGCCTTCTGGTGTTTGATTTTCAAGACCGTAGATGAATTTACCCAATTCATCGTCTTGAAATGATAATGCTTTATCTTTAAATGAAGATATTTTACCAGCTACTGGTAAAACATCTGTTAATCCCGGTACTGCAAAACCGGCACGGTCATTAACATTTTTTAACATTTCCTTTATGCTTGGCATTTAATTCTCCACGTAATGTTTCGTATAGAGAAATAATGTCTTTGTCTTCACCCTCGACTGTTTTCTTGAAACCATCGAAATCATTTTCTATCACATATTTCCTAGAAAGAGTAGCACTCACCATTTCATCATTTCTATCAATATATTGAACTTTTAATGGAATTGGTAGTCTAACACTTACGTCTATATGATGATTGAAATCATCGGCTAGTTTTTTGAAAGAATCATATCGATCTAAACCAACTAGCATAATTGCTTCTTCATGTCCCATACTTTTCATCTTATCCAAACATTCAATTAAAGTTTTTGAAGGAATAGAATCAGTATCATATAAAAGTTTTATATATTTTACTTTATCATCAACGGATAATGGATTTTTTTCATTACCGGTTGTCATGGAAGTAAATACGATTCCATTTTGACTTTTGATCAAATCGAAAATCTTTTTATGTCCTGTAGTTGGTGGATTGAAACGCCCGAATGTGAATACATTATTTTTCATATTTTATTACCTTATTTAAGCACATTTTGATTTTGCAAAATGTTACAATCTGTAGTAAGATTACCTTATAACAATTTAGGATTTTACCATGTCAAAACAAACAAAACAACCACAAATTTATATTAGAAACAAAGATTTACTAGCAGAGATTCATAAAAGCAAACTGTCCTACTGTTACTACGAAGATGATGACTTCGCGCAACAAGATATTATTGTTAAATCATATGAAGAACTAGAACACGAAGATGTTATTAAAAATGGCAAGATTAACAGAGCCAAACGTCTTACTGAACGTGGTAAACAAGAACTCAAAGATCAAGGAAAACATTCACAAGCCAAGTCGTATGTGGTGTCTCCTGATACAATTGCTGACCATGAGGTTGTTATTCGTATAATGACCAGTAAACATATTCCTCTAGACCCGCATCGAAAGCGCAGAGGTACTGGCGAAAACGCCGCACATAAACGAACAAATTTCCTTCCATTTATTCATGTGAAGTTTATCGATGGGAAGTATGTGGAAGGTTTGCGTTCTCACTGGAAAGGTGGATTTGATGAAGGTGAGTTTGATATGGAACATGGTCAACTGACTGATAATCTTTGCAAAATGTTTCAATTACTGATTACTCGATATTCTCGTCGCCCAAACTGGCGTAATTACACATACCTTGATGAAATGCAAGCATTATCTCTCTTTCAATTGATACAAGAAGGTTTGAGATTTAATGAAGCAGTTGGTGATAATCCTTTTTCATTCTATACATCAGTTCTGACCAATTGCTTCACTAAAGTATTCAATATCGAAAAGAATAATCAAATGATCAGGGATGATCTTCTAATCATGGCTGGAGTGTCGCCATCATTTACTCGTCAAGTAGATCAAGAGTATGAACGTGATCATGTTACTTCACCATCAGATGTTACTATTGTTTTCAAAGCAGATGATGATTCAGAAATGGACTTCGATGAATCTAATGTTGAACAAGTAATTGATTTCGAAGACGAAGAATACGAAGTTGAAGAAGAAATAGAAGAAGTAATAGAAAAACCTAAGAAAAAAGAAAAGAAAATCGATAGACGAAGAAAAGAAAATAAAAATAACAACAACGAATTCTTAGTTTTTAAATAATTATAATGGAGATATCAATATCCCCATTTTTATGTGGAGTTAATATGGAAGGTAATTTTACTTTAAAGTCTTTAAAAAGACAAGGAGTTGATGTTGATTCCTATATACAAAAAGGAATAACTATACCAAAGCAAATTTATTTTCATTTCGTTACTGGTTTACCAGAACAACCAAAATGCTCTTGTGGTAAGAATAGAAAATGGAGTGAATCATTGGCTAGATACCGAGATCATTGCTCATATGAATGTTCTTCCCAACACAATCAACCTAGAATTCAAGAATCAATTATATACAATAATGGAATTCACCCATTTGAACGAGCCGACATTCAGGATTTAGCAAAACAAGGGGTGATGAATAAACATGGTGTTGATAATGTTTTGCAAATAGATGAAGTAAAAGAAACAAGAAAAGAGGAAGTGCGAAAGAAATTTGGTGGTGCCGTTCCCAGTGTGTCAAAGGAAGTACAGAAGAAATCCCAAAGCACAATGATGAAAAATCATGGTGTTGCTCACTACAGACAAAATAAAGAAATCAACAAGAAAATGATGGATGAATATTTTAAAAGGACTGGAAAGAAAGCCGGTTTTGATGATAAAGAATCCAGAATTAAAAAATTAATGTCTTCTTCGTCTTTTAATAAGTATGGTACTCATTTCGAAAATGTTGAAGATTTTAAAAGTCTATCCGAAACCATATCAGAAAAATATAAAGATTTTAATCCATCAGTAAATGATAATTATTCAGACTTAATGAAAAGTTTTGATAATAATTTGTATTTGTTAAATTATTTTTATAAATGTAATAATGTAATTCCAAAGAATGATTCTGAAATTATTACAAAATATAAAAACGAATTAGATAAAATGGGAATTGAATATATCGAAAATTCAAATATAGTTGATGAATATATTATTGATATTCATATTCCGAAATTTAATATTTCTATTGATATTATCGCATTTGACAATAACTCAATAATTTCAAAAAGAGAATTAATTGCAACCAAAAAGAATATTAGTTTATTCCAAATATTTTATGTAGATGCTGATCGAACTTTTGATATTGTCATTAACAAAATAAAATATCTAAATTCTCCAAAATCATATTGGGTTGAAGATTGTCATGTTGCCAAAGTTCCACAAAAAGATCATGTTGATTTTTTAGAGAATTATAATATATACGGAACTATGCCTGTGAAATACAAATATGGTTTGTATAAAGGACGGGAATTAATATACTGTGTTTCATTTAATATCGATAAAGAAAACAGAATGGTTGTTCATCGAATAACACACAAAGATAATATAAAGGTATTTGGTGCATTTGAAGAGATAGTTGACCACGTATCTACACTTGTTAAAATAAATGGTTTTGTATTCAAGATGTATAATACTATTACTGATTATCATTTAATTAATTCATTGGGATATGATCTAAAAGATTCAGAAAGAGCCAGAGTGTATATTTTTGAGAAAAATGGAAAATTCATATCGCAAGCAACTAGTATTATTAACAACAAAATTGTGTCGGAACTCAATAATAAAAATATATTAATTTCACCAATTCATAATTTGGTTTTTGAAGGTTAATTTCGACAAGATACACAACTTAGGTTATAATACAAAGATAATATAAAGAAGGACATTTTAATGGCAATAACAATAAAAACAGAGTTCCAATTAAATGACAAACAACTTTTTGGTAAAATAGCTGGTTTTACTGACATTCATTATGGCAGAAAAGGAAACGATAGACAATCCAATCAAGATAACTCCGATTTTGTAGATTGGTTTATTGACGAAGCAAAGAAATTTGGTGCCGATATCGTAGTGTGTATGGGCGATTGGCATGACAATAGAAATACTATTAATGTAGGAACAATGAATTATAGCTTAGATGATTTGAATAAACTAGCAAAATCATTTAAGCAATTTATTATCATTGTTGGTAATCATGATTTGTATTACCGAGATAGAAGAGATATTAATTCAGTTGAATTTGGAAGAAATGTTGAAAATCTTACATTGATTAAAGAACCAACTATCATTGGTGATTGTGCTTTTGTTCCTTGGTTGGTTGGAGATGAATGGAAAGATATTCCAAATATCAAATCAAAATACATGTTTGGTCATTTTGAAATTCCTACATTTTATATGAATGCAATGGTAGAAATGCCTGATCATGGTCATATCCGAGCAGAGCATTTTAAAAATCAAGATTTGGTATTCTCTGGTCACTTTCACAAAAGACAACGAAAAGGAAATATTCTTTACACTGGTAATGTTTTTCCTTTTAACTTTGCCGATGTCAATGATGATGATCGTGGTGCTTTTTTCATGGAATGGGGTCAAGAACCTGAATTCAAAGCATGGCCCGATGCACCAAAGTTCAGGACAATGAAAGTATCTGAATTACTGAGCGAACCGGAAAAATATATTCTACCTAGAAGTTATAATCGAGCATTTATCGATATTGATATTTCATATGAGGAAGCACAATTTCTACGCGAAACACTGTTATCGCAATTTGATGCTCGTAAGATTGATTTGATTCCTGTTAATAAAGAAGAACAAAATCAAGACTTTGATGGAAATGTTGCATTCCAAAGTGTTGACCAAATTGTATTAGAAGGATTGCGGTCAGTACAAGGTCATGGAATTGACACCGAAGAATTGATTAGATTGTATGAGGAATTAAAATGATTAAATTAGAAAGCATTTCAATTAGAAACTTTTTAAGTATTGGTAATGTACCACAAGTATTGGATTTGGCAAACAACGGTTTGACTCTTATACTAGGCGAAAACATGGACGTTGGTGGAAACAATAGTAGAAATGGTACAGGAAAATCATCTATTGTTCAAGCTATTAGTTTTGCATTATATGGTTCGCCTATTAGTAAAATTAAAATTGATAATTTAGTTAATACAATCAATGCAAAGAACATGTTTGTAGAATTACTGTTTTCAATTGGCGAAACCAAATACAAGATTCAACGAGGTCGCAAGCCACAAATTCTTAAATTCTTTATTGATGGTGGTTTGGTAACCGACCCAGATGCCGATAATAGTCAAGGTGATTCTCGTAGAACCCAAGAACATATTGAAAGTATTATAGGCATGTCTCATGATTTGTTCAAACATTTAGTTGCTCTTAATACGTATACTCCACCATTTCTACAAATGAAATTGGCAGACCAGAGAAACACAATTGAAGAATTGTTAGGTATTACTCAATTATCAACAAGAAGTGAGAAACTTAAAGAAAATATCAAAATGACAAAAGATGATATTAAATCAGAAGAGTTTCGAATTAGAGCCACAACTGAATCAAATGAAACAATGCAAAAAGCCATTGATGATATGATCAAACGAAGTGACAAATGGGAAAACACCAGAAATCACAATATCAGAATAGCAACAGAAGATATCGAAAGTCTTTCTGCTATTAATATTGATACTGAGATTTCAAATCATAGAAAACTAGATGACTATAAAGCATTAGTATCTGAATTGAATAGACTCAATAAAGATAAAACACGACATGAAAAAGAAATTAACACAAAAGCAGTAAGATATGAAAAGTATCTCAATCAGCTTGAAATTGTTAAAAATCATAAGTGTCACTCATGTGGTCAAGATATTCATGATGCTTCCCACCAAGAGCAAATTGAATCTATTTCAGCCAGTATTTCAAAAGTAGAAGCTGAGTTGTTAGAACACGATGCTGAACTAAAATCTATTGTATCTGCTATAGAAGATATTAGTTCCGGTATTGATGAAATGGGTGGAAAACCAGAAGTTTTCTACTCTGATATTTCGGAAGCACTTTCCCATCAAAATATTCTTAGTAACTTAGAAGAAACTATTGCTAAAGAAAATAGTTCTGTCAATCCATATACTGATCAGATTGAGCAATTGAAAAGCGAAGGTATTAAGGAAATTGATTATGAATTACTTAATGGTTTTCAAAGCAGACTTCGCCATCAAGAATTCTTGCTGAGGTTACTATCTAGTAAAGATTCATTTATTCGTAAAAAGATTATTGAACAGAATATCAATCATCTTAACCATCGTTTAAATGGATACTTGGATACATTAGGACTTCCTCATGAAGTTGCTTTCCAAAGTGACTTGTCGGTTGAAATTTCTTTACTTGGGAAAGACTTTGACTTCGAGCAGTTATCACGAGGGGAAATGAATCGAGTGATTATTGCAACCAGTTGGGCTTTCCGTGATATTTGGGAGAATCTAAATCAACCAATTAATCTAATGTTCATTGACGAAATTATCGATAACGGAACTGACGCACAAGGGGCAGAAGCGGCTTTGAATTCATTGAAGTTTATGGTAAGGGAACGAAATAAGAATATATTCTTAATATCTCATAAAGAAGAATTAGTTGGACGAGTTAATTCTATCTTGAAAGTCAAGAAAGAAAACTCATTCACTACTTTTGATATTAATCCAGAAGATATGAATTAAACATTAAAGGGGCATTGCGCCCCTTTTTCTTTTGTGATATGATATTTTATTCTTTTGAGGTTTAGTAATGGATCAATTCGAAAAATGCTATAGGCATATAAAAATACCATATACGTCTAGAATGTATAATTTTGATTACCGTGGAATTTCTGTTTGGACTTCAGCCAATAGAATCATTTCGCTCGCAAACGGGAAATTATCAGAGTCTGGCAAAGACTATGTACTAGTGGATTCTTACAACGATGGTATTATCGACTTAAGAGTTTATGAAGATATCATAACCGGAATGCTTTATACATTTCAGAAGTTTTATGACGGTTCGTGGGGATTGTCTTATGATTAAAGGATTATATGAAAGACTTAGTATTTTATTTTGAATTTACAAATGATGCCGAAGACGAAGAGGTTGGTCATTCTGCTACTTATGGTTTTGTAGTAAAGAAAATGTTTTACGAGGAAGAAGACGATATTGAAGTTATGGATTTTGCGTATGAGATGGAAGAACTGTATGGGGTTCATGATTGGTCATCTTCGCCTACTAAAGAAGTACATGGTATCGGGTTTACTTCGTATGAAGCGGAAACAAAAAATCATTTAGAATTGATGGAAAAATGGAGACAGTTCTTTGTTAGGTTATGCTTCACCGTAACTGATATTGTAAGATTAGATGATTCTGACGTTAGGGATTTGGATGATTATGATATCTATAAAGAAATAATGAGAAAGATTTAAACACAAGGGGCTTTGATAGTCCCTTTTCTTTTGTCTAATTGATTTGAGATATCTGTAGAATAACAGAAGAAAGGAATTTGTAATTGATACATTTACAGCTAATAGTAATTTATATCACTCATTTATAAGAAATAATATATTTTAGAATAGAAAAGGCCGTAAGGTGGTAAAGAGAGAAAACAGGATTTAAGAAAATCATAGAGATAATTATAAGAATATTACTATCAAATCACTTACAAATGACTTACACAATACTTACAAATATACTCATATCACTTCCTTATGAATATATTTACTTCTTACAAATACTAATATAACTAATTCAATAGAATCGAAGTAGTAATACATAATTTTTTAATCGAAAAATTTTACAAGAAAAAATTCGATTTCTATAATTTTCTTAAATCCAGTTATAGTTCTATAACCAAAATCCTTACTGCGAGATATTCAAAAATATCAGCTCTTACTTGTTCATCGCGACATAAGAAAAATTCTTATCGGATTACTTGAGTGCAAATCTACTTATTACCTTTAATTATGACTGACTTTTCATCAGTAACAGTAAAATCCCATAAGCATTTCTACTTACAGGTAAACCTGCTACACGCTCTGAGTCCACAGAAAAATAATCCCAAAACTATAATTCCAACAGAGAATAATACAACACCACCCTTTTCAGGAAGTCATTTGCTGGTCGTGTGATTAACACAATCCACCCTTGGCCTTTTAACACGAGGGAAGGCGATCTGTTCATCGACAATGGCTTTGGGGCTATTTTTAGAGAACCAACAGATCAAAAAAACTCATCCCTACTTTTGATACTTGGCTAGGATTTGGCTAACAATGGAGAGAAGTATCACTATCATTCCATTCATTTGTATTTAGGTAAATGAAATTGAGTTATATCTGTATATAATGTCAATAATAAAATCATCAAATATCCCATAAATAAAGAAAAGATAAATGAAGGGGTATTTTATGGCTATTACTTTTTCCGGTTTCAATACCGTAGATACTGATAGTAGTAATAATTATAAATTGTATGATATTGAATTAGTGAAGAGAGACATATTGAATCATTTCTTTACACGAAAAGGCGAAAGAGTAATGCGAGAAAATTTTGGATGCATTATTTGGGATTACCTAATGGAGCCTTTAACTGAATATGTAGTTGACATTATTAAAAAAGATGCTAGGAAGATATGTGAATCTGATCCTAGAGTTTCAGTAATTAATGTACTCGTAACAAAACCAGTAGAACATTCAATCGTAATAGAATTGGATTTGCAATATCATCCATTTGATGTTGTTGACAAATTCGTAGTAGAATTTAATAATAAAGAAAGAGGTGAATAATGAGCCAATCAGTTAGACAATCAGAGTTATTTTCAGGTGAAGATTGGACAGTATTATTTCGTTCATTCAGCCAAATAAACTTCAATGCTACTGACCCAGAAAGTATTAACTTAGCATTACAGGATTACATACAAACTAATTATCCTGAAGATTTTAACGATTGGATCGAATCGTCTGAATTTGTTGCTATTATCGATCTGTTGAGTTGGTTAGCTGGTTCATTGGCATTTAGAACCGATATCAACTCGCGTGAAAACTTTCTAGAAACTGCTAATGCAAAAGAATCAGTTCTTCGTTTGGCTAGAATGTTATCTTATAATCCACGCCGAGCACAATCAGCTAGAGGTTTAGTAAAAATCACCGAGATTAAAACAACCCAAAGTGTTATCGATTCACTAGGTAAAGATTTAAGCAATCTTAATATTGTTTGGAATGATCCTGATAATTCGGATTGGTATGAGCATTTTATTGCTATTCTAAATGCAACATTTCCCGCCATTAATCAGTTTGGTGTTCCTATTAAGGAAGAAACCATTTCGGGCACTCGTACTCAATTATACCCAATGAATACGGTGGTCAATCCAAACTGCGTATATGATTTCAATGCTGCGGTTGATGGTGAAAATGATCGATACGAAATAGTCAATGCTGATATCGCACCATCTGGTTTTAGTGAGGTTACTCCCGATCCATATAATCAATTTAGAATGATTTATAGAAATGACGGTCGTGGTTTTGCTTCTGCTAGAACTGGGTTTTTCTTTTTCTTTAAACAAGGAATGCTACAGAAGAAAAAATGGTCAATCGAAAATAGGAGAGAAAACCGACTTATTGATATTAAAACAAGAAATGTATCAGAAACAGATGTATGGGTTCAAACTTTAAATGATAATGATATCAAGGAATATGACTGGACAAAGATTCCTGCTATATTTTCAGATAATATCACATTTAACTCGGTCGGTGCAAGTATTCGCAATATCTTCTCTGTAATCACCCGAAGCGATGATACTGTTTCATTGCGATTTTCTGATGGACGATTTGGAGCAGTTCCGTATGGGAATATTCGTGCATGGTTTCGAACAGTCAATGGACGCCAATATGTAGTTCGTCCAAGAGAAATCGACAATGTAACCATCACTATTCCATACAACGATAATTTTGGTAGACGACAGAATCTTCAAGTTAAATTTTCACTACAAGAAGAAGTTAGGAATGCATTAGGGCCGGAAACAATTGAGCAAGTAAAGCAACGCGCTCCGCAAGTATATGGTACTCAAAACCGCATGGTAAGTGGGGAAGATTATAACGTATTTCCATTGACTACCAATGAAATTATAAAATTGCGAAGTGTTAATCGGGTATACAGCGGTCAATCTCGCTACTTGGATATTAACGATCCGACTGCCACTTATCAAGATACTACTATTTTCTCAAATGATGGTATTTTATATAAAGATTATGAAGCGACGCAGTATACACAAGTGTCATTGGTTTCTAATTATTCAACAGAACAAATTATTGGTAGTAAAATTCAACCAATGTTACAACATTCATCTGTCCGTAACTTCTTTTTAGATTATATGCTTGGTAAGTCAACTGAATTGGGATTGAATTTTTCTAGTAATTCTTTTGTATGGAATACTATTAAAAGTGACAGTACTAGTTCAATTGGTAATCTTGACGGGACGCAGGCTTCTTCTGATCCTTGTGGTGTTGGTAACCCATATGCTTCTGCTACCAATTCTGAAAAAGAACATTTGATGAATTACCTAAATGTTGATGCCAAGTTAAAATTTGAATGGAATGATAATGGTAAAACAATTGTTAAATGGGTTAAAGTCATAACATCCAATACTGATGTTTCTGGTGATCTTTGTGAATTTGCAAAATCAATTACTGATCCGTTGTTTCAGCCACTAATCATTGACGAATCTGTTCCCAATGGAGCGGTATTAAAAGGAATCATTCCTGCTTATAGAACCAATCTAGATACTCGTCAAATGATCAGAACTGACTTGGGTAGAGATTCTGAGTTTAAACGACTGGAAGATTTTGTTTCTCAGAAAATTCCTTTTTCTCTTTGGTATGTTCCTGATGAAAATAGTAGACTTGCTTATAACCCAGTAGTATTACCGGGTCAATGGCATATTACTAATGTTGGTGATCCTTCGCCATCCACTCACGCGGTTAAAGTGCTTACTGGTTCATACAGTGATGGTATTTTTTGGTCATTTGAAACACTAGTTGGTACTCGGTATATTTTTGAATCAGTGAACGATGTTAGATGGGCCAATACGAAAGATCAAAAAGTTGTATCGGAAACAGGCCAAGCTGATAGAGATAGAATTTCGGTAATCTGGCCTAAGTATGAACCTAATGGAATTAGGGAAGAAGAAATTTCATTTGATATTATCGACAATGTTTATTATCAAGATGGTTTGGCTGATTTGAGAAAAGTAATCGTTGTTCCTTCCGATTATGATAATGATGGGGTTGTTGATATTCCAAATAGTTTTCAATATGTGGTGGGTGATGATGACTATGCATTATTCTCAATTGACAGAAATGAAATTTATGAAAAATTAATACCATTGATTATTCCACAATATAATAACATTCCTGTAGATTTTTATGGTGATATTATTTTTATCAAAACTGATAAATTGTTTTATAAATGGAATGGTACTGAATATATCGAAGAAGATCAAAATAATTATAAATGGTATGAGGGTTCAACCCAACTTCGTTACAAATGGCAACATTTTGCCGGAACCGATTATAGAATTGATCCTGCTATTACAAACATAATTGACATGTTTGTTTTGACTTCTGATTATGACATGCTTACGCGTCAATGGATTGAAGATGGTTCAGTTGAAGATGTTCCGCAGGTTCCAACTCCATTGGATTTGAGAACTCGATTTGCCGAATTGGAAGACTATAAGATGGCTACTGATCAGATTATTTGGCGACCAGTTAAATACAAGTTCTTATTTGGGAATAAGTCAATACCTGAATTACAAGCTACGTTTAAGGTAATCAAATTGCCTAGCACTTCATTGAGCGATGGCGAAATCAAGTCTAGAATCATTACTGTAATCAATGACTATTTCGATGTAAATAATTGGGAATTCGGGGAAACCTTCTTCTTTACTGAACTTGCAGCTTATATACATTTGCAAATGTCAACTGTATTGAGTTCTGTTGTTATTGTTCCTACTTCCAATAATGGAGTATTTGGTGAACTATTTGAAGTTAGATGTGACCCTAATGAAATGTTTATTTCCACTGCACAAGTCGATGATGTTGTTATTATTGACGGTAATACAGTGGCTAATCTAAGGATGTAAAAATGAAAAGAAAATCATACTTGACTCAATTACCTTCGGTTCATCAGACTAAAACTTTACAGAAGTTTTTTAATGCTACTGTTGATCAGGTTTTTAGTCCGGGTGAAACCGAAAGAATAGATGGATTTATAGGAAGGATTCCTTCTTATAATAATCCAGAAATTGATTTCTATAAAATAGAACTCACAAAAGAGCGTCAGAAGTATCAACTTGAGCCAAGTATGACGACCAGAGATATGGATGGATTTGATGAATTATTATTCTATCCTGATCTGGTCAACAAACTTCATATGCAAGGTTCCATTGTTGATAATCACAATCGTTTATTTGAAAATGATTTTTATAGCTGGTGTCCTCCTATAAACATTGACAAGTTGACTCGATATCGCGATTATTTTTGGCTACCAGAAGGCCCACCTGTAATGATGTTTACGCTTAACTTTCTTGATCTTGAAGGAGATGGAGAAAACAACAATCCGCTATGGGCTGGTTATGTTTCGGATGGAGTTAGAACTAGATTTC
>JTFO01001630.1_pt1 | contig 16996 bp, 17 predicted proteins | sample 235411 | NCBI WGS metagenome assembly JTFO01 (sample SAMN03067590, study PRJNA260953) | activated sludge metagenome | biome: Sludge; feature: Wastewater; isolation source: CETP activated sludge from laboratory augmented bioreactor treating... | place: India:Gujarat | collected 2013-04
ATTACTGCCCCCATGCCCGTGGTCACGCCGCAGCCAAGTAAACACACCTCTTCTAACGGGGCTTCTTTATTCACTTTTGCCAATGAAATTTCAGGAAGAACGGTATATTCAGAAAAAGTAGAACATCCCATATAGTGATAAATTGGCTGGCCATCTTTATAGAAACGAGTGGTGCCATCTGGCATTAGCCCTTTGCCTTGTGTGGTTCGTACTGCTTGGCATAAATTGGTTTTGCCCGATAAGCAGAACTTACATTCACCACATTCTGCGGTGTAAAGGGGAATAACATGATCTCCGACTTCGACGCTAGTCACTCCTTCGCCGACCATTTCGACCACACCACCACCTTCATGGCCGAGAATGGCCGGAAAGACACCTTCCGGATCTTCACCTGAGAGCGTAAAGGCATCCGTATGGCAGACGCCTGAGGCGAGAATTCGGACTAGAACTTCACCTTGACGAGGAAGCATGACATCCACTTCTTCAATACTGAGTGGTTGATTCGGGCCCCAAGCAACAGCGGCGCGAGATTTAATAAATTTATCTTGTGACATGGTGTATTCCTTACCGATAAGTTAGGAGAGCAGGGTTTTATTTGTCAGGTTGTTAGTATAGTTCTTTCTCTATCAGAGATAATTGGGGCAAAATGAGAATGACTTTTACAAATAAGTAATAATGAGGGGTTATGGCGAGTTGGGAAGGTGTGAGTGAATTTGTGGCGGTTGCTGAGGCGGGAAGTTTTACGCTCGCAGCGCAGCGTCTATCGACTTCTATTGCTAATATTAGCCGCCGAGTATTGCAGCTAGAAGAACGTTTAGGCGTTAAGTTATTAGTCAGAACCACTCGCAAAGTTTCTTTAACTGAAGCTGGGGGCGTTTATTACCAGCAATGTAGAGTGTTGGTTGATGGGCTACAACAAGCGGAGCAAGCCGTGACTCAGATGCAACATTCTCCAAGCGGTAAAATCAAAGTGACAGCTCCGGTCACGTATGGAGAGCAGAAAATTGCACCGTTATTGCATGATTTTTTATTACTTTATCCTCAATTAGAGTTAGAACTGATTTTAACCAATCGAAAGTTGGACTTAATTGAACAAGGCATCGATTTAGCCGTGAGGTTAGGCAAACTAGAAGACTCTAGTTTTATGGCTCGTAAACTGAATCATCGCCAGTTGCATGTTTGTGCTAGCGAGTCCTATTTTTCACAATTCAAACGCCCAACCCGCTTATCGGAGTTAACGGAGCATCATTGTCTGATAGGGACTTACGATCACTGGCGTTTTAAAGAAAAGGGCCAGTCTCGAGAAGTGCGGGTAAAGGGGCGAGTACGTTGTAGTAGTGGCATGGTATTGCTGGATGCCGCTTTGAAAGGGATGGGGCTGGCACAATTGCCGGACTACTATGTGGAAGATTATTTAGCGGATGGACGCTTGATTGAAGTGCTCGCTGATTATCGAGATGATCGAGAAGGCGTATGGGCAATGTATCCGCAAAATCGGCATTTATCCACTAAGGTTCGATTGTTGGTGGATCACCTAGCTCTGCATTTATCGTCTTAACCTGCGGTAATCTTGTCGGTATACTCTCGCTCAATGAATTTAAGAGGCGATTATGACGAATTCCCCCTATAGCTTTTCTCCCCAAGATCATGCGTTTATGCGCCGGGCTATGCAACTGGCTAAGAAAGCGGAAGCGGAAGGTGAAGTCCCTGTTGGGGCGGTGTTAGTTAAAGATGGCGAAGTGATCGCTGAAGGTTGGAACCGTTCGATTGGCCACCATGATGCAACCGCCCATGCAGAAATCCAAGTGATTCGTCAAGCAGGGCAGGTATTACAAAATTACCGTCTCCTCGATACCACCTTGTATGTGACCTTAGAGCCTTGCCCTATGTGTGCGGGAGCTTTACTGCATAGCCGAGTAAAGCGAATTGTTTATGGTGCACCGGATCTCAAAGCCGGAGCCGCCGGAACGGTGCTGGACCTTTTTGCCAGCCAAGCGGCATATCATTATGCCTGTATTGAAAAAGGATTGTTGGAAGATGAATGTCGAGAACAGCTACAGGCCTTTTTCAAACGGCGAAGAAAAGAGATTAAAGCAAGAAAAGAGCAACAAAGAAACGAATAAAAGCCAGTGAAGTAGTAAGCAAACACCTAAATGGTACCGATGTTTGCTTTTTTAGGTTAATCGGTTAACTGAACAAATGCTCGATGACGAGCCAACACTTTCTTCTTTGTATTGGCCAGCATACGTCGGCGACGGTTGGCTGATACGGCTTTATTAAAGAGTTTTGACTGACGTTTACGTCGTAACATAAAACCCCTCCTACTACTGATAAATAAAAACAACCTTACCCTGATACCTCTGCCTTTATGATGTTGTGTCATCGTGAATGGGGTTGAAGTCGTGTATGTAAGGAACCAAGCATAAAAGCTTATCAATGTTTTGTGACAGTTGATTTTCACTGGTTTTTTATTTTTGACAAGCGACAGCGCTCACACTACGAATAAACACTGTACCTGAATATGTATGATTTTTAGTAATGAAAATCAAGGGGGAGAATAGAGTAAATGTCATCCATAAGATAGATGAACATTACTCTATGCTATGCGTTTTTTACTCATTATTATGGGGAGCGCTTTCTGGAGGCATCGTTTCTCCCTCATCAGGCCGACTATCGTTACTTGTTATCGCTTCGGAGACGGTAATCACAATTAAATCATCCGTTCCGGCGTCGAGATTATTGGTATTGGGGTGTTGCTCCATGTGGCCAATTATACTTTGGTAATAACGACGAATATTCTCTACATAATTTCGTGCTTCATCACCTCGAGCATAACCATAACGAGTCTGAGTAAAATATCTTTTTTGGCGCAATAATGGCAAACGATCTTTCACATCGGCCCAAGCGTCAGGTGAACCACCTTGCTGCTTTGTTAACCGACGAGCATCCATCATATGCCCATAGCCAACATTATATGAGGCAAGGGCAAACCAAATTTTTTCATGCTGTGGCACACTGTCTGGTATGCGTTCGACCATACGGCGAAGGTATTCAACCCCTCCACGGATGGATTGCTCGGCATTTAATCGGTCGGTTACTCCCACGCTGCGTGCGGTCGGTAAGGTAAGCATCATCATCCCTCGCACCCCCGTTGGTGATTTGGCATTGGGGTTCCAATGTGACTCCTGATAGGCTACGGCCGCAATCAGTCGCCAATCAAATTCTTCTGAATATTTCTGAAATAGAGGGATCCACTTGGGTAAGCGGGCTTCCAAAGCGCGGATAAATGCTCGGGTATCAACGTAGTCAAAATTTCCGACATGACCGATGTATTTTTCCTCGAGTGAAGCCAGCATGCCGGATTGTTTCAGATTACCAAAAAATTCAATCATTAATGCATAAAGGCTTTCATCATCAGAACGGCGCATAAACCAAGATATGGGTTGGTCCTCCGTCATTTCGAAAGCGGTGGCGATGTCTGGATAGATACGTTGTGATAGAGACACTTCCACGGAGTCTGCCATCGTAAAGAGCAACTCCCCTTTAGAGACCTGTTTAAGTAGCTCACTGACATCGGCATTATTGTCAATCTGGTATTGAAACTCAGGATTTGAGGCTTTAATCGCTGCAAGAGTGCTCGTGAAATGGGTGTCGTTGACAATCTTAAAAATGGGGTGCTGATCATTTTGTGCCAGTAATTCCTCTTGTTTTGCCAGTAATTGCTCAATGTTTCGAGGACGCCATTGACCGGGTTTGTACACCACTTGCTGAGAAACATAGTAGTAAGCAGGCCCAGCGCGGTAATCTTTTAAACGAGATTCAGATTGGCTTAACCCTGCTGCGATAATATCTATTTCGCCATTTTTTAGAGCGGGAAAAAGGCTAGAGAGGCGGTAAGCGGGTTTCATCTCTAACCGAACCCCTAATTCACGGGCAAATTCACGGGCGAGTTCATAATCAAGCCCTGATGGGCCTTCAGGACCAATGTAGTAAGACAACTGATTATTGAGCGTTCCAACTCGGAGTACACCACGAGCGCGAATTTGTTCCAACTCACTTTGAGGTTCGGAATCAATCTGACAACCCGTCATCAAGAGTGCCAAACAAATGAGAAATAAGGTGCGACTGAAAGACGCGAAAGGAAATACGGTCATTAATTCGAGTTCTCTTACATCAAGTACTGCCTTTATATCAAACCCCAGCGCCAAGGCAAAGTTTAGACTTTATTCTTTGCTGGACCCGTAATTAAAGAGAGCGGAATGCGCAATAACTCAAATTTAAGCAAAAAAATGACGCAAACGGTTGCTTTTGGTGTTACGTCACAAAAAGAAATCCTCTATAATGCCCACGCAATGACGAGGTGACATTGGCATACGCTTTATAAAATACCGTTAACTTATTGTAATTTATTAAACTTATGCCAATTCCATCTTAATCACTTGTATATAGAGACCTAAGCACATGAGAATTTTGCGTGGCTCCCCAGCTCTTTCTGAGTTTCGAGTTCAAAAACTGCTTGAAACATGTCGTGAACAAAACCTACCTGTGACTGGCATCTATGCTGAGTTTATGCATTTTGCTGATCTAAAAGCAGAGTTAGAGGCTCCTGAGCTGAGTAAGCTAGAGAAGCTTTTGACTTACGGTCCCACTATTCAAGAACACCAGCCCCAAGGCTTGCTTCTTCTCGTTACTCCTCGTCCGGGTACTATTTCTCCTTGGTCTTCTAAAGCGACCGATATTGCTCATAACTGTGGCTTAGCCCAAGTAAAACGCCTTGAGCGAGGAACCGCTTACTATGTAGAAAGCGAAAGCACTTTATCTGAATTACAGCAGGCAGCGCTGCAATCGCTTCTCCATGATCGAATGATGGAAACGGTGTTTACTGAACTGAATGCGGCTGCTGCTTTGTTCAGTGTGGCTGAACCGGCTCCTATGTCTCAAGTCGATATCTTAATCGGTGGTCGTGTTGCACTTGAAGAGGCAAACGTTTCCCTTGGCTTGGCGTTAGCTGAAGATGAAATTGATTATTTGGTGGAAAGCTTTACTCAGTTAGGGCGTAATCCGAATGATATTGAGTTGATGATGTTTGCTCAGGCAAACTCAGAACACTGCCGCCACAAAATTTTCAATGCTGATTGGACTATTGATGGGGTTGAGAAGCCGAAATCTCTGTTCAAGATGATTAAAAATACTTTCGAAGTCACACCCGATCATGTGCTTTCTGCTTATAAAGATAACGCAGCGGTAATGACGGGTTCGAAAGTGGGTCGTTTCTTCCCTGATCCCAATTCTCGTCAGTATGGTTACCACCATGAAGATGCGCATATCTTAATGAAGGTTGAAACCCATAACCACCCAACGGCAATCTCACCTTGGCCGGGAGCGGCAACGGGTTCTGGGGGGGAGATTCGTGACGAAGGCGCAACCGGAATTGGTGGTAAGCCAAAAGCTGGGTTGGTGGGCTTTACCGTTTCTAACTTACGTATTCCTGGGTTTGTTCAACCATGGGAAAGCGATTTTGGTAAGCCAAGCCGAATTGTTACCGCATTGGATATCATGATTGAAGGTCCACTGGGCGGCGCCGCATTTAACAACGAGTTTGGTCGCCCGAACTTATTAGGGTATTTCCGTACTTATGAAGAGAAAGTCACCTCGCATGCAGGGGAAGAGGTGCGTGGTTATCATAAGCCGATCATGATCGCTGGCGGGATGGGAAATATCCGTGATGAGCATGTACAGAAAAAAGAGATCCCAGTCGGTGCGAAACTGATTGTACTGGGTGGCCCTGCGATGAACATTGGTCTTGGTGGTGGTGCAGCCTCATCCATGGCTTCCGGTCAATCAGCTGAAGATCTGGATTTTGCTTCTGTTCAACGTGAAAACCCAGAAATGGAGCGTCGTTGTCAAGAAGTCATCGACCGCTGCTGGCAAATGGGGGATGCCAACCCTATCGCCTTTATTCATGATGTGGGTGCTGGTGGTATTTCAAATGCGCTGCCTGAATTAGTCAATGATGGCGATCGTGGTGGTGTCTTCCAATTGCGTGATGTACCGAATGATGAACCCGGCATGAGCCCGCTAGAAATCTGGTGTAATGAGTCACAAGAGCGCTATGTGATGGCGGTGGCGCCTGAAAATATGCCGGTGTTTGATGCGATCTGTCGACGTGAACGTGCCCCTTATGCCGTAGTGGGGGAAGCGACAGAAGCCCGTCATCTGACGCTAGAAGACAGCCACTTTGACAATACACCGATTGATATGCCTATGGACATTCTATTGGGTAAGCCGCCTAAGATGCATCGTGATGCGGTGACTCAAAAGGTGGTTAGTCCAGCATTGGATCGGTGCGGTATTGACATCAACGACGCGCTGGATCGCGTACTGCGTTTACCTGCCGTGGCGGAAAAAACCTTCTTGATTACTATTGGTGACCGTTCGGTAACTGGTTTGGTCGCTCGTGACCAAATGGTGGGGCCATGGCAAATTCCTGTGGCAAACTGCGCGGTAACCGCGGCCAGTTTCGATACTTATCATGGCGAAGCCATGTCGATGGGAGAACGCACACCGGTTGCTCTGCTTGATTTTGGCGCTTCAGCACGTTTAGCGGTCGGTGAATCACTCACCAACATTGCTGCGACCGATATCGGGGATATTAAACACATTAAACTCTCGGCTAACTGGATGTCGCCAGCCGGTCACCCCGGTGAAGATGCCGGTCTTTATGAAGCGGTTAAAGCGGTAGGCGAAGAGCTGTGTCCTGCGCTAGGGTTAACCATTCCGGTTGGTAAAGACTCCATGTCGATGAAGACCAAGTGGCAAGAAAATGGTGAGCAAAAAGAGGTGACCTCACCCCTTTCATTGATCATCACCGCTTTTGCTCGTGTTGACGATGTGCGTAATACCGTAACGCCACAACTGAGAACCGATCAAGGTGATAGTTGCTTGCTGCTGGTTGATTTAGGTAATGGTAAAAATCGCCTTGGGGCTACCGCATTAGCGCAAGTCTATAAGCAGTTGGGTGATAAACCTGCTGATGTGGATAATGCAGAGCAGCTCAAAGGATTCTTTGATGCGATGCAAACCCTCGTTCGTACCCAGCAACTACTCGCTTATCATGATAAAGGGGATGGCGGTTTATTGGTGACGCTAGCCGAAATGGCCTTTGCTGGGCACTGTGGAATCACCGCTAACATTGAAGCTTTGGGAGACGATGCGCTTGCGGCGTTATTCAATGAGGAGCTAGGTGCGGTTATCCAAGTCAAAAATGATGAACTGGATGATGTGCTTTCTGTTCTGGCTGAGTATGGATTAGCCGACTGCTCACACGTGATTGGTGCGGTTGAATGTTCAGATAAATTTGTGATTAACCAAGGTGCTCAAATCTTGATTGATCGTTCTCGAACTGAATTACGGACTATCTGGGCAGAAACGACGCATAAGATGCAAGCGCTGCGTGATAACCCTGCTTGTGCTGATCAAGAATTTGTCGCTAAACAAGAGAATAATGACCCCGGTTTGAACGTCTCGCTCTCTTTTGATGTGAACCAAGACATTGCTGCACCTTATATTGCGAAAGGGATAAAACCTAAAATGGCCATTTTGCGTGAGCAAGGGGTTAACTCTCATGTTGAAATGGCGGCGGCTTTTGATCGCGCTGGCTTTCATGCCGTCGATGTACATATGAGTGATATTTTAACAGGCCAAGCGGTATTGGATGAGTATCAAGGTCTGGTGGCTTGTGGTGGCTTCTCTTATGGCGACGTGTTAGGGGCCGGTGAAGGCTGGGCAAAATCGGTGTTGTTCAATACACAAGCGCGTGATCAGTTTGAAGGGTTTTTTAATCGTCAAGATACCTTCTCACTCGGTGTGTGTAATGGTTGTCAGATGCTCTCTAACTTAAAAGAGTTAATTCCCGGTGCGGATTTATGGCCACGGTTTGTACGTAATGAATCAGAACGGTTTGAAGCTCGCTTTAGCTTAGTGGAAGTGCAAAAATCCGATTCATTATTCTTTGCGGATATGGCGGGCTCTCGCATGCCGATTGCGGTTTCTCATGGCGAAGGTCGTGTGGAAGTTCGTGATGATGCGCATTTAGCCGCTATTGAACAGTCTGGTACGATTGCGGTACGTTTTGTTGATAATTTCGGTCAGCCGACTCAGCAGTATCCGAATAACCCGAACGGTTCACCGAATGCGATTACTGGCTTAACCACTCAAGATGGTCGTGTCACGATCATGATGCCACACCCAGAGCGAGTGTTCCGCACGGTTGCCAACTCATGGCACCCCGACAATTGGGGTGAAAATGGTGCTTGGATGCGAATGTTCCAAAATGCCCGTAAATATTTAGGGTAATGGATGAGGGCCTAGGTTTCTAGGCCCTTTCTTTTGTTAGCGAAATTGTCCAACGTTAGGTAAAAATTCAAAGCCAGCACTGGCTAAACGCGCTTCGAGTTTTGTGCGATCGATATCAAAATAAGCAACAAGCTTATCCAAATCTCCCTCAAATTCATCACGCAATTTCATATTGACAATACTCATCAGCATGATGGGATCCATACTGGCAAAGTTGTTGAGATTCATTCTTAGTCCTCAAAATCAGAAATCAGTAGATTTGCCGCTGCGAATGCGGCTTTTTCGCGGGTCTCTTTCGGTAAAGAGGTATCGGCAGCCACTTCATTGAGTGCTCGAATGGCGCAGGAAATGGCTTGTGGGATATAAGCTTGATCGCCACTGCCAATTTGTGCGTAGAGTTCACGCACTAAGTCACAACAACCGTAAACTTGCATGGTCTGTTCCTATCTTAATAAATGATAACTGCTCTCAATAATACTACAGAGAGCCGGAAGAACACAAAACTCTCATTTTGCGCAGGCGCAACGTGATGAAAGGATGGGTGCATTAATCAACCGTTGATGATTGTTGCGGTTATTGGACGTTGAGGTTTTGACTCAATAAGGATGAGTGCCCTAAATCGCCTCTGTTTTTTATCGAGAGAAAAAGAGGGAAATGGTTAAAGATAAATAAAAAGGCTGCGATTAGCAGCCTTTATGAATAACAGCAAGAAAATTAAACCAATTGTGCTTGAATAAAGCTCACTATGTTGGCCATCGGTACGGCAGATTTTTCACCGCTGCGTCGATGTTTATATTCGAAATTCCCTTCATCCATACTGCGATCACCAATGATGATTGTATGAGGAATACCAATCAATTCCATATCAGAGAACATAACGCCAGGGCGTTCTTTACGATCGTCAAAGAGAACATCGATACCGGCTGCGGTCAGTTCTGCGTACAATTTCTCTGCCGCTTCTTGAACGCGCTCAGATTTGTGCATGTTCATCGGTACGATAGCCACTTGGAAAGGGGCAATGGCATCTGGCCAGATGATGCCGTATTTATCGTTGTTTTGTTCGATAGCAGAGGCCACCACGCGTGAGACACCAATACCGTAACAACCCATCTCTAGAATGGTGTTCTTACCGTTTGAGTCCAATACACCACAGTTCATTTTCTCTGAATAGTTGGTACCCAGTTGGAAGATGTGGCCGACTTCGATACCCCGTTTAAGTAGCAGGGTACCGTTACCGCATGGGCTTGGGTCACCTTCAACGACATTACGCAAATCTTCTACTTTGCCCAGTTCAACATCACGACCCCAGTTGATACCAAAGTAGTGTTTGCCATCTATGTTTGCGCCAGCGCCAAAATCGCTCATCACCGCGACACTGCGATCGACGATAAAGGGTAATTTTAGGCCAACAGGACCAAGCGAACCTGGGCCTGCACCAATGAGAGCACGGATTTCTTCTTCACTTGCCATTTCAAGCGGGGAAGCTACTTCAGAAAGATGCTCTGCTTTAATCTCGTTTAATTCATGATCGCCACGAATGATCAGGGCAATAATGGGCGCTTCAATGTCATCAGATGCTTTGACAAATAGGGTTTTAACCGTTTTTTCGATGGGCAAACCATGTTGCTCAACCAATTCTGCAATGGTTTTTGCATTCGGCGTGTCAACCAGTGTCATCATTTGAGTTGGCGCAGCACGTTCAATCGCAGGGGCAACGGCCTCTGCTTTTTCAATGTTAGCGGCATAATCCGATTCGGTTGAGAAGGCAATAATATCTTCGCCGCTTTCTGCCAATACGTGGAATTCGTGTGAACCATTACCACCGATAGCGCCGGTATCGGCTAATACTGGGCGGTAATCAAGCCCCATGCGGTCGAAAGCTTTACAGTAAGCTTGGTGCATGGCTTGGTAAGATTTTTCTAATCCAGCTTTGTCGATGTCGAAGCTATAAGCATCCATCATACAGAATTCACGGGCGCGCATAACGCCAAAACGAGGGCGGCGTTCATCACGGAATTTAGTCTGGATTTGGTACAGATTCAGAGGCAATTGTTTATAAGAGCTCACCTCATTACGCACTAAGCTGGTGATCACTTCCTCAGCGGTTGGGCTAAGTACAAACGGACGAACATGGCGGTCAGTAAAGCGAAGTAGCTCGGGGCCCATTTTTTCAGAGCGACCTGTTTCTTCCCACAGTTCAAACGGTTGAACTACGGGCATTAAGGTTTCAATAGCACCGGCATTGTCGATCTCTTGACGAACAATATTTTCGACTTTACGCAAGACGCGCAGACCTGTAGGTAGCCAAGTATAAAGACCTGAAGCTAGCTTACGGATCATACCTGCACGTAGCATGAGCTGATGGCTCACAACTTCTGCGTCGTTTGGAGTCTCCTTTAGAGTAGAAAGAAGATATTTACTGGTACGCATTTAGGTATCCGTTCATTAAAAGTTTAAAGGATTACCACCGAGTAGGTGGTAAAAATACATGAGCTGCTAATAATATCAGTCAAACGCTCATGTCAAAAGCGTTCTATTGTTGTGACCGTCACTAACTGCTCATTGACGGTGAATTTTACGTTAAGGTCGTACAAATTTACCGCATATTCCCGTGGATCAGGGCGGTTTTTCTTATAAGCAGGGCGGGGGTCTTGGGCTAACACTTCCGCAATCACCGCTTGTTGAGTCTGCCCTTGGGGTAAGTTTTGGAGCGTATTGAGTGCTGATTGGCTAAATATCACGTCACTGCGGCTGGGTTCATTATCTGCATATCCGCCTTTTGCTTCTGGAATTGCATCGGAATAGGGGATATAGGGTTTTATATCAACAATGGGGGTTCCGTTAACCAAATCGACACTCCCCAGTTCTAAGTAAATTTGTTCTTCCTGTTTCACGACACCTTTGAGCTCTACTGCTGACATGCCAATTCCATTGGGGCGAAAGGTGGATCGAGAAGCCAGTACGCCGATGCGTTCATTTCCACCCAAACGAGGGGGGCGAACGGTAGGTTTCCAGCCTGAGGATAAATTCTTATCAAACAAAAAAAGCAGCCAGAGGTGACTAAATTGTTCAATACCTCGTACGGCTTCTAAGCAATTCAGTTCTCCAAGTAATTTGACTCGGGCTGTCGCACTGGGAACAAGGCGAGGCTGACGGGGTACAGCAAATTTCTCTTGATAAGGGCTTTCTATTATCGCAATGGGATCAAGGTTATACATTATCGTGATATTAGGCAAAAAACAGAGCTAACAAAATATCACAGCCTTAATCATAAATCGCTTGCAAAATCTTTGATAATCATTCTTAATTGCATTGTTATAACATAACAATTTTATAGGAGTAGACATGAAAGAGGGCATTCATCCGGAATATCGGCCAGTGGTATTCCATGATACGAGCGTTGATCACTACTTTGTGATTGGTTCGACGTTGAAAACGGATAGGACGATTGAATTTGAAGGAAAAATCTATCCTTATTTTACGATTGAAGTGTCATCACAGTCACACCCGTTCTACACCGGAAAACAGAGAGTCGTTCAAAAAGAAGGACGTGTTGCAAACTTCAATCGTCGATTTTCTCGTTTTAGTGAATAAGGAAGAGTAAGTGAAAGTATTAAGTTCGTTAAAGAGTGCCAAGAGTCGCCACCCTGATTGTCAAGTGGTTCGTCGTCGTGGTCGTTTATATGTTATTTGTAAAACGAATCCACGTTTTAAAGCGGTGCAGCGTTAGCGGGGGGAGTAAACTCGAAGCGATTTATAAGGATTTGAACAATAAGGGAAGTGAATATCGCGCTTCCCTTATTGTTATTTAGCGCCGTTTGGTTAGCCATTTGTCGAGGTGATTGGCAAACTCGCGTCGCTCTGTTTGTGAAAGGGCGCTGGGGCCACCCGTTTGAATGCCACTTGAGCGCATGGTATCGAGGAAGTCTCGAATATTTAAACGTGCTTTAATGGTTTCGGTGGTGAAAAGCTCACCTCTTGGGCTTAATGCGAGAGCCCCTTTGCTGATTACTTCATCTGCCAGAGGGATATCTGAGGTGATCACCAGATCATGGGCATCGACACGTTTAACGATTTCGTTATCAGCAATGTCAAACCCTGCTGGTACTTGCACTGCGAAAATATTGGCGCGTTTAGGGAGAGGTATCAGGTGGTTTGCCACAAAAGTGCATTCAACCCCCGTACGCTCCGCAGCCCGAATTAAGGTTTCCCGAATCACTTTCGGGCAAGCATCGGCATCAACCCAAATTTTCATACGGTTTCCTTATTCAGTAAGGCTATTTCCAGCTGTTCGACTCGGGCAATGAGCGCGAGAACGGTTTGTTCGAGCTCTTGAATTCGTTGTTGATCGTCATTTTTTGATGTGGCAATTTCCACTTTGGGGACTCGCTGGCTATTTTTCCAACTTTTGATGGCTGAAATTATCGCTGGCATGGGAATGCTGGAGGATAACCGGGCTTTCACTAAGGCGACGGTGGGCTCTTTCCCTTGTTGTTGTAGCTGAGCCAAGATAGTGGCTAACTCGTGGGTGACGTCTTTGGTGAGCATAATGGATCCTTGTATTTGGTCTGGTTTCATCTTACTGATAAATCGCCGTTAGCAAAAGAGGGAGCTTGATGTAAGAGATCTCTCACAAAAACTGTGAGAGAAGAGCGTTTTATTATGATTTTTAATGAGGTGTTTTTATTTAATTGTATGAATTTAAAGGATTTTATTGTTCATTGGTGAGTTGGGGACGCTTGGGTTATTTACTTAGAGGGGTTGTAAAAAGGAGGGGAAGAGGTAGATTAAACCTTGTCGAGAGGGAAAGTGACACGGAATTGGAACGATTCACGGAAGAACACTTCAGGATGAATACGGTGAGTAAGGATATTCGCTGAGTAGGAATGATGGAGCAATAAGGATACGACCATTAACAAGATGTTGATGGGCATGGATCGCAAGGACCCTATGGATGAGGCAGGGATACCATCAGGATGATGGAAGGACACCGCTCAGGGAACAAGTGATGAAAGCTGACCGGGATAGGTGAGCGAAAAGGATTGTTAGGACACCGCCAAGGTGGCGATGCAGAGGATTGGGTTGCAGGATTCAACCGCTATTAAGGATGATGCAGGGAGCAACCATTGGTAGCCGGATAGCTACAAGTAAAACTTAAGCCCCGATACACTAGTGTCGGGGCTTTTCTTGATATTTTCAAGAGTGCCTCTCGGTTTGAACGGCTCATAGCGTGAATAAATAGAATAATGATTTGATGTGGTAAAAACCTTATCAAGATCAATACAGCATCGTCAGCATTGGTTTACTTTCTCGCACGTTTCTTAAAGCTTGGTCTTTAAGATCGGGTGAGTTCTAGAATATCTGCAAACAAAGGATTGTCAGTGACGATAGTGACACGTAGAACATTAATTGTTCCTTATACCGATGCGTTTGAATCTGACTTTTTAATGCTCAATTGTTGTGTGAAAAATCGGGCCCAAATGAATGGCCCCAAAACCGTCGCATCAGCTCGGCAGCTCTTTCAGCGTCTCTTGCATGATGATCATTTATATGCCATGGCGGTGTTAGATAACTATAACCGAGAATACATGGGGCACATGTATATTGAGGTAGATGATGAACAGGCCGAACTCGGTTTTTTGTTTGATAAAGCCTATTGGGGACAAGGTTTGGCGAGTGAAGCTTTGAGCGCTTTTTTCCCTAATATTTGCCAGCGTTTGAAGCTAAAACAAGTGATTTCTATGGTGAATGTGGAACATGCTTCGGCGATTGCCATCTTACATAAGTTGGGTTTTCATCATCAACATACTCAAGAAGAGATGTTTGGTCATTTTCACCAATACCAATGGGTGTCAACGGAGCTTGAATAACCGCTTACGTTATATTCGGTAGGGAGGGAGCTGAATCTTGAATGGGTGAAACCCGACCATCATGAGCTCTCCTTGATAACAATCATCACCGAGTGCTGAAAACTCAAAATAGTAGATCGTATGCCAACGCCAGCCTTTGTCTGGCGTTTTCCATTTATGGTGACCGAAAGAGACGCTAAGAAGCTGCAACTCTAGGTTAGAACAGTGACGAGTAATGTGTCGTTTCGCTATCTCAGATTGACGTCGTTGCTGCCAAAAAGCAAAGCAGAGCACGCTGAGTAAAAGGAGATGAATGAGGTTGCTCGTCATGAATGCTTCTTCCTTGATTTATGATGACTGTTTCGTTGAGTGCTGTAGCTGGAGCAGCGCTTGGGCTAATTCAGGTGATGGACTTGTATGTAGCAAAGGCAATAACACCATGCGTAGTTCCGGTAACATGACTAAATCTGCAAAGAGTTGGTTAAACAGGGCTTGATTACCGGTTTGTGCTAAGCGAAGTAAAAAACGTTGAGCGCGACCAGCCTCTTTGAGTGTTGACCAAGCTCGTCCGGCAAGACCAATTAATACCTCTGGATGGCAATCGTCAGGGGTAGCGAGGATGGCATCCGTCAATTTGTCTAAATAGTTTGGTGTTGCGCCTGAAAGGGCTCGCACCAAGGCTGAGAGCAAAAAGAGATCCGTTTGTGAGTGGGTCATTTGCTCTTTCGCCATCTCGTACAGCTTACTGGCAATGTTATCGGGAATACTGACATGCTCAAGCACTCCAAGCAGAGCATACAGTGGTGAGCTGGGGAGGTGGTTAAGTGCTTTACGAATCAATACACGATTGTTTTGATCTAAACGAACGCCAATATCACTGATGCCTTGTAGACCGACCGTTTGCCAATTTTCCCACCCAAGCCCTCCGGAAAAATAGTGTTGAGCATGTTCATAATATTGGCTGGTGGGCAAATGAAATTGGGCTCGAATTTGGCTATGGAAAACGGCCATTTTCTCTTCGGTTGGTTTAAAAGTGTAGGGGTTATTGGCTAATTTTTGTTGCTGGGCTTCGGTGAGTGTTTGTTGTAAGCGGGAGCCCATCGCTTCAATCACATACTTGATAAACTGATTCACCTCGGCTTGGATAAGTAAGCCTCGCTCATCCAGTGGAAATTTCGTGAACCAGATCCACGGCTGCTGATGTTCATTCCAATACACAATGGCTAAGTGAGCCTGGCGTTGTAAAGGGTAAGGATAGGGCTGCTGGCCTTGTTCAATTTTTTGAAATTGTTTTGCTTCGATTGGCTGAATTCTCCGGCCAAGATCAAACACCAAGTATTGGCAGCCACTGTGATGAAGTAGAGCCGTAAGGGTATGGATAGGTTGCATAGCGATCAATTTGGTCCTAACTTTTTGTCATGAATAGATGGTATCATCTGCCGCTAATTCAAGGCTAGCGATGTAAACTTTCATGATAAATCCAACGGAGTTCACCGTTTTATTACCCGCATTGGAAAGAGAGCTTAAAGCGGCAGCTTTATGGCAAACCCAGCGGCCAGAAGATCAATCTCTGCAAAGTACAGAGCCCTTTTCATTGGATACATTGCATCCTCATGAGTGGTTACAATGGATTTTTTTACCGCGTATGCAGCAGTTATTGGCAGATAAAGCCCCATTACCGCAAGGTTTTTTACTTACGCCTTATTTTGATGAAGTGTGGAAAGAACACCCACAATATCAGGCAATATTGACGGTGTTACACCAGATAGATGGGGCAGTGGCATCATGTTAGAGATCATTTATCAAGATGATTACTTGGTGGCGGTGAACAAACCCGCTGGAATGTTAGTACACCGTTCTTGGTTAGATAAGCATGAAACACAATTTGTGATGCAGACATTGCGTGATCAAATTGGTCAGCATGTTTATCCTCTGCATCGTTTAGATAGGCCTACATCGGGAGTGTTGGTTTTCGCTTTATCGAGTGAAATCGCGGCCACGGTAATGCCGATGTTTGCTGAGCATCAAATGGAAAAAACTTACCATGCTATTGTTCGGGGCTGGATAGAACAAGGAGCAGTATTAGATTATCCACTGAAAGAAGAGCTTGATAAAATCGCCGATAAATTTGCTCGGCAGGATAAAGCGCCTCAGTCAGCCATTACAGCTTATCAACCCATTGATAAAATAGAAGTTCCATATTCAACGGGTACTTTCCCAACCACGCGGTACTGCTTAATGGAGCTAAAACCGCAAACCGGGCGTAAACATCAGTTGCGTCGTCATATGGCTCATTTACGTCATCCGATAGTGGGGGATACCACGCATGGAGATGGAAAACATAACCGTTTGTATCGAGAGCAATATCAGGTACAGCGTTTGATGCTACATGCCAGCGAACTCACCTTTATTCACCCTTATACAAAGCAACCGTTAGTACTGACGGCGCCTTTTGATGAGCATTGGCAACGGCTATTTAGTTTATTTGCTTGGCAAAATCCATTACAAAAAGGCCTTCTCGAATAAGAAGGCCTGAGTATTATTTCGTTAAATAGGCTTCAATGGCCCTTTGAATACCGGGGCCATCCAAACCTAATTCAGTGTGCATCTCTTCTTGTGTGCCTTGGGCGATAAATTGATCGGGCAAACCGAGGTTCAAGACGGGCTTGAGTAATTTATGGCGCATTAAAAATTCAACCACCCCCGCCCCAGCTCCCCCAGCAAGCACATTCTCTTCTAGAGTAACCAGAATATCGTAGGAATGAGCGAATTCTTTAATGAGCGTTTCATCG
>JTFO01004356.1_pt1 | contig 16901 bp, 14 predicted proteins | sample 235411 | NCBI WGS metagenome assembly JTFO01 (sample SAMN03067590, study PRJNA260953) | activated sludge metagenome | biome: Sludge; feature: Wastewater; isolation source: CETP activated sludge from laboratory augmented bioreactor treating... | place: India:Gujarat | collected 2013-04
CATTTTCGCCAGGTTGAAGGCGATCGCTTCCGACTGGCCGCGCTCCTCGGCATCGATGCCCGGATAGGCTCCCGGAGTGTCAATAAAGGTCAGCACCGGCAGCTTGAAGCGCTCGGCCATCTCCATCATGCGCAGCGCCTTGCGGTAACCTTCAGGACGGGGCATGCCGAAGTTGCGGCGCACCTTTTCCTTCACTTCGCGGCCCTTCTGGTGGCCGATGACCATCACCGGACGGCCTTCCAGACGCGCCAGACCACCCACGATCGCCTGATCGTCGGCAAAATGGCGGTCACCGTGAATCTCGTCAAAGTCATCGAAGATGTGTTTGACGTAGTCCAGGGTGTAGGGACGCTGGGGATGACGGGCGATCTGGGAGATCTGCCAGGCGGAAAGATCCTTGAAGATCGATTCGGTCAGGCTGCGGCTTTTTTCCTGCAGCTTTTCCAGCTCATCACCCAGATTCAGACCGTCCGTACCTTCGTTAACGTGACGCAATTCACTGATCTTGGCTTCAAGTTCTGCGATCGGCTGTTCGAAATCCAGATAATTGGGGTTCATGCGCGTCTGCTTCTGTTCAGTAATTTGGGGCCCAAAGGCACGAAAAATAATGGCAGAATTCTACCGTCTGCCGCGTCGGATCACCACCCTGTTGATGGCTTACCCAACCACAGCTGATTCTGCTCAGGCATAACAAAGCCGCACGGCATCGTTGCCGAACTGCTCTTTCAGCTGCAACAGCAAGTCGTCAGTGGGGGCCACCGCCCACTGCTGATCCAGCCAAAGCCGGGCCTCGGCATCCTCGCGGCGAAAACGCAGCGCAACCGCCAGACTGATCAGCGGACTGCGGTTCTTGCTCAGCGTGGTGTTCAACCGACGCAGGTGCTGCTGATTCAACTGACTGCGATCACAACTGATCTCGACGCAGCGCGCCGACTGGGCGCGCACCTGCGCCATGCTCGACACCTTGTTGCAGCGCACCTTGAGACCACCATTGTAGTCATCCTGGGCCACTTCGCCCTCGACCACCAGCACGGCATCCTTGTTGATCAGGTTGCGCGCTTCCTCGTAGGTATCACCGAACAGGGTAATTTCCATCCGGGCACTGCGATCATCCAGGGTCAGGAAGCAGAGATTGTCGCCCTTCTTGGTCTTTTTCAGCCGCATGTCCACCACCAGACCGGCCATCTTCTGGGTACTGCCGCGGCTGGGCTGCAACTCTACCAGCTTGCGGCTGACCAGATGCTTAAGCTCGGCTTCGTATTCGTCGATCGGATGACCGGTGACGTAGAGTCCCAGGGTATCCTTCTCGCCCTGCAGCCGTTCCTTGTCGGTCCAGTCACGCACCCTGCCGAACTCGGCATAGGGATCCGAAGGCGTGTCCGCTTCCACCTCACCGAACATATCCATGATGCCGGCATCGGCATTGCGCGCACTCTGATCGGCTGCCTTCAACGCCGAACCTATGGCTTCCCAGAGCACCGCACGGGACGGCCCCAGGCTGTCCAGCGCACCACAGCGCACCAGCGCCTCCAGTACCCGCTTGTTAAGGCGGCCGGCGCCGACCCGCTCGCAGAAGTCGTACAGATCCTTGAACGGACCACCCGTTTTGCGGGCTTCCATGATGGCACCCACCGGACCTTCACCCACGCCCTTGACCGCGCCCAGACCGTAGACCACCTCGTTGGCATCATTGACTGTGAACATGAAATCACTGTCATTGACGTTGGGCAGACGTACGGTCAGACCCATCTGGCGGCATTCTTCGATGAAGATCACTACCTTGTCGGTGTTCTGCATGTCCGAGGACAGGACCGCCGCCATGAAGGCCGCCGGGTAGTGCTGCTTCAGCCAGGCAGTCTGGTAGGAGACCAACGCATAGGCGGCCGAGTGTGACTTGTTGAAACCGTAGCCGGCGAATTTCTCTACCAGATCGAAGATGTTGCCCGCCAGATCCTTGTCGATCCCCTGATTGGCACAGCCTTCCAGGAAGATGGCGCGCTGCTTGGCCATCTCCTCGGGCTTCTTCTTGCCCATGGCACGGCGCAGCATGTCCGCACCACCCAGGGTGTAGCCCGCCATCACCTGGGCGATCTGCATCACCTGCTCCTGGTAGAGGATGATGCCGTAGGTGGGCTCCAGTACCGGCTGCAGGCTGTCGAGCTGATAGTCGGGATGCGGCCAGGCCAGCGGTGCCCGACCGTGCTTGCGGTTGATGAAGTCGTCCACCATGCCCGACTGCAGCGGCCCCGGACGGAACAGGGCCACCAGGGCGACGATGTCCTCAAAGCGGTTTGGCAACAGACGGCGGATCAGGTCCTTCATGCCGCTGGATTCGAGCTGGAATACCGCGGTGGTCTGGGCGCTCTGCAGCAGCTTGAAAGTCGCTTCGTCTTCCAGACTGATCGACTCGATCTCCAGAGGGCCTTCGCCCTGCTGCGCACGCTTGCGGTTGATGGTATCCAGCGCCCAGTCGATGATGGTCAGGGTACGCAGACCGAGGAAGTCGAACTTCACCAGTCCCGCCTCTTCGACGTCGTTCTTGTCGAACTGGGTCACCAGCCCCTGGCCTTCCTCGTCGCAGTAGGTGGCGGAGAAATCGGTCAGCTTGGTCGGCGCGATCACCACACCACCGGCGTGCTTGCCGACGTTGCGGGTGACGCCTTCCAGCTTGTACGCCATCTCCATGATCTCTTCGGCTTCTTCGCTGCCGTTGACGAAATCACGCAGTGCCTGCTCCTGCTCCCAGGCCTTGTTCAGGGTCATGCCCACTTCAAACGGGATCAGTTTGGACAGCCGATCGGCCAGACCAAAGGGCTTGCCCTGCACGCGGGCCACGTCGCGCACCACCGCCTTGGCGGCCATGGTACCGTAGGTGATGATCTGCGATACCGCATCGCGACCATACTTCTGCGCCACGTAATCGATTACCTGATCGCGGTTGTCCATGCAGAAGTCGATATCGAAGTCGGGCATGGACACACGTTCCGGGTTAAGGAAACGTTCGAACAGCAGGTCGTATTCCAGCGGGTCCAGGTCGGTGATCTTGAGTACATAGGCCACCAGCGAGCCGGCACCCGAGCCACGCCCCGGCCCTACCGGAATGCCGTTGTCCTTGGCCCACTTGATGAAGTCCATCACGATCAGGAAGTAGCCCGGGAAGCCCATCTGAATGATGATGTCGAGCTCGAACTCCAGCCGCTCTTCGTAGGGTTTGCGTTTTTCCCGGTAATCCGGCGCATCCTTGTCGAGCAGAAAATCGAGACGCTCCTCCAGACCTTCCCAGGAGACCTGACGGAAGAAATCGTCCATCAGCATGCCTTCGGGGACCGGGTAACGCGGCAGGTAGTAAGTGCCCAGCTCGATCTCGATGTTGCAGCGACGGGCGATCTCGACCGTATTTTCCAGCGCGCTGGGAATATCGCTGAACAGCTCCGCCATCTCGTCGGCGGAGCGGAAATACTGCTGATCGGAATAGTTGCGCGGCCGCTGGGGGTCTTCCAGGGTGCGGCCCAGGTTGATGCAGACGCGCGCTTCATGCGCCTCGAAGTCATCCTGTTTGAGGAACATCACCTCATTGGTTGCCACCAGCGGACAGCCGGTCGCACCGGCCAGTTCGACACTGGCATGGACCAGCGCTTCGTCACCGGGGCGACCGGTGCGCTGGATTTCGAGGTAGAAACTGTCGGGGAACACGGCCTGCCATTCGGCCAGTACCGCCTGAGCCTGCCCAAACTGATCCGCCAGCAGTGCGCGGCCGACTTCGCCCAGACGGGCGCCGGAGAGGGCGATCAGACCGTCGGCCTTCTCCTTGACCCATTCCTTTTGCACCAGCGCCCAACCGGGGATGATGTTCTGCCCTTCGGCATAGGCACGGGAGACCAGTTCCATCAGGTTGCGATAGCCCTGACCGTTACGCACCAGCAGGGTCAGCCTGAAGGGTTCGCCCTCGGGTTCGGCCGGATTCTGCACCCAGAGATCAACGCCACAGATTGGCTTCACGCCTGCCGCCAGCGCCGCCTTGTAAAACTTGATCAGTGCAAAGAGATTGGTCTGATCGGTAATCGCCACCGCCGGCATCTGCTGGGCAGCAGCTGTAGCCACCAGCGGTTTGATCCGCACCAGACCATCGAACAGGGAATATTCGGAATGCACCCGCAGGTGAATGAAACTCGGATCAGACATTTTCTTCTCGTGCCAGGCGCTCTCTTACCGGACGAAAGCTGCGCCGATGCTCAGGCAAGGGGCCCAGTTTTTCCAGCGCCGCCAGGTGTTCAGGCGTAGGGTAGCCCTTGTGGCGTGCAAAACCGTAATCGGGGTACTGACGGTCCAGCTCGATCATCTGCCGATCGCGGGCCACCTTGGCTAAAATGGAAGCGGCACCAATTTCGGCGACGCGCGCATCGCCCTTGATCACCGGCTCCGCCGGGCAGGGCAGTGCCGGGCAGCGGTTGCCGTCCACCAGTGCATAGTCAGGCACCCTGCCCAGGCCTGCGACCGCACGCTGCATCGCCAGCATGGTGGCATGAAGGATATTAAGCTCGTCGATCTCCGCCGGTGACGCCGAAGCGATGCACCAGGCCAGCGCTCGCTCCTTGATCAGCGGATACAGCTGTTCACGCTTTTTTTCACTGATCGCCTTGGAATCTCCCAGCCCCTCTATCGGCTTGCTGGGGTCCAGAATAACCGCTGCGGCGACCACGTCACCGATCAGCGGCCCGCGACCGACCTCATCAATACCCACCACCAGACCCGGGGGACGAAAATCGAATTCAGTGACCTGCACGGCAATTCTCCAACAGTTCAACGACCGCATCCGCGGCACGCTCGCTGGCATTCTGGCGCAGCTGCTCACCAATGATGCCGAATATGCGCTGCAGTCGGCGACGATACTCCTCATCCTCCAGCGCCCTGAGGACCAATGGCCCCATCACCTCCGGCGTCACCCGATCCTGCAACACCTCGGGCACCATCTCCTCGTCGGCCAGCACATTGGGCAGGGAGATCCAGCGGCTCTTGATCATGCGTGAGTAGATGCTGAAGGTCAGACCCGCCATGCGATAGGCCACCACCATGGGCTTTTGCATCAGACAGGCTTCCAGCGTGGCCGTGCCCGAGGCGATCAGGATGGCATCGGCCGCCGCCATCACCTCACGCGACTGCTGCAGCACCAGCGTCAGCTGCAGATCGGAGAATTCGGTGTTGATCAGCTGTTCCAGCTGCTCGTAGCGGCGCCGGTTGGCGGCGGGCAGTATAAAGGCGATGTCCGGTCGTTGCTGCTGCAGCCAGCGCGCAGTTTCCAGGAAGGGGCGCGCCAGGTATTTGATCTCACTGCCACGACTGCCCGGCAGCAACGCCACCAGCTCCCGGGTTGCTTCCGGCCGGAACTGCCGCTGCACAGCCTGCATATCCAGCTGTGCCGGAATCACATCCGCCAGCGGATGACCGACAAAACGCAGGTTCTGCCCGGTCGGCTTATAGACCTCGGCTTCGAACGGAAACAGCGTCAGCAACAGATCGGTACTTTGTTTGATCTTGAAGATGCGCTTGCGCTTCCAGGCCCAGACCGAGGGACTGACATAATGCACCGTTGGGATACCGGCCGCCTTCAGTGCCCGCTCCATGCCCAGGGTAAAATCCGGGGCGTCGATGCCGATGAAGACGTCGGGAGGATTGTCGATGAAATGCTGGATCAGACGTTTGCGCGCACGCAGCAGTTCAGGCAGGCGGCCCAGCACCTCCACCAGTCCCATCACCGAAAGCCGTTCCAGCGGATAGAGCGCACGGCAACCTTCGGCGAGCATCAGCTCACCGGCGATGCCCTCGAATTCAGCCTGTGGATAACGTTGTTTCAGTGCACGAATCAGGCCGGCACCCAGAATGTCGCCGGAGGTTTCGCCGGCGACAATGCCTATGCGCAAAGGCTGCATGACCACCTCAGCGAATGATGCCGCGGGTCGAGGCTTCCAGCGAGTCGATCAGCAACTGTACCGCCGGCTGCTGTTCAGCCATGAGCCGCAGTTCCTGCAACGCCTGATCCAGGGTCAACCCCTTGCGGTAGATGGCCTTGTAGGCACGACGCAGGGTGGCGAGCGCCTCGGCATCAAAACCGCGACGGCGCAGGCCTTCGAGGTTGATGCCGTGCGGTTTGGCACTGTTGCCGGTGGCCATGACATAGGCGGGAATGTCCTTGAGTACCACGGTGCCGGCACCGCACATCACATGGGCGCCGATACGACAGAACTGATGGACCGCGGTAAAGCCGCCCAGAATGGCGTGATCGCCCACACGCACATGCCCGGCCAGCGCCGCATTGTTGGCCAGGATGATGTTGTCACCCATGACACAGTCATGCGCCACATGGGCATAGGCCATCAGCAGGTTGTGGCTACCGATGCGGGTAATGCCCTCGTCCTGAACTGTACCGCGGTGAACGGTACAGCCCTCGCGAAAGACGTTGTAATCACCGATCTCCAGGCGCGTCGGCTCACCGGCATATTTTTTGTCCTGACAGTCCTCACCGATGGTGGCGAACTGAAAAATCTGATTCCCTTCACCAATACGCGTAGGCCCCTTGATCACCACATGCGAAGCGATACGGGTTCCTGCCCCGATCTCCACATCCGGTCCGATCAGCGTCCATGGGCCTACTTCCACACCCTCCGCCACGCGGGCAGAGGGATCCACGATGGCGTGTGGATGAATCTTGGCTTGCGGGTGAATCAATGTCACACCTTTCGATCTGCACACAGAATAGTCGCGCTGCTGACGGTTTCACCATCAACACTGGCACGCACATCAAATTTCCAGATGCCGCGGCGCTCGGAAATCACCTTGGCCTCCAGCTGCAGCTGGTCACCGGGCACTACCGGGCGCTTGAAGCGCAGGTTGTCGGCACCGACGAAGTAATAGATGGAGCCGTCTTCAGGCCCCTTGTTCATGGTCTTGAAGCCCAGAATACCCGCTGCCTGCGCCATCGCTTCAACGATGAGAACGCCCGGCATCACCGGATGATCGGGAAAGTGGCCGTTAAAGAAGGGCTCGTTCACGGTTACATTCTTGATTGCGGTGATCGATTCACCCGGCTCCAGAGCCAAGACCCGGTCCACCAGCAAGAACGGATAGCGGTGGGGCAGATATTTCCGGATCTCTTTAACGTCCATCATCTTTTTGACCTTCTGTAGAGTATAGTTCAACAGCCTGTTCGAGCGTCCTCAGCCGACGCGCCATGTCGTCAAGCTGACGGAAACGAACCACATTGCGCTTCCACTGCTGATGCGGTTCAAGGCCGGTGCCCGAGGAGTAAACGCCAGGACGTTTGATCGACTTGCTGACCAGTGACATGGCCGTCACATGGGTATCATCGGCAATCTCCAGGTGACCGGTAATTCCGGACATCCCGGCAATCGTACAGCGCTCGCCAATTCTAGTGCTTCCAGCCACCGCGGTACAGCCTGCAATGGCGCTGTCACGGCCGATCACCACGTTGTGGGCGATCTGGATCTGATTATCCAGCTTGACGCCGGCACCAATGCGGGTGTCGTCCAGCGCACCCCGATCGATAGTGACGCCGGCACCGATCTCTACACGATCCTCGACCACCACACCGCCGAGCTGACAGATTTTTTCCCAGCCATTGGCCGTGGGCGCAAATCCGAAGCCGTCGCTGCCCAGCACGGCACCACTGTGAATCAGTACCTCTCTGCCCAGGCGCACGTTGGGGTAAAGCGTGACATTGGCCTCAAGACGGCTGCGATCACCGATGACACAATGCTCGCCAATCACCGTACCGGCACCGATGACCACGCCCTGCCCCAGCTCCACACCGCTGTCGATCACCACCTGCGGCCCGATCTGCGCATCCGTCGGGATACGCACATCGTCGGCAATGACGGCCGAAGGATGCACGCCGGCAAGGGCCGGGCGGCGCCAGTCAAACAGCTGACTGGCACGGGCAAAGGCCAGATAGGGGTCGGATACAACGATGGCAGCCTGTGGGCAGTCGGCCCGATGTGCGGCCGAGACCAGCACCGCGCCGGCACGGGTCTGTCGCAATTGCGGCAGATAACGAGGGTTGGCAAAAAATGACAGCTGTTGCTCGGTGGCGGATTTCAGCGTCGCCAACGAGCGAATTTCAAGCGCGGGGTCGCCGTGAAGCTCACCGCCCAGAATGCCGGCAAGCTCTGCCAGGGTAAAGCAGGCGGTCGTACTCATCGGCTTACTGCTTGTTCAGCAGTTCGGTCACACGGGAGGTGAGATCCACACTGTCTGCAGTGTAAACAGTGGCCTGCTTGGAGATCACGATATCGAACTTTTCCTTTTCGATCAGCTCTCGGATCGCCTTGTCCAGACGCGGGCGCATTTCGCCGATGAATGCCTGTTCGCGCTCGGCACGCTGCTGTTGCATCGCCTGGCCGCGACGCTGATATTCGGCAAACGCCTTCTGGAACTGCAGACGCATCTGCTTCGTGTCCTCTTCGGAGGCCAGACCGGCATTCTTCTGCAGCTTGTCGCGCAGCTCACGCGCCTGTTTTTCCAGCGAAACCAGCTGCTTTTCGTCGTCGGCAAACTCTTTTTTCAGCTCCTCACGGAAGCTGCTGGCCGCTTTCGAGGTCAACAACGCTTCTTCCACACCCAGCACGGCGATTTTCTGCGCCCAGGCCGGAGCTGTGAACATCAGGGCAGCAACGGCAGCAGCTCGAGTAAAACGTTTCATCATATCTCCTTAGAAAGTCTGACCGAGCGCAAACTGGAACACTTCGGTATCGTCGTTTTCCTTGTCATTCAGCGGCACGCCCAGGGATACGGACAGGGGTCCGATCGGCGTCAGCCAGCTGATGCCCATGCCCACCGAGTAGCGCAAATCGCCCAGATCCACGTTGTCCGAACAGTTGCTCTGCGTACTCAGACAGTCAGTGGAATAGACATTACCGGCATCCAGGAACACCAGGCTGCGCCAGGCACTCTTGTCCGCCATAAATGGCATGGGGAATATCAGCTCGGCACTGCCGGTCAGCAGTAAATTCCCGCCGAACGGATCACCCTCGTCATTGGCAACGGTTGGATCACCCGAATCCAGCGGCCCCAGCGAGTTATTGGCATAGCCGCGGACGGTTTTCAGACCTCCGGCGTAGAAGTGCTTGAAGAACGGGTAACGACTGTCACCTAGGCTATCACCGTAACCGGCACGGCCACGCAGACTGAAAATCCAGGTTTCATCCTCATTGATCGGCCGGTACCACTTGTTGTTGTACTGGGCACGGATATAGGACAGATCGCTGCCCGGAATCGCCATTTCCAGACTGGCGCCCTGGGCATAGCCACGGGTCGGGAAGAAACCACGGTTGAGATGGTTATCGCTCCAGCCGGCGGTCAGTTTCCAGTTGAGGAAGCTATCACCCTCTTCATCGATGAAATCGACTACTTCCTGAGCTGTTTGGCGATAGGTGTTCAGTTGAATGAATTCAATATCGCCGCTGAAACTCAGGCGCTGGTAGTCATCAATCGGGTAACCGAAGGTGACGCCGCCACCGGCCTCATCCGCGGTATAGGAACTGATGTCGTCTTCTTCGTAGTCACGCTCGCGGTAGTAGAGGTTGAAACCACGGCTGACGCCGTCAACGGTGTAATAGGGATCGAGATAGTTGAAGCTGTACTCGGTGCGGGTGGAACTGTTGGAGATATTGAAGCCAACCTTTTTGCCGCTGCCAAGGAAGTTGTCCTGCTGTACGCCCAGGTCGAGAATCAGACCGTCGTTCTGAGAGAAACCGACACTGGCAGTAAACTGACCGGATTGCTGTTCTTCTACCGCGTATTCCAGATCCACCTGGTCATCGGTACCCGGTACCGGACGGGTCTCAACATTGACCGACTTGAAGTAACCGGTCTTGTCCAGCCGCACCTTGGAGCGTTCGATATCCTGACTGGACACAATACCCGCTTCCATCTGCTCCAGCTCGCGACGAATCACCTCATCCGCCGTGCGGGTGTTGCCCTTGATGCTGATCCGGCGCACATAGGTACGCTTGCCGGGCTCGACGAAATACTTGATCGACACCGTATTGTCGTCATGGGTTTCCGGCACCGGACTGACGTTGGCAAACATGTAACCCTCATCACCCAGGAGTCGGACCAGTTTTTCCTGGCTCTGGGTCATCTGCTTGCGCGAAAACACCTCACCCGGCTCCACCGTCAGTGTCTGCTGCATCACGTCCTGAGGCACCACCATTTCACCGGCCACACTGACGTCACGCACGGTGAATTGTTCACCCTCGCTGATGCCCACAGTGATATAAACGTGCTGCTTGTCCGGCGTGATCGACACCTGAGCGGAGTCGATGTTGAAATTGATGTAGCCGCGGTCCAGATACCAGGAACGCAGACGCTCCAGGTCACCGGTCATCTTTTCACGGGCGTAGCGGTCGCTCTTGGTATAAAAGGACCAGAAATTCGGCAGTTTCAGCGAGAACAGCTCTTTCAGTTCCTCGTCGCTGAACACTGTATTGCCGACGATGTTGATGTGCTGGATGGTGGCAACCTGGCCTTCGTTGATGTTGATATTCAACTGCACACGGTTGCCGGAGAGCGGTTCCACCTCGGTCTGGATATCGGCGCCGTAACGCCCCTGAGAGGTATACACCCGCAGCAGGTCGAGGCTGATCTGATCCAGGGCGGCACGACGGAACACATCCCCTTCCTGCAGACCGGACTGCTTCAGGCCGTTGAGCAGGTCTTCTTCCTTGATCACATCATTGCCTTCGATGTTGATCAGCGCCACCGACGGGCGTTCCTGCAGTTTCAACACCAGCACTTCGCCCTCGCGTTCGGCCTGAACGTCGGCAAAGTAACCGGACTTGAACAGCTCGCGCACGGCATCGGACAGCTGACTGCGCGTCAGCTGGTCACCGGCCGCGACCGGGAAGTTGCGAAATACAATGCCGGGCTCGACCCGCTGCAACCCTTCCAGGCGAATGTCATTGACTTCAAAGGGAAGCGCGGCAGCTTGCGCCTGCGCCATCCATAGCATCGATACGAAAAACAGACCCAGCTTGCGTTTCATGCAGTACTTCTTACGTTTATATGGCTGACTGATAGGAAAACTGGCTCGATCAAAAGAGCCGGGCGATGTCATTGATGATTGCCAATGCCATCAGACTGAACAGCAAGGCCATCCCAATCCTGAGACCCAGCATCTGCACCTGCTCGCTGACCGGGCGCCCGCGCACCAGCTCGACCATGTAATACAGCAGATGTCCTCCATCCAGCATCGGAATCGGCAGCAGATTAAGCACGCCCAGGCTGATACTGAGATAGGCCAGAAAACTGATAAAGGACTCCAGCCCCGAGGCAGCCGAAGTCCCTGCCACTTTAGCAATGGTTATCGGGCCGCTCAAGTTTTTTACCGAGATCACGCCGGCGATCATCTTGCCAATGGAATCCAGTGTCAGGCCGATCATCTGTCCGGTTTTGTGAAAACCGTTGACCAGCGCCTCCACCGGGCCGTAGCTCAGACTGCGCTGCATCGACTCGGGAACCGCCACTGCAGCAACGCCGGCACCGATATACCCCTGCACACTGCCATCCTCAAGCGTACGTGACTCGGGCGTCAGCCTGACGGACTGTTCGCGGCCGTTGCGTTCGACCACCAGTTGCAGCGTTTTGTTCGACGCTTGCTGGATCAGCCTTACCAGATGCAGCCAGTCATCCACCGGCTCACCATCCACTGTCAGCACCTTGTCACCGACCTGCAGACCATCACGAGCCGCAGCACCGTCCGGCAGCAGCTGCCCGATCACCGCCGGAAAGTCTGGCTGCCAGGGCTCAAGACCCAGAGCGGCCAGCGGCGACTGACGCTCCAGATCCACCCGCCAGTCACTGATGGGCACCTGATAGGTGTGGGCATAGCCTCGACGCGGCTCACCCATCAAGAGCTCGATACTGCCACTCTCACCCACGCGGGAGGCCAGACGCAGATTGACCTCGCTCCAGGAGCGTACCGAATGGCCATCCACTTCCAGTATTTCGTAGCCAGACTCGACCCCTGCCTGCGCGGCCGGAGAATCCTGCGTAATACCACCCACCACGGGCACCACCGTACTGATACCTGACATGAACAGAAACCAGTAGGCAAAGACCGCAAAAATGAGGTTAACCAGAGGACCGGCGGCAACGATGGCAATGCGCTGCAGTACCGGCTTATTGTTGAAGGCCTGATCACGCAGCGCTTCGGGCACATCGCCTTCGCGCTCGTCCAGCATGCGCACATAGCCGCCCAGAGGGATGGCCGCTATGGCGTACTCGGTACCATCGGCTGCCGTACGCATCCACAGAGGCTTGCCAAAACCAACGGAAAAACGCAGCACCTTGACGCCACAGCGGCGCGCCACCCAGTAGTGGCCCCATTCGTGAATGGTCACCAGTACACCAAGCGCCACCAGCGTGGCCAACAGGGTCTGCAGCAGCTCCATGATCTGGCTCAGGCTCCTTGAAGAAAGTAGAGGCCGACAAGAAATACCGGCGCGGCGGCCGTGAGGCTGTCGATCCTGTCCAGCACTCCGCCATGTCCCGGCAGCAATTTGCCACTGTCCTTGATGCCGCGTTCGCGCTTGAACAGACTTTCAAGAAGATCACCCAATACGGATACCAAACCGGTCATCACCGACAGCAACACCAAATAGACCGATGCCGGAAGTTCCAGTTCCAGCCACAGGGAAAAACCCGCACCAACCAATGCACAGACAGCCAGACCACCCCAGAGTCCTTCGCGGGTTTTGCCGGGACTGACCGCGGGCATCAGCTTGTTGCGGCCGAACGACTTGCCGGCGACATAGGCCCCGATATCAGCACCCCAAACCAGCATTAACAGCATCAACAGCATGGACAGACCCTGCTCCTGAGCGCGCAGTGCGGTCAGCGCATACCAGGACGGCACCAGCACCAGCACCCCCATCAGCATCGCCGACACACGGCGACAACAGCCTGCCGATGCGGGATAGCCGCGCACCATGAACAGCGCCAACAGCCAAAACAGCAGTGCTGCCGCCAGCACCCAAGGCTGCAACAGCGACAGCCCGGAGACCATTGCCATCAACCCGGCAAGCACCAGCACATAACCGGCACGGGGCAGCGGCGACAAGCGGCAGAGGTTACTCCACTCCCAGGCGCCATACAGAAATACGGCCGCAGCCACCCATTCAAAGGGTTGTTGCGGCAGCAGGAAAAGTGCTGCCAACGCCAGCGGCGCCAACAGCAGAGCGGTCAAAATTCGCTGTTTCAACACCCTTCATCGGCCTCCAACTGCTCGCTGGTACGTCCGAAACGGCGCTCTCGCGTCAGGAATGACTGCAGCGCAGCGAGCAGTTCAGCCTTGTCGAAATCGGGCCAGAAACAGTCGCTGAAATAGAATTCGGTATAGGCAAACTGCCAGATCAGGAAGTTGCTGATCCGCTGTTCACCCCCGGTACGAATGCACAGATCCGGTGGCGGCAATTCGGCCAGACAGGTCTGTTCATGCAGCAGGTCTTCGCTGATATCGGCCGGATCCAACTCACCATCGACGCAACGCTGCGCCAGATTGCGCGCCGCCTGGACGATATCCCAGCGACCACCATAGTTGGCGGCAATATTCAGCGCCAGACCGGTATTGCCGGCGGTACGCGCCTCGGCCTCACGGATCCGCACCTGCAGCTGCGGGCTGAAACGGCTCAGATCGCCGATAATTCTCAGGCGGATATTGTGCCGCTCCAGCTTGCGCACTTCCTGTTCCAGCGCCCACATGAATAGCTGCATCAAGCCTTTGACTTCAAGGGCCGGCCGTTTCCAGTTTTCGCTGCTGAAGGCAAACAGGGTCAGTGCTTCGACTCCCTGCTCCACACACCCCTCGATCACGGCACGGACGCTTTTAACGCCTGCCTTATGGCCTGCAAGGCCCGGAAGACGATGCTCCTTGGCCCAGCGGTTGTTGCCATCCATGATGATCGCAATATGGCGCGGCATGGCTCGCCCGGGAGGGATAATCAGTTGGTGATCAGAAGTCATGCAGATCCGTTGCGGGGCCAGGCCCCGCCCGTCAGTTTAGATTTCCATCAGGTCCGTTTCTTTCTGTGCCAACAGTTTGTCCACCTCGGCTACAAACTTGTCGGTCAGTTTCTGCACCTGATCTTCACCGCGACGACTGTCATCTTCGGTGATCTCTTTTTCCTTCAGCAGATCCTTGATGTCGCCATTGGCATCACGGCGAATGTTGCGGATGGCAACACGGGCCGCTTCCGCTTCGGTGCGTGCCTGACGGATATAGCCCTTGCGGGTTTCCTCGGTCAGCGGCGGCATGGGCACACGAATGACGTCACCGTTGGTGCTGGGATTCAGGCCGAGATCCGACTTGTAAATCGCCTTCTCGATATCACTGACCACCTTTTTTTCCCAGGGGATGATGGTCAGGGTACGCGCATCTTCAACGGATACGTTGGCGACCTGCTGAATGGGCACGTCAGAACCATAGTAGGAAACGGTGATCGCATCCAGGATACTCGGATGAGCACGTCCGGTACGGATCTTCTTGAAGTTTTCTACCAGGGCTTCGACACTTTTATGCATGCGGCTGTCCGCATCGCTCACAATCTCATTAATCATCGAGTTCTCCAGCTGTAGAGCTGCTGTCAATCAGAGTTCCTTCGTCACCGCCCACCACCAGGTTGACCAGTGCACCCGGCTTGTTCATGTTGAACACACGCACCGGCATGTTGTGGTCACGGGTCAGGCAGATCGCCGTCATGTCCATCACGCCCAGCTGCTTTTCCAGTACTTCGTCAAAGCTCAGGCGGGTATAGCGGGTGGCGGTCGGATCCTTTACCGGATCAGCGGTATACACACCATCCACTTTGGTCGCCTTCAGCACCACATCCGCTTCGATCTCGATGCCACGCAGACAGGCAGCCGAGTCAGTGGTAAAGAAGGGGTTGCCGGTGCCGGCAGCAAAAATAACCACATCGCCCTGGTTAAGGTAGCGCATGGCGTTGCGGCGGTCATACTGATCGACCACACCGCTCATCGGGATGGCCGACATGACACGGGTAGCGATATTACAACGTTCCAGGGCATCGCGCATGGCCAGTGCGTTCATCACTGTCGCCAGCATGCCCATATGATCGCCGGTCACCCGATCCAGGCCGGCTGCACTCAGCGCCGCACCACGGAACAGGTTGCCACCGCCGATCACCATTCCGACCTGAACGCCGATCCCCACCAGCTGCCCGATCTCGAGCGCCATACGATTCAAAACCTTGGGATCGATCCCGAAGTTCTCATCACCCATCAGGGCCTCACCACTCAGTTTCAGCAGGAGGCGCTTGTATCTGGATTGTTTTTCAGGGGCTGGCATGATTTGTCTCCGCGCAGACGAAATGGCAAAAAGTGTAGCAGGTAAGCAGGCGACCGGGCACGGAACCATGCCCGGTCGAAAGGGCAGCAGCCGATTACTTCTTCAGCTGTTCTGCAACTTCGGCAGCGAAGTCCTTGTGCTCGACTTCGATACCTTCACCAACAGCAACACGTACGAAAGATACCACTTCCGCACCGGCTGCCTTGGTCATCTGACCCACGGTCTGCTCGGGGTTCTTGACGAACGCCTGCTCAACCAGGCTGTTTTCGGCCAGGAACTTCTTGATGCGACCACCGGCCATCTTTTCCTTGATTTCCTGCGGCTTGCCTTCCATATCCGGCTGAGCCATGATGATTTCCTTCTCACGGACCAGCTCTTCTTCCGGCATATCTTCCGGACGGGTAACACGCGGGTTAACTGCAGTGACGTGCATGGCAACGTCACGCGCCACTTCAGCGTTACCGCCTTTCAGCGCCACGATGGCAGCCAGACGATTGGTGCTGTGTACGTAAGCATCAACCACGTCACCTTCGACCAGCATCAGACGACGTACGGAGATGTTTTCACCGATCTTCTGTACCAGCGCTTCACGCGCGGATTCCAGCTCGCCCGCCATCAGCTCGGCAACCTCGGTCGCCTTGGTAGCAAATGCCTTCTCCAGCACGGAGTTGACGAAGCCCAGGAAGTTGTCATCGCGAGCAACGAAGTCGGTTTCAGAGTTCACTTCCACGGCAATTGCGTAGCTGTTGTCGTCAGCAACCTTGACGGCAACCACACCATCAGCAGCGGTACGATCAGCCTTCTTGGCAGCCTTCATACCAGAAGACTTGCGCAGATCGTCGATCGCTTTTTCGATGTCACCCTCGGCTTCAACCAGTGCCTTTTTGCACTCCATCATGCCCAGGCCGGTACGCTCACGCAGTTCTTTAACCAGCGCTGCAGAGATATTCGCCATGTCGCATTCCTCTCTATTAATGCTCTAATTCAAATTCAAAAAAGGGGAGCCAGGCCCCCCTTTAGAAATCCGGTCAAGACTATCGGCTCAAGTTGTCAGCTCGATTACTGAGCCGCTTCTTCAGCGTCGACTTCTACGAACTCGCCCTTGTCACCGGCGTTGGCAGCAGCGCCTTCCAGGCAAGCGTCCGCGATGGACTTGACGTAGATCTGGATAGCGCGCAGTGCATCGTCGTTACCCGGGATAACGTGGTCGATGCCGTCCGGGTTGCTGTTGGTATCAACCACGCCGATAACAGGGATACCCAGCTTGTTGGCTTCGTTGATAGCGATGCGCTCGTGATCAACGTCGATGACGAACAGGGCATCAGGCAGACCGCCCATGTCCTTGATACCACCGATAGACAGCTCCAGCTTCTCCATTTCACGGGTACGCATCAGAGCTTCTTTCTTGGTCAGCTTGTCGAACGTACCGTCCTGAGACTGGGTTTCCAGCTCACGCAGACGACGGATGGACTGACGGATGGTCTTGTAGTTGGTCAGCATACCACCCAACCAGCGGTGGTTAACG
>JTFO01000186.1_pt1 | contig 16900 bp, 16 predicted proteins | sample 235411 | NCBI WGS metagenome assembly JTFO01 (sample SAMN03067590, study PRJNA260953) | activated sludge metagenome | biome: Sludge; feature: Wastewater; isolation source: CETP activated sludge from laboratory augmented bioreactor treating... | place: India:Gujarat | collected 2013-04
CCAATAGCAGCGGACTGACCGTTAATGCAGCGCCCCAACCTATTGCTTGTCGTGTTGGCGTAGCTGCTGACTTTGCAGTTAACTGAGGTGCGCTGGCTTGCACGATACCATATCCTATAACCCAGACTGCGAGAAAACTCCCTACCTGCCAATGCTGCCATTGCAAGTGGCTAGCTAGATAAACTGGCAACGCCACAACAAACCAAACATCCCGAGCACCAAACAGCAACATTCTTGCCAAAGCTAAAATATTGATGGGCCTACTTTTGGAGAGTAAATCACGGAATTTAGGTTTAAAGGTGGCTTTGCCGGTATCGCTACGCAACAACCACAAACTGGCTAACCATACCGCACTTAGCATGCTCAACATCACCAATACGGCACCTTGAAAGCCAAGTAAAGTGAGCAACAGCCCACCGGCAAAAAAGCCGACTCCTTTTAAGGCGTTTTTAGAACCCGTCAATATCGCCACCCACTTATACAACTGGCCTTGTTGGGTGTTTGGCACCAGCAATTTGATGGTACTTTTAGCACTCATTTTATTAAGATCTTTGGCAATCCCCGACAACGCTTGCGCCAACATGACCCAGAGCACTGTGAGCCAGTGGCTTGGCACTAACAGCATAGCTAATGCCATCAACTGAATAGCTAAACCAATATTCATGGTGCGATTCAAGCCCCAACGGGCCCCTAACCAACCACCAACTAAATTGGTAATCACCCCAAACAGCTCATAAAAAACAAACAGCATAGCTACCGCTAAAGCACTGTAGCCCAACTGATGAAAGTGCAGCACCACCAGCATGCGCAAGGCACCGTCGGTGAGAGTAAAGGCCCAATAATTACCCGTGACTAGTAAGTATTGACGCACGGCTGGTGATAGCTGCTGCAGCATTTACGCCACCTTCTCAATTAATTCAACGGTACGGTTGGCATAGCCCCATTCGTTGTCATACCATGCGTAAATTTTTACTTGGGTACCATTAATAACCTGGGTTGATAGGGCATCAATAATGCTCGAACGCGGATCGGTTTTGTAATCAATGGACACTAAAGGCCGTTCTTCGTAGCCTAAAATCCCCTGCAATTGATGCTCAGCAGCCTCTTTTAGCCAACCATTCACCTCTGCTACTGTGGTTGCTCTATTCACTTCAAACACACAGTCGGTTAGCGAGGCATTCGCCAATGGCACTCGCACCGCATGGCCATCAAGCTTACCTTTCAGCTCGGGGAAAATTTCCACTATCGCGGTGGCCGAACCGGTCGAAGTTGGAATCAAGCTCATGCCACAAGCACGTGCACGACGTAAATCCTTATGTGGTGCATCTAGAATACTCTGGGTGTTGGTCAAATCATGAATCGTGGTGATCGAGCCGTGCTTGATACCTATGTTATCTTGCAGAACCTTCACCACTGGCGCTAAACAATTGGTGGTGCAGGATGCAGCGGTAATAATCCGGTGTTTCGCAGCATCATAAAGATGGTCATTAACTCCCATCACTAGATTTAACGCACCTGCTTCTTTGACTGGCGCAGACACCACCACCCGCTTCACGCCTTGCTGCAGGTATTCGTTGAGCACAGCTACCGTCTTCATTTTGCCGGACGCTTCAAGCACGATATCGCAACCTGACCAATCGTTTTCTGCGATAGTTTTGTATTGTGAAAACTTGATGATGTTGCCGCCAATCTGTAAGTTTCCATCCACCGCACTTGCTTCATGCTCCCAGCGGCCGTGTACGGAATCAAAATTGAGCAAATGCGCAAAGGTCTCTGCTGCAGCGCCAGGGTCGTTGACTTGAACAATTTCTAAGGCTGGATTTTGCCAGGCTATTCGTAGGGCCAAGCGACCAATTCGTCCTAATCCGTTAATACCTACTTTTACTGTCATACTTCCTCCTTTGGCGTAGCGTTAGTAACGCACGCACAGTGTTGGGCTACTGCTAGCTGTGGATTGTAATCTGCAGTAGCAGCGATTACTTTTTTCATCCAGTCCGGCAGCGCCGGATTCAAGCGATAATAAACCCAGCGCTGATCTTTACGGTCTAACAACAAACCGTAATCTCGTAATTGCGCTAAATGGCGAGAGACCTTAGGTTGCGACATTCCGGTTAGTTCTACCAAGTCGCACACACAGCGCTCCGTGCCACTGGCGAGTATGCAAATTATGGTCAGTCTTAACGGCTCGGCCAGTACCTTAAAAAGTTCTTCGGGGCGATTAAATAAATGCGCTTGTCCCGCTCGCTTGCGTTGAATCAGCAAAAACATCCGAATCCGCTCACTGAGTTCTTGCGCGGTGCGTTGAAAAGCTTGGCTATCGTTACTGCTGGCAGGATCAGGAAAATCCCAAGCAATGAACTGACTACCTGAATAGTCGCTTTGACACTCATGTCGTGCCCTATCACATAAACTAATCACATAATCAAAACGACTATCTGCAAATTCATCCAGGTGTTTTGCACGTAAACCGCTGGCATCAATATTCATGGCGGACAAGGTTGAGAGCACGGCTGGATTGATCTGAGCAGGCGCCGTGCCAGCGCTGGCAATCACATCTTCAGGATCAGCAAATTGCCGCATAATGGCTTCCGCGAGCAGTGACCGCGCAGAATTGGCGGTACATAGGAATAAGACCTTCATTGCTACCTCATATATAACTTCATGAGGCTCATCATATATGGCAATCCATATGTAATGCAAGACATATATGGATTGCCATATATATGCGTTTATAAATTAAAAAGGCTAAATAACAGGCACAAAAAAACCCGAAAGCCTGGGGCTTTCGGGTTTTCGGAATTTGGAGCGAGAAACGAGATTCGAACTCGCGACCCCAACCTTGGCAAGGTTGTGCTCTACCAGCTGAGCTATTCTCGCAGATGTCGACGTTGGAGCGAGAAACGAGATTCGAACTCGCGACCCCAACCTTGGCAAGGTTGTGCTCTACCAGCTGAGCTATTCTCGCAATCGTCAACGAGGGCGTATTCTACGGATTCGCCTTTTTTCGTCAACCCCTTTTTTGCATGTTTATGACGCTTTGTGCGGATTTCCGTCGATTGTTGTACTAATTACCAACAACCCAGTCGCAATTCAGAGCTATTCGGGTAATTTGAAAAAATGCTCACGATAATATTTGAGCTCTTCTATCGATTCACGAATATCTGCTAGAGCGGTATGGGCGCCCTGTTTCGTTAAGCCGGCGGCCACGTCTGGCGCCCAGTATTTCGCCAGTTGCTTTACCGTACTAACATCTAAATTGCGATAATGAAAAAACTGCTCAAGTTTAGGCATATGACGCGCTAAAAAACGGCGATCTTGACCGATACTATTACCACACATGGGCGATGTTCCAGGGGTAACCCACTGTTGTAGAAACTCAATGGTCGCCTGCTCGGCAGCAGCATCATCTAAGGTGCTTTCTTGCACTCGCTGCACTAAACCAGAACCCGTGTGCGTGCGCACATTCCAATCATCCATCTTGGCCAAATGAGCTGGCGGTTGATACACCGCTAAGACGGGCCCTTCAGCCAGTACGTTCAACTGGTAATCGGTGATGATGGTGGCGATTTCAATGATATGGTCATGGTCAGGCTCAAGCCCTGTCATCTCGAGGTCAATCCAAATCAACCGTGCGGCTGCGCTCATAGTAGTTCCTTAACGGCTATGCTGATGAAGTTTAAAGCACTATTGTGCGTAATAATGTATGATTATGGCTAGTGTTTAGCGGAATTAATTTTACATGGCGAAACAACGCAAGCTCAATAAAGGTCAACTACGACGGATGCAGGCCAATCAACAAAAGCGTCTGCAACAAGCTGAAGCCCCAGCCACGCCTGAATTAGAGACAGATGCCTCTAGTTTAGGAGCGCCTGAAGCAGGAACTGTGGTTAGCCGCTTTGGCCAGCAGGCCATTATCTGCACCCCCACCGAGCCCGATCTACGTTGCCATATTCGCCGCTCGGTAGACTCCTTAGTGTGTGGTGATGTGGTGGTATGGCGGCGTTTGCAACAGAGCACCAACGATGTAGTCGGTGTGATCGAGGCGGTACAGCCACGCAGCTCCTTACTAAGCCGTCCTGATTACTACGATGGCTTGAAGCCCGTAGCCGCAAATGTCGATCAGATTTTGATTGTGTCTAGCGTATTGCCGGCTTTTTCAACGCAAATCATTGATCGCTACTTAGTCGCTTGCGAGGACATTGAAGTCACCCCAGTGATCATTCTCAATAAAGCTGACTTATTAACTGACATTGACGCCGATGCAGCTGCTGAGATTCAATCTGCACTGGCCATGTATCAGGCGATTGGCTATCAGGTACTACAAGTGAGCGCCAAACAAGCCGCTAGCCTGATAAGTTTGCAACAGGTGTTAGATGACCATGTATCTATTGTGGTTGGTCAGTCTGGGGTTGGTAAGTCCTCACTTGTTAACGCGTTACTGCCCGAGATAGACGCCGAAGTAGGCGCCGTTTCAGATAACTCTGGCTTAGGTCAACATACCACAACCGTTGCTACGCGTTACCCGCTGCCCAATGGCGGTGTGTTAATCGATTCGCCTGGTATTCGGGAGTTTGCCCTTTGGCACTTAGAGCCCGAACGCGTGGCTTGGTGCTTTAAAGATTTTCGACCCTATTTAGGGCGTTGTAAATTTCGTGACTGCAAACACTTAGATGATCCTGAGTGTGCGTTACAACAGGCCGTAGAAACAGGTGATTTATATGCGCTGCGCATGTACAATTTTCACCGTATCATTGAGTCGATGACGCTGAAAAAGCCATCGCGCGTAACACCTCGAGGAAAAAAATCGTGAACTGGGATTCGGTAAAAATTCAAGCTCAACATTGGACCCCCAAGCATGCGCTATCTCGCTTAGTGGGTCGTTTTGCGGCAGCCAAAGCCGGTTGGTTTACCCAGCTGTTTATTCGTTGGTTTATCCGCCAATACAAGATCAATATGAGCGAGGCGCTGCACGAAGACCCGCGCGCCTACAAAACCTTTAATGAGTTTTTCACGCGCCAGCTCAAACCTGAATTGCGTCCCTTAAAAGCAGCTGCCAAACATGAGTTTGCTCATCCAGTTGACGGTGCTATTAGCCAGTTAGGCGACATCGAAGATGGCCGGATTTTTCAAGCTAAAGGGCACGATTACAGCTTAACTGAACTGCTTGGTGGTGACCCACGAGACTCCAATCCATTTAAAAGTGGTGATTTTGCCACCATTTATTTAGCGCCGAAAGATTATCACCGTATTCACATGCCTTGTGATGGCGTGTTGCGTAAAATGATTTATGTGCCGGGTGATTTGTACTCAGTAAATCCTTTCACCGCAGCCAATGTACCCAATCTTTTTGCACGCAACGAACGCGTGGTTTGTATTTTTGATAGCGAACATGGTCCCTTTGCGATGGTCTTGGTTGGCGCCACCATTGTCGCCAGCATTGGCACCGTATGGTCAGGTACCGTAACCCCTCCACGAGGACCGAGCGTTCACAGCTGGAACTATCCTAGCTCAGGTGAGCAAGCCATCTTGCTGAAAAAAGGTGAAGAGATGGGTCACTTCAAACTTGGCTCTACGGTTATCCTGACCTTTCCAGACGACATGATTGATTTTGCTGATGAGCTAGAGCCTGGTTCTGTCACCCGCATGGGTGAGCTTTTAGGCACCTTGGACGACTAGCCATTTACCCATAACCTATCGCCAAGTAAGGATGAGTTAGCATGCTTATTTTTGCGCATCGAGGAGCTAGCTTCGCGGCCCCAGAAAACACCCTGGCCGCTTTTGCGGCAGCCATCGATGCGCAGGCTGATGGCATTGAGCTAGATGTCTATCCCTTGGCTGATGAATGGATTGTGTTCCATGACCGTTACTTAGCACGCTTAGCAGCCCAGCCGGGGCGCTTAAGTGATCTAAGCCTAGCCCAGGTACGCCAACTGCAAGTATTTGGGCAACAACCGGTGCCCACCCTGGCTGAAGCACTAGCCTTCATTAATGGTCGTTGTGCCGTCAATATTGAGCTCAAAGGCGCGGATATCCAGCGTGGCTTGAGCAAGCATTTATTGCATGCCATCAAGCAACATCACTTCAAGTTCTCACAACTCATTATTTCAAGCTTTAATCACCATTGGTTGCAGCAGTTTAAACGCGACCACCCGCAATTCAGAATTGGTGCACTCACGTCCTCATGTGGGCTTCATTACGCAGCTTTTGCGAGTGAACTCAATGCTTGGTCAGTGCATATTGATGTCGATTTTGTTACCCCTGCCTTTATTGCTGACGCCCATCGGCGGCAACTCAAAGTCTTGGTCTATACGGTAGACGAGCCAGAGGACATGCGGGAACTACAAGCGATGGGAGTGGATGGGATTTTCACGAACAACCCGCAATTGGCGGCTAATGTATTGCGCGGCTTACCGGTAACCGCAAGAGAAGCGACGCAACTGGATTAATGGGCATCCAGTTGCGTCATCAGTAGCGTTAGTGGGCTCGGGTATCCGGATGTTGTTGCTCTAGCTCAGCTAACTCATTCGCAAGCTGCTCTGGCGAGGTCGTGTTACGAGCAAGCAATGAGTACAGCCCAGGAATAACAAAGATAGTTAAGAAGGCTGATAAGGCTACCCCACTAAAAATAACGCCCCCGATCACCATCCGACTTTCAGCGCCAGGGCCCGATCCCAGTATCAATGGAACCGAACTCATCAAGGTGGTGAAGGCCGTCATCACGATTGGTCGTAAGCGCTGCTGTGAGGCGCGAATTAACGCATCATCAAAACGCATACCGGCATCTCGCAACTGGTTGGCGAACTCCACAATCAAGATACCGTTCTTAGCCGCTAAACCAATCAGCATGACAATGCCGATTTGGCTGTAAATATTGATGGTCATATCTGCTGCATACATGCCGATAACGGCACCTAACACTGCCACTGGCACCATCAACATGATCACCAACGGATGCACAAAGCTTTCAAATTGTGCTGCTAACACCAAGTACGCAATCAGCAAGGCTAGTACAAACACGAAAATAACCGAGCTACCGCTTTCTTTGTACAACAGTGACTCGCCTTTATAGTCAATCGAGACATCATCAGGCAGTTCAGCTTTTACGATGTTTTCTAGATAGCCTAGGGCTTCACCCAGCGAGTAACCTTCGGCCAAGTTGGCTTCAATGGTAATACTACGCATCCGGTTATAACGATTGAGCGAGCCAGACGTAGCCTGTTCATCTACCGTCACCAAGTTCGATAACGGGATCAGCTGATTAGTAGAAGTTGAACGCACGTAGATATTATCGATGGCCGTAGGGCTACGATAGTCAGACCGCTCACCTTCTAAAATCACATCGTATTCTTCACCCCGATCCAAATAAGTGGTTGCACGCCGTTGCCCCAGCATGGTTTCTAAGGTACGACCAATATCTCCCACCGATACACCAAGGTCGGAAGCCCGCTCTTGGTCAATCCGAATCAGTAATTGCGGCAAGGTCGCTTTGTAATCGGTATCTAAATCTAGCAAGTTAGGATTCTGGCTAGCTTTTTCTATCACCACCTGGGCATAAGCAGCCAATTGCTCGTAAGTATTACCTTGCAAGACAAACTGCACCGGACGCCCGTTTCCCCCACTAATACCGCTGCGCATGAAGGCAAAGGCTCGCACCCCAGTCACGTCATTAAGTTGTTTAGATACTTCATCCATCAACTCAAAGCTTGACCATTCGCGCTCTTCAAAAGGTACCGCTCCAACAATCGCAATACCTGCTGAATCACCCCAACCCGGTGACCGAATAATTAACCGGTCAATTTTACCTTGGTCTAAATAAGGTAATAAAATACTTTCAATTTCACGCATATGGGCGGAATTTGACTCAAATGAAGCACCTTCGGCACTGCGCACCATCACGTAGAAAGTGCCTCGGTCTTCTGGTGGTACAAATTCTTGCTCGATGAACTTCATCATGCCAAAGGCTAGCACACCGGACAGTACCACTAACGCTGCAGACATCCACGGATAAGCCAACACTCGCTTAAGTACTTTGACATACCCGTTTTCTAGCTTCTCAAAACCGCGGTCCATGAGCTGCCCGAACTTACTCGAGCGCTCTTTTTTGCGCAGAATTTTAGAGCTGAGCATGGGCGACAAGGTTAATGCCGCAATACTTGAGAATGCCACAGCCGCAGCAATAGCCAAGGCAAACTCAGTAAACAGTTGCCCTATGTTGCCATCTAAAAAGGCTAATGGAACAAACACTGAGATCAGCACTAAGGTGGTTGCAATAACTGCGAAACCCACTTCACGAGCGCCGCGATAGGCCGCTAATAGAGGTGGCTCGCCAGATTCAATCCGACGATAAATATTTTCTAATACCACAATTGAGTCATCGACGACTAAACCGATAGCCAGTACCAATGCTAGTAACGTCAGTAAGTTGATCGAAAAGCCCATCGCAAAGAGCGCAATGTAGGAGGCAATAATAGCTACCGGAACGGTTAAGGCCGGAATTAAGGTGGCGCGGATATTACCCAAGAACAAGTAAATCACCACCACGACCAACGCCATCGCAATACCCAAGGTATTATAAACCTCGTCGATCGAGCCTTTGATGAAGATAGATGAGTCGTAGCTAGGTACGATAAACATGGTTTCTGGCAGAGTTTGCTCAATAATAGCAATCTCCCGCTTCACATTTTCAACCACATCTAAGGTGTTGGCTTTGGATTGTTTCACAATCCCGATACCCACCATGTTGATGCCGTTACCGCGGAAGTCAGTTTTATCGTTCTCGGCCCCCATTTCGATCCGCGCAACTTCAGCTAAACGAACCAATTGCCCATTGTCGCCACGCTTGATGGTGAGCCGTTCAAAGTGCTCTGGGGTAAGGTAAGTTCGAGCCACCCGCACCGTGAACTCGCGGTCAATCGACTCCACTTCACCAGCTGGCAATTCCACGTTTTCAGACCGTAAGCGGCTTTCTATATCGGTGACAGTGATGTTACGTGCCGCCATGGCGTCGCGGTCTAGCCAGATGCGCATGGCGTAACGCCGTTCACCACCAAGTTGCACCCGCGCTACGCCGTCTACAACGGAGAGACGATCGGCGATGTAGCGATCGGCATAGTCAGTAAGCTCTAGTACCGACATGCTCTCACTACGCAGGTTGTACCAAACGATGGTACTTTCATCTGAGTTAGCTTTGGAAACTTCAGGCGGGTCAACTTGCTCTGGCAAGTTATCTAATACGCGCGATACACGGTCTCGCACATCATTTGCGGCGGCATCAATATCACGAGTTAATTCAAACTCGATGCTGATCCGCGAGCGGCCATTTCGGCTGCTAGAGTTGATGCTTTTGATCCCTTCGATACCGCTAATCCGGTCTTCAATGACCTGAGTGATTTGAGTTTCTACGATATCAGCAGAGGCCCCAGTGTAATTGGTGTCTATCGATACTACCGGCGGGTCAATATCTGGGTACTCACGCAATGGCAGCATGGTAAAAGCGACAATACCAAACACGATCAGCAGAATATTAACTACCGCTGCAAAAACCGGTCGTTTAACCGAGAGGTCTGACAAAATCATGGCTTAGTCCTCCCGAATCTTGACTGCAACACCGTCGCGCAAACGCACCATGCCTTCAGTAACCACCTTGTCACCAGGTTTAATCCCATCCAATATTTCAACAATACCGGGTTTACGACGGCCAACGGTAACTGGCACTTGCTTGGCCATATTGTCGCTGGTGACCACATACACGTAGGTTTGATCTTGAACTGGAACAATCGCCTTTTCTGGCAAGATCATGGTTTCGTCCACACTACGCAATAGGTTCACCCGCAATAACATGCCGGGACGTAATTTATTGTCTTCGTTGGGAATGTTAGCTCGAACTAAAATGGAACGAGTTAATGGGTCAACGCGCGAGTCGATACTGCGGATCACGCCACGAAACTCTTCGCCGGGGTAGGCACCACTGCGAGCCGCAACTTCTTGGCCAACTTTCAAGCTAGCAAAATAAAGTTCCGGAACATTAAAATCTAATTTAATCGGTGACGTGTCATCAAGTGTCGTAATTTGGTCGCCAGGCGCGACTAACGAGCCGACACTTACATAGCGAATACCGAGTTGGCCGCTGAAAGGAGCAACAATCCGTTTTTGTGCGAGTTGCGTTTCCGCCACTTCTAACGAAGCGATGATCTCTTTCACTAACACATCTTGAGTTTCTACTTGTTGCTGCGATGCCGCATTTTGCCGACGTAAGTCTACTAAACGTTGATACTGACGGTTGGCCTCGGCTAAACGGAATTTAAGCTCTTGCACCCGTGCGGTTTCTTCACGTGAATCTAGCTCCACGAGCAACTGCCCGGCCTCAACAAAATCCCCATCATCAAAGTGCACTGCCATCACTATTTCTTGGGCTTGGGCAGTCACCACGATGGATTCATTTGCTTGCGCCGTACCGAGCGCTTCAATCACATCTCTGAATTCGCTGATTTGCGCAGATTGCACTTCAACCGGGACGGGGTTTTGTGGACGTTCTTCTTTGGGCGCAACTTCAGCAAACCAATAAAAGTATGCTACTGCTGCAGCCAGAATAAGGACAACAATGCTGACTGGATTAAAGACGTTCCGTGCGGCCATAAACCCCTCTAGTACTACGTTTACAAAAATAAGATACCCTTATTGTAACGCAGTACTGTGGCAAGGAGCGCCCGCTTACCGCCGAATAAGCGGGCTTTACCGCAAACTCTTAACGATGGTAAGCCGGGCTCAGCTCATGTACGGCATCAATAAAGGCGCCAGCATGTTCTGGATTCACTTCAGGGTGAATTCCATGACCGAGGTTAAACACATGCCCTGTACCTTGACCATAACTTGCCAAGATGGTTGCAACTTCTGCGCGAATTCGCTCTGGCGAGGCGTACAAAATACTTGGGTCCATGTTACCTTGTAGTGCAACTTTGTCGCCAACTAAACTACGTGCAGTAGCTAAATCAGTGGTCCAATCCACCCCTAAAGCATCACACCCCGTTGCTGCCATATCGGCCAACCAGGCGCCGCCATTTTTGGTAAACAAGGTTACTGGCACTTGGCGACCGTCGGCGTGGCGCGTTAATCCACTGACGATTTGCTGCATGTAGCGCAACGAAAACTCACGGTAGTCACGTGGGCTTAGTACGCCACCCCAAGTATCAAAGATCATTACCGCTTGCGCACCGGCTGCGATTTGCGCATTCAAATAGCTAGTCACTGACTGCGCCAGCTTATCTAACAACAAGTGCATCGCTTGAGGTTCAGCGAACATCATTTTTTTCACGACACTGAAGTTTTTGGTGCTGCCACCCTCAACCATGTAGGTCGCTAAGGTCCATGGACTGCCCGAAAAACCAATCAATGGCACCTGACCTTTTAGCTCACGGCGAATGGTACGCACTGCATCCATCACATAGCCTAACTCTAACTCAGGATCTGGCACCGCTAGTTTTTCGATAGCCGCTAAATCACGTAATGGCCGCTCAAATTTAGGACCTTCACCGGTTTCAAAATACAAACCTAAGCCCATCGCATCTGGGATAGTAAGAATATCTGAGAACAAGATCGCAGCATCAAGACCAAACCGACGTAATGGTTGCAGAGTCACCTCACAAGCTAGCTCTGGGTTTTTACACAAAGCCATAAAATCACCGGCTTGCTTACGTACCTCGCGGTATTCTGGTAAATAGCGACCAGCTTGACGCATCATCCAGATCGGCGTGCGCTCGGTGGGTTGACGCAACAAAGCACGTAAGTACAAGTCATTTTTTAATTCAGTCATGAGAATCTCTATTCCAATTAAACCGGCTTGATATTAGCCGGCTATTTTACCAGCGAATGGCTTATTTTTCCTGATCAATTTCAGCTTTTAATTGCATTATTAGCTTATAGGCGATGGTACCCGGTAACGGGATTCGCGGCAGCTGGTCGATATCAAACCAATCGCCTTGCTCGAGTTCAAACGGATCAAGCCTGAGTTCACCACTACGCCACTCGGCGGTGTAGCCTATCATCAACGAATGCGGGAAAGGCCAGGACTGGCTCGCCACGTAGCGAGGATTTTTGATTTCTATACCGGCTTCTTCCATAACTTCTCGGGCTAGCGTTTGTTCTAAGGTTTCGCCCGCCTCAACAAACCCAGCCAAGACTGAAAACAGTCCTTCGGGATGGCGTTTACCGCGCGCTAACAGCACCTTACGGCCTTTTCTAATAGCCACAATAATGCAAGGTGAAATACGCGGGTAACAACGATGCTGGCAGCTATGGCAATGCATGGCTAATTCCCAGTCAACTGCTTGCATCCGTGCTCCACAGCGACCACAAAAACGGTGGGTTTGCAGATAATCTGCTATTTGCTTAGCCCGTGCGGCCATGGCAAACATGTCATCATCTTGCTGCACCAACACCTCACGCAGGCTATGAAAATCGCCCAAAGCAGCAAATTCTGCATCGCCAAAATCAGCCATCACTAAATAGCAATTGCGCTCACGCAACTCGCCAATAAACACCACTTTATAGTCGTTCAAGTCAGGCAAAGGCAACTGGTCTAACTGCCCATGGGGAGGTCGATTATCGCTAGGGCTGAGCAGTAGTTCGCCCGCGGATACAATAAACCACCAAGCTGGCTCGTCAGCAGCAGGCTTTTGGTACGGCTTTGACATGCTTATGTTATCCTGTTCAAACAAAAATAGTTGACGATAGCTTAGCATCATCAGTAGATTGATGACTATGATTCAAACGGAGATCTGCATGTTAAAACGCAACGAACACGCCAAACAACGCTGGAGTGGCGCTCATCAGGCTATAGATACCTGGCTACAAGAACGACAGGCAGTATTAGTGGATTATTTTAAATTAGCTGGCCTAGCGCCCTATGAACGAGATTCACAAGCACTCCCGGCAGCTCAGGATATCCGTCATTTTTGCGAGCTATTGATGGATTACGTATCTGCCGGTCACTTTGAAGTGTATGACCAGATCATCCGCAACAGTCAACAAGCACCACAAAGCACCCGTGAATTAGCTAACGAAGTTTTTCCGTTAATTAGTGACACCACCGAAATTGCGCTGGACTTCAATGACGCCTACGGCGAAATCAATGAAGACAATGGGTTACAACAGTTCGACCAGCATCTATCGCACTTAGGCGAAGCATTAGAACTACGGATGGAATTTGAAGATAGATTACTGAGCACACTAGAGCAGCATCAACTGCTCTAATGGCTCCTTGCTGTAGACGCTTGGGCTTAACCAGCGTCTACTGCGTTGTCTTCTGCAGTTTGAGCTTGTTTCACGTCTAGCAACTCAACTTCAAAAATCAAGGTTGAGTTAGCCGGAATCAAACCATTACCCACTTCACGCTCACCATAAGCTAGCGCCGCTGGAATCACAAAGCGGAACTTATCACCCACGCTCATCAACTGCACGCCTTCAGTCCAGCCTGCGATAACACGGTTAAGTGGGAATACAGCTGGTTCACCACGCTCAACTGAGCTGTCAAACACTTCGCCGTTGATTAAAGTTCCTTCGTAATGCACTTCTACGATATCGGTTTCAGTTGGCTGAGCGCCACCTTCAGCACCTTCGCTAATCACTTCGTATTGCAGGCCTGATTCAGTGACAGTTACGCCTTCGCGTTGCGCATTTTCAGCTAGATAGGCTTCGCCTTCAGCTTGGGCCTTACCACCTAGAACTTGCTGACGCTGCTCAGTCACAACTTCTTGCATGGTCATCAATAATTCTTCAGCTTCTGCTTGGCTAAGTTTAGCCTCAGCTTTTACTGCATCAACAAAACCCGTGATAACCAGATCTCGGTCGAGTAAAAAGTCTGCCTCTTCTTGACGGTCTAATGTTTTGCCAACAAAAGTACCTACCGAAGAACCTAAGGCATAAGCCATTTTCTCGCGCTCATCTACCGGGGCAGTTTCGCTTACTTGGTAGCTCACTGGGCCCGTTGGTTTCGCTTCTTCTTGTTGTTGCATACAGCCAGATACAGCAAGCGCTACCAAGGCCAGCGCTAAAGGCTTTTTAAATTGCTTCATTCTATTCTCCAGGATTGAATTCTCTGTCAGAGTACGTTGTAATTCGTCGCGCTAACTATACTACACATAAATAGGGGCGTTTGCCTATGGCAGCTCAACACGATCATGATGTGATTAATCGAATTGCGAACTTAGAGAGTCAATTAGCGTTTCAAGACGACACTATTGAAACATTAAACCAACTCGTAACACAACAAGCCGAACAGCTACATAACTTGCAGCGTAAGATGCAATTAATGTCGGAAAAGTTCCAACAACTGCAAGAGCGCGGCGATAGCGATGGCTTAAAACCCGAGGATGAAATCCCCCCACACTACTAATTGCTACATTTTTTGAAGGTACAGCACAAAACTTGACCCCGCGGCAATGAGTCCGTATAACAATCATTCAACTTTGCGGAGGACTCATGTCGGTCAAGCATCCTATCATTGCCGTCACCGGTTCATCAGGCGCCGGCACCACCACCACCAGCCAAGCGTTACGACATATTTTTCGTAACTTACGCATTCATGCGGCGTGCGTGGAAGGTGATAGCTTTCATCGGTATTCACGTCCAGAAATGGAATTAGCCATACGCAAAGCCCAAGAACAAGGCCGTCATATCAGCTATTTTGGCCCAGAAGCCAATGATTTTGCCAGGTTAGAGGCGCTCTTTAGAGAGTATGGCCAAACCGGAAATGGCGAAGTAAGACGCTATTTGCATAGTTTCGATGATGCTGTGCCTTATAACCAAACACCTGGTACCTTCACCCCTTGGGAGCCCTTGCCCCAGCACACCGATTTATTGTTCTACGAAGGCCTTCATGGTGGTGTTGCAGGTGCAGATTATGATGTTGCACAACATGTAGACTTGCTAATTGGCATGGTTCCTATCGTCAACTTGGAATGGATTCAAAAGCTGCTTCGCGATACCTCCGAGCGTGGCCATTCCAGAGAAGTTGTCACGCAAAGCATTATTCGCAGTATGGATGATTATATTCACCACATAGTGCCGCAATTTTCGCGTACACATATCAACTTTCAGCGGGTACCAACGGTAGATACCTCCAACCCCTTTAGCGCTAAAGATATTCCGAGTTTAGACGAGAGTTTTGTGGTTATTCGTTTTCGCGGGATGAAGCACGTCGATTTCCCTTATTACTTACAGATGATCGATGGCGCCTTTATGTCGCGGGTGAATACCTTGGTGGTACCTGGTGGCAAAATGGTGTTTGCAATGGAGTTAATTCTAACTCCATTGATTGAAGAAATTCTTGAGAAAAAAGCCAACGGCGGCACCGTGGATTGGCTTAAGTAAGCCATACCCCCTGCCACTGTGCGCCTCGCCCCTGAGCAAGTAACGGGGTTAAGTAGTTCATCACCTCATCCACCTGTTGTAGCAGCCCAAACGGTGGATTAATAAATAGCATGCCGCAACCATTTAAAGTCTGCGGGTCTTGCGCATCCCGAATTAAGATATCAACTGCATAAGCCTTTTGTACATGCTTGAGTTGCGCTACCTGTTGATGAAAGTCGCCAATACTAAGCGGGTCTTTGATCGGGTACCACACGGCGTAAACACCAATAGCCCAACGCTTGGTGGCGGCGTCTAAAGCGGCAACTAAGGTTTGTAATTCATCGCGCTGCTCAAACGGTGGGTCGATCAACACTAACCCGCGCTTAATGGGGGGAGGTAGTAATCCCTTCAACGCGGCATAACCGTTGGTTTCAGTTAAGACTTTGATACTACCGGCACTAGCAAACTCCTGTTTAACGTTAGCAGCTAATGCCAAGCTATCTTGAGGATGCAACTCACACAGTACCAGTTGGTCTTGCGCGCGCAATTGCTCTGCTGAAAACCATGGCGAACCAGGATACCAACGCAACTCACCGGTAGGGTTAAGTTGCTGCACCTGAGCAACATAGGATTGTAATACCGCAGGGATATCATCACGGCCTAGTAATCGCGCTATGCCGTCGGTGGCTTCGCCAGTTTTCTGTGCTTGTTCGCCCTGTAAGTCATACATACCAATACCAGCGTGAGTATCCAACACCCAGTACGGCTTATCTTTTTGACCTAAGTAGTCTAATACTAACCATTGTAGGCTGTGCTTGACCACATCAGCAAAATTTCCAGCATGATAGCTATGACGGTAGTTCATCAGTTATGAATTCTCAATTGCAAAACTGTGGGTAATGGTCACTGAGGCCTCTAGCATTTTCGCTACCGAGCAGTACTTGTCTGCCGACAAAGCAACCGCACGCTCAACATGTTTATCCGCAACATCTGTGCCGGTTACCACAAAGTGCAAATGCACTTTAGTAAACACGGCTGGCGTTGCATCGGCCCGCTCGCCTTGCACTTCGCAGCGTACTGCTGAGACTTGCTGACGAGCCTTTTCAAGAATCGATACCACATCAACCGAAGAGCAACCTCCAGCAGCCATTAACACTAATTCCATGGGGCTGGCAGCTTCAGCTTTATTGCCATCCATTAACAGGCTGTGGCCTGAGCCTGATTTAGCTTCAAACACTAAACCGTCACGCCAGTTCACTACTGCTTGCATTGCTGCTGCCATAGGTTGCTCCTACTTGTGAGAGATCATTTATCGAAATTAAAAATTTAAGCCCGGCGCTAATTTCTCCGGCATTACCACCTGCTCGGCTTCCACTGACGCCACGGGATAAGCACAGTAATCAGCTGCATAATAAGCGCTGGCACGATGGTTACCACTAGCACCAATACCACCAAACGGTGCCGCACTACTGGCTCCGGTGATAGGCTTGTTCCAATTCACAATACCGGCGCGAATGCGTCTGAAGAAGTAACGATAGGTTTCTTCACTATCACA
>JTFO01004599.1_pt1 | contig 16812 bp, 17 predicted proteins | sample 235411 | NCBI WGS metagenome assembly JTFO01 (sample SAMN03067590, study PRJNA260953) | activated sludge metagenome | biome: Sludge; feature: Wastewater; isolation source: CETP activated sludge from laboratory augmented bioreactor treating... | place: India:Gujarat | collected 2013-04
TCCGCGTGTTAGTTGCAACGGATGTCGCCGCACGGGGCGTGGATGTGGATCAATTACCCCTGGTGATTAACGTGCATATGGCCCATGACCTTGATACCCACACCCACCGCATTGGCCGTACCGGGCGGGCTGGCAGTGCTGGCCTAGCTATTACGCTGCTAGGGGCACAGGATAACTATCAAAGGCATCTGCTAGAAGATCAACTCGATAAACCTATTCAGCTGTTAGCGCTACCAGCACCAGCTGCGGCTAATCTTAGCTTGCCCGCACTGTGGAGTACGTTGCAAATCACTGGGGGCAAGAAAGATAAACTGCGCCCAGGTGACATAGTTGGCGCCCTCACCAAAGATAATCAGCTTAAAGTAGACGCGATAGGTAAAATCAAAGTGCTTAGCCAGTGGTCTTTTGTGACGGTCCGCAAAGCTCAGGTGAAAGCCGCACTGGCCATTCTCAATAACGACAAAATCAAAGGTAAGCGCTTTCGCGCACGAGCGCTCTAACGTCTCTTGTCGCCATGCCGCATGCCGTAAAAGGCCAAAAAAAGCCCCAGCACTGAAACCAGTAGCTGGGGCTTATTCTTTGAACTAGCCTAAAAGTTTAGGCTATTACAGTTTGCCAGCGTTTTTCGACAAATAGTCTGCTACCCCTTTAGGGTCTGCTTTCATGCCTTCGTCGCCTTCTTTCCAACCAGCAGGGCACACGTCGCCGTGTTTCTGGTGGAAGTTTAACGCGTCAACCAAACGAATCATTTCGTCGATGTTGCGGCCTAATGGCAAGTCGTTCACGATTTGATGACGTACCACGCCTTCTTCATCGATCAAGAATGACGCACGGAACGCCACGCCGTCAGTTGGATGCTCAACATCGTAAGCACGGCAAATTGAATGCTTAACGTCGGCTACTAATGGATATTTAACCGCACCAATGCCGCCGTCTGCTTCAGCGGTGTTACGCCATGCGTTGTGCGTGAATTGTGAATCGATAGACACACCGATAACTTCTACACCACGTTTTTTGAATTCTTCTAAACGGTGGTCAAATGCGATCAACTCAGAAGGACATACGAAGGTGAAATCTAATGGGTAAAAGAAAACAACCGCTTTCTTACCTTTAATTTGCTCGTATAAGTTAAAGCTATCAACAATTTCACCGTTTCCTAATACCGCTGCAGCAGTGAAGTTAGGAGCCTTACGACCTACTAATACACCCATGTTATATCTCCGTTTTCTAGGTTTACTTATTCTGCTGGGGCCGGATGGCGCTCAGCAACTTCTGCAATTAAAGCCTGCAATTCACCTTTTTGGAACATTTCCAAAATGATGTCACAACCACCCACTAATTCGCCTTCAATCCACAATTGTGGAAAGGTAGGCCAATCAGCGTAAGCGGGTAATTCTGCACGAATATCTGGGTTTTGCAAAATATCAACATAAGCAAATGGCTGACCACAGCTCATTAATGCTTGCGATGCTTGCGCAGAAAATCCACAGCTTGGTAATTTAGGTGACCCTTTCATGTATAACAGAATAGGGTTTTCAGCAATTTGCTGTTTGATCTTTTCAACAGTTTCCATGCATACCTCAGATGTAGAGCGTTTTAAAATGGCCATTAGTTTAGCATATCGAGCCTGCCTTATCAGCACTCCCAAAGTAAGTAGTTAGGTTAAATAAACCCAGCCAGCCCCCTTGAAATAAACTTTTATGCCACAATCTAACTATATAGTGACTGCAGGATCTTATTTCAATGCTTGAATGCATTGGCATGAGAAACTAGAATGTTTCAAAATCCATACGCAAATAATAACGGAGAGTCGACATGGCATTTGAATTACCAGCATTGCCTTATGCAAAAGATGCACTAGAGCCACACATTTCAGCTGAAACCATTGAATACCACTACGGTAAGCACCATCAGACTTATGTTACCAAATTAAATGATGCGGTAGCTGGTACTGACTTAGAAAGCCAATCGCTAGAAGACATCATCAAGTCTAGCAAAGGTGGCGTGTTCAATAACGCAGCACAAGTGTGGAACCACACTTTCTACTGGCACTGCTTAAGCCCAAATGGCGGCGGCGAGCCAACCGGTGCGGTAGCGGACGCCATTAATGCGGCGTTTGGTTCATTCGCTAAGTTCAAAGAAGAATTTAGTGCCCAAGCAGCTGGCAACTTCGGTTCTGGTTGGACTTGGCTAGTTAAAAAGGCGGATGGTTCGGTTGCTATCGTAAACACCAGCAACGCTGAAACCCCGTTAACTGATGCTTCAGTAACCCCTATTTTAACTGTTGATGTGTGGGAACACGCCTACTACATCGATTACCGTAATGCCCGTCCAAACTACTTAAATGCATTTTGGAACTTAGTGAACTGGGATTTCGTAGCGAAAAACTTCGCTTAATCCGTTTCGCTCATGGCCCGAGTGCATGCACTCGGTGCCCATAAAAAAAACTCCAGTACTGTGCTTACAGTAACTGGAGTTTTTTATATCCAACCCGTACTTACTTAACCAGCGCTTACTCAACCAGTACTTACTCAACCAATACTTACTCAACTAAATTATCAGGGATCTCACCACGCATACTATGCCAGATACGGCCCGATTGATAACCGTATTCGCGTACTAATAATACCGCATCGTCACGGCGCGAATCTGCCGCCATGGTTTTTAAATCCGCGTAGTATTTGCGAGCTAATTGCCGAGCTTGTGGATTTGAGAAGTAAAAATTACCAATCCGTGAATACAAGCCTTTAAAGCCGTTCAGTACCAACACATAAATAGGATTGCCAGAGGCCATGGCTAAGTCATGATTCAATTGATAATCATATTGACTGAAGGCTTCGGCACTATCTTCTAAGGTAGCCGCAGCGGTGAGTAATTCGGCTACCCGTTCTGGTGCATTTCGAACCGCTTGGCGAATGTAAATGGCACTGATATTAGTACGTGCCGACAACAATTGATCCACCAATTCAGGCATACCATCTTCATCTAACCTAGCTAAGGTTTCGAGAATGTTAAGGCCTGAAGTTTCCCAGAAGTTATTCACCCGCGTCGGCTTACCATGTTGAATGGTTAACCAACCGTCACGGGCCAGCCGCTGCAAAACTTCACGTAAGGTGGTGCGGGTTACCCCAATCAACTCGGACAGCTCGCGTTCTGCGGGAAGAATGGTACCTGGCGCAAAATGCCCGTTCCATATAGATTTTACGATATATTCCTCGGCAAAACCTGCTGGACTCTTTGCTTTGATGATCATGAAATGCCCTGTAGTTTGAATAACGGGTGCCTGCTTACTGCTGATATTTGTCATAGTGAGGGCTGATTCTACCAGCCTTTTCAATGGTCGGACAAGTTTTGCGAAAATATTTACCGAGATCTTGATTGCGCTGGTCAGTACATCATTATTATCGACAATTTTAAGCTGCTAAGGTAAAGTGCCGGCAGTACATCATTGTGAAGAGACTCAGTATGTTAAAACATCTAGCCAAGCTACCAACGCAACGTTTGCCGTGGTTGTTATTATTGTTGAGCGTTTTAGCTTTACTTAGCTTTGCGCTTTATGTCCAACATGGTTTGGGCATTGAACCTTGCGTTAAGTGTATTTACCAACGAACCGCCATCATCGCCATTGGCTTGGCTGCCTTTGTTGGCCTCCTAAGACCACAACAGCTACTGTTGCGCAGTTTAGCTTGGTTGGCTTGGCTGGTGGCGGCAGTTTGGGGCTATGTTATCGCGGCCGAACACGTGCAGCTACAGCAAGCAGAAAACTCCTTTTTTATTGTCTGCGAGGCCTTTCCTAACTTTCCTAGCTGGTTACCCTTGCACGAGTTGCTGCCTAATCTCTTTGGTGCACCCGGCCTATGTGGCGATATTGACTGGCAATTTGCCGGCTTAAGTATGCCGATGTGGATGCAAATCATTTTTGCTGGTTATGCCATCGTAGCCGTGGCGGTCATGCTGATTCGGTTGCTAGTGCAGCGTGCTCTATAAAAGGGGTAAGGGTTAAAAAGCTTTCAAGGGGTATCTTGCAGCGGCCAAGTCACGATGCGGTCTTCTAATTCGGCCGCAAAGTCGCGTTCATTGATAACTCGGCCCACCACGCTCATCCCCGCTGCCACCATGGCATCTTTACTACCTTGATGGCGTAACGGATGCCAACTTGGCAACGAACGCCCTTCGGCAAGGCGGCGATAAGCACAGCTGTTAGGTAAATAATACAACTGCTGCAAGTTGTCTTGGCTTATCACTACACAATCAGGAACGATGTCGAAGCGCGTCGCATACTTCTTACAACTGCCGCTCTCAACGCAAAGTAGTTGGCAACTGACATCGGTAAAATAGAGTTCATCGGTGTCGTCATCCACCAGCTTGTGTAAGCAGCACTTGCCACAGCCATCACAGAGTGACTCCCACTGCTCGGTCGTCATCTCAGCTAATGGCGTGGTTTGCCAAAAAGGTTTAGCCACGTCCGGCCTCCACCTGGCCCTGCCATTGCCAGGCGCTAGAGCTGCTATCAGCCGGCTGCAACCACAGCTGTAACTCATCACCAACCGCTAACCCGGCCACACCGGCAGGAGTTCCGGTTAACACCACATCGCCAGGGACTAAGCTAAAAGACTGACTCACTTCAGCTAAGAGTTCTGCAATCGGAAAGATCATCAGCCGCGAATCACCCTGTTGCCGCGGTTGGCCATTTACCTCTAAGCCAAATCGTAAGGGTTGATCCAGCGCCAGTTCTGCGATTGTAAGCCAACTAGATAGTACACAGGCGCCATCGAAGGCTTTGGCACGTTCCCATGGCTGCCCTTGCGCTTTGAGCTGGCTTTGCACCTCACGCAGGGTTAAATCTAACGCCACCCCTACGGCAGCAATTGCCGTTTGTGCGCTGGCAGGGGTTGCTGCGGTCAAGGGCTGCCCAATCAGCACCGCGAGTTCAACTTCATGTTGGCATTCGCCTTGCTGGGTAGGAATCATCACCTTGGGTAAATAGGTGATGCTTGAGGGGGGCTTTATAAACAGTAACGGTGCCGCCGGCACCTCATTACCTAACTCAGCTGCATGGGCCGCATAATTGCGACCCACACACACGATTTTCGACGGTTGCGGTAAAGCAAATTGGTCCGCTTGATACATACCAATTACCGCGGAAACCGAATACGATCCGACAAATAACCCACCGCTGCCACAAAATAGTGCGAACGGTTCCAACGCATCAGGGCATCGTAGTTGGCATATGCGAGATAAACGCGGCCCTGCTGGTCATCAGGGATCACCACAGAGGCTTCAATATCGTCCCGTTGCGGTAAATCACTCCCGTCCATTCGACGCACGCCCAATTGTTGCCATTCAGCTAGAGTTTTCTTGGTTTTCAACGAAGCTAAACTGGTATCAAAAGAGTCTGGTAGTTGCACTTGGCGACCCCAAGTAACATCATCCCGCCAGCCCACAGATTTAAGGTAGTTGGCCGCCGAGGCAAAGACATCGCCCATCGAGCCCCAGATATCTTTACGACCATCGCCATCATAGTCCACTGCGTACTGCATGAATGAACTTGGCATAAACTGGGTTTGTCCCATAGCACCGGCCCACGAGCCGCGCATTTGTTCAATCGGAATATGCTGTTCTTCTACGATGGTGAGTGCGTGCCATAATTCTTTCTTAAAAAAGGCCTCACGACGCCCTTCGTAAGCCATGGTGGTGAGTGCTGAAATCACGTCTTGGCCGCCAGTAAAGCTACCAAAATTGGTTTCAATGCCCCACAGCGCCACGATAAACCGCGGTTGTACGCCATATTCAGCGCCAATTTGCTCTAATAAATCGCGGTGCTCTTGGTATTTCTCTACTGCCTTTTTGGCTTTCCACTCAGGGACAGCTCGCGGTAAGTAAGTATCCAGCGTGAGTTTAAATTCCGGTTGATTACGATCAGCTTTAACCGAACGCTGGTACAGTTTCACCTCAGCAAAAGCTGTGTCTAAGGTACTTTGGGCGTAACCATCGGCCAAGGCTTCTTGTTTAAGTTTGGCCACATAAGCAGCGAAACCATCAGCACTAATTTCGTTCTCATTGGCCTGAGCCACAGTAGCGCTTAGCCCCATTAAGAGTGCTACGGCAACCGAACAACATGCTTTAATCATTGAAAGACTCCTTTGGTTTCAATGTTTTTAATAGGTTTTCCTGTGGCTCGGGTAGTTGTAAATAGAACCCAGGCTCAGTTAAGTGTTGCTTTAACTCTGCCACACTCAACCGCGCTAGCGAGCGCGATTCAGTTAAAGCGAGCGTCATCACATGAATAGGTTGACCGAAACTTTGCTGCAAAGGTTCAGGAAGTTTTGTAAAGTCGGCAGGATGCGGCATATATAAATAGGTATCCGCGCGGCGCGGACTGCGATAAATCGCACACAACATAGTCAGGCGCTCTCTTTATTGGTTAGTGATGCTGAGATAACAAGGTTTCAGCGAATGCCCTAAGCTTAGCCCCGCGCCAACCCGTTAACAAGTCTGGTACCATCAATTCTGCTTGGGCAGCAGCTGGTACTTGCCAAAACCAATGAATCACATCGTTGATTTGACGCCGTGAGGCGACCAAGCTGGGCTGTAACTGCAGTTCAGCAGCAACCTCGTTAACGCGCTTCTTCAACTCATTGAAGACCACTTTATAGCCGCGCATATCCGTTAAGCGTTCTAAACTCGCTGGCTGGTCACTAGCATCTGCACCCTTGCTAACTGCTTGTAGCAGGGCTTCACCAGCGTAGCGTACTGTCACCGGAGATAAGTCGGTCACCCCACGTAGATGATGAATACTGCTTGGCATGCGTCGTGCCAGCTCAAGTAAGGTATGATCTTTTGCGACAAAGCTCAGTGGAATATCAGATTTCTGTGCCCGCTCTAAACGCCATTGCAATAGCTCACGCAATACCGCCAGTTGTTGGCGATTGCACTGCCAAGCATTACCAAAACTCAAATAAAGCCAATGTGGTGGGTCTTGATGGGCACGCTTTTGTACTTGCAGCGCCGTTTCTTCTAACACAATAGCTAGCTGCTCAGGGCTTAACTCGGCCAACAGCTGCGGGTAAATTTGATGCAAATAAAACACATCAGCCGCGGCATAATCAAGCTGCTCAGTGGCCAAAGGTCGTTGCAGCCAATCGGTTCTTGATTGGGATTTGTCGAGCTCTACTTGGGTATAATGAGCCACTAGGGCAGCGTAGCCTAACGCATCGCCATGACCAGCTACCGCTGCCGCAATTTGGGTATCAAACACGCCAGTCACCACCTGCCCCATGTGCTGGGACAAGATCTCATAGTCTTCGCCACCGGCATGAATCACGAGGGGTTGTTGTTGATTGGCGAATAACTGCCACAGTGGCGTTAAATCCATCACTGCAAGTGGGTCAATCAACACCAGCAAGTCATCGGCGCGAACCTGGATTAAACCTAATTTGGCATAATAGGTGCGGGTACGGACAAATTCCGTGTCTACCGCTAAAAAACTTGCAGAATCAGCTTGTTGGCAAAACCCAGCAAGCTGCTCTGCAGTGGTGATCAGATTAAAAGGAAGCATTAATTATTTCGCTTTGGCCTCTTCTTCGTCACGTAACTCACGCCGTAAAATTTTCCCGACATTAGTTTTTGGTAGCTCCTCACGGAATTCCACTAATTTGGGCACTTTATAACCGGTCATATTTTCACGTGAATACGCAATCAATTCTTTTTCAGTGAGCGACTTATCCTTGCGTACCACAAAGATTTTGACTTGCTCACCCGAACTGTCGTGAGGTACCCCTACTGCGGCAACTTCAAGAACTTTCGGATGTTCAGCAATCACGTCTTCTATTTCGTTAGGATACACATTAAAGCCTGACACTAAGATCATGTCTTTTTTGCGATCCACAATTTTGAAGAAGCCTTGCTCATCCATCAAACCGATATCACCTGTGGCAAACCAGCCATCAATCATCACTTTGGCGGTTTCATCAGGACGGTTCAGATAACCTACCATCACTTGCGGGCCGCGCACCTGTAATTCGCCGGCTTCGCCTTGCGGTAACTCCTCGCCAGTATCAACATCAACGATACGCACCTCAGTAGATGGTAATGGCAACCCTATGGTACCGTTGTAATGCTCAATATCCGTAGGATTAACGGTTACTACCGGTGAGCATTCAGTTAAGCCGTAGCCTTCTAGCAAGCGCGATTTAGTCACTCGCTCCCAGTGCTCGGCAACGGCGCGTTGCACTGCCATACCGCCACCTAAAGCGATCTTAAGATGAGAAAAATCTAAATCTTTAAAGCCGTCGGCATGTAATAACCCATTAAACAGAGTGTTCACACCAGAAATGATAGAGAACGGGTATTTGCTTAATTCTTTTACGAAGCCTGGCATATCGCGCGGATTGGTAATCAGAATATTGCGTCCACCGTGCTTCATAAAGGTCAAGCAGTTGGCCGTAAGGGCAAAGATATGGTACAGCGGCAACGCCGTGATCACGGTTTCTTCGCCATCGACCACTAAAGGTGCGACCAACGCCGATACCATTTCTAGGTTCGCGACCATATTGCGATGCGACAACATGGCGCCTTTAGCTAACCCAGTAGTACCGCCGGTATATTGCAAGAAAGCTAGATCATCACCACTTATTTGCGGTCGTTGATACTTAGCTTTGGCGCCTTGCGCTAGTACTTGTTTGAACTGCGTCGTATGCTGCAACGAATAGGCTGGCACCATCTTTTTCACGTATTTAACTACGAAGTTAACAATCCAACGCTTCGGTGCTGGCAACATGTCACCAATACTGGTCAGGATCACTTTCTTGACCGGTATCTCAGTAATCACTTTCGCTAGGGTGTGCGCAAAGTTATCCAAAATAACAATGGCCTGCGCATTGGCATCACTCAACTGATGCTTTAATTCGCGGGCCGTGTATAGCGGGTTCACGTTAACCACGGTCATCCCAGCTCGTAACACCCCAAACAGCGCAATAGGATATTGCAGTAAGTTTGGCATCATCAAAGCGACGGCATCGCCCTTTTGCAAACCTTGCTGTTGCAGGTAAGCGGCAAAATCTTTACTGAGCGTATCTAACTCATTAAACGTCAGCTCAGTGTCCATGTTTACAAACGCAACTTTGTCGCCGTACGTTTTTACACTTTGCTCAAAAATATCAATTAACGAGTTAAAGTGATCCGGATCAATGGTCTCCGGAACCCCTGCTGGATAGCGTTTTAGCCAAATTTTATCCACGCGCTTCATGCTCCTGAATACTTTTAATTAAAATTTACTAACACGCAATCATCTCATATCCGACCAGTGTTGCCTAGCCGTTATGATGCCGAATCATCTGTGATAAATAACCAATAATCGCATCCGGGCGCTCCATATGAACATGATGACCGCCTTCAACTTCGTGTACCCGTAGGTGCGGAACTTGCTCACGCCAGTCTTGTAAGGCCGTTTTTAGACGCTGATGCCCGTGGCTACCCAACAGCACGGTAAAAGGACATTCAATGTGGGCTAGCACATCACCAATCTGAGCCGCAGTTAAGCGCACCGCAGAACTTACCCGCAATTGCCCATCAGCACGAAATTGATAATGCTCAGGTCCGAATTGTTCAATGCCGCGTTCAACTAAAAGCGCCGCTAATTCACGACTAAAATCACCAGCCTGGGCGCGGGCGCTGATGGCTAAATCAAGATTGGGATAGCGTGGCGGTTGTTTTTGCTGTTGCTGCCAGCGACTACGAAAGCCTTGGCGGAGCTCGGCTGTGGTTTTATCCGCAGCGGTGGCAATCAAACCGAAGGCCTCTATTGCCAATAGTTCGCTCACTAACTCTGGCGCAATGCCTGCCAACATATTGGCCGCATAGGCACCCATGGAATGGGCCACAATAGCCACCTGAGGCCACTGCTGTTGCTGGCACAAGCTCCAGATATCGTAGACATAATCGATAAAGGGATAATAATTGCCCGCCGGTCGATGGTCAGAATGCCCATGCCCAGCCCAATCCAGCGCGATCAAGCGATAGTCACCGGCTAGATCCGACTGCAAAAATTCTTCGGCAAGAGGCAAAAAGCTGTGACAATTATCCAGCCAGCCATGCAGAGCCAAGAGTGGGTAACCATCTGTAGGCCCCCATTGCAGACCACGCATGGTGCCCCAGGGTAAATCAAACGAAACAGGCTCAGCATGATGCCGAGCCTGTTGATAACGCAGTTGCGTAGACGGTGCTATTGCCGTTGTCGTCACAATCAATTATTTCCTTTATCTGACTGGCCCGAACCGCCCTCGCTAGCACCCTGGGTATTGCGAATAATCACTGGGCCTGGGTAGTGCGGACGGCTGAAGTAGTAATGACGATACCATAACGAACTATAATCTACTTCAACTTGAGTTTTTTCTTTTTGAATCGGCCACAAATATTTGCCACTGGCATTCAGTACCGGGAACAAATAGTTGTATTCGTCAATCATTCCCGTTTCAGCTGCGGCTATGGTCCCGGTAAAGGTAACATAGCGCCCTTCTTTGTAAACCATGGGGTCCACAAAGCCGGCCAGTTTGGCACGAAACCGCCCATCGCTTTGATCGCTTGGAACGGGACGCCCCCAACCTTGTAGTTCTAAGTGAACCACTTCGATTTCGGTACCTGCATCGGTGTTACGCACCGCTGCAATCATACCGCCCCAACGCGCTGGCTGGCCGATATATTGCTCCGGCTGCTCGAGCGCATTCTTATAACTTACCAAACTTGCTTCATCAACTACTTCAAGTTCATCAGGAACAGACGAACAAGCGCTTAAAAAAAGTGCCGCAAGACCCATCAACCATAACTGTTTCATTTGTCTACTCCTCTGCGTGCATGTATCTGTATAGCATAGTTTAGAAAAGCCTTGTTACCAGTTAGTTCCCGCAAATATCTTGTAAAATTATGTATCAAGCAGGCTACTTAACGGCCGCCCTTATTCACGTCCCGGTAGCTTTTTCCAAGTCACTTCATTACGCACATAAAGCGGTTCAAGATCGGCCGCGTCAACGCCAGGTAAACCAGCATCAGCCAGACGAATCATGTCTTCTGCCAATGGTAAGGTGACATCATCTAGAATCTGCACGTTGGCGCCCGCCGCTAAGATCTCGCCATAAGCCTGCCAACCCGTGCCCACTGCTGTAACTGGCCCTGCTGGCCACCAAGGTTGTTGCGCTAAGGCCGTTAGACTGGCCATTTGTGGCGCGAGTGTCGGCTTCGCTAACCCTGCTTGATTGTGATAAACCGCAACGTAAACTTCATTCATGCGGGCATCAATGGCGCTCACTATAGTCTTCGCATCATGTAAGCGTATGGCTTGCTGTGCCAAGGCCGCCAAAGTACTCACGGCCACTACCGGGAGGTTCTGACTGAAGGCCAACCCTTGCGCCACTGAAACGCCAATGCGCACCCCAGTAAAACTACCCGGACCGTGGCCTACCACCAGCTGTTCCACGTCTGCTAGACCAAGCTCAAACTCAGCTAGTACCTCATCAATTAAGGTTAGAATTTTCTGTGAATGTTCACGCGGTGCCAGCATGCTGCGCTGGGCCCATTGGTTGCCCACACGCAAAGCTACCGAGCACATCTCGGTAGAAGTATCTAAGGCTAAAACAGTGTGCTTCACTAACTGGTCTCCAAAGCTTTTAAAAATTCTAAGGCATCATTTAATTCGCGCGTTCTACGCATGGCTGGCAAGCTTTTCAAAAACAAGCCACCGTAAGGTTTAGTCACCAACCGTTGATCGCAGACAATCAACACACCTTGGTCATGGGCATCACGAATGAGTCGCCCCGCACCCTGCTTGAGTGCGATAATCGCAGGTGGCAATTGTACTCGCATAAAGGGCTCAACTCCACGTAAACGACAATCCTCGACTCGCGCTTGCAGCAAGGGGTCGTCGGGCGATGCAAAGGGTAACTTATCGATGATCACACAGCGTAACGCATCGCCGCGCACATCCACACCTTCCCAAAAGGAGGCTGTGCCTAGCAACACCGCCCGCCCGTTGGCGATAAATTGCTCCAACAACTCTCGTTTGCTGGTACTGCCTTGCACCAGTAATTCACGGTCAGTTAATGGGGCCAATAAGGTGGCCACCCGTTGCAACATGCGATGACTGGTAAACAGTACAAACGTACCGCCGCTGGTATTGACTTCAAGCACCTGTAGGACTATCTCAACCAGTTTATCCGCCATGCTAAATTCATGGGGTTGCGGCAAGTATCGAGGCATACACAAGACCGCCTGCTCAGCAAAATTAAAGGGGCTTGGTAAGCATAAGGTTGCCGCTTTGTATAAACCCAACTGGTGGGTAAAGTGGGTAAAATCTTCGCCCACGGCTAGGGTTGCTGAGGTAAAAATCCACGCCATGTCGGAGCGGTTTAAATAGCCCCCAAATTTATCAGCGACACTTAGGGGCGTCTGATGCAAGGTCACCTGCCGCACCGTGGTTTCGTACCAAAAACTGTAGCCAGTACGTTGGGTATCCATCAACAACTGCCATTTCGCCAAGCCATCGATACAGCGGTCGTAGGCATTATCTAAATCTTTGCTGCGCCCCAACGCTTGCTTTATTACCTGCACTAAAAACGTCAGGCTGTCTTCTACCGCTTGCGCCGCTTGTTGTACTTCTGCTTGCGCCGCATGCTGCCGCCAATTGCCGCGTTGTGGCTCGGTCGGAAACACCAAGCGCCAATCGCGTAAGCTTAACAAGAGTTTATCAGCGGCCTTTTCTAATTGGCGCAAATCTTTAAGTTCAGTTAAGTACAGCACCTTAATTTCGTGGGCCAATTCTTGCAGCTGACGACTAGACACAGCTTCGCCAAAATACTGACTAGCGATATCAGGCAACTGATGTGCCTCATCAAAAATCACGGCATCAGCAGCTGGTACCAATTCACCAAAACCAACATCCTTCAGTGCCATATCAGCAAAGAATAAGTGATGATTCACCACCACTAAATCAGCATCTAAGGCCTTTTTGCGGGCCAGCACCAGGTGGCAATCATCGTACAGAGGGCAATCACGGCCCAAGCAATTGTCCACCGTACTTGTTACCACCGGCAAAATCTCAGCATCTTCTGGGAGTCCGCTGATCGCGCCAACATCGCCATCGCGGGTACGCTGCGCCCAAATCTGCACCTCACGTAACTGCTGTTGCTGTACTTTAGTGAGTTCACTGGCATGAGCTTGGGCTGCTTGCAACCTATGAATGCACAAGTAATTAGCGCGTCCTTTGAGGAGCGCCACCACTTTGCTCGGCGCCAACAGTTTACGCAAGGTGGGAAGATCGCGGTGAAACAACTGCTCTTGCAAGGCTTTCGTTCCGGTAGAAATAATGGCCTTGCCATCGCTTAACAGCGCCGGTACCAGATAAGCATAAGTCTTACCGGTGCCGGTTTCAGCCTCGACCACTAATTGCTGCCGCTTTTTTAAGGTGCTGGCAACAGCGGTGGCCATGGTGGTTTGCGCAGCGCGCGGTGCAAATCCCGGCAGCGCTTGTGCCAGCACACTGTCGGCTTCAAAATAGGAACTGATCTTGGCCATAAAGTCTATCGTATAGGAGAAAACTTAAGCCTACCATAAACTCGGCTGATGGTTGGCAAAAAGTCACTTGGGTAATAACACCATGATGCCTCTATCGAGGCGTCTGCCAAGCTGAATCATTTAGATTGGCGGTGGTGCCCAACAAGCCTATTTATAGTAACAAGACCGGCTCATTTAACCGTCACAACAAAGTTATACAACTTACAGACAGGAAATTTAATAATCCAATAAACTTAGGCTTGATGGCGTCACATTTTTCTATACAATAAAGCCACGAATTGATGAGAAAGACGGTTTCATAGTAGGACGATAACATGCCTGCTTTTTAATCTTCAAACCTCTTTCATCAACATTATTGAGCACACACTGGTAATTTAATGGAGTACATTATGACCAAGCAAAACTGGCACCACCATCATCATAGATATCGTTAGCCCAGTTTTGTGTGCTGAAGGCTAACTCATTTCATTTGGGATTGCCTTCTCCGAACTAGAACCCCGCAAGGCAATCCTTCGCGGGGTTTTTATTTGGAGAATATTATGGTTGTAGATAAAAGTTCACAGCGATTAACCATCGCCATTCAAAAATCAGGTCGTTTAAGCACGGAATCCATTGCCCTACTGCAAGCCTGTGGCTTTCGCTTCAGTCTGCACGAGGCCCGTTTACTCGCGCACAGCAGTAACCAACCGGTTGATTTGTTGCGCGTACGTGATGACGATATCCCGGGCTTAGTGATGGATGGGGTGGTTGATCTTGGCTTGGTCGGCGAAAATGTGCTGGAAGAAGTTCGTTTAGAGCGTAAAGCTACCAACATCAGTTATGATTTTACTCGCCTGCGGGCACTAGAATTTGGCCAATGCCGATTATCCATTGCGGTTCCCAAAGAAGACAATTATCAAGGGTTAGCGGATTTACAGGGCAAACGCATTGCCACCACCTACCCCTATCTGTTGCAAAATTACTTACAGCAACAAGGTATCAGCGCCAGCAACGCTATTCTTACCGGTAGTGTTGAGGTCGCTCCACGTGCCGGATTAGCCGATGCAATTTGTGATTTAGTCTCTACCGGCGCCACCTTAGAAGCCAACGGCTTGATTGAAAAAGAAGTCATCTTCCGCTCGCAAGCACAGTTAATTCAACGCCCTGGTAGCCTGCCTGCGGCCAAGCAAGCTATCGTTGATCAATTGCTACCGCGCATCGATGGCGTGCAAATGGCGAAAGAAAGCAAGTACATCATGCTGCACGCTCCGGTTGCGCAACTCGAGCAAGTTGTTCAGTTACTGCCTGGTGCTGAGCGCCCTACCGTACTGCCGTTAAGCCACACCGAAGAACTCGTGGCAGTGCACGTGGTGAGCACCGAAACCTTATTCTGGGAAACCATGGAACAACTTAAAGCCATCGGCTGTAGTTCCATTTTAGTCTTACCAATTGAAAAAATGATGGGTTAAGTTATGGCACAACTTCAACAAGTTATTTGGCAACAGCTCACGGCCGACCAGCAACGTCAGTTGCTGGCGCGTCCTGCTCAAGCACAATCAGCCGAGCTACTTAGCCAGGTGCAAGCGATCATTGATGCGGTTGCCAGTGACGGCGATGCGGCGGTGCTCAAGTACACCCAACAATTTGATTGCCCGAGCTTAACTGAGCTGCGTTACGGCGAGGCGGCAATTGCTGCCCAAGCCGCCTTAGTAGAGCCACAAGTTAAAGCAGCCATTGATACGGCCTATCAAACCATTTATGCGTTTCACCAAGCGCAACAGCCGCAGGCGGTTACCGTAACAACTGCCCCGGGGGTGAGCTGTACCCAACAATATCACGCGTTAGAAGCAGTTGGCCTTTACATTCCTGGTGGCACGGCAGTACTGCCATCTACCGCATTAATGTTAGGCGTACCGGCGCAACTTGCAAATAATCCACGCCGGGTATTAGTTAGCCCACCGGATCGCAACGGTCAGCTGTCTCCAGCTCTGATGTACGTGGCGCAAAAATGTGGTATCACCGAGGTGTATCGCTGTGGCGGAGCACAAGCTATCGCAGCGCTAGCGCTGGGTACCGAAAGCATGGCGCCGGTGGCGAAAATTTTTGGCCCGGGCAACAGCTATGTTACCGCTGCCAAACAATTAGTTGCTCAGATTCCGGGGGGCCCAGCAATTGATATGCCAGCAGGGCCTTCTGAGCTGTTGGTGATTGCTGATGACAGCGCTAATCCGGCCTTTGTGGCGGCTGATTTATTATCTCAAGCCGAGCACGGTGCTGATTCGCAGGTGATTTTGCTAACTCCATCGGCACAGTTATTGGAGCAAGTCACGCTGGCTTTATCCGAACAATTAGAGCAGTTACCGCGCGCGGACATTGCCCGTCGAGCTCTTGCTGGTAGCGCCCTCATTCAAGTCAGCGACCTTGCTGAAGCCATCGCCATTAGTCAGCAATATGCTCCCGAACACTTATCAGTGCAGTTAGATAGTGCTGACGACTATTTAGCACAGTTAACCCATGCTGGGTCGATTTTTGTCGGCCACTACACGCCAGAATCAGGCGGCGATTATGCCACCGGTACTAACCACGTGTTGCCTACTTACGGCTTTGCGCGCAATTACAGTAGCCTTGGTTTGTTAGATTTTTATCGGCGCTACACCTTACAACGGGTTAGCCAAGCCGGCTTAGCTGGTCTTGCTAACGCTATTATCGATCTTGCTGAAACCGAAGGGTTATCAGCCCATGCCCGTGCGGTTAGTATTCGGTTGGAGCAATCAGTATGAGTTTGGCCAGCAAATTACAGCGAGCTCACCTCGCCCAGTTAACGCCTTATGCCTCGGCACGCCGCAGCATGAGTGGTGGCAATGTGTGGCTGAATGCTAACGAAGCTCCCAGCACCCCATTAGCCGCCGTAGCTGATAACGCCATGAGCGGTAGCGATCTCAATCGGTACCCATCGTTTCAAAGCGCAGCTCTCAATCAGGCCTACGCCAGTTACGCTGGGGTTAACGCCGAGCAAGTACTCAGTTGTCGTGGCAGCGATGAAGCCATTGAATTGCTGATTCGTACCTTTTGCGAACCTGGTCGCGATAGCATCGTCATTTGCCCCCCCACCTACGGTATGTATGCCATCAGTGCGCAAACACACGGTGCTGGGGTAATTAGCGTGCCGCTGCAACAACAACAATTGGATGTTCCGGCCATCCTTGAGCAAATACAAACGGCAGCGCAAACCGTAAAACTTATTTTTGTCTGCAATCCTTCTAACCCGCT
>JTFO01001573.1_pt1 | contig 16778 bp, 20 predicted proteins | sample 235411 | NCBI WGS metagenome assembly JTFO01 (sample SAMN03067590, study PRJNA260953) | activated sludge metagenome | biome: Sludge; feature: Wastewater; isolation source: CETP activated sludge from laboratory augmented bioreactor treating... | place: India:Gujarat | collected 2013-04
TTATCAACAATACTCATGAATTAATTGCCAACCATAGATTGTAAAATCAGAACATTCTATCTATTAACCAGACCTGATGCATACAGTAAAACGCTCCGTCCTCCTTCCTTATAGCTGCGAACAGATGTTTGATTTGGTTGCAGAGGTGGAAAAATACCCTGAATTCATGCCCTGGTGTGGTGGCGCGACCGTCAATCAGCGCGATGAAAAGGGGATGGAAGCCTCGGTGACCATCAGCATTGCGGGTATTCGTCAAACCTTCACCACACGCAACGAACACGATTATCCCAACCGTATTGTCTTGCGCCTGGTCAAAGGCCCGTTCTCGGCCTTGACGGGGGACTGGCAGTTTACTCCTTTGGGCGAAGACGGTTGCAAGATCGTGTTCACCATGGAGTATGAGTTCTCCAGCCGCGCACTGGAAATGGTCGTGGGTCCCATCTTTAACCGCGTTGCCAACAGCTTTATCGACTCCTTTACGCGCCGCGCCCAAGAGGTTTACGGTGACTGAGTTATCCGTCAGCGTAATTGTGGCCACTCAGGCCCAGGTCTGGAAAGCCGCCCTGTATTTGCCTGCGGGCAGTTGTGTCCGTGATGCCCTGTTAACGGCAGGAATTGCCGAAGGGCTGCGTGAGTGCGGCCTGCCACCGCTGGATGATGAACAGGGCCTGGAGGCACTGCACGTCGGTGTCTATGGCCAGCGTTGCCAGTTGGATCAGCTCTTGCAGGATCAGGACCGGGTGGAGGTCTACCGTGAGCTGGTCTTTGACCCGATGGATTCCCGCCGTCGTCGCTACGCGCACAAGCTGGCGGCACGCGCTGCCGCCAGACCCCGCCGCAAACCCGTCCGCGCCTAGTTCATTCCGGCCTGATCATCAGGCCGCTACTTTCAGCTAGACTGTCGCCTTCTGCCTGGCGCTGCTCCCTATGAAAATGCTGATTGTCATCAGCACGACAACTAAAGGGGGCGGCTCGCATTATGGTGGGTAAAAATAAGGAGACAGACATGATACTGACAGACGATCAGAACGCTTTTGCGCAAGCGGCTCGCGAGTTTGCACAAGGGGAGCTGGCACCGCATGCGGCGCGTTGGGACGAGGAACAGATTTTCCCGATCGAGGTGTTCCGTAAAGCGGGTGAATTGGGTTTTTGCGGCTTGTACGCCCCGGAATCCATCGGTGGTCTGGGCCTGGGACGTCTGGAGTCCAGCCTGGTATTTGAAGAAATGGCTGCGGTTGACCCGTCGACCACCGCATTTCTGACCATCCACAATATGGTGACCTGGATGGTGGGCACCTGGGGTACGGAGGAGATCAAGTCTCAATGGGGAGAGTTGCTGAGCAGTGGCCAGAAATTGGGTTCGTATTGTCTGACTGAACCCGGTGCGGGGTCGGACGCCGCCTCCCTGCGTACCCGCGCCGAACGTGATGGTGACGATTATCTGATCAGTGGCAGCAAAGCCTTTATCTCCGGTGCTGGGGACACGGACCTGCTGGTGGTCATGGCTCGTACCGGCGGTGAGGGTCCCAAGGGGATTTCCGCCTTTGCCGTACCTGCTGATGCCGCCGGTATTACTTACGGTCGTAAAGAATTGAAGATGGGCTGGAACAGCCAGTCCACACGGGGCATTACCTTTGAGCGTGTGCGTGTTTCTGCCTCGGCCATGCTGGGCCAGGAAGGCGAGGGCTTCAAGCTGGCCATGAAGGGCCTGGACGGTGGCCGTATCAATATCGCTTGTTGCTCGGTAGGAGCCGCCCAAGGCGCTTATGATGCCGCCCGCCAATACATGCAGGAGCGCCGCCAGTTCGGCAAGAGTCTGGATCAGTTCCAGGCCCTGCAATTCAAATTGTCCGATATCCTGACCAGTGTCGTGGCTGCTCGTCAAATGGTGCGTCTGGCCGCCTCGCACCTGGACGCCGGCAGCAGTCAGGCCAGCACGTACTGCGCCATGGCCAAACGCATGGCCACGGATCTGGGTTTTCAGGCCTGCGTGGATGCGCAACAGCTCTTTGGCGGTTATGGTTACTTGAAGGATTATCCTGTGGAGCGACTGGTGCGCGATACTCGGGTGCACCAGATTCTGGAGGGCACAAACGAGATCATGCGTGTCATCATTGCACGACAAATCATTGATCTTGGAGCTGATATTCGATGACGGATTCTGTTTTGTTTGATCGCCTGCCCGGCCAGAACGGAAAGGCGATTGGTGTTGCTACGCTGAACCGCCCGCAAGCCCTGAATGGACTTAATTTGGAGATGTGCCAACTGCTGTTCAAGCAGTTTCAGGAATGGGCGCAGGACTCCAGTATTGCCATGATCGTATTGCACGGTGCCGGAGAAAAGGCGCTGTGTGCCGGCGGCGATCTGCACTCGCTGTACGCCTCCATGCAAAAGAACCAGGGTGGTTCAGCCTGGAATAACGAGTACGCTCGCGAATTTTTTGATGTGGAATACCGTCTGGACTATCTGATTCATACTTTCCCCAAGCCTGTTTTGTGCTGGGGTGACGGGATTGTGATGGGCGGGGGCGTGGGCCTGTTCAACGGCGCCAGCCATCGTGTGGTGACCGATACCACGCGTTTTGCCATGCCCGAGATCTCCATTGGCCTGTTTCCCGATGTGGGCGGCACCTGGATGCTGTCGCATCTGCCCGCCGGCATTGGCCATTTTCTGGCACTGAGTGGTGCACAAATCAACGCGTCGGACTGCTTGTTCCTGGGGCTGGCGGATGCCTACTTGCCACGGGTGCATTTCGACGCTTTGCTCCAGGCTTTGCAAGCCACAAACTGGTCTGATGAACGTGCTGTGTGTGACAGCAGCGTGCATCAGGTCCTGCGTCGTTTGGCCGATGGCGCTCGCCCCGATAGCGGTCCGCTGGAGCAGAACTACGCCATGCTGCGTGATGTCTGCGCCAGCCGTGAATTTGAACGCATTACACAGGCTCTGCAGCAGTGGCAGGGCAGTGCCGACCCCTGGTTGTCCCGTGCTGCGCAAACCTTCGCCAAAGGTGCGCCTGGTTCGGCTCGTTTGTCCTTTGAACTGCTGGAGAGGGTGCATCACCTGTCCTTGGCCGATGTTTTCCGTCTGGAATACATTGTGTCGCTGCAATGTGGCGTACAGGGCGACTTCCAGGAAGGCATACGGGCACTACTGATTGATAAAGATAAACAGCCGCGCTGGAATCCTGCCTCGCTGGAACAGGCGGATGCACCCTGGGTGGAACGTTTTTTTGTTCCTGCCTGGCCGGCAGAAACGACTCATCCCTTGGCTGACCTGTAACCCAGGCAGACCGCTGCGGCGCCAGACGGCGCCGCTTTCATAATGACGAGGAGACAAAATGAGTAACACGATTGCATTTATCGGGCTGGGCCATATGGGTAAACCCATGGCGCTGAATCTGCTCAAAGCCGGTCATAGCCTGAAAGTCTTTGACTTGAACGCGCAAGCCATGCAGGAACTGCAGGCAGCGGGGGCACAGGTGGGTGAATCGGCGGTGCAAATCGCCCAAGACGCGCAGATGGTCTTTACCATGCTGCCTGCTGGCCGCCATGTTCGTCAGGTTTACGAGGGCGAGAACGGCTTGCTGCAGACTGTGGCCCCCGGTACGGTGTTGGTCGATTGCAGCACCATTGATGCGCAAACCAGCCAGGATCTGGCGGCCAAAGCCAGCAAGCTGGGTCTTTTGATGTTGGATGCGCCTGTTTCCGGTGGGACCGGTGGCGCCATTGCTGGCACCTTGACCTTTATGGTCGGGGGCGAGGATCCGGCGCTGGAAAAGGCGCGCCCTTACTTGGATGCCATGGGCAAGAACATTTTCCACGCGGGTAAAGCCGGTGCGGGTCAGGTTGCCAAGATTTGCAACAATATGCTCTTGGGGATTTTGATGGCGGGTACTGCTGAAGCCTTGGCTTTGGGCGTTGCCCACGGTCTGGACCCTGCCGTGCTGTCGACCATCATGGCGCGCAGTTCCGGTCGAAACTGGGCAACCGAGCTGTACAACCCCTGGCCTGGGGTGATGCCGGATGTACCGGCTTCGCGTGATTATCAGGGTGGCTTTGCCACGGGCCTGATGCTGAAAGACCTGGGTCTGGCAGCCGATGCGGCTGTCAGCCAGAACAGCGCGACGCCTTTGGGCGAACTGGCACGCAACCTGTTCGCCTTGCACGCCGCACAAGGTCAGAATGCAGGGCTGGATTTCTCCAGCATTCTTAATTTGTACCGTCAGAAGCACTAAGTTCTGGCAGTGCGTAGGGCAGGGGCTGCAGTTCCAGCGCCTGTCCTTGCTCCAGTTGAAACTGGCCTTGTTCCAGGTCCGCCAGTACCACTTCCATCAAGACATACAGACGTTGCTGCCCGTTATGCCAGGCGCGGTTGATAATGCGCGCGGCGGCCAGCGGTTCCGCATTCTGCGAGACCAGAAACACATCGGCAGCTTCCGGCGTCTGTGGTGCCGTGTCCAGAACGGTGGTACGGGCGGCCATCATGCGCCGTTTGATCGTGCCTCGATAGTGGCTGCGAGCCACGACTTCCTGGCCCGGATAACAGCCTTTCTTGAAGTTGATGCCATCGATCAGATCCAGGTTCAGGGTCTGGGGAATGAACAAATCCTGTGTGTCGGCGCTGATCCAGGGCAAGCCGGCCAAAATATCTGCCGTTTCCCAACGACCTTTAGAAGTCTGAGCGTTTGCGTCCTGCTGGGGAGAAATTCGCCAGTGACGATTCAAGCCGTCCAGATCGCCGGGGGCCTGAATCAGGGTGTCGCCACCTTCGTGCCGCACATTCCAGACGGCTTGGGCAGCGGACGAATCGGCCACACCGTAAACCTGTAACTCGGCCAGACTGATCGCGACTTTGCTGCGCAGCACGAACATGCGTAAGCGCTTGATCAGGGCTTCGCTAAGATCACGGCGGACCAGGGCAAAGACCGTTTCGTTCAGCTCGCGCCACAACACCATGGTGGCCAAGCTGCGACCTTTGGCGGTGCAATAGGCCGCGATGCAGGCACGGTCGGCAGCCAGGTGCTCCAAATCATTGCTGACTTGAGCATGGAGAAAAGACACGGCATCGGCTCCTTGGAACTGGAGGACGCACAAATCTGGCAGGGCGAAAGAGGAGGGAGCAGGCATTCCGGTCATGGCTGAGCGAAAAAATAAATTTAAACATCAATGATACCGTGTGCGAGGCTAGTTCTAGGGGCATACCCCCGCTGGAATCAGGGCATGGGCTGGGTGGAAGGAGAGGGCGGGGCTGACTGATCCCAGTTTCGGTGTTGGGCTGTGACACATATTCAGGAATACGCCGCCTTATTCTGTTTACAATAACGCTCGCATGAAAAAAACTGTCAAGATCTTCTCTGCCCTGTTGGGCCTTTGGTTGGTAGTCGCCTGTGTGATAGCGGGTGGTGCCTGGTATTGGGCCAAGAAGCAGCCCGTGACGATGCGTGCTGAACGCATCGATTATGTGGTCCCTGCCGGTTCAGGTCCCCGTGCGATTGCGCGCAGTATGCAGCAGGCCGGGATCGATATTCAGGAAGATGCCTTTGTCTGGATGGCGCGTCTCTCTGGTCTGGATACCTCCTTGCAAGCGGGGGCTTATGAGGCGGTACGCGGGGATACACCGTGGGTGGTGATGGAGCGCATGTCCAGCGGCAATATGCTGCAGACCCGTTTGACCATTCCCGAGGGGTGGACCTATCAACGCATACGTGACACGCTGGCAAGCAACCCTCAGGTTCGACAGACCTTGAGCGAGGTGAGCGATGCCGATTTGTTGAAGCGCTTTGGTGTGGAGGCGTCTCATCCAGAAGGTTTGTTCTATCCCGATACCTATGTCTTTGTGCCCGGTACGGCAGATATCGACATTCTGCGTCGCGGCTTTCAGGCCCAGCAGGAACTGCTGGAGCAGCTTTGGGCGGACCGGGACGCGGATTTGCCCTTGAAGACCCCGTATGAAGCCTTGATCATGGCCTCTATCGTGGAACGTGAGACTGGCCACAGCCAGGACCGGGCACGCGTGGCTGGGGTATTCATGAATCGTTTGCGTGTCGGCATGCCTTTGCAGACAGACCCGACGGTTATTTACGGCATGGGTTCGGCTTATGAGGGCCGTATTCGCAAGCGTGATTTGACAACCGATACGCCCTGGAACACGTACACGCGCAATGGATTGCCACCCACGCCGATTGCCAGTCCCGGTAAGGCTTCCTTGATGGCGACCTTGCATCCCGAAAAACATAATTTCTATTATTTTGTATCGCGTGGGGATGGAACCAGCGAGTTCTCGGCGAATCTGGCTGCACATAATCGGGCCGTCGCCAAATATATTCTGAAGCGTTAAAACCAGATCAGGCCCCTCAGGGGCCTGAATGCTTTTGGGGTACGGTTTGGTGACACTTGCATGGCTAAACGCTCTCTAAGGCTAAGGAATCAAAGCTTCAAACCGTGCCTTTGCGCGAACCCGGCCCACAAATCATGGACCTTGTTGGCGAGCTCTTCCAGGCCCGCATTATTTTGAATCAGATAGTCTTGGGGAGCGCGTTCTACGCCCCATTCAGACGAGTGCTGGCTGATCACCGGGTTGCCCGGGCGTTCGATATGCCAGATTTCCCCGCCATGCTCACGGATGAAATTGGCCTCGTTTTCGTAACGAATGTCTTTGATCAGCAGGCAACGGGCCTGACTCATATCAGGAAGCTGGTGGCTGGGCAGGGACAGGGGCAAGTTTTGGCGACGCTGCTCGTAATCCGGATAGGTGGCTAGAACCTGATTACGCAAGTGCTCGGCCGCCTGACGCGGGCTCAAACCCCAAAAGGCGTCAATGTGATCAGCACACTTATCATCCAGGTGTTCGGGCGCCATACCGTAGATCGCGGCCAAGGCCAGCGCCCAGACCGAGTAATCCTGAACGTCTCTGGCAAGGGGGGCGCCAGGACCAAATTCCAGTACATGCTGGGCACGGCGCAGCCAGTGATCGGGGTCACGCTGGCGCATCCAGTCGGTCCCTAATAGCTGAAAGCACTGTCTGGGGGAGCGTTGCCACAGGGCAATAGGCACTTCTTTCAGGCTGTCATCGGTCCACGCCTGTGCCGGGCTTAGGCCAAACAGCACTTCGCAGCCCATTTTTACGGGGTCGGCCAAGGCATAGGCAGCCAATAAAGGGTTGTGTGCCAGTAGCAGATTGGCGACGGTATCTTTGCCTGAGCGCGCTTTGGCGGCCAGCCCGATCAATAAGCTCACTTCATCATCCTTGGTAGTGGAGCAGGCATTTTACCGGTTCATATTACAATGTGCGCTGGGCTGTTCAAACGGGGGCGATTGCCTTGCCTTTCCTGCGCGAATCAGGCCTTTTGTTGTGCAACCTTGAGGCAATACGGTGTCTGATAGTTTGACTTTTCTACCCTGGCAAATCGAGACTGCTCAAAGCTGGCTGGGTCATCAGGAGCGTTTTGCCCATGCCTGGCTGATCCACGGTCTGCCGGGCATCGGCAAGACGCAATTCGCTCGTGCAGCCGCAGCCAGTTTATTGTGCGACCAGCCTGTGCAGGGGCTGGCTTGTGGGCACTGTCAGGCCTGTCAGTGGGTGCGGGGGGGAAACCATCCCGATTTACGTTTACTGCGCCCGGATGCGCTTGCTCTGCAAGAGCAGGGGCCGGATACTCAGGACGGGGACTTGGCCAAAGAGTCGGCCGCTCGCAAAAATCCCTCTCGGGAAATCCGGGTGGAGCAATTGCGTCAGTTGCAACATTGGTTCAATACCGGCACCCACCGAGGGGGCTGGCGCGTGGCAGTGCTCTATCCGGCCCAAGCCTTGAATCTGGTGTCCGCCAATGCCTTGCTGAAGGTTCTGGAGGAGCCGGCTGAACGTACCGTTTTCCTGCTGGTTGCCGATGCCCCAGACCGACTCTTGCCCACACTGGTATCGCGTTGCCGCCGTTTGCCCTTGCCGGCACCCCATGCCCAGCAAGCGGTGCAATGGCTGGAGCAACAAGGCGTGGATCAAGCCTCGGACTGGTTGGCTGCCTGGGGAGGAGCACCGCTCAAAGCACTCAGTGCCAGTCAGGAGATGAATGCACCGTGTCCGGACTGGCTCAGCGCCTGGATGGATGGGGTGTTGAAAGCGGGTCGTGAGGCGGATTTGTCCTTGGCCGATACGCTGGAAAAACTGCCTGCCCAAGAGTGGATCGACCATTGGCAGCGCTTGTTTGTCGATATTGAACTGGGTAGTTTTGCTCAACCGGCGCGTTACTATCCTTCTTTGCAAAAACGCATTGATGCCTTGGCCGCCCAATCCAACACCACGGCGGTAACAGAAGCCCTGAAGTGGCTGGTCCAGCAAAAGGCGCTTGGCAATCATCCACTCAATGCTAAATTGTTTATTCATCATGTCCTGGACCGATTGCACCAGGCATGTCGTCGTGTTTAAAAAAGTACCGTCTAACCATGTTTGTTGATTCGCATTGCCATCTTAATTTCCCTGAACTTGCTGAAAATCTGGACGACATCCTGGACAGGATGCGCCAGAACCAGGTGGGCTGTGCGCTGGTGGTCAGCGTGGATATGGACGATTGGCCCGGTTTGATGGACCTGGTGCGTCCTCACGGCCATCTGTTTGCTTCGGTCGGAGTGCATCCGGATTACGAGAAAGTCACTGAGCCTACCGTCCAGGAGCTGATCCGGCATGCCCAAGATCCCAAGGTAGTGGCGATTGGCGAGACGGGTCTGGACTATTACCGCTTGCAGGAACCCTTGGATTGGCAACGTGAGCGTTTCCGCACCCATATCCGTGCCAGCCGCGAATCGGGTCTACCCTTGATCATTCATACCCGTTCGGCCAGTGAGGACACCATTGCCATCATGCGCGAAGAGCAGGCGCAGATTGCCGGGGGTGTGATGCACTGTTTTACTGAGACTTGGGAAGTGGCGCAAGCGGCTTTGGATTTGAATTTCTACATTTCTTTTTCCGGGATTGTGACCTTCAAGAATGCCACTCAACTGCAAGATGTGGCACAACGAGTGCCGCTGGATCGTTTGCTGATCGAAACGGACTCGCCGTTTCTGGCTCCTGTGCCATATCGAGGCAAAACGAACAATCCGTCCCTGGTCATTCATGTGGCCGAGAAGATCGCGGAGCTGCGCGGGATCTCGGTCAAGGAAGTGGAAGAGGCCAGCACGGAGAATTTTTTCAAATTATTCAGTAAGGTACAGCTTTAATTTAATCTTGTTTAGAGGTCTTTTTGAGGCCGTAGTCGTGGTTTAGCTCAAGGTTCAGGGTCTTGCTGAGACATGCGTTGAAGTTAATCTTATGCTTTAGGATTAGTCCTTAATCTATTGATTTTAAATATAAAAATAAAAGTTTTCATGATTTTCTTCCCTTTTCTGGTTTGGAGGGAAATGGATATGAAATGATGTTTTTTATTGATAATCAATAGCTTGGCTGTGTTTCTTAAACCGTTTTGTGGGTTCTTGGAGTCCGCCTGAGCATAAAAAAATGCGGCGTTAAGCAACCCCCTCTGTACTTTCATAAATTAATAAAGCACTTTATGAAAAGGATTTAATAAGATGATTTATAAAAGAAAAATACTCGATAAAGCCATCCTTTCCATGGTGCTTCCTTTGGCCTTTCTGCTGTCAGCCCCCGTGTCGGCGCAGGAGCCGGAGCTGGAAAGCCGAAACTGGTACTTGGCGCTGGAAAATGATCGCCCGAGTATCATCGAGCAGGAGTTCATTAAGGGAGCGAATCCCAATGCGCTGGATGCCAAGGGTAATCCTTCTTTGATGCTGGCGATCCGCAACAAGTCCTGGAAAGTGGTGGACACCTTGCTGGCTAATCGCCAAACCAATGTGAACATCGAGAACGAGGCCCGCGAAACTCCCATGATGTATCTGGCCCTGATGGGGGAAACGGCTCGTTTGCGTGATCTGCAGGCGCGGGGTGGGCAAGTGAATCGGGTGGGCTGGTCGCCTTTGCACTACGCTGCCTCTAAAGGGCATGAAGACACCGTGCGCTACCTGCTGTCTCAAAAAGCGATTGTGAACGCACCTGCGCCCGACGGAACCAGTCCTTTGATGATGGCGGCTTTGTCAGGCAAACGGGCAGTCGTCGATATGTTCTTGGCAGCGGGTGCGGACCCGAGCATGCAAAATGCTCAAGGCTTGAGTCCGGCAGATTGGGCACGTTCGGCAAACCATGAGCAGTTGGCCAGCTATCTGGATCAGGCCGTTGCACGCAAAGGGGCTGCAGCACCGGCTGCAGCGGGGACGTATTCGGGTGGCGCGGTACAGACCTATGGTGTGCCTGAGCGGGTAGAGCAGCCTGATTTGAACCGGGTGCAAACCGTGACGGTAGAACCAGAACCCGCTCCTGCAGCGGATAGCTCAAGCTCCAAGCCCGCTTCGTCGGACAGTACCAGTCGGTATTTTGACCTGGACCGTTTTGACAAGCCTGTGCAGCCTTGAGCCAGGGACAGGATGGAAAAAGGAGCCTTCAAGGCTCCTTTTTTTTGTTGCTGCGATTCTGAGGGTGTGTAGTGATACGGGCTTCCTACGACATGACCCCACTTATCGGCTCAGGTTTTAGCGGCCCTATAGGCAAAGTCCTATAAGCTTTTTGAGCTGTTGCTGCTTAATTAGCTTTTTCTTTCTTGCGCCTTGGCCATCTGCGAAGCATGCACAAAGGTCTGGAAGCCCTGGAGGTAGCTGCTCAGCATTTTCTGGATAGTCTCATCTTGCAGCTTGCCTTCCGCATCAAAGGAGTTCTGCGCACGAGACACCAGTAAAGAGCTGCCGCTATACAGGGACACGCCCAGCATTTTCAGGGTAGGCAACCAGGCTGTCTGGGAAGAGATCGTGCCAAAGCCACCCATGGAGGCACCGATCAGTCCCGTAATGCGGCCCGAAAAGATAGTTTTCATATCCGTACGGGACAACCAGTCGATCCCGTTTTTGAATACACCGGGGACGCCGTTGTTGTATTCCGGGGTGACCAGCAGCAGGGCATCGGCGCTCAGGATCTTTTCCTTCAAGCTCAGCACGGCCTCTGGAATGCCGTCCTTGCTCTCGATATCACCGTCATACAAGGGAATACCGTGCAGGGTCGCCACGTCGATGCTCATCCCTTGCGGGGCCAGGGCTTGAGCAGCATGTGCCAGGGCGGTGTTGAAGGAGCGTTGACGTAGACTGCCTGACAGGGCCAGAACGCGGCAAGGGCCTGACAGGTTCAGCACGCCAGTCGTTTGACGCAGGGCTTCGCTTAACTGGTCAATGATCTGGATCCATTCGGGAGAGTCCAGCAATCGTTTCTCCCGAATGAACTCGGCCTGAGACTTGTTCCAGAAGGGAGCGTCGGCCAGCAGGATGTCATTGGGCAAGGGGCGGTGTTTTTCCAGAAAACTGGCAATCGCCTCGGGAGTGTTGGGCAGACCCAGTTGAGCAAACAGGTCGTGAAAGCGGAACAAGTTATCAGACATGATGGTATGGGCGCTTGCAAGAGAGGGATGATCGGACGCTAAGAGCGGGGGGACGACTGGGTATGACTAAAGACGCCGGGCCTGACATAGCATATGAGCACACTGTGTTTATGAACAGGCAGTCGGAAATGCGCTGCCTGTGTGCGTTATGTGACCCAAATGCTTAATTGGCCGGTAGGTAGGCCGGACGCAGGATGCCTCGCAGCTCCGAGTAAGGCAGCAGGAACTCGGGCTGACCGAAGGAGTAGGGAGCGATCTCGTAAGGGTTGTATTTCACCAGCAAGCCCTGATCGGTCAGTGCGATCGTTTGGGCAGGCTGGAAGGGCCACATTCTGTCCCAGCCAGCGCGGTCTTCACGTGCTTCGCTCAGGTTGGAAACCCAGTTGTTGTGGGCTTGGCGAACCAGTTCCTGGAAGGGTTTGATCTTGCCGGGAGCAATAATGCGCTCCACCGGCAAAGCGACTTTCAGACGATTGTCCCAATTGATGAACTGGGTGGCGGTAATGCCGTGGGCGGCACCCGTCATATAAATACCCGAACTGAGCTCTATCACGGTGAGATCACGGTTGCGATAGCGGGTACGAGCGGATAAGTGTACTTCGTCACGATTATTGGCCGTCACCCAGTAGTAGTTCTCGAACTCCTTCAAGCCACGGTAACCGGGATGACGGTCTGTAATGACTGTCATGTTGGCCAGGCTTTCATCGACCAGCTTGGTCAGCTCGGAATTGCCGGGGAAAATCAGGGACTTGACTTCCAGACGTGGGCATTCACCCGTACAGCCTGGTTTGACATGTTTGTAATCCAGAGGCTGGGTAAAGACCCCGTCCTTTTCAGTCTGATCCTGGGTTTGTGTCGGAATCAGGGAGATGTTGCTGGGCGTGCTGGAACACGCAGACAGAGCCATGGCTGTCAGGCCAATAAGCAGCAGCTGAGAGGGGCGCTGTAAGGTCATGGAATCAGTCCTATCGGATAGTGTTGGAATCTTGGCCAAAGAGGATTTGGTGTGCCTTGGGGTCATGCGCAGGCGAACCGGGGTTGATCTGCTCAGTCAAGGCGTAGGCTCGGCGGGTCGCAGGGCGCTCGCCAATACGCTCAAACCACCGTTTCACATTTGGGAAGTCGTCCAGATTCTGGCTTTGGCGCTGGTGGGAGACAATCCAGGGATAACTGGCCATATCGGCAATGGAGTAGTCTCCGGCGATAAAGTCGCGCTGTGCCAGATGTTTGTTCAACACACCGTAGAGGCGGCCGGTCTCACGCACATAGCGGTCAATGGCGTACTCGATTTTGACAGGGGCATAAACATTGAAGTGGTGGTTTTGACCTGCCATGGGGCCCAGTCCCCCCATTTGCCAGTACAGCCATTGCAAGGTTTCGGTGCGGACTCGCAAGTCGGCAGACAGGAACTGGCCGGTTTTTTCTGCCAGGTATTGCAGAATGGCGCCGGACTCGAACAGGGCGATAGGCTCGCCGCCGTCTTGCGGGGCCTGGTCAACAATGGCGGGAATACGGTTATTGGGAGCGATACGCAGAAATTCGGGTTTGAATTGATCGCCCTGGCCAATATTGATGGGGTGGATGGTGTAAGGCAGACCGGACTCTTCCAGAAACAGGGTGACTTTATGTCCGTTGGGAGTAGTCCAGTAATACAGGTCGATCATGTGTTCTCCTGGCGAAATGCAGACGCTGGCCTGGCTGCGGCAAGCTACCCAGATGACGTATCCGGCGGCGCTGGGCTACTATTGTTCGCCTGAATACGGTTTATAGGAAGTCAAAGACTGTCATGAGCAAAATCTATCATAATCCGCGCTGCAGTACTTCGCGTAATGCCTTGGCCCTGATGCGTGAAAAAGGTCTGGAACCGGAGATTATCGAGTATCTGAAAACTCCTTTGACACGTAGCGAACTCAAGGCGCTGATTGCGGCTGCAGGCTTGACGGTGCGTGAGGCTATGCGTAGCAAAGAAGCCATTTACAGCGAGCTGAATCTGGGCAATCCTGATCTAAGCGATGAGGACTTGCTGGCAGCCATCGAAGCCAATCCTATCTTGTTGAACCGTCCTATCGTGGTCACAGCAAAAGGGACGCGTCTGGCGCGTCCCTTGGAAGTGGTGCAGGAAATTCTGTAATCAGATTTCCATGCCGATGGGCAAGTCTGGGTTAGGGGGCGATGGCTTCCAGTGCAATACGAATGGTGACCTCGTCGCCCACGTGGGGCACATTGGCCGGCATGCCAAAGTCGCTGCGCTTGACCGTGATCTTGCCGTCCGCGCCCAGAGCGGGCTTTTTCAACATCGGGTGTTGGGGCATCGTCAGGAAGGACTCAATGGTCATGGTTACGGGCTTGGTAACTCCCTTGATGGTCAGATCGCCTTGGGCAGATACGGGCTTGTCCCCATCAAACTGGATGTCCTTGGACACGAAGGTGGCCTCGGGGAACTGCGCGGTATCAAAGTAATCCTTGCCCTGGATGTGTTCGTCGAACAGGGGAAAACCAGTGCTGACCGAACGGGTGTCGACTTTCATGTTAATGCTACCGGTTTTGGCTTCCTGGTCCAGGGAGACGGTACCTTGTGACTTGTTAAATCGCTGACTTTGGGTGCTCAAGCCCAAATGCTTGTAACTGAAGTGGACGAAGGTGTGGCTGGGTTCAACCTGATAAGTGACCGGCGCGGCCTGAGCGGCAAAAGCCAACAGAAAACTGGCTGACAGGGCAATCACGGGCTTGATCATAAGGGGGCAATCCTTGTTATACGGGGAGGGGGTATTGATGCGTCTGCTTACTTCGCATCAATCTTGAAGTTGACGGTGATCTCGTTGGCCACGATGTCATAGCTGGACCAGGAACCCTCACCGATAGAAAAATCGCCACGCTTGATGTCAAAGGCGCCGCTGAAAGTGGCTTTGTCACCTTCGGGGGTCATGGTCGCCATCACGGTGATGGGCTGTTCACGGCCTTTGATTTGCAGGATGCCTTGCACTTCATAGTGCTGGGCGCTGACGGCGCGGAAACTTTTGGAGCTGAAAACGGCCTGGGGATGTGCATCAATATCGAACCAGCGCACGTCCTGTAATTCGTCATCGGCTTCTTCGGAGCCGGTGTCAACGCTATCCAGTGCGACTTTCAGTACGACCTTGGATTGATCCAGGGCGTCGGGGTTGAAATTCAGTTCGCCCTCAAATTGGCGGAACTGGCCGTCCAGCTTCACGCCCATTTGGGAATACTGAAAGCCGATTTCGCTATTTTGGGTGTCCAGGGCCTGGTAGTTCTTGGCATTGGCCGACAGGCTGGCGCTCAGGCCCAAGGCGCCGATCAGCAGAGGCACGAAGACAGATTTTTTCATGATTTGGCTTTACCTAAAGTAAAGGTGATGCGGCCTAGCAAGCCGTCACGGTCTATGAACTGATGCTTTAAAGCCGCCAGAATGTGCAGGCTGACCATGGCAATCAGGGCGTAATTCAAAAAGATGTGGACTTGGACCAGCAACTCGCCCAAAGGTTTATCTTTGGACACCAGATCGGGCAGGGGGATCACGCCAAACCACACCGTCTGGAAACCTTTGGCCGAACTCATCAACCAGCCCGTCAGAGGAATGCCAATCATCAGCAGGTACAAAGCAGCATGACCACAGTGGGCCAGAGCCCGGCTGAAAGACGACATGCCAGCGGGCAGAGCAGGGGGGCGGTTCAACAAACGCCAGAGCAGGCGCAGGATCACCAGCACCAGTAGGGAAATGCCCGCCCATTTGTGCCAGGAGTAGACTTGCAGTTTTAGAGGTGACAGGGGCAAGGTTTTCATGACGTAGCCCACGGTCACCAGTGCAGTCAGGGCCAGGGCCATCAACCAGTGCAAAGTACGTGCTACGAGGGTATAGCGCGGGAGGGCACCTGGAACGGGGGTAATGCTCATTGATAATGCCTTTCATTTACGAAGCCCAGAGACTTTACCCTGTTTGTCAGCAAGGTAAAAGGCCAGATTTTGCAACGCAGTAATGCAATATTGAGGGGTATCGATCTTGTGAAGCGGCTATCGGAGTATTTTCTTGTCAGCGTGTGACAAGGCTTTTAGGGCAGGGCGGGGGCGGGCTACACTCGTTCTTTGAGCACGCAAGCAAGGAAAGTGGTTATGTGGAAAACAGCGTTGGTCGTCGTGGTAGCCGGGTTGTTGGCAGGGTGCCAGGATTCGAAAAAGGCCAATGAGGAAAATTTCAGTATGGCGATCCAGCGTTATCTGGATACGCGAGACGGCTTGTGTGTTGGTGTCCCTGGACGTGTCTATCCCTATCAGGCCGAGCATGACTCCCCTTTGATCGTAGAAGATCGGGCTCGTCTGGCCGCGTTGGCCAAGGTGGGTTTGTTGCGTCAGGTTGGGAAAGAGGGCGCACCGCGTTACGAGCTGGATGCCAATGCGGATACCTATTTGCGTCGCTCCAATGCTGAACAGTCCCAAGGCGAGCGTGACGCTTTTTGTACAGGCCGCCTGGTTTTGGACCGCATCAGTGATTTCACCGAGCCGGCCAGTGCAGGCGGGTTTACTGTCAGTCAGGTGAACTATGTGTATCACCTGGCTGACGCTGCGGGTTGGATCAAAGATAGTGCGGTTCTGGATACCTATGAGGATCTGCGTGCTTTGACGGCTCAGCAAGTACAAGGGCAGGCAAGAATGATCCTGACCAATAAGGGCTGGGTTCATCAGAATTTGTATAGATAGTCCAGCCTAATAGTTTCACATTGCATGTTTGAACGGCTAGGGGCAAACGATCTGCGCGTGACAATATGCCCTGATTCAATACCCTCTGCCTTGTGATTGAGGCAGAGGGCTTATCGGGCGTCAGGGCCGTTGTTGCGGCCAGCCGTGCTGCAAGAGATCAGTTGTCAGTAGGTAGGGGCGAGAGGTGGCTAAGAGGTACCCAGCCCAGAGCGTCATCCTGGGGGCGCAGGCACCAGCACCAGCCATTCAGGATTTTTTCTCCTTGAACAAGGTCACCCTTATCTACATTCATTTCCAGCGCGCTGTAGTCTTGCAGTGCACGACCTGCTCCAGGGTCTGGCAGGCGCTCAATAATTTGTTCAGGCACCCATCCCCCGGCGTGTTCATCGGTAGAGCAGTAAATCCAGTTATCCCAGTTTTCCGGGCCTTGATACCGTTCTCCGACCTTCAGAAAATCGCCTTGTTTCAGGACCAAGGGGTTCGGATATTCAGAGCGATGGGGGGTGGTGACCAAGTATTGCATCGTGGCGTAGTTCGTAAAGTTTGTCAGGACCCTGTATTATACTGTATAAACGTACAGATTTTTTGCTGCGCGTTCTAC
>JTFO01007078.1_pt1 | contig 16713 bp, 16 predicted proteins | sample 235411 | NCBI WGS metagenome assembly JTFO01 (sample SAMN03067590, study PRJNA260953) | activated sludge metagenome | biome: Sludge; feature: Wastewater; isolation source: CETP activated sludge from laboratory augmented bioreactor treating... | place: India:Gujarat | collected 2013-04
GCTTGAGCTCGAGAAATTCGAGGAACACAGTCCATAGCAAGTACATTAATATTCTTGCGTGAAAGCTTTTCCATGAGCTCAGCTTGCTGCGCTGGCCAGATAAAGCTAATCAGTGTGGCTCCATCCTTGAGTAAAGAAATTTCGTCAATATCATCATCACTAACAGGGGCGTTTACTTTTAAAATCAGTTCTGAATTCCAGACTTGCTCTTTATCCGCAATTGTCGCTCCAGCCGCTTGAAAAGCGGAATCTTCAAAACTTGCTAAAATACCTGCTTGAGATTCAATGACGACCTCAAAACCTAGTTTTACTAACTGTTCAACCGATGATGGTGAAGCAGCGACTCGCGTTTCTCCTGCGAGTATTTCTTTTGGTACACCAATTTGCATAGCAGTTCCTTGACTATTGGCACAATGATTCATCTATTCTTATCCGTTTACCCTAAAAATCTGATGACATAAATAACCTTAAGATCAGTATTTATTGGGAGAATGACTTGAATTTGCTGTTTTTAAACATCTCACGTGTATGAAGTCAGATAAGATAGCAAATCTACACAAGTCGTAACAGAGAAAAACAGGTTGTTGCAAAGTACGCAAATATATAAAAGAACCGTAAGCATATCGTCTTATGGCTCTTTTATTTATGATTTTTGTCAATGGCTTGGCGAATTATTCAAAGATCTGACCACTCATTTGGTCAATGTAGAGCTGTGCTTTCTTTAACATGAGTTCTTTGGCTTCCGTCTCTGAGGAAAGAAGATCGGAACGAATAAAGCGGTGCTCTTTCCTTTCCCCTTCTACTTCTTGAGTAATTCGGCCAGCAACACGAAATTGTCCCTGCTCATTAATCGGTTCCTGATAGATAAAAAAACCTTTGTATTCAACTGGCTGAGCCTCTTGCACTCTTTTTTTTGATTGGCCGCCAAACAGACGCGAAAATAATCCCACAACTACTCCTTTTCCATCATTTTATTGCCCATAATCGGCGTTTCATACCATTCTAAAGCGGCTTCTTCATCGATAATACGTTTTCCATATACAACCGGAGCTATTGTGTCTCGTTCGGTCCGGCGATCATTAATGATCATCGATTCAGCCGCTTCCACCGCCGTCATTGCCCGCTGTTTTAATACCACTAAACGCTCTTCTGGTAGTGAAGATAAAAAATCGATATCAAACCGAATATAAATCGGCCGAATTTGATTTAAAGCTAAACAAGCTAAATCGGCCAATTGATCATTATTATACTGTGAGACATAGTGATCTTGGGCGAGCACTTGCCCAACTAATGTTTCCATATAATTATGGACTTCCATGTTCAGTTGCATCTCTGAACTCCTCATTATTGTATAGTAAACAAAACGACTTTATCTCACTTGTGATACAGAAAGCCTGTTACACTGAGGTAAGAAGGTGAGTAATGAAAACTAATATTGGCTCTTTGCGCTAAAACGCCTGAACTCAAACGAAAGTGTTATTTTTGCGTTTAGTTTAGCAAAAGCTTGGCAATTGATGAAATCAACGTATCCTTATATTTCACGAGATAACGTCATTTATCTCTTTTCATAGCGTTTAATTTTTATCTCAACGTAATCACAGTAAATGGTTTATAAATAAAACATGTTAACGGGTTTTACCTCCTCGTCTTGGTTTCGTTTTGCTTTTCCTATTCTCTTACTGATCACAGTATGGGCAGGAATGAATAACGTGATTCTCATCAGTCGAACTAATAGTGGTTTTGCAGAAACATTGCCTTATGTGCTTTTCTCTGCCGCTATTGCAGTGGCGCATCTCTTTAAACAGAGCCGTATTGCGATGATTGCTTTCAGTATGCTACTCAGCTACTGGGTTATTCAATCTCGTTTACAAATGCCATTTGTCACCAGTTCAGCAATCCTTGAACTGTCTCTCTTAGCGATATTACTTCCTATTGCCTGCCTGATTGGTTATGCATTCAATAATGAAGGGTTAATCAGTAAAGGGGTTGCTCTTTATCTTGGTATATTAGCGTTTTTTACTCTATGGAGTGGCTTGATGGTCGTGCACTTCGATTCTGAAGGCTTTAATGGCTTAAATGAAGGGCTGCTTTATTCAGAACCTAAACTCTCTCGATTACCGATCATTGTGATTCTTTATCTTGTCTGTTTAGTGGGTATCTGCGGAATATTATTATTGACGAGAAACCGTTTAATGGATGCGGTGACCTATTCCTCTGTCTTATTAATCGCTAATACGTTTATTTTTTTCCATGTCCCTTACCTTTCTAGCACGATGTTTTCATTGGCAGGGTTGATCCTACTTTTATATCTACTTTCCGTTGGCCATGAATTAGCATTTAAAGATCGTCTCACACAGTTACCGGGGCGCTACGCTTTAGATCTTGATCTACCAAGGTTAGGCAAAAAATTTACCATAGCGATGTTAGACATTGATCACTTTAAAAACTTCAATGATAACTTTGGCCATGATACAGGCGATGATGTTCTCAAGTTGGTCGCCAGCCGGTTAAGACATCTTCCTGCTAAAGGTCATGCCTATCGTTATGGTGGAGAAGAATTTACCATTTTGTTTAAAGGAAAAAATGTGGCTCAAGCACAAGAATCGCTTGAATGGTTACGCCGTGATATTGAGCAATATGATCTTGTGGTACGTAATGTCAGTGAGCGCCCTAAAAGCCAACGTGCAGGGGTAAAGCAACGAGTGAATGAGAAAAAAATGCCGGTAAACATCACCGTGAGTATTGGTATATGCGATAGCTCTGTTGAGCAAGATCCCAAACGAGCATTAAAGTTGGCAGATGAAGCCTTATATCAGGCAAAACATTCGGGAAGAAACTGTATTAGACAAGCCCCTTCTCTTACCGTTGTTGGGTCTTGTTCTTATTAATAAATGGGTTAAAAATACAAATCCCTCCTTGTATCGAGGAGGGATTTTCATTGAAAACGATTCAATTTTGTTGTTTTTCTTGAACGTATTGCTGGCTTACATCAACAATAGCCACATCTTTGAAAAAGCTTCTTCCTAATAAAATTGGAAAGGTTAAGTGGGTTCGGTTGGCGAGTGTAAATTCTGTTTTCTCCTTTAATTCACCAATTTGAATCCACGCGACCACAACAGGGCGTCGGTGCCCTCCTTCGCTAGCTGATTGTCGGATATGAACCCACCGCTCAACCGGAAGATTAATTTCACCACTTTGAATACCATCATGTTCAATGCGAAATTTAACCCAGTCTTTCCCATCTCGTTCAAATGGAACAATATCAACAGCGCTGATGGATGAGGTTGTCGCACCAGTATCAATTCTTGCTCGGAAATGTTCCTGCAACGCAGGAACATACACCCACTCTTTCTCACCAAGAATTAGCTTTCCATCTGAGGTTTTGGTCGACGCTAACACAACCACCGTTTGCTCTGTAGATTGAGGTTCTGAATTCGGTGTCCCCTCATCCTTCACCTGAGCCCCATCTTCATTTGAAATTTGGGCTTGTTCAACAGGCGCTAATGTCTGTTGCTCGGTAGGCATAAGGCTACACGCACTTAAACCTCCTGAAAGCATAAACGGGATAAGGATTTTCCATTGTGATTTCATTCATTCACCTAATCAAACTGCAGTTAAGATACTTTGACTATCGCTTCTGCCACATAAGGAATGTCTTTTTCTGTTAAACCTGCGATGTTAATACGGCCATCTGCAACGCCATAGATTGCAAATTCTTCTCGCAAACGATGCATCTGCTCAGCACTAAACCCAAGCACAGTAAACATCCCTTTGTGGTTTTCGATAAAGTCGAATTGTGCCGTATTATGTTGATTTCTCAACTCATTACATAAGGTTTGACGAAGGCTTAACAAACGATGTTGCATTTCGTTGAGTTCTTGTTTCCAAATCGAGGTTAATGCCTCGCTCTGTAACACGGTTTTTACTAATGCAGCGCCGTGATCTGGTGGCATGGTGTAGGTCGAACGCGCTAAGGTCAGCATCTTACCTCGTGCATTGGCAACCTCTTGTGCATTTTTTCCCAGGACAATAGCTGCGCCAGTTCTTTCTCGATATAAACCAAAGTTTTTAGAACAGGAGGTCGTGATCAGCATTTCCTCAACTTGCGCCGCCATATGGCGTAGCCCTTTCGCATCCTCTTCTAAACCACCACCAAATCCCTGATAAGCAATATCGACAAATGGAGTAAAGCCTTGTTTGAGTGCTAGCTCTGTTATGGCTTGCCAAGCAGAGAAATCAATATCAGCCCCGGTAGGGTTATGGCAACAACCATGCAGTAACACCACATCTTTTGGCCCCGCCTGAGATAAATCATCCAGCATGCGTTCAACATCAACCATTTTGCTCTGTGGGCTAAAATAAGCATAGTATTTAACCTTTAACCCTGCTGCTTCCATCACGGGTTTGTGGTTAATATAACTAGGGTTGGTTAACCAAACGGTGGTTTCCGGCTGAGCGACCCGCATTAAGTCACCAAGCATACGTAAAGCACCGCTGGCGCCCGGTGTTTGAATGGCGGTGAGCCGATCAAATACAGGTGTTTCACCCAATACCAGCTTAGCAATACTCTGGTTAAACTCTTCACAGCCTGCTAATCCGACATACGATTTGGTAGTTTGTGTTTCGACAACCCATTTTTGTGCTTGCTGCACAGCTTGCATGATTGGGGTTTCACCTTGGCTATTTTTATATACGCCAATCCCAAGATCGACTTTTTCTGGACGAGGATCTTGGCGAAACGCCACGGAAAGGGAAAGAATAGGATCTAACGCTGGTGTTGATAAATGAGAAAGCATGAAAGTCACAACCCTTTGAAATTCAAGTAATGACTTTCAAGTAAACACTAGATAAGAAAAAATCGAAAGTGATTTTTACAATTTGAAGCGATGAATCACTTGATTACTGCTCCCCCGCCAATCCAAACTGGGATCCGCCAGTGATTGTTCAAACTTACCATCCACTAAGACATCTACATAATCAATGAGTTGACGTTGCTGTTCATCGAGTTCGTGTAAACAATAACCGGTCCATAACCAAATATCTTTACCGACACATTCCTGTTTCACTCGCTGAACCAACTGCAAGACTGCCGACACATTTTGTGGGTGCAAAGGATCGCCACCAGAGAGTGACAAACCTCTTCTAGGAATCCGCGTATCATTGAGATCAGCGATAATTTTATCTTCCATTTCAGAGGTAAAAGGGTGTCCTGAATCTAATGGCCAAGTGCTTTTATTATAGCAACCACGACATTGATGAAGGCAACCGGAAACGAACAAAGTGCAGCGTGTTCCCGGGCCATTTACCACATCAATCGGGTAGTATTGATGATAATTCATAAGACTATAGATGTTTTACTCGACGTTTCACTTCTTCTTGCTTACCAAAGTTAAACGGACGAGCATCTGGGCTGCCTAAATAGCCACAAACTCGACGCGTCACTGAAACTTTTGAAGAGTCATGGTTACCACATTTAGGGCATACGAATCCTTTACTTGTGCAATCAAATTCACCAGTAAATCCACACTCATAGCATTCATCAATCGGGGTATTGGTTCCGTAGTATGGCACTCGAGTATAGCTGTAATCCCATACATTCTCTAAAGCTTCAACATTACGCTGCATATTGGGAAATTCCCCATAGCAGATAAAACCACCACTAGAGAGCGGCGGATATGGCATCTCAAAATCTATTTTATCGTAAGGGTTAACTTTCTTTTCAACATCTAAATGGAAGCTGTTGGTGTAATACCCTTTATCCGTTACTCCATGAATCACGCCAAACTCTTTGGTATCAATACGGCAAAAACGACTGCATAGGTTTTCACTCGGAGTTCCGTACAGGCTAAAAGCATAGCCAGTTTCTTCTTTCCATTGATCCACTGCGGAGCGAAGTTTGCCAATGATATTTAAGGCATGTTGACGTAGCTCAGCACTGTCATAAACATGCTGTTCTTGGCCAAATAAAGCATTCACGGTTTCATGAACGCCAATGTAACCCAGCGAAATAGAGGCCCGACCATGTTTGAAAATTTGTGCAATAGAATCATCGGCTTTTAAGCGAACACCACAAGCCCCTTCCATGTATAAGATAGGCGCGACACGGGCTTTCACATTTTCTAAACGGCTAATCCGAGTTTCTAACGCTCGACGTGCTAGCTTCAATTTTGTATCTAATAGACGGTAGAAAGTATCGAGGTTCCCTTTTGCTTTTAATGCAATGCGCGGTAAGTTTAAGCTTACAACGCCAAGGTTATTACGACCTTCATGGACTAACTCACCGTGTTCTTCATACGGGTTTAAGAAACTGCGGCACCCCATCGGCGTTTTAAATGACCCTGTCACTTCTACCACTTTGTCATAGTTGAGAATATCTGGGTACATACGCTTAGATGCACATTCTAAAGCCAGTTGTTTAATATCGTAGTTTGGTTCACCCACTTTATGGTTTAACCCATCTTTAATAGCAAACACGAGCTTAGGGAATACCGCTGTTTTACGATTTTTACCAAGCCCTGCAATTCGATTTTTTAAGATTGATTGCTGAATTAAACGAGCTTCCCAACTGGTTCCTAAACCAAACCCAAAGGTAACAAAGGGGGTTTGCCCATTGGCGGTATGCAAAGTATTGACTTCGTATTCTAAAGATTGAAATGCGTCGTAACACTCTTTTTCAGTGCGAGCCATAGCAAAGGCTTGAGGATCGGCAATCGCCCATTCTTGAGCAATAGCTAAGTGTTTGTCATAGCTAGAAGTAACATAAGGAGAGAGGACTTCATCAATGCGGTTAATGGTTGTTCCACCATAAATATGGCTGGCCACTTGTGCAATGATCTGGGCTGTAACCGCCGTGGCTGTAGAGATAGATTTAGGTGTGTCAATCTCGGCATTACCCATTTTAAATCCATGAGTCAACATGCCTTTTAGATCAATCAACATACAGTTGAACATCGGGAAGAAGGGGGCGTAATCAAGGTCATGATAGTGGATATCCCCTTCTTCGTGAGCCTGAACAATATCACGAGGAAGAATGCGTGTTTTCGCATAGTGTTTAGCTACAATACCTGCCAATAAATCACGCTGAGTTGGGATAACTTTACCATCTTTATTGGCATTCTCATTGAGAAGATCGGCATTGCTTTCTTGGATCAACCCCTCGATCTCTTTCGTCAATGTGCTTTGCTTTTCTCGGGCTATGTCACGATCATGGCGATATTCAATGTATGAACGAGCTAATGCTTTATAAGGGCCTTGCATTAGCTCGTTCTCTACTAGAGTTTGGATCTCAGAAATATGAACTTGTTCATACTCTTTCAGCTTCAACTCAACCGCTAAAGCCACATTCAGTGCGTAAATAGCAATGTCACTCGTTACTTGATCGGCGGCGCTTTCTACGGCTGATTGAATGCGATCTCTGCTAAACGGGGCTTTTGAGCCATCACGTTTGATTACTATTGGTTTCACCATTTCTCCTTACCCAGCATATTCACAGAATTATCCACAAACACACTATATAGGGTTTTATAATCGCCAACGGACACTATATGTTGTGCTGTATTTAACGCAAAGACCTAACCAGCCGTATTGATTTAGATCAATTAAAAACAGACAATGGGTAAGAAGGAATCAATCTTATTGAATAAGATCTCAATCTGTTGAGAATGAATGAAAAGGCTATTTTCATAGAGAATAAACTTGATTTCTGTGTAACCCTTTTAAGTCAAGGGCTGGGAAAGATTAAAGCAAAAAAAGGCAGATAAATAACAAAATTATCACTGCCATAGATACCATCATGCGGTCATATTTATTTTCCTAAAGTTATGCACAGCCTGATAGAAAAAGCCCCATGCATCGAATGACACAGGGGCAAGCAGAAAAAGAGGATCACTGAATTCGATTTAATGATTTTTTACTTTAAGCCAACGGTTCATTACCCCTAACCCCACCATCATCGAGATAAAAAAGACCCAAACCCCAGGATTGCCAAGAGCCAAACTAGAGACGGCGGGCCCCGGGCAGATACCAGCAATGCCCCAACCAAGGCCAAATAAAAGAGCCCCCATCAGTAACTTACTGTCAATCAGGCTATTTTTTGCTAGACAAAATTCCGGCGCATTTAACGGTTTTTGCTTAGGCTTAATCAGTAAAAAATAGGCTGGCATAAACACCAACAATGCCCCGCCCATCACAAAGATCAAACTTGGATCCCAAGCGCCCGTAATATCTAGAAAACCAATAACTTTCGTTGGGTTAGCCATACCGGATATCACCATTCCTATACCAAACAGTAACCCAGAAAATAATGCGGTAAGTTGAAAGAGTATTTTATTCATGAGGTTATCCTTACTCTTATTCCATTAAAGAAGATGAAGACGAAAATAAACGGTGATGCCAGCCACCAGCATGAAAACCCCAGTCGCAACAATCGAGCGAATGGATAAGCGTCCAATACCACAGATACCATGACCACTCGTGCAACCATTTCCTAATCGGGTTCCTAAACCGACCAATAATCCAGCCAAAAACAGCAAACTATAGCTAGACTCAAACTGTAGAGGTACATCGCTCACAAAAGCCTGCACCCCCAATATGCCGCCAGAAACCATGCCGAAAACAAACAGTACACGCCAGGCAAAATCTTGCGCCTTAGCCGATATCATTCCCGCTAAAATACCGCTAATTCCCGCAACCTTGCCGTTGAGCAGCAACATTAAGGTCGCTGAGACGCCGAGTAACATACCGCCAAACAGCGATTCCCAAGGAATAGAAAACGTCATGATCACCTCATTATTATTGATTCACACTAAATTCAGAACAAAACACCATATGTAAATGGTAGATCAATTGATTGACTCGACTATCAGCGAGTGAATAAAAAACCTGCTGTGAAGCTTTACGCGCTTGAATTAACCCTTGTTTTCTTAACACGGTTAAATGTTGAGAAAACGCTGATTGACTCAGTGAAGAGCATTTCTGTAACTGTGTAACCCCCGCTTCTCCCTGAGTCAATTGACACAATACCCTTAGCCGTTCGGGATGAGCCATAATTCTCAATAAGTCAGAAACTTCAATAGCGTTATCATGCGTCAGCTTAATATCCACCTTATCCATATCTGCTCCTCCGTTTTGCTACTTATCGGAATGATACGGAAGAATTATTAAATTAGTCAAATCTTATTTAGCTTAGTCAAATTTAGATAAATAAACATTAGACAAAGCTAAATCATGATTTTATAGTAATACTAATTTTGCAACGGAGGCTAAAACCATGACTATCGAAAATGGCATCAGAGTGATCGCAGGAAGTATGATTCTTCTTTCAGTACTATTAACCGTCTTTGTCCACCCTAATTTTGTATGGCTAACGGTCTTTATTGGTGCCAACTTGCTACAAAGTGCATTTACAGGCACTTGTCCCGGCGTTTTTGTCTTAAAAAAATTAGGCATCCTTGCTAAGTAAGGCCGGACCTATTGTCGTTGCCCTACTTACAACATAAATGGGTATAACAGGATTTATCATTTGCCCTACAGGCTTAAGGTGTGTAGGGCGATTACTTTTGGAGTCGTTATGAAAAAAATCGTTATTGTCGGTGGGGTTGCAGGCGGAGCTTCGGCCGCGGCCCGGGCTCGTCGTTTAAGCGAAGAGGCAGAAATTATCATGTTTGAACGAGGTCCTTTTGTTTCATTTGCCAACTGTGGATTACCTTATCATATAGGAGGCGACATAAAAGAACGCAGTCACTTACTGCTACAGACCCCAGAAAGCTTCTTGGCTCGTTTTAATGTGGATGTTCGGGTTAGGAATGAAGTAATACGAATTAATCGTGATGCAAAAACCGTAACGGTTCGTAACCTTATTGAACAAAAAGAATATGAAGAAAGCTATGATTTTCTTCTTCTTAGCCCTGGTGCAGGCCCTGTCATTCCCCCGATTCCCGGTTTAGATAACCCACTGACTTATTCGCTTCGTAATATCCCAGATATGGATAACATCATGAAAGCGATCCAGATGAACCAACCCAGCCATGCCACCGTTGTCGGTGGTGGGTTTATCGGGTTAGAAATGATGGAAGCGTTTCATCAATTAGGGATAAAAACCACACTCATTGAAATGGCCGATCAAGTTATGACCCCTGTCGATCGTGAAATGGCCGGTTTTGCCCATGCCGAAATTCGTGCTAAAGGCATCGACCTACGTTTAGGTGTCGCACTACAGTCCATCGAATATACTCCGACCACCTCAATAGCCAATGTGGATGCTGGCGAATCGGCAAACCGGCAACACCTTTGCGGTCAGCTAGAATTGACACTCAGTAATGGTGACACCTTATCTACAGAATTGTTGATCATGGCAATAGGTGTACGCCCGGAAACCCAACTAGCGAAAGAAGCTGGATTGCATATTGGTGAACTGGGCGGCATCTGGACCAATGAATCAATGCAAACCAGTGATCCTGATATCTATGCTGTTGGTGATGCGATTGAAGAAAAAGACTTTGTCACTGGAGAACAAACTCTGGTTCCTCTAGCAGGCCCCGCCAACCGTCAAGGTCGCCTAGCCGCAGACAACATGCTTGGCCGCAATGAAACTTACCAAGGCACTCAAGGGACTGCGATTTGTAAAATTTTCGACCTCGCTGTGGCTTCAACAGGCAAAAATGAAAAACAGCTAAAACGTGCGGGTATCGAGTATGAAAAAGTGTACGTTCATACGGCAAGCCATGCGAGCTACTATCCAGGCGCAGAAGTGGTTTCGTTCAAACTATTGTTTGATCCCCAAACGGGTAAAATTTTCGGCGCGCAAGCCGTAGGTAAAGATGGTATTGATAAGCGCATTGATGTCATGGCTGTCGCTCAACGGGCGGGAATGACCGTGGAGCAACTCCAGCATTTGGAGTTAACTTACGCTCCCCCTTATGGCAGTGCAAAAGATGTCATTAACCAAGCCGCGTTTGTCGCCACCAACCTAATGAAAGGCGATGCTAGAGCGATTCATTTTGATGAAATAGACGGCTTAGGTGAACATCAGATCATATTGGATGTCCGTAACCCTAACGAACGAGAAGGTGATCAATACTTTGCTGGCGATATCAATATTCCGGTTGACGAACTTCGTCAACGAATCAATGAACTCCCTAAAGATAAAGAAATCATCATTTATTGCCAAGTTGGGTTACGTGGTAACGTAGCCTATCGACAGTTGGTCAATCATGGCTTTAAGGCTCGAAACTTGATTGGTGGATACCGTACTTACTGGTTTGCGACTGCTTAGCCCCTTCCCTTCTCTCCCATCGCCAGCACGCCATGTGCTGGCTTCTTCATTTCTAGGCTTCCATTATCGTTCTTTTATTCTCTTTATCGTTTTTACCTATCGATAGGATAGATACAAGCGATTTCATTTTCACTTCAGACAATGGGAATATACTTTCCGAACGCAAGATATTGCTAAATCAATCACTGAAAGGAAAGTAAAGAATGATTAACACTCAAATCAAACCATTTAGCGCAACAGCATATAAAAACGGTGAATTCGTAGAGATCACAGAACAAGATGTTCTTGGTAAATGGGCTGTGTTCTTCTTCTACCCAGCAGACTTCACATTTGTTTGTCCAACAGAGCTTGGTGACCTTGCTGACCACTATGAAGAACTACAAAAACGTGGCGTAGAAGTCTTCTCTGTATCAACAGACACGCACTTCACTCACAAAGCATGGCATGACAGTTCTGACACGATTGGCAAAATCAACTATTACATGGTGGGTGACCAAACTGGCAACATCACCAACAACTTTGGTGTTATGCGTGAAGGTCAAGGCCTTGCAGACCGTGCAACCTTTGTTATCGACCCAGAAGGTGTAATCCAAGCGATGGAAATCACTGCTGAAGGTATCGGTCGTGATGCAGAAGATCTGCTACGTAAAATTAAAGCGGCACAATACGTTGCTGCACACCCAGGTGAAGTGTGCCCAGCGAAATGGAAAGAAGGTGAAGCGACTCTTGCTCCTTCTCTCGACCTAGTCGGTAAAATCTAACCTTTACCTAACTGATTAAGAGCAAGCTGGGTGTTTTACTTTGACGACCTAAATGCCCAGTTTGCTCTCCCTTTTCGCTCAATCTCTAACATAACGTCAATGTAGATAAAAACTTAGCAGCGACCAAAGGGCATTTCCTATTTATCCAGAGTAACCATTCTCTTTATCACATTATTCGACAGGATTAGATGACCATGCTAGACCAAGCGATCAAGCAACAATTAAAACAATATCTCAGTAATCTGAAAGAAGAAGTCCGTTTAGTGGTTAGTCTAGATGAAAGCAAAGCTTCACAAGACATTCTTTCACTAGCGAATGAAATTGCTGACCTCAGTGATTTGGTATCCGTGATCCAAGATGATCAAGCCAGTGCACGTAAACCCGTGATGACGGTGAGTAACCCAACAAAAAATACTCAATTACGCTTTGCTGGCGTGCCTATGGGACATGAATTTACCTCTCTAGTTTTGGCTCTGCTTCACTCAGGTGGACATCCAATGAAACTTGAGCCTGCGGTTATCGAACAAATCGCGCAATTGGATAAAAAGCTGGATGTGGAAATCTTTATTTCTCTCTCTTGCCAAAACTGTCCTGATGTTGTGCAAGCCTTCAATATGATGGCGGCGATAAACCCCAATATTCGTGCCACCATGATTGACGGCGCTCTATTCCAAGATGAAGTCAAACAGCGCGACATCATGGCAGTACCGAGCGTCTTTATTAATGGTGAATTATTTGGTCAAGGCAGAATGAGTCTCACTGAAATTCTCAATAAATTGGATGATGGTGCAGCTCAAAAAGCCGCGGCAAGCTTAAATGAGAAAGCACCTTATGATGTACTGGTTGTCGGTGGTGGTCCTGCGGGAGCGGCAGCGGCTATCTACGCGGCGCGTAAAGGCATTCGTACGGGTATCGTCGCCCAACGCCTTGGCGGTCAGGTGATGGACACCATGTCGATTGAGAACTTTATTTCCGTTAAACATACCGAAGGCCCCAAATTGGCCGCGGATTTAGGCGAACACCTCAAAGAGTATGGCGTGGATATTATTACTGAGCAGCAAGCAGATAAACTGATGGGCGCTGATTTTACTAACGATGGTAATATTCACCTCAGCCTTGAAAGTGGTGCCCAGCTAAAAAGTAAAAGTGTGATTTTAAGCCCGGGGGCTCGCTGGCGTGAAATGAACGTACCGGGTGAGCAAGAATACCGCAATAAAGGGGTTGCCTACTGTCCTCACTGTGATGGCCCTTTATTTAAAGGGAAAAAGACAGCCGTTATCGGTGGAGGAAACTCTGGTATTGAAGCGGCGATTGACCTTGCTGGAATTGTCGAACACGTCACCGTGTTGGAATTTGCTGATACGCTACGGGCAGACCAAGTACTGATCAACAAAGCCAACTCAACACCGAATATCGACATTGTTACTATGGCACAAACCACAGAAGTGATTGGCGATGGGAAACGGGTTACTGGACTGAAATATAAAGACCGTAATACCGATGAGATCAAAGAGATTGAACTCTCGGGCATTTTTGTTCAGATTGGACTGGTTCCCAATACCGAGTGGTTAAAAGATTCAGACGTTGAGCTTTCTGCTCGTGGTGAAATCGAAATTGGTAGCCGTGGTGAAACCAGTATGCCGGGTGTTTTTGCTGCTGGTGATGCGACAACGGTTCCTTATAAACAAATTATCATAGCGATGGGTGAAGGTGCTAAAGCCAGCCTTGGCGCTTTTGATTACCTTATTCGTCAGCAAGGTTAATTCGCCCAATCGGATATGAAGCAAAATAACGGGTAGATCTTCTTCGCCTTTTCTAGGAGCCTACCCATTTTGCTTTATCTTAAGCCGTTCATTTGATGAGCGGCTTTTTTATTTCCATGTCGTTTTTCTACTCATTCTTCACTCTTTTCACACTTTCTTCGCTTTATTCCACACACTGTATTGACTTTTGAGTGTAACTTTTTAGCATGACGTTTTCCCTTGATGAGAAATCTTTCATGTCAGAAACGACTCAAACTGAAGCACCGACCATTACTTTAGAGGCGATTTCGCCTGAACTCCGCCAAGTCATCGAGTTTGACCAAGTGCCAGAGCAGATGTACAGCATGGTGACTTCAATCCATGAAGTCTCAGAAGAAGTCGTTCGAGAGGCGTGGAATAGCCTTCCTGCCAGTGCACAAAATATTCTTGATAATTTCGAACAGTTCCATGCGCTTATTTCGGTGAGTCAGGCTTTTGCTGGTATTGATGTAATGGAAGAGTTTCCAAAACTAAACTTACCTAAAGAGATGACAGAGCAAGACAAAGAAGAGTATCGTGCTCAGTTGCTTGATCAAGTGTTGCATAATTGTGTCAAAGATATGGTTAAGCAAATTAAAAAAGCTCGCCGAGATCCCATTTTGAAACGTGACTTTAAAGAAGTGTTTCAAAAATAAGTAACGGCTAAACAAACCCTAGTATAGAAGCTCGCTATCGGCGGGCTTTTTTATTGCGGCCTCTTTCCCCCTAATGCTACCTCCCTGTCATCTTCTCCACTTATTTATCTTTTATCGTCATTTCACCAACCATGTGGTTTCCGATCCTACTTTGCGCTAGCCATAAGATAGAAAGTAATAGCAAAACATGATCAAGATCAAAAATAAACGAGTGAAAACTGCCATTTTTGAGCATTTGATGGTTTCATACGAACATAAACAAACATAATCGAGCGGAAAGGCCATCAAAATGAAAAAACAACACAGTTCAACGCCATTTAACGAACATGATGTGTTAGACATCATCGTGGTCGGAGGGGGTATTAATGGAGCCGGTATTGCGGCAGATGCCGCTGGAAGAGGGTTAAACGTCGGTTTATATGAAGCGAAAGATTTTGCTAGTGCCACCTCTTCTGCTAGCTCGAAATTAATTCATGGTGGGCTGCGTTATCTTGAGCACTACGAATTTCGCTTAGTTAGCGAAGCACTGGCTGAACGAGAAGTGTTACTTAAAAAAGCCCCTCATATTGTGACTCCTATGCGCTTTCGTCTTCCTCATCGCCCTTTTCTTCGTCCTGCATGGATGATTCGCATTGGCTTATTTTTATACGATAACTTAGGCAAACGAACCACGTTACCGGCGAGTAAAAAAGTCTCGCTCAAGGCGGGGAGCGTCACCAAAGCACAGATGAAAATGGGTTTTGAATATTCAGACTGTTGGGTTGATGATGCCCGACTCGTGATCCTCAATGCGATGCAAGCTAAGGAGCTGGGATCAGAAGTCATGAATTACTGCCGCGTTGAAAAAGCGGTTCGAGAAGGTGCGCTCTGGAATGTGACTTTATTTGATGAGCGAACGCAAACCCATTTTGTACGTAAAAGCCGAACATTAGTGAACGCAACGGGTCCATGGGTAAAACAGTTTTTAGATACGAATATTCAAATTCGCTCACCCTATGGCATTCGATTAATCAAAGGTTCACACATCATCGTTCCTAAAATTCATGATGAACCACAAGCGTACATTCTACAAAATGAAGATAAACGAATCGTCTTTGTGATTCCCTATCTGGACAAATACTCCATGATAGGAACCACCGATGTCGAATATAAGGGCGACCCAAGGGACGTCGCTATTTCCATCGAGGAACGACTATATTTAATCAATATTGTTAATAAACACTTTGTTCGTGAAATTACGGCCGATGACATCGTCTCTGAATTTAGCGGTGTTCGCCCCTTGTGTGATGACGAATCAGACTCACCACAAGCCATCACGCGAGACTACACCCTTTCGCTCGATCAACAAGGAGAGGAGGCTCCACTGTTATCCATCTTTGGTGGAAAACTCACCACTTACCGCAAGCTGGCAGAAGCGGCCATGAAACAACTCACTCCATTTCTACCACCAATGAAACCGAGCTGGACCGCTCAATCCACCTTGCCCGGTGGTGAAAATTACCAGCCAAGCTCACTGTTGGAGACTATCAAACAACAAGTTTCCTTTGTTGATGAGCAAACGATCTCTCGCTGGCTTAAACAGTATGGTTCACGAACTCAAGAGCTGTTACGCGGAGTGGAAACCGTAGAAGATTTAGGCCACGCATTCAGTAATACCCTTTTCCAACGAGAAATTGATTATTTGATTGAGAACGAATATGCCTATCAAGCGGAAGATATCTTTTGGCGACGAAGCAAGCTAGGGATTGATCATGACGCCAGTTGTATCAAAAACGTCGAGTTATATTTAAAAAATGGAACGGAACTTTCACAGCCACACCATGCTCTTGGTTAAGCATGTTATCTTATAGTCGAAAAGTAAGTAAAAGTGCCGAAAATCTGAGAAATCACCAAGGGTGAGTAGATTTTCGGCAATCGAATTGAGAATATCATTCTCATTTATGTTTTATTGCGCAGTTGTTCTAACGAATTTTTAAATACCGCAGGCATGGTATAAAGCAGCAATAATCGAATCGCATGATTGACCATCACAAAAGCAGGCTCTAATCCTAGTAAAAGGGCTACCGCTGTCATCGCTTCAACACTTCCGGGAACCCAAGAGAGCAGCAAAACTAACCAACTCATTCCCAGCCAGTGTGCCGCTAAAAAAGAAACACCAACCGCAACCGTTAACCCGATGAGCGTCACCATTACACCCGCTTTTGAGTAAGAACATGCTTCTCGTAAAGTCGTTTCCGCTAAGC
>JTFO01004607.1_pt1 | contig 16658 bp, 16 predicted proteins | sample 235411 | NCBI WGS metagenome assembly JTFO01 (sample SAMN03067590, study PRJNA260953) | activated sludge metagenome | biome: Sludge; feature: Wastewater; isolation source: CETP activated sludge from laboratory augmented bioreactor treating... | place: India:Gujarat | collected 2013-04
GACCGATACCGTGAGTGCCTTACCCAATGCGATGCCAACGCCAGAGCAAGTGTCTGCGCGTTTGCAAGCTTTGGGTATCGAGGCCGGCGACACCATTATTCTTTATGATAACCAAGGTGTTTATTCGTCGCCCCGCGCTTGGTTTATTCTCAAAGCGATGGGGATGCATAGAGTAGCTATTCTCAATGGCGGTTTGCCTCAGTGGTTGGCCGCTGGTTATCAATACTTAACGGGCTATGCCCCCCTGCCGAAGCGGCGGGGTAAGGTGATGGCGCAACTGCAACCCGAATGGCTGGTGACAGCTGAGCAAATCAAACAACGGCAAGGTTCGGCGGAATGGGTGTTGTTAGATGCTCGGTCAGCGGCACGATTTGCCGGTACGGCAGCAGAGCCACGCGCCGGCAGCCATGGGGGCCATATCCCTGGCGCGATAAACTTACCTTTTGCCAGCTTATTGAACGGCTATCACTATAAAACGGTGGCACAGCTGGATGAGTATTTTGGTGAGTTTGCAGATAAACATCTGATGTTTACTTGTGGTTCGGGTATAACGGCGTGTATTTTGTTGTTGGCCGCCTGGCAGTATTCAGCTCAGGCAGGATTAAATCGTTCGCTACAATTGTATGATGGTTCTTGGGCGGAGTGGAGCCAGCTTCCTAGCTCAGAATAAAAATCGCTATAAAAAAACACGCCGGCAGGCGTGTTTTTTGGTTTCAAACCAGCTGTAGGCGAGGTTAGACGTTAAAGCGGAATAAAATAACGTCGCCATCTTTCACTATGTATTCTTTGCCTTCTTCGCGGCGTTTACCTGCTTCTTTTGCGCCTTGCTCGCCACGATATTGAATGTAGTCATCAAAACCAACGACAACAGCGCGGATAAAGCCTTTTTCAAAGTCGGTATGGATTTTACCAGCCGCTTGCGGGGCCGTTGCACCGACTGGAATGGTCCAAGCGCGCACTTCTTTAACCCCTGCAGTAAAGTAAGTTTGTAGGTTTAGTAATTGGTAACCCCCACGAATCACCCGGTTAAGACCTGGCTCGGTGAGGCCTAAGTCAGCCATAAACTCAGCTTTTTCGGCATCGTCTAGTTCAGCGATTTCAGACTCAATTTCAGCACAAACTGGCACTACGATGGCATTTTCTTTGCTGGCGATCTCGCGAACTTTATCTAAGTAAGGGTTATTCTCAAAACCATCGTCATTCACGTTGGCAATGTACATGGTAGGCTTCATCGTTAATAGGTTATAGCTGCGAATGGTGGCTTTCTCATCATCACTCAAAGCAACTGAACGGGCCATATCGCCATTTTCTAAAGCTGGCAGTAGCTTTTGCAAAACTTGGATTTCAGCAGCCGCTTGTTTATCACCGCCTTTAGCTTTTTTACCCTGACGCAAGATAGCTTTTTCGACGCTATCCAAATCAGCCAGAGCAAGTTCAGTGTTGATCACTTCGATGTCTTCGGCAGGGTCTACTTTACCGGCAACATGCACAATGTTGTCGTTTTCAAAACAGCGTACAACATGGCCAATCGCATCTGTTTCACGGATGTTCGCTAAAAACTGGTTGCCGAGACCTTCGCCTTTAGATGCGCCTTTAACTAAACCGGCAATATCCACAAACTCCATGGTAGTGGGAACCACTCGTTGTGGATTCACAATCTCACTGAGCTGGTCTAAGCGTGGATCTGGTACCGCTACCACACCTGTGTTTGGTTCAATCGTACAAAAAGGAAAATTAGCCGCTTCAATGCCAGCTTTGGTAAGGGCATTAAATAGGGTTGATTTGCCCACGTTAGGTAAACCGACGATACCGCATTTGAATCCCATGCTTATTTCTCTCTCTGTGCTTTGAAACTGTGTAAGTGCTGTTGTGCTGCGCGCATATCTTGCTGTAATAACAGATCAATGCTGCGGCAAGCTTCCGTAATGGTATCGTCCATCAATTGTTGCTCATGAGCCGGTGCTTTGCCAAGTACCCAACCGGTTACTTTGCTTTTATCACCAGGATGACCGATACCAATACGTAAGCGATGAAAGTTCTGACTGCCCAACCGTGCCACTATGTCTTTAATGCCGTTATGGCCACCGGTACCACCCCCGGTTTTGAACTTGGCGACTCCAGCTGGAAGATCCAATTCATCGTAAGCCACTAAGATTTCTTCAGGTAAAATTTTGTAGAAATGAGCTAGTAGGGCGACGGCGTTACCACTGCGATTCATAAATTGCATCGGTTGTAGCACTCGTAAATCGAGAGCACCTTGTTGAATGCGGGTGGTGTTACCAAAAAACTTGGAATCGGGCTGCAGTTGTTGGCCATGGCTGCGAGCAAATTGCTCTACTAACCAAAAGCCTGCATTGTGACGTGTTTGAGAGTATTCGGGGCCTGGATTACCCAGGCCCACGAGTAAGCGAATGCGAGACATCAGAGCTTATTCAGCGTCTTTATCTGCTTTTGCTTCTTTTGCAGTTGGAACTTCTGCAGAAACTTCTTCAGCATCTGCTTCTTTCTCAACTCGCGGTGCAGTGATAGATACTACCGCTTGGTCATGATCTTCACCTTTAGCAAGCTCAACCAATTCCACACCGTTAGGTAGGTTAAGGTCGCTCAAGTGCAAGGTTTCACCCAGTTTCAAGTTGGCGATGTCAACTTCAACAAATTCTGGAAGATCTTTTGGCAAACAAGTGATTTCTAAATCTGCAACATGGTGAACAACAACGCCACCTTCTTGCTTCACGCCAACTGCAGTAGCTTCGTTGATGAAGTGTACAGGAACGTGAGTGTGTAACTTCTGACCTTTAACAACACGTTGGAAATCCAAGTGAGTCAATTTAGGCTTGAACGGGTGACGTTGAACGTCTTTCAAGATAGCTTCGTGTTTCTTGCCGTCAATCACTAACGTCAAAATGTGCGAATAGAAAGCCTCATGATCAGCCATGTTGTTCACTTTGTTGTGATCTAGAGTGATTGAGATGGCTTCTTTATCTGCACCGTACAAAATAGCAGGTACTTTTTCCGCACGACGCAGGCGGCGGCTCGCACCTTTCCCTGTATCAGTACGCAGTTCTGCTTGAATAGTAAAATCGATAGTTGACATATGGAGTGTCTCCGTTAAATAAAATGACGTCGGCTATTCGCGACCAAATACCCGACAAGTTCCTTAAAAATGGCTCGCCAATTTTAAAGGCGCGAAATATTACCACTGGCGCCCTTAAAACTCAATCAATACTCAAACATTGCTGAGATTGATTCTTCGTTGCTCACGCGGCGTAGCGCTTCACTGAGCATACCGCTCAGAGTCAGCTGATGCACTTTATCTAAGGCTTTCATTTCAGCACTCAAAGGGATGCTATCGGTTACTACTACTTGGTCAATATGAGAATCGCGGATGTTGCTCACGGCATTGCCTGAGAAGACCGGGTGAGTGGCGTATGCAAACACTCGTTTGGCACCGTTTTTCTTGAGTGCTTCAGCGGCCTTACAAAGCGTACCACCAGTATCAATCATGTCATCAACGATAATGCAGTCACGGTCTTGAATATCACCAATGATGTGCATCACTTGTGATTCGTTGGCACGTGGACGACGCTTATCAATGATGGCCAAGTCAATATCGTTTAGTAATTTGGCTAGCGCCCGTGCGCGAACCACACCACCGATATCGGGAGAGACCACCACTGGATTATGGAAAGCTTGTTGGCGCAGGTGCTCAAGCAGAACCGGGGTACCAAACACGTTGTCTACCGGCACATCAAAGAAGCCTTGAATTTGCTCTGCGTGCAAATCAACGGTCAGCACCCGATCCACCCCAACACTCGAGAGGAAGTCAGCCACTACTTTGGAGGTGATAGGAACCCGAGCCGAGCGTACGCGACGATCCTGACGTGCATAGCCAAAATACGGAATAACTGCGGTAATGCGGCCGGCTGAAGCGCGGCGCAAGGCATCTACCATCACGATTAATTCCATCAGGTTATCGTTGGTAGGGGCACAGGTTGATTGAATAATAAAAACGTCAGAACCGCGCACATTCTCGTTGATACGAATACTGATTTCACCGTCACTAAAACGGCCCACTTCAGCATCGCCTAATTTGATATACAAACGGTCGGCAATTTTCTTGGCGAGTTCTGGCGTTGCATTGCCAGCGAAGAGCTTCATGTCAGGCACACTAAACCTCTGTTTTCAATGGTTAGGTTACAGTTGAAGCCTGCCGCAATTGCTGGCAGACCGGGGATTCGTTGATGCCACGGGCGACAAACCCTGTCCAAGCCGCAGGTAGCTGTTGCAGCGCAGCAAGAGCCTGTTGCTGCTGGTCGAACCGGGCAAAAATACAGGCACCGGTGCCGGTCAGCCGAGACGGCGCGTATTCTACCAACCAGGCGAGGGCCTTGGCAACTTCTGGATAGAGTTGGCAGACCAGTTGTTGGCAATCGTTTTGGGTGTTGTGCCAGTTCCACTGCTGCGGATCTATGGGCGCATGTTGGCGCGGCAGTTGCGGATGCTGAAAAATAGTTGGGGTGCTGACATGGACACCGGGGTGCACCACTAAATACCAAGGGCAAGCCGGCGTCATCGGTGTTAATTGCTCGCCGATGCCCTGGGCAAAAGCTGCATGGCCGCTAACAAAAATCGGCACATCGGCTCCTAGTTGCAAGCCTAGCTGGGCTAACTCAGCGGTGCTGAGGGGTAACTGCCATAACTGGCGTAAGGCGAGTAAGGTGGTGGCTGCATCCGACGAGCCACCGCCAAGGCCACCGCCGCAGGGCAGCACTTTGTGGAGGTGAATACGCACGCCGCGGGCATGTTCAGGAAATTCCTGTTGCAGCAGTTGAACTGCCCTAAGCACTAAATTATCAGGGCCCGCGAGTTCAGCTACCGAACAGGTAAAATCAAGCGTGTCGGTATCGGTAAGGGTAAAATCTAAGCGATCACCGTAATCGATAAATTGAAATAGCGTTTCTAGCAAATGATAGCCATCATGACGTTGGCCGGTGATATGCAAGAATAAATTCAGTTTGGCAACAGCCGAAAGGCTCAGAGTAGCCATTGCGATACCTTCAGTTTGAGGCGCCAGTGCGCTGAGGTTAAATCAATGCTGTGAGGTAATAAGTAAGTGGCTACCGGCTGGTATTGGCGCAGCTCCGCGGTCCACATTTGGCGGGCCGCCAGCAATTGATAATCGGCCAGTAACGCGCGTTGTTGTGGGTCATCATCAAGCAATTGGTAGTGCGCTTCAAACATTTGCTCAGGTTGCACACCCAGCACCAGCTGTTGCAATACATCGAACGGCAATTGCACCGCAAAATAGCGCTCAAGCAGGGCGCTGGCGCTGTTGTCACGATATTCGTTGCCGTCATTATCAATTAACAGAGCACCGTTAGAGGTTTGTTCGAGTGTGGCAAGAGTACCTTTGAGTGGATGTGAAAAACGCATACTGACGAGATTGGGGGATTGGTTCCAATCCACGTAAATGCCGTGGCGGTCATTTTCGCGTAAGTCAAAAATCGCCATTTGGCCGCGCAAACGCCATTGGGTTAGCTCAGCTAACTGCTGTTGTTGGGCCGCAATGGCACCGGCCGACACCAGGGTGGTCGTGGTGCTGGTTGGTACCGTAGAGCAGGCGCTTAACCACCCACTTAGGAGTACTACTAATAGAAGACGTTTCATGTGCAGGTTTATCCCTGTTCGCATGCTTTTAATAATGAGGGGTTTCACGTACAATTGCCAGCGTTTCGCAGTAGCCAGAGGCTTGCAATTTTTTCCTATTATGACCATTTTCGCACTGGGTGTTAACCATAAAACCGCTTCGGTAGAATTACGAGAGCGGGTTGCTTTCTCGCCTGAGCAGCTGCATAGCGCGCTGCCGGCTTTGCGTGAGCAAACCGGCGTGCAAGAAGCGGTGATTGTCTCTACTTGCAATAGAACCGAATTGTACTGCCATGGCGAAGCCTCGTTAGATTTGCTCACCGGTTGGCTGGCCGGTTATCACGGCATCCCCTTGCAACAGCTTAGAGAACATAGCTATGGCTATCAAGATGGTGCCGCCATCGCTCATTTAATGGCTGTAGCCAGTGGGTTAGATTCGCTGGTGCTGGGCGAGCCGCAAATTTTAGGCCAAGTAAAGCAAGCCTATCAATTTGCTCGCAATCAAACCAGCGTTGGTAGCGTGTTAGAGCGTTTATTTCAGCAAACGTTCCGCGTTGCTAAAACCGTTCGTACGGAAACTAAAGTAGGCGAGAACGCGGTGTCAGTGGCTTTTGCTGCGGTCAATTTGGCGCGCCAAATCTTCGCCGAGTTACCAGAGTCTAATGTCTTGCTGGTGGGTGCTGGTGATACCGCCGAGCTGGTTGCCCAACACTTAACAGAGCACGGCGTGAAGCATTTGATGGTAGCTAACCGGACGCTAACTCGAGCAGCGACCGTAGCTGAGCAGTTTGGTGGTCATGCGCACACCTTAGGTGAGCTGCAAGATTTATTACCTAAGGCAGATATTGTCATCAGTTCTACCGCAAGTCCGTTGCCGATTATTGGCAAAGGCTTGATTGAACATGCCTTAAAACAGCGGCGTCGCCAACCGATGTTGCTGATCGATTTAGCGGTACCGCGAGATATTGAAGCGCAAGTGAATGAGCTTGCTGATGCTTATTTATACACGGTTGATGATCTGCAAGGTATCATCACCGAGAATTTACGTAACCGTGAAGAAGCCGCCGCAGAGGCACAGGGCATTATTCAAGAGCACTGTGATGCTTTTTTAGCTTGGTTGCGTCAATTAAGCCATGTTGATGTGATTCGTGATTATCGCCAACGCATCGAAGCCATGGCCGCTGAACAATTACAACGAGCACAAAAACAGCTGGCCGCAGGTAAAGATGCGGATGCCGTGTTGAGTGAGTTTAGTCAGCGCTTAACCCGGCAGTTTTTACACCAACCCACGCGGTTAATGCGAGCCGCTGGAGCCACGGGTGATCAACACACGTTGGCACTATTCCAACAATTAATTGCAGATGACGAGTAAGGTCTTCGCCCGATGATGAATCCTTCGATTATTCGAAAGCTAGAAGCGCTGTTAGAGCGCTATGAAGAAGTACAGCATTTATTAAGTGATCCGCAAATTATTTCGGATCAAGACAAGTTTAGAGCCCTATCACGAGAATATTCTCAGTTAGAAGAGCTGGTTCAGTGCTTTACCGCCTATCAACGCGCCCAATCGGATGAACAGGGGGCGCGCGAGATGATGCAAGAAGATGACGCAGAAATGCGCGAGATGGCCAAGCTCGAATTAGAAGCTGCGCAACAGCAACAAGAGCAGTTAGAGCAACAACTACAAATCTTGTTGCTGCCTAAAGACCCTAACGACGACCGTCCTTGCTACTTAGAGATTCGTGCCGGTGCCGGTGGCGATGAAGCCGCTATCTTTGCCGGCGACTTATTTAGAATGTACAGCCGCTATGCTGAGAATCATGGCTGGCGGGTTAGCATGGTGAGTTGTAACGAAGGCGAACATGGCGGCTTTAAAGAAGTAATTGCGCACATATCAGGTGATGGTGCCTACGGGCGGATGAAGTTTGAGTCCGGCGGCCATCGCGTGCAACGGGTGCCAGATACTGAATCGCAAGGTCGGGTGCATACCTCTGCTTGTACGGTGGCAGTGTTACCAGAAATTCCCGAAGCCGAAGCGGTTGAGATCAACCCAGCGGATTTACGAGTGGATACCTTTCGTGCCTCCGGTGCTGGTGGACAGCACGTCAACCGTACCGATTCAGCCATTCGGATCACCCACATCCCGACGGGATTTGTGGTGGAGTGTCAGGATGAGCGCTCGCAGCATAAGAACCGCGCGAAAGCCATGTCGGTGTTGCAGTCGAGACTACAAGCAGCAGAAGACGAAAAGCGCCAACGCGAAGAACAATCAACGCGGCGTAGCTTGGTTGGAAGTGGTGACCGTTCAGAGCGTATTCGTACCTATAATTATCCGCAAGGGCGAGTGAGTGATCACCGCATCAATTTAACCTTGTACCGTTTAGATGAAGTGCTTGAAGGTGCGTTGGATTTGCTCTTGGATGCCATTGTGCAAGAGCATCAAGCAGACCAACTTGCGGCTTTGTCAGAACAACATTAAGGTGGCTGCGGCAATGAAGGCACCTCATGGCGGATAAGCAACACAGCGCAGTAGGCACGGTCGCACAGGCATTGCAGTGGGCCGTAGCGCAGTTGAGTGAATCCTCCAGCCCGAAGCTGGACGCTGAGGTGTTGTTGGCTAAGGTATTAGCTAAACAGCGTAGTTACTTGTTTACTTGGCCTGAAGCTGAGTTAACCGCGGCGCAGCAACAGCAGTTCAGCGCGTGGGTCATGCAACGCCAAGCCGGGCAGCCCATGGCCTATCTACTGGGCGAGCGCGAGTTTTGGTCATTACCCTTAGCGACCAACCCTAGTACTTTAATCCCTCGGGCTGATACCGAATGTTTAGTTGAGTTTGCGCTTAGCTTAACCTTGCCGACTACCGCGCACGTGCTCGATTTAGGTACAGGGACCGGGGCTATTGCGCTGGCCCTAGCAAGTGAACGTAAGCACTGGCATATACAAGGGATCGATAAAGAGGCGGCAGCCATAGCGCTTGCCTCTGCCAATGCGGCACGGCTGCAGCTACCGGTGAGCTTTAGTCGTAGTGATTGGTTCAGTGCCATCACAAACCAAGGTTTTGATCTGATTGTCAGTAACCCGCCTTATATCGATGCTAATGATGTTCATTTGCAGCAAGGTGATGTGCGATTTGAGCCGCGCTCAGCCTTGGTTGCCGCAGACGCTGGTTTGGCTGATTTAGCCGCCATCGTGGCGCAAGCACCGAGTTACCTAAAGCCACGGGGCTGGTTGGTGCTAGAGCATGGCTGGCAACAAGCTGCAGCGGTACGACAACTGATGGTACAACAAGGGTTTACAGCAGTGGCTAGTGGTTGTGATTACGGCGGTAACGAACGCTATACTTATGGTCAATGTGTGGGGCAGACAACCGAAGAGGCTAGCAATGAGTAGCGAATTTATCTTTGCCAACGAACCTGATAATAACGAACACCATAACCAAGCGAATCAAGAGCCATGGAAAATCTTAATCGTTGATGATGAACGAGAAGTCCATGCAGTAACACGGCTCGCTTTGATGGACCTGCAATTTGAAGGGCGTGGGCTGCAATTTTTAAGTGCCTATTCGCGTCATGAAGCTGAACAGTTAGTGCTGCAGCATCCTGACCTTGCCATTGTCTTGTTAGATGTGGTGATGGATACTGATGATGCGGGTTTGATGGTGGCGCGGTTCATTCGTGAGCAAGCCAAAAACCAGTCATCACGAATCATTTTACGCACCGGCCAACCAGGTCAAGCACCTGAGCGCGCGGTGGTGATGAACTACGATATTAATGATTACAAAGCTAAAACAGAACTTACCGCACAAAAACTCTTTACCTGTGTGATGTCGTCGCTGCGTTCTTATCGTGACATCATGCAGGTGGTGGCCAAACAGCAGCAATTGCAATTTGAACTAGAGTTTTATCGTAACTGGTTAGCCGAGCATCAACCAGAAACAGCGGTAAAGATAGCTACGGCATATAGGCAGCTAGCTGATTAATAATAACTTTTAAAATATAAAGCGGGAGATTTAAGATGTCTTATATGGCGCTAAAACACATGCACGTCACTTTTGTAGCCTTGAGTGTGTTATTATTCGTGTTACGTTTTTTCTGGGTCAGCATCGATGCGAAGGTGGCTCAGCAGAAGTGGGTAAAGATTGTTCCTCATGTCATCGATACCTTGTTGTTACTCAGTATCGTTGGCTTGATGATATACCGCCCGTGGGATGCTTTTGCGACCAATAAATTGATTGGTTTAGTGGGTTATATTTTAGCTGGTTTAGTTGCCATGAAAGCAACCACCACCTTGGTGCGTACGCTTGGTTTTGCGGTGGCCCTAGGCTGGATTGCCTTTTTATTGCATGTAGCTATTAGCAAACAAGCATTGATTGGCTAAGGAAAGTAATAGAATAGTTTATGCGTTTTTCATACTTAGAACATATTGCTCAAGAAATTCTTCCTACCATAGAAATCATCTGGGAAGTAAGTCGTGCCTTTCATTCGGATAGTGATCAGTACGTAGCTGATTATTATCAAAGCATTCGGCACTTGGCGGAAGACCTTGATGAGCTTGAAGGTGTAGAGAAGTTACAAGGATTAACTGAGCAATTCTTCTTTAACCTAAGTTTTAGTGATGCGCCTGAACCTATCGTTGGTAGCCAAAGGATTCTACTGGATCGAGTGATTAGCTATCGCACTGGGTTACCCATGAGTTTAGCTTTGTTGCTGCAAGAGGCCGCTGCTTATGCGGGCTTGCAATTAGAACTGGTGGATTTTCCTGGCTACCCGTTATTGCGATTTGATTATCAACAACAAAGTTATTTTGTGGATCCCATCAACGGTGATTTGTTAGAGGGTTATCAGGTGCAAGAGCGCTTTGAAGATCTCACTGAAAATGTCGTTGATTTTGGGTGGGATATGTTTGAAGCGGCCGATCAAAAAACGGTTTTAGTTCGTTATTTGACTGAATTAAAACATGCGTTTATTCATGATCGGGCTTTTGCGAATGCGCTGACGACCGTGCATATGTTATTAACCATCCATCCCGATGATCCCTACGAAATTCGAGATCGTGGCTATGTGTTAGAAGAGCTAGATTGTCAGCAAGCCGCGGTTGACGATTATTTGTATTTTGTCGAACAATGTCCTGATGACCCAAGTGCACAATTATTGCGTCTGCAATTAGAAACTTGGGCGGCACCGCAGCATATCTTGCATTAAGGCAAGTGAGAGTAGCGCCATGGATGCCAATAACAAAATAAGAATAACTAAGGAGCCCACGTGGAAACAACCGCTCTCATAACTAACGATGGTATTATTTTTGGCTTGCTGGCCGTTATTTTGGGTGCGATTTTTTACACCCAATCCAGCTCACATCCATTTTTTCAAAAGCTCTATAAATGGGTACCAGCACTTTTACTCTGTTACTTTATCCCGTCTTTACTGAACACCTTTGGGATTGTCGATGGCGCCAGTACTGGCGTGTATCCGTTGGTGATGGATTATTTACTGCCAGCCTGTTTGGTACTGCTTACCTTAAGTCTCGATTTAAAAGCCATTGTGCGGCTGGGGCCTAAGTTAGTGATTTTATTTTTGGTAGGCACCTTGGGGATTGTGATTGGTGGGCCTATTGCACTGTTACTGGTAAGTCTGGTTTTTCCTGAATTGCTAAATGGCGCCGGACCGGATGCGGTGTGGCGCGGTATGACTACCATCGCCGGCAGCTGGATTGGCGGAGGTGCTAATCAGGCGGCCATGAAAGAAGTTTACGAAGTTGGCGGCGAGATTTTTTCAGCCATGGTTACCGTGGATATCATTGTCGCCAATTTATGGATGGCAGTGTTGTTGTATATGGCTGCTAATAGCAAAGCCATAGATGCGCGGATTGGCGCCGACACCAGTGCCATTGAAACCATTAAAGAGCGTATGGAGCATTATCAAGCGCAACATAACCGTGAGGCTAAACTACCTGATTTAATGTTTATTCTTGCTGTTGCATTTGGGGTAACAGGTATTGCTCACTGGGGCGCTGATGTGCTGGCACCTTTTATTGGCGAGCATCTGCCGCTCCTCAAAGATTTTAGTTTGGATAAAAAATTCTTTTGGTTAATCGTCATCGCAACCACCGTTGGGGTTATCCTTTCTTTTACTCCGGCACGGAAATTAGAAGGGGTAGGAGCATCCAAATTTGGTTCTTTGTTTGTCTATATCCTGGTCGCCACTATCGGCCTACACATGGATGTTACGGCTATTCTAGACTCACCTAAGTATTTCTTAATAGGTGCTATCTGGATGCTGATTCATGCTAGCTTGATGTTAATCACTGCACGGCTTCTGAAAGCGCCGGTATTTTACATGGCCGTAGGTAGTCAAGCGAACGTAGGTGGTGCGGCTTCGGCGCCCGTGGTGGCTTCAGCGTTTCACCCATCGTTGGCTCCGGTGGGGGTATTGCTAGCCGTGTTTGGTTATGCGCTAGGTACTTATATGGCGTACATATGTGGCCAAATTCTTCGTGTTATTAGTGCTGGTTAAGGTTAGTTAGCTGCTTAAACTAACTCATCATGGACCCAGTAAGGATCGAATGTGATTAATACTCAAGTAATAAAAGTAGGGCAGGTACAAGTAGGTAATCACTTACCTTTTGTGCTGTTTGGTGGCATGAATGTGCTTGAATCGCGTGATTTAGCCATGCGCATTGCTGAACACTACGCTGAAGTGACCAGCAAATTGGGCATTCCTTTTGTTTTTAAAGCAAGCTTTGATAAGGCTAATAGGTCGTCGATTCACTCATATCGTGGGCCTGGGTTAGACAAAGGATTAGATATTTTTGCTGAGATAAAAGCGACTTTTAACGTTCCTATTATCACCGACGTGCATGAACCTCACCAAGCCCAGCCGGTAGCAGAGGTTGCTGATATTATTCAGCTTCCAGCATTTTTAGCACGGCAAACGGATCTCGTGGTGGCGATGGCAGCAACGGGTGCTGTGATCAATGTCAAAAAGCCACAATTTTTAGCTCCCCACGAAATGCGTCATATTTTGAAAAAATTTGGTGAAGCTGGTAATCATCAAGTGATTTTGTGCGAACGCGGTAGTTGCTTTGGCTATAATAATCTGGTGGTAGACATGCTCGGCATGGACGAAATGAAACAACTAGCCCCAGTGATGTTTGACGCCACTCATGCATTACAGCGCCCTGGTGGTCGTTCAGATTCTGCTGACGGACGTCGTGCACAAGCTGCTGTGTTAGCTAGGTCGGGGATGGCTCTTGGTTTAGCTGGCTTGTTTATTGAAGCCCATCCAGATCCTGATCAAGCCAAATGTGATGGTCCTTGTGCTTTGCCATTGAATAAGCTCGAGGCTTATTTACAGCAAATGCAAGCGGTGGATCAGTTGGTTAAGAGTTTTGCTCCACTTGATACCAGCACCGTTTAACCAGCAAACTGCGGTAACTGTTAGCAGTTACCGCAGTCGTTATGGTTAAGGCTGAGGTCTGATGATTTGAATTTTATGGGAGCCCTCTAAGGAATTAGAGATCATCATGGTCTTATAGTCTGGGCCTAATTGCGGTGACTGCACCAGCGCTTTATGAAATTTCATCATGTAGTCAAACGGCAAGTCTGAACCGCTAATACTCACTTCACACACGGTTGTGCGACATTGAATGTCGCTAATTTCTGCGCCCTGTAAATCTTCCTGTTGAGCGTACAGGTTTTCTATTTCACTAGTCATGACATAAGCCCAGTCTTGGTCAATAGCTTCGGTATGAAGACGTTCACTAATGTTCTCAGAATTAAGTATTTCTGATTGCACATCTAGCAACATCTCTATTTCTTGTTGGTTACGGGTCTTTAATAATTCGGCCAATCGGGCCAGCTGCGCATCACTAAGGTCTAATTCTTGAGCTACGTTTTGTTGCTCTTGGGTAGAAGCAGCGGCTTGTGGTTGAGTGCTGCTATCACTGGCAAAAGCAGCCGCGCTATCCGTGTTATTTACAGCAGCATTGGTGGCAGCATTGGTGGCAGTTAAGGACGTGCTAGGTACAGAAGCTGCGGCAGACGTGTTCTCCGCTGCAGTATTAAGGTCTGCACTGGTGCCGGCGACAGGGCTGCTAGGTGCAGATCGACCGACAACTAGCGCAATAACCAGTGCCCCAATAATAGCTAAATAAATGACATGAGTAAGTTTATGCATTGTCTAAGCTGCTCTGTTATTAGATTGTTGATATATTTACATGATTGATAAACTATCAGCTAGCAACAGGCAGATCAAGGGATAGGAAAGTGGCTGACGCTTGCGCATTCATGCTATTTCGATTAAATTGAAACGCATGTTTAAAATGGCTGTTCTAAACGCTTACAAAAGAACAGCATAGAGGTGAGGCCAGTTAACGATGGCAAAACGAGTTACAACCAAAGAAAAAATACTCAATGCAGCGGAAGCATTATTTGCGGAACATGGCTTTGAGCAGACGTCCTTGCGGCAGATTACCGCCGATGCTGACGTGAACCTTGCTTCAGTGAATTATCATTTTGGTTCAAAAAAGGCGCTCATTCAAGCGGTTATGGCACGTTATTTAGAAGTGTTAATGCCCGCCTTAGAGCAAGAACTGGTGGCGCTGCAAGCACGAAATAAGATATCAACTCGCGATGTATTCGACTGTTTTCGTAAGCCATTGGCCCAGTTGCGTGAGGTTAGAAAGCATGGTCCCACGTTGTTTTTAAGCCTATTAGGATTTGCTTATGCAGAGATTCAAGGGCATCTACGGCGGTATACCATGGACCATTTTGGCCATGTTATCGAGCATCTATTAGCTGCGTTGCATCAAGCTAACCCGCAATTGAGCCCCGTAGATATGTTTTGGCGGTTACACTTTGTGCTTGGAGCAACGGTATTTGCACAGGTATCTGGACCGGCACTTCGAGAGATTGCCGCAGCGGATTTTGGTGAAACGATTGCAGCAGACCAGATGATTGATCGTCTTATTCCATTTCTTGCCGGTGGTGTTGACGCCTCGGCAGCATAATCAGCTATGCTTATAGCTAGTTGAATCATTCTTTTAATAAGGTGTAGTAGCATGGAAATTTTAATTATCCTGATTGTCGCCGTGGTGTTGTTATTCGCCATTAAAGACATTCGCCGTAGCCTGATTAGCAGACCAGCGTTTGGTTTTTTTAAACGGGTGTTGCCGCCGCTTTCGCCAACCGAGCGCGAGGCCATGCAAGCTGGCGATACCTGGTGGGATGCTGACTTGTTTAGTGGACGCCCGGATTGGGAAAAATTTCACCAGACTCAGGCGCCGACCTTTACTGATGCTGAACAAGCCTTTATCGACAACCAGTTAGAGACGCTATTGGCGATGTTGGATGATTTTAAAATCATGCAACAAGATCGCGATTTACCTAAAGATGTTTGGGATTACATTCGCAAAGAAAAATTCTTTGCCATGATTATTGGTAAGGAGTTTGGTGGTTTAGAATTCTCGCCAGCAGCAAACTCATACATTGTATCGCGCATTGCGACCCGCTCAATCAGTGCCGCCGTTACGGTGATGGTACCTAACTCATTAGGCCCGGGTGAGTTACTTACTCACTACGGTACCGATGAACAAAAAAATTATTGGCTGCCGCGCTTGGCTGACGGCACCGATATTCCATGTTTCGCCTTAACTGGCCCTGAAGCAGGTTCTGACGCTGGTGCCATTCCAGATACGGGCATCGTGTGCAAGGGCGAGTTTGAAGGTAAAGAAGTTTTAGGCATTCGCTTAAATTGGAGCAAACGTTACATTACCTTGGCTCCGGTCGCGACAGTTTTAGGTTTAGCCTTTAAGCTTTACGATCCTGAAAAATTATTGGGTGAGCAAGAAGATATCGGCATTACCTGTGCGTTAATTCCAACCAGTCACAAAGGTGTTGAGACGGGTGAGCGTCATTTGCCACTCAATCAAGTCTTCATGAATGGTACCACCTACGGCAAAGATGTCTTTATCCCACTAGATTGGATTATCGGTGGGCAAGAGTTTGCTGGTAAAGGGTGGCGTATGCTGATGGAATGCTTATCAGCTGGCCGTGGTATTTCACTCCCAGCATTGGCGGCAGCAACGGGCCACCTTACGCAGCGCATGACCGGTGCCTATGCTTACGTACGGCAACAGTTTGGCATGCCCATTGGGATGTTCGAAGGGGTGCAAGCTGCCATGGGTAAAATTGGTGGCACCAACTACATCCTCGAATCCATGCGTCGGTTAACGGTGACCGCCTTGTGTGAAGGTAAGAGTCCGTCGGTTATTACGGCTATGACTAAGTATCACATGACAGAAATGGGCCGCGAGGTGATGGATGCGGCGATGGATATTCATGCGGGTAAAGGCATTCAATTAGGTAGTCGAAACTATTTGGGCCATGGCTATATGGCCACACCTGTGTCTATTACCGTAGAAGGCGCGAATATTCTTACCCGTAACTTGATGATCTTTGGACAAGGTGCAACCCGCTGTCACCCTTACGTACTGAAAGAAATGGAAGCAGCGAGCAACCCAGATGAAGAGCAAGGCTTACATGATTTTGATGAGCTGTTACTCAAACATATTGGGTTTGCCGCGAGTAACTTCTTCGGTAGTTTGTGGATGGGGTTATCTGGAGCACGTTTTAATAAGAGCCCAGTGAGTGGTCCAACCGCACGTTATTATCAACAATTAACCCGTATGAGCAGAGCGCTGGCTATGACTGCAGATATGGCGATGTTGGTGATGGGCGGCGATTTAAAACGCAAAGAAATGTTATCGGCGCGGTTAGGCGATGTGTTAAGTCATTTGTACATGGCCTCGGCAGTGCTGAAGCGGTATGAAGATGATGGTCGTCAAAGTGGTGATTTGGTGTTTGTTGATTATGCGCTGCAGCATCATTTGTACGCTATTGGTGAAGCCTTTAAAGGATTCTTCGCAAACTTCCCGAACCGATTTATTGCGTGGACCTTGCGCTTAGCAATCTTCCCATTAGGCAACCATTATCATCAGCCGGACGATAGTATTTTGCA
>JTFO01001175.1_pt1 | contig 16596 bp, 12 predicted proteins | sample 235411 | NCBI WGS metagenome assembly JTFO01 (sample SAMN03067590, study PRJNA260953) | activated sludge metagenome | biome: Sludge; feature: Wastewater; isolation source: CETP activated sludge from laboratory augmented bioreactor treating... | place: India:Gujarat | collected 2013-04
GGTGACGGTGGTTACTTTGGTGGGGGTGGTGCTGTCGCCGGTGGTTGCTGCGTTGTTTGGTACGGGTTGGTTTATTGATTGGTATTACGATGGGCCGCAGGGGCATAAGTTTGTGCTGGCGGCGGATTTGTTGCGGATTACCTTTCCGTATTTGTGGTTTATTACCTTTACGGCGCTGGCTGGGGCTATTTTAAATACCATTGGCAAGTTTGCGGTGGCAGCGTTTACACCGGTATTTTTGAATATTGCGATTATTGTATTCGCGATCTGGTTGGGGCCGCAGTTAGACCAGCCCGAATATGCGTTGGCGTGGGGTGTGTTTGTTGGTGGGGCGGTGCAGTTTTTGTTTCAGCTGCCGTTTTTGCGCCGTGCAGGATTGTTGGTGCGGCCGCGCTGGGGCTGGCGTGATCCTGGGGTGACCAAAATTCGGACCTTGATGATACCGGCGTTGTTTGGGGTGTCGGTGAGCCAGATTAATTTGCTGTTGGATACTTTCATTGCTTCGTTTTTGATGAGTGGGTCGATTAGCTGGCTGTATTACTCGGACCGTTTGTTGGAGTTTCCGCTGGGGTTGTTTGGGATTGCGATTGCGACTGTGATTTTGCCGGCGTTGAGTTCGCGGCATGTGGATAAATCGGCGGCGGAGTTTAGTCGCACCTTGGATTGGGGTATTCGGACGGTGGTGTTGCTGGGTTTGCCGGCAATGGCGGGGTTGATCGTGTTGGCCGAGCCGATGTTGATGGTGCTGTTTATGCGCGGTGAGTTTACGCCTGAGGATGCGCGGTTGGCGTCGTACAGTTTGTTTGCCTACGGTTCTGGTTTGTTGAGTTTTATGTTGGTGAAGGTGTTGGCGACGGGATTTTATTCGCGCCAGGATACCAAGCGTCCGGTTAAGTACGGGATCATCGCCATGGTGACTAACATGGTGTTCAATTTGGTGTTTGCGATTCCGTTTGGTTATGTGGGTTTGGCCATTGCTACATCGTTGTCGGCGGCAGTGAATGCGGGTTTGTTGGGCTATAATCTATGGCGCGATGGGGTGCTGAAGCGTTATCCCGGTACCTTGACGTATTTCGTTAAAGTGGCGCTGGCCGTGGCGGCGATGGTGGCGGTGGTGTTGTACTTGGCGCCGCAGCGGGATTGGTGGTTGACGGTAGAATTTATGGTTCGGGTGTGGCAGTTGGCGGTATTAATTGGCGCTGGTGCAGGCACTTATGTATTGGTATTGTTGCTGTTAGGCGTGGCTAAAGGGCATAAGCTGTTAGCGAAGGGCCGGTAGCATCATTCACGTAGGATAATTGGAGCCGGCGCTAAGTGGTTTAGCTGGTGTGGTTTGACCCTTGCTGCTGTAACAGGATGTTTTCATGAAAATGTATTCTCTTCTTATGCTGTTACCCCTGCTATTTAGTATGGCGGTTAGCACATCGGCTAGCGCTGCTGACGATGCTGTGGCGAGCGCTGAGCAGCCGCAGTTGCCGGAGCACTCGCGGCTAGTCAGCACTACTGCAGGGCAGTTTCATGTACGGGCGATGGGGCTGGAGAACAGTGGCCCAGCGGTGGTTTTGTTAGCGGGGCCAAATCATAACTATCACAGTGATAGTGCGTGGTTCGCAGCCTTGCAGCCGTTGTTGGCGCAGCAGTATCGAGTGTATAGCGTTGACCGGCTTGGTAATGCCTTGAGTAGCTATAGCGAGGAGGTGTCCTATCGCCGCTTTGCCGATGATTTGGCCTTGGTGCTGCAGCAATTAGGTGAAACCGAGTTGGCCGTGGTGGCGTTTGCCAGTGCCAGTATCAGTGCGCGTTGGTTTTATCAGTCCTATCAGCAGCAGTTTGCGATTCAAGCCATGCTGTACATCGACCCTGACATTCCTTTACCCCATTCGTTGAGTTTGTATCAGGGCTATCCGGCTGACTGGTATCAGGCGAACCTAGATAAGTTATTACCGCATTTGGCGGCAGGCAATTGGACCGCGAGAACGCAGGAAAAACTTGACGCTGAGCGTCAACAGGTGCGCGAGCTTGTAGCGCAAGATTCGAATGTGATGGATTGGAGCTACTTTAATCAGATCATGCAGTTGCGCTTGCTGGTACCGCAGCAACAAACGCGGGCGCGTGAGATAGCGGCCTACCGTGCGGACCTAGAAAGTTATGCCTCGCTAGGCATGATTACTAAGATACCTGTGAGTGTTATCGACAGTGATTTCGAGCAGCAGGAGATTGCAGCTGCAGCGGATGACGCCGAATTAGTGGCAGCCCTACAACAGTGGCAGCGCGAAGGCAGTGCTTGGAGCGCTGAGCAGGCCAAGATTTCTGGCGGGCAGTATATTCCGTTGTCTGATAGTGACCATCTGGTGCCACTACAGCACCCACAGGTTGTCGAAAAAGCCCTAACTAAGTTGCTCAACGCCGATGGCGATGAGCATTAACTACACCGCAACATCTTGATGAGGTGCTTGAGCGATCAGCTACTCGAGCTGGTATTAATGAGTCTTTAGTGTCTGGTTAGCTTTTGGTGAGCCTGTTATAATCGCCGCTTTGTTAATCATTTACGTTAATCATTTACCGAATCACCAGTAACGATAGGCTCACTACGTTCTCATGCAGTTAATTCGCGGAATACATAATATTCGCTCTATCCACCGTGGGTGTGTGCTCACTATTGGTAATTTTGATGGGGTGCACTTAGGCCATCAAGCGGTGCTGGCGCAAGTTAAACAACAGGCGCAAGAGCGCGGTGTCGCAGCCACTGTGATGACCTTTGAGCCACAGCCGCAAGAATTGTTTCAGCCGGATAAAGCACCGGCGCGCTTGACCAACCTGCGCGAAAAACATCAAGCGTTGCGAGCCCAAGGGATTGATCGCCATATTGTGATTGAGTTTAATCGTAAGTTTGCTAATTTGCCGGCGGCTGATTTTATTGAGCAGGTGTTGGTGGCAAAACTCGGTGTGAAATTTTTAGTGGTGGGTGATGATTTTCGCTTTGGCCACGGGCGCACAGGTGATTTTGCGATGTTACAGCGGGCTGGCGCCGAATTTGGTTTTGCAGTGGTCGATACGCAAAGTTATCGGCAGCAGCAACAGCGAGTGAGCAGCACCGCCATTCGTCAAGCTCTCACGGTAGGTGATTTTGCAGCGGCCGAGGCCATGTTAGGTCGCCCCTTTGCTTTTGCTGGGCGGGTGGTGCATGGTGAAAAAAAAGGCCGGACGATAGGCTTTCCTACTGCTAATCTGCAACTGAAGCGTTTACACTCTCCGTTACGAGGTGTTTTTGCCGTGCAGGTGCAAACCAATGATGGCAAAATGCATGCTGGCGTTGCTAATATTGGGCGTAGACCGACACTTAATGGCGAGCGGGTACAGCTTGAGGTGCACTTGTTTGATTTTACCGGCGACTTGTACGGGCAACAGTTGCAGGTGGTGCCGCGGCATTTTATCCGTGCTGAACAAAAGTTCGCTGACTTTGCTGCGTTGCAGCAACAAATAGAGCGTGATGCTCGCGCTGCCCGCGAGCTTCGGCCGTGATTCGGCGGTGATTCGTCCGTGATTCGTCCGCTTCGCTGTTCGTGGTTCGTCCGCTTCGCTATTCGTCCGCTTCGCTATTCGTCCGCTTCGCTGTTCGAACAGTGCGAAGCACGCACGAATAACGAATATCGAACAGTGAACGAAGTGAACGCACGAACAACGAACAACGAACAACGAACAACGAACAACGAACAACGAACAACGAACAACGCTTCTCAAACCCAAAAATTGAAATAAGTCATGGGGCACAAAACACCCCAGAAAAAGGAACAGAAATAATGACCGACTATAAACACACGCTGAATCTGCCGGAAACTGAGTTTCCGATGCGCGGGAATTTGGCGCAGCGCGAGCCGCAGATGCTAGAGCAGTGGTATGCCGACGACTTGTACGGCAAGATTCGCGCCGCTAAAGCGGGTAAGCCGGTGTTTATTTTGCACGATGGCCCTCCGTATGCGAACGGCAGCATTCATATTGGTCATGCGGTTAATAAAATTTTGAAAGATATGATCGTGAAGGCGAAAACCCTTAGCGATTTTGACGCGCCTTATGTTCCTGGCTGGGATTGTCATGGCTTGCCGATTGAGCTGCAGGTAGAGAAAAAGTATGGCAAGCCGGGTAAAAAATTGACCGTTGCTGAGTTTCGGCAGCATTGTCGCGACTATGCGTTAACGCAAGTAGATGGTCAGCGTGAAGATTTTAAACGTTTGGGTGTGTTTGGTGATTGGGATAATCCTTATCTAACCATGAACCCGCAACAAGAAGCGGATAGCATTCGGGCGTTGGGCAAGATCATTGCTAATGGTCATTTACAGCAGGGCTTTAAGCCAGTGCATTGGTGTACTGACTGTGGTTCAGCCTTGGCGGAGGCCGAAGTAGAGTATCAAGATAAGCGTTCACCAGCTATCGATGTAGGTTTTGCAGCGGTTGACCAAGCCCAGTTGGTAGCGGCCTTTGATCATCCGCAAGACCACGCCGGTGAAGGCGAAGTGCAGGTGGTGATTTGGACGACCACGCCTTGGACTATTCCGGCCAACCGGGCCATTTCGTTACATCCAAGTTTGGATTATAGCTTGGTGCAGGTTGAGGCTACGGCAGAGCGGCCGGCGCTGCGCTTGGTGTTGGCTGATGATTTGGTGACCAGTGTGATGGCGCGTTGGGGCATTGAACACTATCACAAGCTTGGTTTCGCGAAGGGCGTGGCACTTGAAAATATGTTGGTGCAACATCCGTTATTTGCAGACGTGCAAGTGCCTTTGATTTTGGGTGAGCATGTCACTACCGAATCGGGCACAGGTTGTGTGCATACGGCCCCAGGCCATGGTGTGGATGACTTTATTGTTGGTCAGCGTTACGGCATTGAAGTGTATAACCCGGTGGGTGACAACGGCGTCTATAAAGATGACACACCGATGTTTGCTGGTCAGCACGTGATGAAAGCTAACGACAACATCGTTGAGGCGTTAAAAGAAGCCGGCAAGTTAGTTCACCATGAGGCCTATCAGCACTCGTACCCGCATTGCTGGCGGCACAAAACCCCGATCATTTTCCGTGCTACGCCACAGTGGTTTATCAGCATGGATAAGCAAGGGCTGCGCAGCACAGCGTTAGAGCAAATTAAACAAGTACGTTGGGTACCAGAGTGGGGCCAAAGCCGTATTGAAAGTATGGTGGAAGGTCGTCCGGACTGGTGTATCTCGCGCCAACGCACTTGGGGTAACCCGATTGCAGTGTTTGTACGGCGTGACAACGATGAGTTGCACCCGCGTACACTAGAACTGATTGAAGAAGTCGCTAAGCGAGTAGAACAAACTGGTATCCAGGCTTGGTTTGATTTAGATGCGGCTGAGCTACTCGGTGACGAGGCAGCGGATTATCGCAAAGTAACCGATACCTTGGATGTATGGTTTGACTCGGGCGTAACGCACGAAGCCGTCTTGAATAAGACACCAGGCTTACAGTGGCCAGCTGATTTGTATCTAGAGGGTTCGGATCAGCATCGTGGTTGGTTCCAGTCGTCGTTGTTAACGGGCGTGGCTATGTATCAACAAGCGCCTTATAAGCAAGTACTGACCCATGGTTTTACCGTAGATGGACAAGGACGGAAAATGTCCAAGTCGATCGGTAACGTGGTAGCGCCGCAAGAGGTCATGAATAAGCTAGGTGGTGACATTCTGCGCTTGTGGGTAGCGGCAACGGATTATTCCGGTGAAATGACGGTATCTGATGAAATTTTGAAGCGTGCAGCCGATAGTTATCGACGCATTCGTAATACGGCGCGTTTCTTGTTGGCTAATATCAATGAGTTTGAGCCAAGCCAACACGCGGTCGCAGCTGCTGAGATGGTTGCTATTGATAAATGGATTGTGGCGCGCGCGGTTAGTTTGCAAAATGAATTATTGGCCGCGTTAGACGATTATCAATTTCATGTGGTGGTGCAAAAGCTGATGCACTTCTGCTCGATTGAACTTGGTAGTTTCTACTTAGATGTGATTAAAGATCGTCAGTACACGGCAAAACGCGACAGTGTAGCGCGTCGTTCATGTCAGACGGCCTTGTATCATATTGCCGAAATGCTGGTACGCTGGTTAGCACCGATTTGTAGCTTTACGGCCCAAGAAATTTGGGATGCCTTGCCGCGTCAATTAGCCGATGGCGAGGCTCGTCAGCACTATGTCTTTACCGAGAGTTGGTATCGGGCTGCTGAATCTATCACAGTGACTGCGGCAGATAACGAATTGTGGCAGACCGTGTTGGCGGTTCGTGATGAAGTGAACCGTACCCTTGAGCAAGCGCGTCGCGACGAGGTCATTGGTGGTTCGTTGCAAGCTGAAGTAACGGTTTATGCGGTAGCAGATATTGCCAGCCAGTTAGCGAGCTTAGGTGATGAGTTGCGATTTGCCTTTATTACCTCTGCGGTGACTGTCGAAACCGTGACCTCTGCCCCAGCGGGTGCAGCGGCTACTGATTTAGCAGGAGTGTGGGTGCAAGTAGCGAAGGCAACAGCACAGAAGTGTGACCGTTGTTGGCACCACCGCCCTGAAGTGGGCACCATTGCGGCGCATCCAACCCTTTGTTCGCGCTGCGTAACTAACGTTGAAGGTGCAGGTGAGGAGCGTCATTTTGCCTAGTAAGCCGATAGATTTGCAAAAGCGGGCCAGTGGCTTACGCTTTTTGTGGTTAACCTTGCTACTTATTGTGCTGGATCAATTTACTAAGCAGTGGGTGATCCGGGTGTTTGATTTGTACGAAAGCATAGAGATAATGCCGTACTTAAATTTCACCTACGTGCGCAACATGGGTGCAGCTTTTAGTTTTTTGAGTGATCAAGGTGGTTGGCAGCGCTGGTTATTCACCGGCTTGGCTATTGCCGTGAGCTTGGTGTTATTGGTGTGGTTGCGCCGTAATCCGGTCGGGTTATGGCGGCAGAACCTCGCCTTTACGCTGATTTTAGCGGGCGCTATTGGCAATGTGATTGATCGCATCATTTATGGCTATGTTATCGATTTTATCGATGTTTATGTGAATGAGTGGCATTGGCCAGCATTTAACATTGCCGACATGGCCATTACTATTGGGGCTGTATTGATGTTGCTAGAAGCCTTTTTTGAACAGCGTCAAGAGCCCGCCGGGCAGGAGTCAAAATAATGATCAGTCGTCTCCCGATCGAACACGGTCGTGAAGTGATTATGCACTTTACCATTAAGTTGAGTGATAACTCAGTTGCCGATAGCACCAAGATGACCGGTAAACCGGCTAAGTTTCGGATGGGCGATGGTTCGTTAACCGAAAATTTTGAAGCCTGTTTGGTTGGGCTCAAAGCAGGCGATGAGCGTGAGTTTACGCTCGAGGCCAAAGATGCCTTTGGCGAACCTAATCGCGACAACTATTATCAAGTGGATACCACTAAGTTTGGCGCTGAGCGACCCGAAGTAGGAATGATTTTTACTTTCCCGCAACCCGACGGCACAGAGTTGCCTGGTATTGTGCGTAGTATCAATGACCAGTTTGTGACCATTGATTTTAATCATCCGTTGGCGGGCCAGCAGGTACGTTTTGCGGTTGAGATTATTGAAGTGAATCCTTAAGAACCGTTCATCGTTAATCGTGCGCGCTTCGCGCTGTTCGTGCGCTGCGCTGTTCGAAGTATAATAACGAACAGTGAGCGTAGCGAACGGACGAATAGCGAAGCGGACGAATAACGAACAACGCACTTGGAGTTTTAAAATGAATATTGTGCTGGCGAATCCGCGTGGGTTTTGTGCTGGAGTAGATCGAGCCATTACTATTGTAGAGCGCGCGTTGGAAATTTTTGAGCCGCCGATTTATGTGCGTCACGAAGTGGTGCACAACAAATACGTGGTGGACTCGTTGCGGGCTAGTGGCGCAGTGTTTGTGGATGAATTACATGAAGTGCCAGACAACAGCATCGTGATTTTCTCTGCGCATGGGGTCTCGCAGGCGGTACGCCAAGAAGCCAAGGACCGCGGCTTGCAGGTGTTTGATGCCACTTGTCCATTGGTCACCAAAGTGCATATGGAAGTAACGCGGGCGAGCCGTAAAGGCCATGAGTGTGTGTTGATAGGTCATGCTGGGCACCCAGAAGTAGAAGGCACCATGGGCCAATACAATAACGCCAAAGGCGGTATTTATTTGGTTGAGTCTGTTGCTGATGTGGCAACCCTTGAGGTGAAAAATCCGCAGCAACTCCATTACATGAGTCAAACCACCTTATCGGTAGACGATACCGCTGATGTGATTGATGCATTACGCGCCAAGTTTCCGGATATTCAGGGGCCGCGTAAAGATGATATTTGCTATGCCACACAGAACCGGCAAGATGCAGTGCGTGAGTTGGCTGCCGAAGTTGATTTGTTATTGGTGGTGGGCGCGCGTAATAGCTCCAACTCAAATCGCCTCCGCGAACTAGCAGAGAAAATGGGTACAGTATCGCATTTGATTGACGATGCCAGCTGTATCGATAAGAGCTGGTTGGATGGCGTGCAGGCGGTTGGCGTGACTGCTGGCGCTTCGGCCCCCGAGGTGTTGGTGCGTGACGTGATCAAACAGCTACAAGCTTGGGGTGGCAATCAGGTTGAAGAACGCAGTGGCCGCGAAGAGAACATTACTTTTTCTATCCCTCCTGAACTTCGCGTGGTTGAAGTAAGCTAACAGCTTTGCCGCTAGCCTTGTGCTAGCGGCCCAAACTCCTTGGAAGGAGGTGGCAAAGATGGGATCGGGCTTTAAAGAAGACCATTGTAACCAACCTAAAGCTTCCCACCAACGCCCTTAAACTTATCAACAAACGCCGAAATCTTCTGGAATACTGTTTGCTTCTTGGTACGGTATTCCGGGTTCAGCGGGCTTAGTTTCGGAAGTGTTGAATTCAGCTCGGTGCCGTTCTCGCTGGCGTATTCGCGGCGTAATGACGCTGCTATGTAGCGCTTGGCGGCGTCTTCGTTGAGGTTCTCTGAACGAATGAGTTCTTCGGCTTCGCGATCACGTTCCGCTTGCGCGAACCTATAGAAATCATCAATGATTTCCGACTTGTCTGGTATCGCATCTAATTCAGTTTGGTTAATAAACTTAACCACCAAGCTTTCTTTGGCGCGGTTGCCAAGGCTGGCTCGAATCAGACGGCGAACTTCTTCAATCAAATCACCTTTGCTTTTGTTTTTCTTGTTCTGCTCGAATATCAGCTCAAGAATGTAGTCGAGGTTAATCTCCTGCGACTTCAGCAAGTCGATTTCAAACTCGATATCGTCCCAGTCAATCGTTGACTGTGCTTGGTTCTCGGCTGATTTCTCGCGGCGTATCCAGTCGCGAATATCGTTATAGGTCGAGCGATAATCCTGCACCTTGCGTTCAGGCGGTATGCGAATCGTTTGTAACGTCGCAATATCGTCGTCGCTTAAATGGTGCTCAATCTTGAACGCTTCAACAGCTTCCGCATCGCTCGTATCAATGGTCTGCAACGCTTTTAAGCTGGCAAATTCATCGTAGTTTTGCAGGATATTTTCAACACGCAAATACTCACCAAATAACTTGGCGAAGTCTTTTTTGTCTTTTTCGAGCTCAATTTCATCGGGGTTCGGAAAACGCTGTTCAAGCTCGGAAACCACTTCCATAAAACCACGTCGCGCTTGCCCTGTCACGAGGTCCGTGAAGCCCTCCATGTACTCTGTGTAGCTCTTTTCGAGCACCACGTTCTTGGTATTCTTATCACCAAATAAAGTGATGGCATCAATCGTCGCTTTTTCCAAATCACGGAAGGTCACGATATTGCCGAAAGTCTTCGTAGCATCGTAAATACGATTGGTGCGCGAATAGGCTTGAATAAGTCCGTGGTAACGCAGGTTCTTATCCACAAACAAGGTATTCAGTGTCGGTGCATCAAAACCGGTGAGGAACATACCCACCACAATCAGTAAATCAATTTCTTGGCTTTTCACGCGCTTGGCGAGATCGCGGTAATAATTTTGAAAGCCGTTGCTGTCCACACCATAGTTGGATTGAAACATGGCGTTGTAATCAGCAATCGCTGCGCTTAAAAACTCTTTACCGCTACTATTCATGGCGGAAACTTCAAAGCTTTCATCGGGTATCTCACCAATAGAATCTTGCTCTTCATTCGCGGCGAACGAGAAAATAGTCGCGACGCGCAAAGGTCGCTCGACATCTTGCTGCAGTTGTTTAAACGCCTCGTAGTAGGCTTTTGCGGCATCAACGCTGCTGACCGCGAACATGGCATTAAAACCTCGCCCGCCCGCCTTCATGCGGTGCGTTTTTTGGCGAAAGTGGGTCAGTATGTAGTGGGTGATTTCCCGAATACGTTCCGGGTGTAGTAATGCCTGTTTATTTTCCGCTGCGCTAAGTTTTTTCTCGTCCTGCTCGGTTTCAATTTGCCGGAACTGCGGGCGTACGCCGTTGTAGTCCACCTTGAACTTAAGCACTTTATCGTTGCGAATGGCATCAGTGATGGTGTACGAGTGCAATTCGTGGCCAAACACTGATCTAGTAGTCTCAGCGCCTAATGCATTCTGTGGAAATATCGGCGTTCCGGTAAAACCAAACTGATAATAGCGCTTAAATTTCTTCTGTAAGTTCTTCTGCGCTTCACCAAACTGGCTGCGGTGGCATTCGTCAAAAATAAGCACCACCTGCTGACGATAAACCGGTAAGTCACGCTCGGTTTTCATCAGGTTATTCAGCTTTTGAATGGTGGTCACAATGATTTTGTTGTCGTCCAAGCTCAAATTACGCTTAAGGCCTGCGGTGCTATCCGAGCCATTCACGCTATCCGGCGAGAAGCGCTGATATTCCTTCATGGTCTGGTAATCGAGATCTTTACGGTCCACCACGAAGAATACTTTGTCGATGAAATCGAGCTCGGTCGCTAAGCGTGCTGCTTTAAAGCTGGTTAATGTTTTCCCCGAGCCAGTGGTGTGCCAGATATAGCCACCAGCATCGGTTGAACTCCATTGCTTGGCCTGAAACGCGCTCTTAATCTTCCACAAGATGCGCTCTGTGGCGGCAATTTGATAAGGCCGCATCACCAGCAGGGTGTCGCTTACATCAAACACTGAGAAGTGCAGTAATACTTTGAGCAAGGTCTCTTTTTGAAAGAAGGTCGCAGTAAAGTCTTTGAGATCTTTAATCAAGCCGTTGTCGGATTTCGCCCAGTTCATGGTGAAATCAAAGGTGTTCTTGTTACGCTTGACGGTGTTGGCAAAGTAGCGCGTATCGGTGCCGTTTGAAATAACAAACAACTGCAAATACTTAAACAATGAGCTTTCGGCATTGAAGCTCTCTTTGCTGTAGCGGTGCACTTGGTTAAAGGCTTCACGAATAGCCACACCGCGTTTTTTCAGTTCAATTTGCACGAGTGGCAGGCCGTTCACCAAAATGGTGACGTCGTAACGATTCGCATGCGAACCCGTTTGTTCAAACTGCTTGATCACCTGCACTTTGTTTCGTGCAATGTTCTTTTTATCGACCAGATAGATGTTTTGAATACGACTATCATCAAAGACGAAGTCTTCAATGTAATCGTCATGAATTTTGCGGGTTTTATCGGTGATGCTGTCGCTTGGTCTATCAAGGTAGGTTTCAACAAAGCGCGCCCACTCGCCGTCTGAAAACGCAACGTTATTCAACGTTTGCAATTGCACGCGCACGTTGGCAAGCATCGCCATTGGGTTATTCAGGCCGGGCACATACTCATAGCCCTGATTCACTAGATCTTGAATCAGCTCGCGTTCTAAATCACTCTCGCTTTGGTAGCTTTCAGCAACTTCATATTGCTTGGTGTACTTATCTAAAACGATAAAGTGTTTTGACTCGGCTATGGGTTTATACGTGGTCATTCCTTTGTGTCCTTTTTTTTCAACAACTTCTTTCATCAAAATTGTTCATGCTTATCGAACTCTTTCCAAATTGGAAAGAGTTGCTTCAACTATCCGATTTGAGCAATACAAAGTGCTCGACCAAACGAATCATCAGCTCTTTTTGGTCGGGTAAGCTTTCAGCAACTAATAATGCCAGCGCAACCAGCGTATTGTCGTTAATGAGTTGTTCAACAGGTTTTGCCAATAAGTGCTGGTTTACTCGCAAATACCACAAAAATAAAAATGATCCAGTACGCTTGTTACCGTCGGCAAGCGGGTGATTCTTAATTACAAAATAAAGCAGGTGAGCGGCGCGGCTGGCAACATTTGGGTAAAACAATTCATCGGCAAAACCTTGCTCGATGGTTGCCAACGCGGACGCCAAGCCACCACCGCGTAGTTGACCAAATAATTCGGTCGCCTCACCTTTTTTAATAAGCGTTTTTTTAAGTTCGGCAATCGCGGCAAGTACATCTTCTAGCTCCAGCGCCAGCATGTTATTTTGCTTGTTCGTTAGTGAGGTTAGGCTTTGTTCGTCATAACCCTGTAACAGGCTCCAACTGCGCGCATAGTCATTAATGACAGCAAGTACAGCCTCGCCTTCATCACTTACCAGTTGCCGATTCGCCAGTGTGCGAGATAGCAAAGCAATCGCTTGCTCAAACTCAACGCCTCGCTCTTGTAGTCGCCGCTGGTTAAGCGTGTAGCCATCAATCAAATGCTGCTTCAACGTGCGAGTAGCCCAGATGCGGAATTGCGTTGCGCGCGCTGAGTTCACACGATAACCGACGGAAATAATGGCATCGAGATTGTAGAGCTTGGTTTTGTATGTTTGCCCGTGATCTGCCATATGTTCCAAAATGGAACATGTGTCTGCCTCGACCAATTCGGCGGCTTTGTAGATGTTGCTTAAATGCTTGGTAATCGCTGGACGTTTTGTACCAAAAAGCTCGGCCATTTGCGCCTGCGAAAGCCAAACCGTTTCGTTCTCAAGCGCAACCTTGAGTTCTAGTTTGCCATCATCGGCTTGGTAAATTTCAATACTATTGGTCATCGGAAATTCCTTTTCCTTGAATGCCATTCAATCGACTAACGACTTGAACTGCTAAGAAATTCTTATGAGTTGCGGTTAACGACCTATTTTCTGCAGGCACAGTTGTCTCAGCCGCTCGGTAAACAACGTGTAATCGGGTTACTTTACGTTGCGACATACACATATCAAGCCACCTGCTCGTCTGGTTTGGGAAAACTTAGCAGCAAATCACGGTAATACTCGTACTGCTTTTGCCGCAGCTCGATTTCGCGCGGGAGGCCCTCGGTGATTGAGTTGGTTAGAGCATCGAACTTATCGAGTGTTGCTACGATCTTCTCTTTTACCGCTAGAGATGGGCTTGGAACGGGAATGGTTTCCAAGTTCTTCTTGTTAAGCTTCGGCTGAGCTGCTCCTGAAATAAAGGGAGTCAAATCGATACTGTTTAGGTAATACTCAACATATCTGCGCTCTGCGTATGTTTCAAACTTAAGTACGTGAGCATGATTATTTACCCACGTTTTGCCACTAATACTGAACGCAATAGGAGTGTTACGGGCTAATAAGTTTGCACCGTCCTCTGAAATCAACAATAAATCTTCATCAAAAATATAGTCCTGAACATAGTCGACAATTCCCGAGGCGCCATAATATGGAATCTTTCCAGCAACTCGCAGCCCGCTAGTGATTGGCTTTCTTTTTGAGTTAAGGTTTTTTGCTAGTTCACCCAAAGGCCTCCACTCCACCTCGCCGTCTTCAAAGCTGAGCAATTTATCGCGATAGTAGTTGTATTGTTTTTTGCGTGCGGTAAGCTCGGCGGTAAGCTCGGCGGTAAGCTCGGCGGTAAGGGAGGTAAATGCGTCCAAAATTCGGACGATTTCCGCTTGGATTTGCAGCGACCTTTCTGGGTTTTCAGGGCATGGGATTGGGATTTTAAGCTCTTTGAGATTGCCAGCGTTAAGTGCCGGGATTCCGTCAAATGTACACAATGCTTGTATTTCAGATTGCATTTGAAGCAATAAATGATAAAGATATCTAACTTGGACTTTTTCCTCGGGCTTAATAGTCACTGCATAGTTCAAGTTTCCACGAAAATACCGTCCCTCTTGCCAAGTTATAGAGCCAACACCTGCGCCTCGAGAAGTAATTCCTATCGGGTCATTTTCAGTGTTCCAGTCATTAATAAAACCGAGTGGTTCACGACCACTATTTATCACCGCGTAAGGACCTGGGTTATCGGAAATTTTTTGCTTATTAACCGCACCTCCTGTTTTTACCGTCACAACATCACCTAATGGTTTCCACTCCACGTCGACACCATCAAGTAGTTTACTCATAAAGTGATGACCATTCATTCACCTGCCCCCTCAATCTCCGCCACAATCGCATCAATATCCGCACGCAATTGGTCAATTTTGGCAACGGTGGTTTTCAGCTCTGCGTTGAGTTCGGTAATGTCGACAACTTCGCGATTGTCTTTGGCTTCAACATAGCTGCTGACGGAGAGGTTGTAGTCACTTTCTGCTACCTTCTCGAATGGTACCGACTTGGCAAAGTGCTCAACATCCTCTTTGCTCTCGAACACTTTCATAATCTGTTCGATGTGCTCATCGGTCAGTACGTTGTTATTGGTTTCTTTCTTGAACAAGTTACTCGCGTCAATAAACTGCGTGGTGGTGTCTTGCTTATGCTTGGAGAGCACCAAAATGTTGACGGCAATCGTGGTACCAAAGAACAAGTTTGGCGCTAACGAAATTACGGTTTCAACGTAGTTGTTATCCACGAGGTACTTACGAATTTTCTGTTCAGCACCGCCGCGATAGAAAATACCGGGGAAACAAACAATGGCTGCACGGCCTTTGCTTGAAAGGTAACTGAGTGCGTGCAACACAAAGGCAAAGTCAGCTTTTGATTTGGGGGCTAGTACACCCGCTGGGGCAAAACGCTCGTCGTTAATCAGTGTCGGGTCGTCACTACCTATCCATTTCACCGAGTAGGGTGGGTTAGAAACAATGGCATCAAACGGCTTGTCATCCAGAAAATGTGGGTTAGTGAGCGTGTTTCCTAACTGGATATTGAACTTGTCGTAGTTGATGTTGTGCAGGAACATGTTCATACGCGCAAGGTTGTAAGTAGTGTGGTTAATTTCCTGCCCGAAGTAACCGTCTTCAATGCGATGCACGTCGATGTGCTTTCTCGCCTGCATCAGTAAAGAACCCGAACCCGCTGCCGGGTCATAAATTTTATTGATGCTGGTTTGCCCATGTATAGCCAGTAACGCAATGAGCTTTGATACATGTTGCGGCGTGAAGAACTCGCCACCTGATTTCCCGGCATTCGCTGCATAATTTGAAATAAGAAATTCGTAGGCATCACCGAACAGGTCGATTTGGTTGTCTTCGAAGTTACCGAAGTCTAACCCGGCTACGCCCTTTAATACCGCGGCTAAACGTAGGTTTTTGTCTTTGACGGTATTACCCAAGCGATTGCTGGTGGTGTCAAAGTCTGCGAACAAGCCTTTAATGTCATCTTCGGATGCATAGCCGTTGGCTGAGTTTTCAATTTCACCAAAGATGCGGGCGAGGTCTGTGTTCAGGCTCTCGTTGTTGTTCGCGTTCTTAGCAACGTTAACGAACAATTGGCTTGGGTAAATGAAATAGCCTTTGGTTTTAATCGCATCGTCTTTGATTTCGTCGGTAATCACTGAGTCATCAAGTGATGCATAGTTGATGCTTTCATCACCGGCTTCGATGTAGCTGGCGAAGTTTTCGCTGATAAAGCGATAGAACAAGGTACCGAGTACATACTGCTTAAAATCCCAGCCGTCTACTGAGCCACGAACGTCGTTGGCAATCTGCCAAATTTGGCGCTGAAGCGCGGCGCGCTGTTGGGTACTTGTCATCATTCTTTCCCTGTTTTAGTCCATTAAATAAGCGTCAATTTTTGTCGCTTGGTTGGCTTGGAATGCTTGCCGTTGTGTGCTCAAAAGAATATCACAAGGTGATGGCGATTTGGGAGCTTTGAATGGGGTATTTGAGTAGAGAGAGAGTATGCGGTAGTCGCATGCGCGGACCACCATTTTTTCAAGTAACGCTAGTTTTTACAGCCGTTTTTATCGCAGGTGATCTTGTCGTGCGTGCGTATTCGACCAATGCGAAGGGTTTACCTTCGTATCTATGCCGCAACCCGTTTTTCCGCCTTTTTGCTCTTGATGAAGAATGAGGTTGCCGCTTGGAGGTGAATGTTTAACAGCCATCATCGTTTCCTCTTTTTGGTTTGCAGAATTGGAATACTCATTGTAGTTTAGATTTTGAGCGGTTTAGGGCTGGTTTGAGCGAGGAGCGGACGTTCTGCCTAATCCAGTTAGTGACTAGCCGTCCCGTTAGTAGTAAATGTGGATGTCGCTAGCCATACACGGCACATTCACTTCGGCGATATTGCACGTTTTGTTGTTGTGTTGTGTATTTAAGTCGTTTACTGTCAATGACATAACAAAAAATAAAGGTCAGATATTGTGCGCTCGGTAGAGTGTAACTGAGTATGCTCAAATTGCCATTGCTAACTCGGATTCTTTCAAGTTAGGAATGCCTGCTTGCTCAGTAAGTTAAGAGCTGAAAACCATCAATTGGACGAGTTGCTAAACGCGCACGCACAATA
>JTFO01000381.1_pt1 | contig 16289 bp, 21 predicted proteins | sample 235411 | NCBI WGS metagenome assembly JTFO01 (sample SAMN03067590, study PRJNA260953) | activated sludge metagenome | biome: Sludge; feature: Wastewater; isolation source: CETP activated sludge from laboratory augmented bioreactor treating... | place: India:Gujarat | collected 2013-04
AAATATTGAGCAGCAATCAGTTCTTCGTGTTCGATAACAGAACGAGCAACAGCTTCGATGTCAGCTTTCAGTTCAGCCAAATATTGTTCATCAATCTGACCATCTGCTAGTAGTTCATCCTTCAATGTTTTAAATAATTCACCAACTGCTTGACCATGCAAATCTTCATCTCGGGAAGTAAAGTTCACACCAGCCACTACTGAAATTGCTTTATTCTTACCTTGACTCTGGAAGTGTTTGATTAGTGCGAAACCAGTATACAGAAGGGCAGACTCAACAAAAGCAAATGTTCCAAGGATTCGCAACTGATCGTCAGAAGAAAGCATTTTGTGGAGATTTTTAATACGGGAAGATAATACTTTATCATCTAGGTATGAATTATGAAATTCGTCGGTGGACAATCCCAATTCGCGGTTAATAGCATCATAGAAGTTTGCATGTACTTGTAGTTCCATCGCACCAAACATAGCAGCCATTGGTTGAATATCAGCAGGACGAGGGAATTGTTGGAATACAAAGTTTAGCCAGAATTCATCACCAACCACTTGTTCATATTTGGTAAACAACTTCAAAGTTTGAATCAATGCAAATCGTTCTGATTCGGTCATATCGATAAGAATACTTTGGCGATCTTTGGCAATATCAATTTCGGCATGGGGCCAGAAAATAGCTTCTTGTCGATCACCAAATGCTTTGATTTTTGGATAGTCTACTGTGAACGTATCCTTTGGTGTAAGCATTCTAACACCACTAAAACGGTACTTTTTCATTCTCTCACTCATTATTATAATTATTATGTTTTACCGAAAGAAAAGGTCAAGTTTTTACACTTGACCTTTATTTTCATTATTGGATTAAATTAAACCAGTAATGTATTTAAGAAATTAATTTGAAGTTATCATTGTCTATAACTATAGAATATTTCACTACATACAAATTAGAGATATCATCGATATCTGCAACTTCTCGATACAAGTAATTAAGGACGTGTTTGTCATCAACTACTATTATAAACTTTTCCTCATTGTCTGCAATATTCCTAATCATCTGTAACTTAATTCTAGAGGAATCCCAACCACCCATGTTGAGTGTGTGAACCATCCCCAATGCAATTGAATTCTGACAATAGCAGTTTTCATAAAACATTTCCCAAGGAGAAATCCATGATTCTGGTTTATCAGGATACATTGACCAGTTACCGAATGGACATTGCGCCCACCATATTGCGACTTGTTCTAATTGTTCGTATTCATCCGACAGATCAGGCAATGAGTCTCGCATAGTTCCCCATTCCTTAATTAATTCCATTGGATTCAAATTAAAAGGATTCATTTAAACTCCGACTTATCTTTATCCATAGTAAACATTGACATGCGTTATGTCAATATTGTTGTATTTCTTAAGGATATTTAGACAATAAAAAAGGGAATCATATGATTCCCTTTTAATTATCGGATAAGACCTTGTTCTTTCAGACGATTGAATACACGAACACGAGTTAACCAAATTTCAAGAAACATATCAAACTCATCGTCTTCGATGATAAATTCTTGATATTGGTTATCTCTAGATACCATGAAAATAACAACTTTTCGAATATCAGTACCAAAGAGATAATTATGCGCATGTGCATATGCAGCACACTGACAGAAATAATCAGTGATGAAATCTTTCTTCTTTTGTTTCTTTGTTGTTTTGAAATCCATAATAGCAGGCGAACCGTTATGAATTCCAACCAAGTCTGTTGTTCCTGCATACCCGTCAGGATGATATAATGGTGCTTCGATGCCCCATACATCGGAAACATTTTTGAGTCCATTTTCAATGATTACGTCGGCCATATTTTTAGCCATTACCCTAATAAGATTTGTACCACCGGGTCTACTCTCACCAAGCAAATGATTTTCCAAATGAAGATGCATTAGTGAACCCAAACGCGCTGCTTCATCTCTAATTTTATCTGCCGCTTCTTCTCCTACCCAAGCTCGCCATGCATCTAAACCTTTAGTATCGGCGGTAGCTGATAGAATGGTTGTAACTGATGCAAATGAACCAATTGGTGTGTTGTATACTCGTTCGCCTGATTGTTTTGTATCTCGTTCTAAGGGTTTGTAATCATATTTGTTTATCATTGGTTTCTCACATTATCTAATGCTTCTTTCTCTGCCGTTTGTTTTACTTTGTCTACATTTTTCTTTCTATCGTTTGGTCTTTCTCTTGCCATATCCATTGCTTTGAAATAAACTCTATCACCTTCTACTGATTTAATAATTGGTAGACGATCAGGTGAAAGAATTCTTGATACTAAATCCCGATCAACAACAATACCATTAGGCATGTCACTCAAGGCTTTAATAACAAAATCAAAATCAACGTATTCCGCTCCGCTACTTGCAACTGGTGTCAGAATATCAAGTACGGAGCGTTCAAACTTTCCCAGCTTTGCTTCCTTAATAATAGAAACAAGTTGTGTTGGGGAAATTCCGTGATCGTATGCGGTTTTCGCCATAGCCGAAACTGTTGATTCTCCGCTTTTTGTATATGCAAGAATAGATTCAACAATAATTTTCTTATCATTTAATGAATAACTTTCTTTACGAATTCGTTCATCTGGAACTTCGGAGAACATATCTTCGATATCATCATCTGAAAGTTCTACTTCAACTTCCTCTTCTTCGTCATTACCGGAATCATTGATAGTCATTTCAACTTCCGGTTCACCTTCATATTCACCCATGTCAGTAATAGGAGCTTCACCGACCATAATACGTTCCATATTATCGATATCACGACCTAGTGTATCTTTTGCCACTTTGATTGCCTCTAATGCACCGCGAAGTGCCTCGGTTGAAGTTGCATCAAATTGATCTGCAACTTCCGAAGAAAAATTAATTCGAATGCTATCCAACAGTGGCATTACGCTATTGGCTTCTAATCGAGCCAGTCGTTCTGCTGCCGTTTGTAGATCATTAGTGATTGATCGTGCAGCTAGAATCACACTAGCTCGATCCATATCAGTTTTGTCATTAGCCATATTGACCTCATATAATGTTTTATCTTATTATTTATGACTTTGAATCTAATCCAAGAGAATCTTTAATATTAATGATTTCTTGTTTTAAACGTTTTGCTTGATCAAATGCATCAGTACTGCGATCTTCCGCAATAGCGGCTCTAAATGTGTCATTATCCGCATATCGTTGTTTTGCTCTGATTTTAAAAATAGCAGAATCCTGAACGCAGCGATTATACATTTCTTCCAGTTCAATTACTTCTCTAATTTTAGAATTAAAAACACTTGAGTTTTTATTAAGTAAATGTTGAATGATAATGGCAGTTTCGTATAATGCAATATCGGTTGCGATAATAGTTGATCCTTTTTTAACATCATATAAAGAATTATTTCCTTCTTTATATTCTACAATTTCCCACAATCCTTCGTTACTAATTGTAACGTTATTATCTACAGTGTCTTCTTTAAAATCATGCTTTGGAGAAAGAATTGCAGGAATTTGATCTGGTGTTACTTCTGGTACATATTCAACAATAGGTTCTTTATATTTTTCTGTATGAATATTCTCAACCATTGGATTTTGCTCAACATATTCATCGCCAAAAAATTCTCGTGTATTTCTTTCAATTTCTTCTGCCGAAATATTAAATTGATCCACTAAATTCATGTCGCCTTCTTCTGTTATGACAAATTCTTTACCAACATCTGGATGGTCATAAACAAATTCTTCGTTTATTTTACTCGAAGAAGGAGCGGGAATACCAGATGAAAATAAATCATTTAACAAGTTCAAAGTGTCATCCATATTACCGGGATGGTAATCTTTTTTCACTTCTTCTATTTCCTGTGCATCTGAAATGTCTCCAGCTAAAATTCTAGAAAATCTAGCGATGCTGTCAATTTCTTCTCTACTAGCGGTTGCCATTTACAATCTCCATAATTTTTCTTGTTTGTTTGGAATATAATAAGTTTCGTTATTAGAATTGGTAACTCGATTTAATACACCTTTTGACACAAGAATTCTAGCAAGTTCTTGTCCCCTTTCTGTCAATTCTGCTTTTTTTATTCTACCAAGTTCTCGGTACATATCCAATAATTCCTGTTCCTCATTAGAAATCATGATATTAATACCACCAGCTATTTCAACATATCTCATAAAAATCTCTCCCTTTATATAGCTAGTTATCTAGATATGAAAAAGGGCAGGAAAATCCCGCCCTTTGTGTTTGTTTTGAATTTTCTTCAAAGTACCTTTTTTGGAAGGAGTTTGTTTAGGCCGATACAATGGATTTGTGTACAAATCACGAGCAATCAAATCTCGTTGTTTTGGCATTTTGATTTTCTTTTTAGAAGACATGATGAATTTCCTTTACGTTGAATAAAGAATTATTATAGATCAAGTAAAATGTTTTGTCAATATAAAAAGGGGATCATATGATCCCCTTTTTAATATAGTTACAACTTAAGCAGCAGGAACTTGATCCAGACGCTCACCCATAGAAATGGCAGTCGCTGTGCCAGCATCGGCTTCGCTGAACAGACCAGTTTCAACCAGAGCAGCCATCAGATTTTCCACTGATTCTTGGGGAGTACTACCCCAAGATAAGTGATGTTCAATCATGAAACTTACGGAGTAAACATCATAAGTACCAGCAGGAAGACCAGCAGGATCAGTTTGGTTCTCAAGAACATGCAGAGCAAACACAACGGTTTGACCGCGTTGTGCAATGGTTTGGTTCAAAGTATCCAAAGCCTTTTGTTCAGGTGAATCAACAGCACCAACACCCAATTTAACTTGAGTACGCAGATTGTAAAAATCATAGACGCGACCTAGAAATTCACCGTCCATAACTTTAGCATTAACATTAATAGTCATTTTAAAAACTCCAATTGTATTGTTTATTTTATTTATCAAAATAGATTACAAATCTGCATGATAGGCCAGATATGTATTCAAAAAGTCAAATCCAAATTGCCCGTTCAATTCTTGCAAAAGATCGGGTTCCGTATCCCACGCACCAATGTGTTCAATGGCAAATTTCAGTGTATATACCGTCACAGTCCCAGTTTCATTTGGGAACTCTGGCGGGTCATCGAAATCAGCATTGTGGATAGCTACGATAATGGGCTGTGCTCGTATACCAATGACCTCTATCAATCTATTTAGACGTTGTTGCCCTTCTGATTCAAATGGGCCTCTTGATATATTTAGAGTAGTTTTGAATGTATAAAAATCCAAACCACTTCCTAGCATTTCACCTTCTCGTGCTATTACGTTTTTATTGGGAGGAACATTATTAATATAGTTTCCCATAATAAACCTCTATTTGTTTACTTTATTTACTGATTTCTTCTTTTCTTTTGGTAATTCCTTTCTAGAAATCACAGTTGTTCCCAAAGGAGCAACTACAGTGGCAACAGATGCGGCAGAAGTTGCACCAGCAGTTGCTTGTTCAGTCATAAATTCTTTAGCTCTCATTATTCACCTTTATTGGTAGCTCGATAATTAGACAATGCTTGAAACATAATGTTTTGAGCAAGAATCTCGATATCTTCTTCATCAGACTTGATTTTATCAATGATTTCTCGGTCTGTATATTTCTCAAGTGCATCATTCATACCGTCAGATAGTTCAATTTCAACTTTCTGATTCACATCATCAACTTCATTTGAATTATCTGATTGAGCGGGAGTTTCATTATTTGCCAAAGGTGCTGATTTTGGTTTGGTTTCTTTTTTAGCTTTTGGCTCAGTAGCTTGACTGGGAGTATCCATTTTTGAATAATCAACAGAAGGTTTTTTACCCAATGTTAATTCACCTCTTGCCGCCGCCTTAGCTTCTCCATTACGGAAGGCCAAATGACCAATATCTTTAAATAATTTTCGCAAATCACCATCGGAAATCTTTTCCATGATAATAGATTCATTAATGGATTCTTCAACTTTTACGGGTGGAGCAATAATAAAACGTTGAGTAGAATCATCATAAAATGTTCCATTATAACCAGTTCCTTCACCTTGCGCCGCCGCCAGTGCTTTAGCCAACAAAGCATCATCTACTACCGCATCTTGAGCTAGATATCCATTGGCTTTCATATCTTTGACAGCATCATCAAATGTAGAAAGATATTGAGAAATCTTACCAGAAGCAGTAGCGGGTGTAGTATCTTGTTGATTAATTTTATTCAATTCTTTATCCAAAGCACCTACTGTTTTTGGATTACGATAAATGAATCTACCGTCAGATGTATCACCATTAGGCATAGTTCCTTTATTCATAAATGCTTTTGCATCGGATACTACAGTACCATCGACCTTTTTATGCGTACCCCACGAAGTAGTCCATTTCTTTTTCTGATCTTTAGTAAGTTTATTACCAGATTGATCCTCTTTAGACCATCCTTTGTCTTCTGGTTTCTTTTCTGCTTTTGCGGCTTGTGACTTTGCTTGAGGCGCTTGTTGAGTTTGAGCCTTCGCGCTTTGTTGTCCTTGCTGTGCTTGTTTGGTATCTTGAGCCGCTTGCTGTGATTGAGATGGTTTACGGTCAGTTTTTAATGTTGGTTCGACACGTTGTTTTGGCTCATTTTGTTTTTTCTTTTCCTGCGCTTTTGGTGATTTTCTACCTTGTTGACCAGCAATACGTTCAGCATCAGTTACTTCAATAGATTCAGAATCTTCAACGCCAGATTCGGCACCGATTCCAAATTTCTTTTTAGCATATCGAGTTGAAATATCAGAAAACTCTGGCGAGAATCCAATTTGATCTTTTAGAAAAGTTGATAATGTTTCGGGTGTTACTTCTTGACCAGTAGTACCCAAATAATGTTGAAACCCATTATATAAATGATCAGCTACGTTTTGTGCATCCAGCTTGCCTTTTGATCGTTGAGAACCGGCAATTGCACCTGCCGAGTAAACACCTTTTTTGGCAGCAGCCATCATTGAGTCCCAAAAACCTTCATAAATTTTTTCAGACATTGCCCTTTCTCCTTCTTTTGATTTTTTTAATTCGTCGGTCGAATTTTAAAGAATCTCTGTCTTTTATAGAAAGAATTAGTCCTCGTAATAAATCATCGGCTTCTTCATCCGAATAATTATCTTTAATAAGTGATATCAAATTACTAGCACTTGATATCACTTGATTTGCTTGACTTTGAATAAATTCATCTTTAGAACGATTGGGAATATTTTCCTGTAGTTCATCCAATAGGCTTTTAAATTTTTTCATCAACTTCTCTCTTTAATAGTCAACCGACATTTTAAATAGGCATTATTTTACATATTTATTTATTCCGGTTCATTCTATTTGCTAGGTCAAGCATTTTATTAGTCTTTGATTTTGGTTCTTCTGATATTTTTTCTTGCTGATTTGGTTGATCTTCGGATTCACTTGTTGTTTCCAATGGTGGGGGATCAGCCATAACCGATGTTCCCAAATCTTCTTTCTTAGGAGTTACGTGATTATTTTGAGCTGACAGTTTTCCTTTGATCAAAGAACTCAACGTAGACGATGGTGTTGATTGCAACATCGCCGCATCTTCATTCTCAGGTGGCAAATCGGTAATTCGCATTGATTCAACATTATATTTTAAATCAATAATTCTACCAGTCGCATTTGATGAACGAGTTTTAAGCATCTGTAATTGATACATTCCGCGTTCTTTTAAATGTTCGCCATGAATAATGCCAAACACGTTATCAGCCGTGTTAATTTTAGAAACACCACCGGCAATATGACTATGATTATATTCAGCAACAGAAACCGCACCACGGTTTAATTGGGAACCAGTAGCCATCACAACATCAAATTCATGAGCCAATGCACGTAATTCTTCTGATACGTACTTATCACGAATAAACATGTCAGATGGATTAATCTTCGGATTATTAGGATACAGAATATCCAAGTAATCAACTAGAATAGCATCTGGTTTATGACCTGTTTGAATGATATATTCCTGCAAGTATGCACGTAAGTGATTACATGTTGTTCCTGCTTCTGGGTACTTCTTAATTTTCAAGTCACCTGATTTCTTTCCTGTTAACGTAACAGCCATAGAAACCTTATCAATATTCTTGAAAACATCCTTCATGTTATAACCCGTCACCATCGAGTCAACACGAGTTGCAATCAGATTTTCACCCAACTCAATACTAAAATAAATTACATTAAGACCTGCATAAGCCCAATTCAATGCTAAGTTTTGCAAGAAAAGAGATTTACCTGAGTTATGGCTGGAAATACCATTAGTGAAATATCGATGGTTTGTATGATTAATTGACAGATCATATACAACATCTTCACCTTTGAAGGTTCTACGCTTGATTCGGGAAGACCCGGTATCAGTCATTAATTCCGTATCAACTTGTAAATCCTTGGTGAAAATCCATTCACCTTTACTAGATTGAAACAAGTGATCATCGCTTGCTGTGATTTTGTATCCATTCTCCAATTCAACTTCGAAAATAGGTTTAATACCTTTGTTTCTCCAAAGATCGGGTTCGACAAAACCATCGGGGGAATTAACTAAGATTTTTCTTTCATTTGTATTAATAAATTCCAAATCTTCGATATTCATAAAAGAAATATTATTTTGTTCTTTTACTTCAATTTGTGTTCCTTTAACGACACATCCCGAACCCCCAGCGAAAACATTTAAGGCACCTTTAGAGAAACCACCATACAAAGCAGCGTCCAACGTAGCCCAACCGGTAGAAATAACATTTTTCTTATCAAGTAAATCTTTCAATCGTTCTTCGGGCGCTTCCCAATAAGTCATACCCAAATCACTTGAAATACTAATAGTCAGTGCGTCTTTCAACTTTGTTTCAATTTCAGCATATGCGCCTTCTGCCACCGAATCGGCGGCTTCCATGATAACTAATTCCATTGCACGGTGTCGAGTAAATGATTCAATTTCACCCAATAACCATTCTGAATAGATATCAGTAATACCAGTGATTTTTTCTAATTTAACTTTCGAATATGCATTAATTTGATCAACAGTTGGTAATTGACTATATTCTTCTGCATATTCCAAAACATAACGCAAAGCAGGTTTCAATTGTTCGTTCCAATGATCTTCCGATAAGATACTTTGACAGCGAACAAATGCGGCTGGATCACTAATCAAAGAATTAAGAAATAGTTTTTGTTTATCGTAGTCATATTCAATTTTTTTCATCGCTTTCTCAACATGTTTATTTTTATTTTATTATTTGTTGCATTGTCTAGTATAGATTTAATAGTCCACAATTTACCGTAAGAGGAATAAGCATCAAATGCATCCTTAATACCCAAATCCCATTCAGGAAACGAAACATCGAAATCGTACTTCAATGCACTATCAATAAAATGTTGGCCTGCTTTGTCTTTATCTGGTAATATAATTATTCGTTTTCCAGAATCTTTTAGCCATTTTGCCTGTTGGTCTGATATGGTGGAACCTTGTAGAGAAAGAGCATCAATGACTAATGCGTCAAGAACGCCTTCTACAACAATCAAAGTTTCCCTTTTAGAAAACATGAAATGATTGTTAACTATGAAATGCCGTGGTGTTACATTATAGTATTTTGAACCACCATCCTTGTCAATAATGCGTCCAGTAAATCCAACTATTTCATCTTTGAAATAAAAAGGAACAAGTAATCTCCTGTTTATTTTTCCTTTTGTGTCGGGTGACCAATAAAGATTATGTTTAAAAATAAGTTCAGGTGATCTATTGTATGCATATTCAACCACATTTAAGAAATTGATATCTGTGCAGTTTTCATTAGCCCATTCTGATATTGGTTTCGCGTCTTTTGGAAGATCGTGCTTTTCGAAATTCATATCGATATAAGTCGGAGCAATATGATCTTCGTCTATTTCTATGGTTTGAGACATTTTCCAAACATCAAAACCCAATTTTTGTACTTGATAATTACTTATACCAGATGATATTAAAAATTGTTTCAACTTTTTGGTTAACATGTAACCCGGTGTCCATCTTGTTTTGAAAGAACAGTTGAAACAGTTAATTGCTAGACTTCCATCACCAAATGATCGAAAACCACATCTAAATTTAGTGTCAGGGCGAGATTGTCCGTATTGTGTACACATTGGGCAATGAATATTGAAACCATTAGTAACACGCTTTCGTTGAGCCGATATATTTGAATTAATAAATTCAACAACCATATGTCTATCCATTTGCCATTCTCTTTTATTATTGTTATTTGTATATTATGCCACAGATTGTCACTTAATGCAAAAACCGGGAATCATCCCGGTTTTTATTTTTAAATCTTCACTGTTACTTTTGTGATCTTTTGTTTGTGATTGGTGTGTGAATATTTGTAGTAAAATCTCAACCACATGTAAGTTCCTTGAAAAGAAGTATAAAATGTTCCTTTCTTTTCTTTAACTTTATGTTTTTCAATATCAAACCAATCAATTTCTTCCGGAACATTATTTACCAACGCTCCTTGTATTACTATTTCTTCATCGAATTCTTCTAAATTGAATAATATTGATGTTAGTTTTGATCTTTCATCAATTTGACCATTTCCTTTTATTGGACACGATACTTTAAATCTTTCAAGTGGTCGTCCCCACCTAGCATCAACAAAATCAATATCAGTAAGAATTTGTGGTGGTAAAGGTTCAGGGAAAGGCCCATCAAAAACTTCAACCCATCCTCTATATGAATAAGTTTGATCAGTGAAAATCAAACGATCATATTCGGTTAATATAGAATATCGCACATACCCAAGTGTCAGTTCACACATTTCATCAGGGGTGATATTGACGCGACAATGGCCTCTATTTCCATTTATTACTTGTAATGGTTTTTCTAAAAGAATTTTACCTAATTCAACATTAATAAATACAATTCTATTGTTTTGTCCAGTTATGTTTTCTAATCTTCTATCTGCGTCTTTGATTATAAAGTCGATATCATTGTTAACACCTCTGAACAAATTAAAATCCGTTCTATTAACAACCGAATGTGATCCCAAACCCGTTTTAGACGCCTGTATTACTTGCGGCATCTTGTATATATCCAGAGTAGGCATTATGGTCGCTCCTAATTTAAGTCTTATTATTCTATTTAATTTAGAGCTAAATAAAACAAACTACGTTTAAATAGTGAAATTATGGACATTAAAATCAAACAGATACTTGATCAGTATCCGTTCCTGAGTTACGTTAAATTCAAAGAAGATCAATATTTAGGTATTATTCTTAATTCTGATAATTCTCTATCTTCAATGTATGTATTAGATAGAATGCCTTCTGAGGAAATACGAAAAATATTCTTACAGCTTGGCGAGGAATGGTGGTGGGGAAGTAATCGAACCATTCCTATTAATATTTTCTTTAAGGAATATTTCGATTACTTCGCTCCTTATATATTGCATTTCAATTCAAAAGAATTCAATATAGAATACGGCCCAACTGTTTCTTTACAAGAATCTCTGAATAAGAGAATCAGAAGAAAACAAATCACTCTTAAAAAGAAATCTTAAGAATACTTGTCAACCAACATATTCATTTGCAATGTGATTAACATCGCAAAAGCAGTTGCGTGAGATTTCTTAAAAAAGTACGAACCATCAGTTGGTTCAATCCAAACTTCATCCTTAATCTTTTGCATATTTTCATTGAGTAAATATCTTTTTCCCGGTCTAATTATAGCCAAAACAATTGCCAACTCCGGAATTGATTTTGGTTTTATTGTATTAACTATATCAAAATGGTTGCCGATGTGGGTAAGCAGTGAAACAAATTCTTCACTCTCTAATAATTCCCACATTGGTTCCACTTCAAGTAATCTCTCTAAATGATCCCTACCCGATAATTCCGAATATACTGAATTATTGATAAAGTCAACTTTAAAATAACCCAATTTTTCTGCTTCTTCATAATCAAAACTAGGAAGATCGGTGATTGGATTAACCGGAATGTCGTGAAAATACACACCAGTGTTGTGTTTCATATCCTTTCCGTCTTTTTTCATCATTGCCGGAATGTGTGAAAACAAAGTTAATGCTTTATTTCTATCAGCAAAGTCAATATCAATATCAGTACTTGTTATCATTTTACAATCTTTAGCTTTGGTTTGATTTCTTCTTGTGGTTCTTCATCTCGTGCTTGAAACTTTACAGTAACGCTTAGTTTAGGTTCTACGATAATAATACCATCAGTAGGAATGATAATTGTTAGAGATTCTACCATCATACCAGTTCTCTGAATTAACGAATAACAATAACAAACAAATGTACTGATCATCATCTTCTCAACATCATCTTCTGTTGAATTTTTTTCAGAGTCCATATCCCATTTGATAATACAACGAATTAGTTTGATATAATCGAACAGAGATAATTCATCTACGCTTGTGATATCTTCACCAAATGTACCAACTTCAATCAATTCTTGTAGTTGATCATCGTGTTCATTAATATCTTGATAATCATTAGTATCGAGATAAATCATTCGATCTTGTTCGTCTACAAAGTTTCTAATAATAACACTAGTTGCCATTTCTTCTATTTCCTGATAATGTTTTCTTTATATCTCTTATGTCACGTTCAAGTCTGTTAACTTTTGAACGTAATCTAATAATGTCTTTCTTTAGTTGAGCTATTTCTTCTGAGTGATCTTTTTGTTCTGTTCTTACTATTTCACTTATAGGTTGTGATGGCTTCATGTTGTATCCACCATTTTCTTTAACCTTTTCTTTCATGGCCTTGTATATATTTTTATTATTCATAGACCAGCATCCTTTAGTACTTCTCGAATGAATTCTGTTTCTTCTTCGTCTTGTTTAAATTTAACATTCCAGAATATAGGATCAACATATGTTTCAATTAATTTGAATTGTTCATCCGATAGTTTTGAAATTAGTTCAGTTGCAGATTCTGCCAAGTACAGAACCCAAGGAGACAATCTCCCCATTCGAATCATTAATACAGCTTCCGCTGGTTGAATAACTCTAAAGAAGTCATTCCACTTAGTTCCGTGTTTCATTGCCCATTGTTCAAACAATAAAATATTTCGCTCAACTGCTGCTCTTGCTGTTTCTTTCTTAGTCAGTTCGCGAATATATTGTTCGTAAACAAAATGATGTTTCCATTTAGAAATAGGAACTTGCATTTTAACTAAGAATTCAACAAAACCCATTGGGTTTACTGCATTTAATTCAATCAAGTATTGGCCGAAATTAACGAAATCATTATATACAGAACTATCAATAAATTCTCTATGAGATTGTCGTTTCTTAAATGGATAACTAATATCCATAAATTTATGATAGGCCATTAAACCATATCGAACATATCGATCATCTTTAGCCAACCATCTCGATTTCTTTACGCACATATGGACTAATAATGTGTTCTCTCTTACAAATGATTTTTTGCAGAACTCACACTCATACTGAGGCTTTTCCTTTTTTGTAACTTTTGTACGCTTTGATCGCGCTTTCGTAGTCTTCTCCATTCGCTCCCGTCCCATTAATAAATTCAATAAACTCTTTTTCATCTTTAAAGGAATTGATAATGATAGAAATTTCCATATCATTTGCCGATGGATATAGATCACTAATCAAATCTTCTAACTTACTAGCTCTGGTTGTCTTTGGCATCGGAATCCAACTATGTCGATGATATTCTCCTGTTCCACATATCGACATTAATTTCCAAACTAGTTCAGGATGTTTTTGTAATTCCCAAAAATCTTTATTGAGTATATTATTAGTTATTTGTAAATGATAATCTTTATAGCTAGAGTTATCAGGAACTGCGCTGAACCAACGCATCACCACAAGTGGAGTAAATCCTTTCTTTTCATCTTCAGTTAGAGATTCATAATATCCAGTATTATTTTTATCAATCGCTTTGAGAGTATCGAATATATCTAATTTTTTAGTTGTCATAATATTAAATTAAAGTAGAAACATCTAGTTGATCTGGTAATTTATTGATATCTTTTACAAAGAGTGCGCACTTGGGCTTATCTCCCGTTTCCAGAGGGACTACTAGAATATGTCCATTTTTAAGTTTAGGCATAAACCACTCAACGTCTGGGTATATGTTAGTAATACTGATTCGCTCAAAGTCAGGCGAAAAACCACTAATAGGATTGAAGCACCATACATCAAAATCCCGGCCATTAATACTCTTTAGTTCAATTGCTTCGGTTGTGCCTGTGTGTTTGTCAACAATGACAACACTCCAATCTAATGGCATTTGGATTTTATATTTTCCAATTTGCAATGCTGCTGCCGGTCTTGTGAAGTTATCCAAAAATACCAAAGGAAGAAAATAATAATCAACATCATTTTCATCGGAGTAATCAAGAACACTATATCTAATATCTTCGTCATGCTCAGATAGCATATTGATATCAAAACTTTTATTATCGTTTGTTAATACATTCATTGTTTTGCCTTTTTATTATTATTTTTATATGATAACATAGTTTGTTACAAATGTCAAAAGGGAAGTTAAACTTCCCTTTTCTTTTATCTAAACTTTGAGTTGTAAACTATCTTTTCTGTTTCAAAAGGATATTCAGCATCTTTGTAGAATGTTTTGCGAACTTTTGCGTGTTTACTGCTATATTTCAAAGTTGATGAAATGTCATAGATATCAACGTGATCTTTATCTTTGGCTTTGCGAATACCGCGACCAATACTTTGAATAACTCGCACAAAAGATTTACCGGGTTCAATCAGTACTAAATTAAAAATTCTAGGAATTGAAATACCGGTAGAAGCAATACCAAACGAAGCAATTAATACTCGATTATTGGAATTCTGAATAGAATCATATTCTTCTTTTCTTGTTGAATTTTTAACAGAACCACTCAAGAATATAGAACCTTCGATCATTGTTTCTAACATTTGTCCCGTTTCGATTCGTTCTACCAAAACCAGAGTATTTCCTTCTAATGCCAATTCAGAAATTAATCCAGAAATGTAATTTATTCGATCAGGGTCAGAAGTCAAGAAACTCTTTTCGTCATGATAACTTTTGAACTCTACGTGGGTATCATTAGTTTCAATATTATGAATAAAACACTGCGAAATAATACCCTTATCTTGTAATTCTTTTGCTGAAACTTTATTAACAACTGGGCCTACTGCATTCAGTAGAGTAAGACGATCAACCGCATCTTTTGGAATAGTACCGGTAAGTCCCCATCGCAATGGAATATGTGATAGTTGATTTGATAATAATTCAGAGAGGTTATTTCCCTTCCCCGTATGGCTTTCATCAACAATCACAGCAACTACTCCATCTATCAAGGACAGGAATAATTCACCTTCGTCATCATGTCTATTCTTCCAAGCAGAGGAAAGAGATTGCCAAGTCATAATAGTATGATGTTTGTTTTCTTCTTTTTTCTCGCCATAAAATACACCAGTGTCTAGGCCAATATTGCGATAATCAACTTCTGTCTGGACAACTAGTGATTTACTAGGAACAATAGTAATGGTTCTACCATGATCTTCTACCAGCTTACACAATGCACCAGTAATGATTGTATTATGATGTAATATATCATGCGCATCGTAATACAAATGTGGTTCTTCAATACTGATATCATAACAATCTTCAACGCCATCTCGTTCAATCTTTTCAACTTCAATAATACCATTTCTGGTTTGGATACGGGAACCATTTAACAGAAATGAAGACTGAATTGTGTTACCACTTTCAAGCACAAACAGATGACGTTCGGAAACACGAATAGTTGATTTGTCAGTAAATGTAACTTTAATAATTGGAAGTGAAAACTTTTTAATTAAGTGAGTGATTAATGTTTTATACTCAGGAGTATCAATTTCCATATTAAGTTCAGAAACATCAACTTCTTCATTATCTTTAAATTCAATGTCAAAAGTTCGTTCAATATAATCAAATAGACTACCAACCGATTCGGTAATAGGCGCAACACCATTGTGGAATATTTTAAGTTTAGTTTCAGCAGTCAGACATTTACCAGCAGAAGTGGCGATTTCTTGCATAGACTGTGGATTATCAAAGAAACTTTGGATTGCTCGTACTTGATGATCGCGTAACATAATTGGTTCACCAGCATAGGGATGACCATCAGGCCAGAAAATATCAGAAAGTAAAAATTCATCAACTTCTGGAAATTCAAAATCAATAGGTTCACGTTCATCAACCAGTTCGATATCATATCCGGCTTTTTCAACAATCGGGATTATCTGATCAAGCATATTGATATATGTAGCACCGCCCATTGTGGCAAATGCTTTAC
>JTFO01006811.1_pt1 | contig 16128 bp, 16 predicted proteins | sample 235411 | NCBI WGS metagenome assembly JTFO01 (sample SAMN03067590, study PRJNA260953) | activated sludge metagenome | biome: Sludge; feature: Wastewater; isolation source: CETP activated sludge from laboratory augmented bioreactor treating... | place: India:Gujarat | collected 2013-04
TTAAATGACTCAGACGCAAGCATCGGCATTTGATGATAATTTTCACCGGGTTCGCTTCATTATGGTGCAACCCAGCCACCCTGGAAACGTGGGCGCAGCGGCGCGAGCGATCAAAACCATGGGCTTTGGCGACTTATGTCTGGTTGACCCGCTCGACCCGGACGTTGCACAAAACCCTCAGGCAATCTCACTGGCCAGCGGTGCCGTAGACGTTTTGGAGCAGGCCACGATTGTGCCTACCCTGGCGCATGCGCTGGAGCCGGTCACCCTGGCTTTTGCCCTGACAGCCCGCCCCCGCTACCTGGGACCGCCAGCCGCCGATATACGCCAGACCGCCGAACTGAGCCGTGAACATCTGCGCCAGCACGCCGGCACAGTGGCCATTGTGCTGGGTACCGAACGCGTGGGCCTGACCAACGATCACATCAGCCAGTGCCAGTACGTCTGCCATATTCCAGCCAATCCTGAATACAGTTCGCTCAATGTCGCCCAGGCTTTGCAACTGGCCGCCTGGGAATTGCGCTACGCCCTGCTGGCTGAAAGTGGTGCTAGCCTCCTGCCCAATACCGATGGCAAGGCAGACCCCGGCAAGGAACTGGCGCCTCAAGCCAAGGTGCAAGCGTTGCTGCAACACTGGGAACAGGCTATCGAAAGCGTCAAGTTCCTGGATCCCAAGCATCCCAAAAAACTGGTGCCCCGCATGCAGCACTTGTTTGGGCGAGCCCAACTCAGCCTGGACGAAGTCGATATGTTGCGCGGCCTGTGTACCGCCATGATCAAGACCGCAAAAACGGCAGGTCACCCTATTCCCGAGCAGCGTAAAGACGAATCGGCCGGCCCGGAACAGCGCTAAAGCTTGCTCTCCGCCCCACTTGCCCGCTGCTTGCAGGAAGCTCTACCGGAAATGAGCGATCACACAGTGGACACTTTCTCGGCTGGCGTATATTCTTACTGAGTTACTTTTCGGTAAGCATTAGCTGTTTTCAAGCATGAACACTCCCGAGACCGTAGAACCGCAGGATCAGGCTGGGCCGCGTACCCTGCAACGCGGCTTGCTGGTGCTCAAGACTTTGCAAAATCATCAAGGCAAAGGGCTGAGCGTCACTGACTTGTCACGCGCCACGCAATTACAGCGCCCCACCATCTACCGGCTGCTGGCCGCTCTGATCGATCACGGGCTAGTCCAGAACAGCAGCCATAGCCGTCGCTACAGCGCCACGCGCCAGGATCAGGGCCTGTTTGGGCTGGACCCGCGAGTCACCATCATGCAGCCCATCATGCAAGAGCTAGCTCAACTGACCGGCGATGCCGTTTTTCTGGTGGGCCGCGATGGCGACGACTCCATTAGCCTATGGCGCGAAATCGGCCCCTACCCGGTACAGATTCTGGCCACTTATGTCGGCAAGCGTCAGCCCTTGGGCGTAGGTTCCGGTGGCATGGCCTATCTGGCCACACTGGGAGACGAGGCCATCGAACAGATTATCGAGCGCAATGCCAATCAGTTGGACCAGTACGGCGGCATGACCCAGCGCGAGATGCGCCAACTGGTTACCAACACCCGCATTCGTGGCTACTCGGTTGTCGGTAATTACGCTGTGCGCGGTGCCTTGGGTGTGGGCTGCGCTCTGTGCGACCACAAAGGCCGCCCCATTCTGGCCATGAGTGTCACGGCGATTACCGAACGCATGCCTGCGCCGCGTCAAAAAGAAATTGCCGGTCTACTGCGCGAGGCCCTGGATTCAGTGGCCGACAAATTTTAGGTCTGGGTGGATTTCCGTCTCTGAGCGGTGCCGGGACCGTTAAAACCCTCATCAGCACACGGCGCTCCCTGTGTGCTTTTTTACTGCTTTTTTACTCTCCCGCCCTTATTCCCTCTGCTTGCTTTTCCAATCAACACAGATGGCTCCCCCAAGCCCAGCCTGTCAAAACGAGGGAAACTACGCCGACGACAAGCCTGGCCCCTTCCCAAGCAGCACCCATCCCAAGATAACTCCTGGAAAATGTCCACTATCAAGATTTTTCTTGCTGGCGCAATGGAACAATAGCTCATACAGGGCAATGGGTTAGGCGAGTTCCCGGCCCTTTCCCGTTTTCTGCCTTCAATGTGCTGAGTGCCACATAGGGGCATCGTGATAGGAAACTTTGAAGCAACGCACTCTGAGGCAGGCCGCGCAGGACATTGCCGCCGGAGTAAGTCGGAAACATCGACCTATCGCCGATGGTTAAACGTGTAACCGGCCTAGCCCGTGCGCGCTACGCGATACTGGGCTACGACATGGGTTCATCCTTGTGCCATGGCGGCCAACGATCGAGCAACGGCTGGGGCGGCAACTCGCCACGACGGTGTGCGCCAGCAGGGTGTCCTGGGATGTTGGAAAGCAACGTGGTCGAAGTCTCTAGCGCTCGGAGACACGGCCGACGAGTTCTGATCGTTGTTCTTCAAATACATGGATTAAATGATCGGCGACTGCTCGGACGCGCCTTGAGTGCGCCAGGTTGGAATGGATAGCCAGCCAGATTGGCTGATCTGCCCCCAGTTCGGACAGCAGGCAGATAAGCCCCGCCTGTCGGGCCAGAAAGTGCGGGAGCACCGCCAATCCAATGCCAGCCGTCGCGGCAGCCATCTGTGCTGACAGCGTGTTGGCTTCCATTTGGCACGGTCGTCCTCGCAACATGCGAGCGATCCATTTTGCGGCCGGCAGATGGCTATGGGACTCGGCCCAGCCAATGAAGCTATCGTCATCGAAGGTGGCCGCATCAGCTCCGGCGCTACGCGCATCGACGTATCCACGAGCGCCGTAAAGGCCGAATCCCAGGGTGCCCAGGCGCTTGATCGTGACGTTACCCGCTTCTGGTTTGACCATCCGCACAGCCAGATCGGCATCCCGCCGGTGCAAGTTCACGGTCTGTACACCGCTGACGATCTCCACACGCAGCTCAGGATGGGTGGCAAACAGCTTCGGCAACGAGGGGACGATGAGCACGTTGGCCAGATTCTCTGCGGTGGCAAGGCGCACACATCCAGCCACTTGCCCTTGCTGCTGTGCGGCTTCTCCGAAAGCCTGCCCGGCATGTTCCAGTGCTTCAGCATGCTCCAGCAGGGCTTCACCATCATCCGTGAGGCTGTAGCCACTCTGATGTCGGCTGAACAGCGGTACGCCTAGCGCCGCTTCCAGGCGATCCAGTCGCCGTGACACGGTAGCAACGCCCATCTCAAGCGCGGTGGCCGCACCGCTCAAGGTGCCTGCACGCGCAATAGCCAAAAAGATACGGGCGTCATCCCATTGGATTTGAGCATTCATTTGTTTTCCGAATGTGGAAAATAAGATTCCTATTTTATCTATTTTCCAATCACTTTTGGAAGATCATACTTCCCCCATCTTGTAAGGGGAAGTGCAATGCAAAGACGAAAGCTTGGACACGATCTGGAGGTTTCCGCCCTCGGCCTTGGCTGCATGGGCATGAGCGAGTTCTATGGCCCGCGCGACGATGAGCAGGCGCTACATCTGCTGGGTCAGGCAATCGGCATGGGCGTGGACTTCCTCGATACCGCCGACATGTATGGCCCACATCACAACGAAGAGTTGATAGGCCGCTTCCTTGCGACACGCAAACCGAAGGTGCAGATTGCGACCAAGTTTGGCATCGTGCGCAGGCCCGGCGAATATCGACGCAGCATCGACAACAGCCCAGATTACGCACAGAAATGTTGTGAAGCCTCGCTGCGTCGCCTTGGTGTCGAGCAAATCGACCTGTACTACGTCCATCGAATAGACCCTGCACAGGCGATTGAAGAAACGATGGAGGGCCTGGCCCGACTCGTACAGCAAGGTAAAGTCGCACGTATCGGCTTGTGTGAGGTCAGCGCGGCCACCCTGCGACGTGCGCATGCCATACATCCAGTGGCAGCAGTCCAGACCGAATATTCGTTGTGGACACGGGACGTGGAAACCGAGGTTCTCCCGACCTGCCGCGAACTGGGTATAGGCCTGGTGGCTTATTCGCCATTGGGGCGCGGCTTTCTGACGGGTCGGTTCCAGCAAGATGCGACCTTCGAGGAAGGCGACTTTCGCGCTAGCCTGCCACGCTTCCAGCCAGAGAACATCACCACCAACCGTTCCCTGGTCGATGTCATTTCATCCATCGCCGTGCGCAAGACATGCACGACGGCACACATCGCTTTGGCATGGCTATTGGCTCAAGGCAATGACATCGTGCCCATTCCTGGTACGCGTCGCGTCGCCCATCTGCAGGACAACTTGGGCGCGTTATCGGTTCGCCTGGAGCCAGAGGATCTGGCTGAACTGAGGCGTGCGCTCGACGCAGTACCAGTCGCCGGAGACCGCTATACCGAAGAAGGTATGAAAGGGGTCAACGCATGAGCAGCCCTCGTTCTGAACGGCGCGAGCAGGCTTTTGCGTTGCTGGCCCAACTTGACCCGCAGGCCCCCGAAAAGGTCGCCAGAAACCTCGACGAACTGTCTGACGACTTTGCCGAACTGGTGCTGGGGTTCGCCTTTACCGATGTAGTATCGCGCCCAGGCATCGACTTGCGCACCCGCGAAATGCTGACCGTCGCTGCACTGATGGCGATGGGCAACGCACCGGGGCAACTCGAATTCCATATCCGGGCCGCACTGAATGTCGGTGTCAGCAGGAACGAAATCGTGGAAATCCTACTACAGATTGCCGTCTATGCAGGTGTCCCGGCATGCATGAATGGCATCAGTGCAGCACGGAAAGCGTTTGCCTCACATGCACAGGCCCAGCAGAGCCCAGCAACTGGAGGGACAGCATGAATCAGTTCGCGTCCCCTCCAAATCAGGAGAGCATTTCATGGCGCACCTGGCTGGCTCTCATTGCGCTTGGCATTAGCGCATTCGCTATCGTGACGACTGAACTAGCCCCGATTGGCTTGCTTTCGCCGTTGGCGACCGAGTTTGGACAAACTGAAGGCCAGGCAGGATTGATCGTGACGGCGTATGCCTGGATAGCAGCGCTTACTGCGCTGCTATCCGCCATTTTCCTGGGGCGAGTGCCACGCAAACCGCTCTTGGTCGGCTTGATGCTGGTCTTGACCGTCTCCTGCGCGATCGCAGCTTTCAGTGCACAGTTTTCTATGCTTCTGGGGGCGCGGATGATAGGGGCGCTGGCACACGGCGCTTTCTGGGCAATGATTGGCTCCATTGGTGCGCAATTAGTGCCCGCACGGCAGGTTGGATTGGCAACGTCGATTATTTTCGGTGGCGTATCCGTTGCCAGTGTGCTGGGTGTACCACTGGTCAACCTGCTGGCTCAACTCGATGGATGGCGAACGGCATTCATGGTGATAGCGGCACTGTCTCTGGTAGCGACCATCGCCATCGCTTGGAGCGTGCCACGCTTGTCGGCGTCAACATCCATCGGCCTGGATGCACTGACCAGCGTTCTCAAAAATCGAACATTCCAGGGAATCTATCTGACGACGGCTTGCGCAATCACCGCTCACTTCGCTGCCTTTACGTTTATCGAGCCTCTGCTTTCAAGTGCTCTGCGCATTCGTGTCAATCTCATCAGCACGCTACTACTGGTGTTCGGCATCGCAGGCATCGTGGGTAACTTGATTTCCGGGAAGTTGATTGACCGTCATCTCAAGCGTCTGGTTCTGATCTCCTTGGCACTGATGACCGCAAGCGTCCTCGCAATCGGATGCCTACCCGTTGCAAGCTCTGCCTTCATCGTCGGTGTGCTGCTGCTGGGATGGGGTGCTGGCGTCGCGATCGTCTTTGTCGGCTTTCAAACCTGGATATTGAGATTGGCCGGATCGTCAGCGATGCCCGCCTCAGCCATCTATGTCGCCATTTTTAACGCGGCTATTGGCGCAGGTGCGCTGCTGGGAGGAATAGTGTTGTCCATGACAAGCCTGAGTGGATTGACGGTCATTGTTGGCAGTGCAATGGCAGCCAGTCTTATTCCAGTGATATTAATAAAAGCGCCCACTTCTTAGCTTGGCGGGTCTCTATAAAAAAGCCAAAGAGGACTCGCAAACTCGAATTGCAGCCGCACTGCCAGCAGGATGACGGCGTTCTCCAGCTCCTCGGTCTTGTCCAGTTGGCGAAACAACTTGCCCATGCCCTGGTCGCTGCTGAGGTGGGTGGCCTTGCCGTTGGGGAGTATCGGAACGTGGCGGCACGGATTGGTACTGCCGGGCCGATAGCCCCAAACTTCGACCAGATTGAACATGCGGCGAATGACGCGGTTCGCGTCGGCGCAGTCCAACGAAATGCGGCACTGGAGTCATGGTGAAACAAAAAAAACCGCCCAGTTTCAAACAGCGCCCTGCTCCCATTCAAACTGATCCTCAAATCCGTTCGTTTTAGCTAAATATCTCCACACCAGGGAAAACAGCCGGCCTTATAGCCGCCGTTGCCTGTCCACAGGCTCACCCCCCTCTCTTTCCCTAGGGTTAACGCTCCATCGTTTCGCCGCGCGTAAATAAAACGACATTTGCTTTATTGATCCCCTGCCGGGCCTGTCGCTATCTTGTGGGCACAACGATAAGCCCCCTAAGGGGCACGCCATAAAAACAAGGAAGGCGAGATACAGGCAACAGTCAACACCGAGGAGTACGCGCTAGCGGGACTGTGTATCCAGCATCCGAATCCAGAAGCCGACCCACTAGCCAGGTCGGGGAGACAAAAACAAGGATAAGTTCATTATGAACACCACTGCTACCATCCCGGCCAAACCCAGGCCAAACTTGCTGACCCGCTTTACCAATATCTGCGTGCGTTACGTAGAAAAGTGGATGCCGGACCCCTATCTGTTCGCCGTCATCCTGAGCTTGCTGGTTGTAGGACTGATTACCCTGTTTGTTGATGGTGCCACCCCCGGAGGAATGGTGGATGCCTGGTATCGCGGGGTATGGGGGCCTAAAAGTATTTTTACCTTTGCTCTGCAAATGGTGCTAATTCTGGTGACAGGTTACACCCTGGCCGAAGCACCACCGCTAAAACGCGCCATTATCTGGCTGGCATCCCGTGCCCGAACCCAAGCTGAGGGTGCCCTGTTGTGCTTTGCTGTAGGTTCAATCTTCTGCCTGTTGAACTGGGGCCTGGGGCTAGTTGCTGGCGCCCTGGTCGCGCGCCAGGTTGCCCGTCGCCTGCCCCATGTCCACTTTGGTTATCTGATTGCCTCGGGCTATATGGGCTACCTGCTCTGGACTCAAGGTCTGTCCAGCTCGATTGCCCTGGCCAATACTGACCCCAACAGCCCCATCAACGTCATCCATCAACTGACCAGCATGACGGTGCCTTTTAGCCTGACCATTTTCCAGCCCTATAGCTGGATCCCGGTCGTGGCCCTGATCATCTTGCTGTTTCTGACAATCTGGCGTATGGAGCCCGACTACGCCTTGCCTCCCGACCCCGCTGTCTTTGCAGATATTGAAAAGGATCTACCCAAAACCAAACCCAACACTCCAGCCGAAAAACTGGAAAACCTATGGATTCTGAACGTACTGTTCTTTTCTGCGGGTATGTACTACTTCGTGCGCAGCGGTTTTGCGCTGAACATCTCATCCATGATCATGCTGTTCACCGTTACCGGTGCTCTGCTGCACTGGACCCCTATCCGTTTTATCAAGTCCTTTGTCGAGTCCGCCAAAACAGCAGGCCCGCTGATTTTGCAATACCCACTGTACGGCGGCATCATGGGCTTGCTGGCCTATATCCCCATGCAAGGAGGTCATGCTCTGGAGGAAATACTGTCCTCGGCGCTGGTGACCGGGGCCAATGAGTACACCCTGCCCTTTCTGACCTTTATCGCCTCCATCATCATCTCGCTGTTTGTTCCTTCCGGTGGCGGACACTGGGGGGTGCAAGGCCCCATCGCCGTGCAATCGGCCTTGGCCATGGGTCAGGACAGCCCCGCCTATCTGGGCCTGATGTCCATGGCAGTGGCCTTTGGCGAAGCAGTAGCCAATATGATCCAGCCTTTCTGGCTCCTGCCTGTGCTGGCCATTGCACGCTTGAATGTACGGCAAGTCATGGGCTTTACCGTCGTGGCCTTTCTGATTGGCACCGTCGTGTTGACGATTGCCATTCTTATTGCCCCCTTCACGCTCTAAGGACTTGCCATGTCTGTGAATGATTTCGCTACCCGAAACATGACATCCAGCCAGAAGGCGGCAGAAGCAGCGATTGCCCGCTACGAGCAAACCGAGGATCTGATTCAGGCCTTTGCCCATCTGGACAAGGAGCAGGTACGGCGCATCGCCCAAGAACAGGAGAGCAACACGGGCCCCTTGAAGGGGCTGGTCATCGGCATCAAGGATTTGATCAATACCAAGGACGCTCCAGCCACCTATGGGTCACCCATTTATCGCGACAACCGCCCCACCCAGGATGCCGCCATTGTGCAAGCCCTGATGGCGGCCGGTGCCGTGCCATTTGGCAAAACCGTCACCACGGAGTTTGCCTTGTTCAGCCCGCCCAAGACACGCAACCCCTGGAATCTGGAGCATACCCCGGGCGGTTCCTCGTCCGGCTCGGCCGCTGCCGTGGCCGCCAATGTGGTTCCGGTGGCCTTGGGCACCCAGACAGCGGGGTCCGTGGTGCGTCCTGCCACCTTCTGCGGAATTTATGGCTTCAAGCCCAGCTTTGGTGCCCTGCCCAGCAGCGGGCTGAAAACCATCAGCCCCTCTTTGGATACCCTGGGGATTTTGGGCCAGCGCCTGGAGGATGTGCGCCGTGTTTTCAACGCACTGCGCAGTACGCCAGAAGTATCGCAAGTCCTGCTGCAAGCCCCTTTGCGCCTGAGCTTTTTGCACACACCCTGGTGGGAGGATATTGCAGAGGATCTGCGTGATCGACTGGAAGCAAGCGTCGGCCATCTGAAAACGGATGATGGCCAGTTTGAGGTTCAGCTTAGCGACAAGGACAAGCTGTTTGGCGAACTGACCTACGCGCAGCAAGCCGTCATGGGGGCTGAGGTACTGGCTCATTTAAGCCATGAACGCCAGCACCACCTTGAACAGCTCTCGCTGGCTTTACAAACCTATCTGGAGAAATCTGCACAGATCCCGACTGCCGAGCTGACCCAGGCCCAGGCCGTAATCAACCAGGTCAAGCGTCAGCCCGAACTGATCTTCGGCGAGGCGGACCTGATCCTGAGCGCCGCTGCCCTGGGCGAGGCACCTGCGCGCGACACCACGGGCGATCCCGTGCTGTGCCGTGCCTGGACGGCGCTGGGCATTCCGTGCATCAACCTGCCACTCGGTTTTGGCAACCACGGGCTTCCGTTAGGACTGCAAGTGGCCGCCCGCCCCGGGCAGGACGACCTACTGCTCGAGGCGGCCACCCGCATTGCCCATCGTCTGGGCACCTTAACAATCGCGCTGCCTGAACTACGATCCTGAAGGGCCAGGCAGCTTGTTTAACGAATCACATCGACAGAGGTATGACAGGGAAACCCAATGACGGACAGCAACTGGAATCTTAAGAATCAAGCCCGCCAGCAAAGACTGCAACGTGCCCGCCGCGCACTGGGAGACTCTTTGCAAGGCAAACTATGCAGCACGGATAAAGCCAGCGCCTTGCTGGAAGCCGTATTACAAGTAGGAGATCGAGTCTGCCTGGAAGGCAATAACCAGAAGCAGGCCGATTTTCTGGCCGACGCACTGGTAGGAGTCGACCCAGCGCAGATTCACGACCTGCACATGGTGCAATCCGTGCTGGCTTTGCCCCAGCATCTGGATGTGTTTGAAAAAGGCATTGCCAGCCGCCTGGACTTCAGTTTTTCCGGCCCGCAAGGTGCGCGCCTGGCCAGGCTGGCCTCGGCAGGACGGCTGAACATCGGTGCCATTCATACCTATCTGGAGTTGTTTGCCCGTTACTTTGTCGATTTGACCCCAAATGTCGCGCTCATCGCGGCTCAGGCCGCCGATGAGCATGGCAATCTGTACACCGGCCCCAATACCGAAGACACCCCGGCCATTGTGGAGGCCACCGCGTTTTCCGGCGGCATTGTCATCGCCCAGGTCAACGAGCTGGTCGACAGCAAGACCACCCGCCTGCCGCGCGTGGATATTCCCGCCGACTGGGTGAACTTCGTGGTGCCTGCTCCGCGCCCACACTTTATTGAACCGCTGTTTACCCGCGACCCCGCCCAGATCAGCGAAATCCAGGTCTTGATGGCCATGATGGCCATCAAGGGCATCTACGCAGAGTACGGCGTGCAACGCCTGAACCACGGCATCGGTTTTGATACCGCCGCCATTGAATTGCTGCTACCCACTTACGGGGAGTCGCTGGGCCTGAAAGGCAAGATTTGCCAGCACTGGGCCTTGAATCCTCACCCTGCCCTAATCCCGGCCATTGAAGCCGGTTGGGTGCAATCGGTACACTCCTTCGGCTCCGAGCTGGGCATGGAAAACTATCTGCGTGCCCGCTCCGATGTGTTCTTCACCGGCCCGGATGGCAGCATGCGCAGCAACCGCGCTTTCTGTCAGGCGGCCGGCCACTACGCCTGCGACCTGTTCATCGGCTCCACCTTGCAGATCGACCTGCATGGCAACAGCTCCACCGCCACGCTCGGCCGTATTGCTGGTTTTGGTGGCGCACCCAATATGGGCGCGGATGCACGCGGTCGTCGCCACACCAGCCCCGCCTGGTTGAAGGCCGGTCAACAAGCCCGCGAAGGTCGTCAGGGTGCAGCCGGTACGCCGCGTGGTCAAAAGCTGGTGGTGCAAATTGTGGAGACCTTCCGCGAACACATGACCCCCGCTTTTGTAGACACTCTGGATGCCTGGACCCTGCAAGAGCAAACCGGCATGGATCTGCCTCCCATCATGGTGTACGGCGACGATGTCACCCATATCCTGACGGAAGAAGGCATCGCCAATCTCTTGCTGTGCCGTACCGACGAAGAACGCGAACAGGCCATACGCGGCGTTGCGGGCTACACACAAGTAGGTCTGGGACGCGATGCCCGCATGGTGGAGAACCTGCGCGATCGCGGCATCATCCGTCGCCCCCAGGATCTGGGCATAGACCCACGCCAGGCCACACGCAATCTGTTGGCCGCACGCAGCATGCGGGATCTGGTTCAGGCCTCCGGCGGGCTATATCAACCGCCGGCACGCTTTCGTAACTGGTAATGGCCCGCCACGCTATTTGCATTAGGAGATCACGATGACAAACCTTCCTCATGGCCTGGAAACCCTGGCCTACCGTTTCAAAGGACAAGAGCCCATCGCCACCTTCCAACCGGTGCTGGTGGGCGTCGTAGGCTCGGGCAATCTGGAAGTGCTGGCCGAGCCCAAGGACGGCCCCGAATGCACCATCCACATTCACACCTCGGCACGCGGCTTCTCCACGATCTGGGATGCGGTGGTGCGGGACTTTCACCAGCGCCATCCGCTGGCCGGTATCCACTTTGACATCAACGATATGGGGGCCACCCCGGCCGTGGTCAGCCTGCGTCTGGACCAGGCCGCCAGCGAAGCCCTGGCACGCAGCCAAGCACAAGGAACACCGTCATGAGCAGTTATCTGGAATGTTCTGCCCGCCAGCGCGTCCAGGCTCTGTTTGACGCGAACAGCTTTCACGAATGGTTACCCCCTGCCCAACGCTTGAGCAGCCCGCACTTGGCGCAGTTGGGTGTGCCTTCTTCCTTTGATGATGGCGTGGCCATCGGCCATGCCTTGCTGGAAGGACAGACCGTTTATGTGGCCGCACAAGAGGGCGAGTTCATGGGCGGTGGCGTGGGCGAAGTTCACGGCGCCAAACTGGTGGGCCTGCTGCGCCGAGCCTTGATCGACCGCCCTGCGGGTGTGGTACTGCTGCTGGAGTCCGGTGGTGTGCGCTTGCACGAAGCCAATGCCGGTTTGATTGCCGTCTCCGAAGTGATGCGCGCCTTGCTGGATACGCGTAATGCCGGTGTGCCGGTGATTGCCTTGGTGGGTGGGCAAAACGGTTGCTTTGGTGGCATGGGCATTGTGGCCCGCTGCACCAACCACCTGATCATGAGTGACGTAGGCCGTCTGGCCATGTCCGGCCCGGAGGTGATTGAAGCCTCGCACGGCGTTGAAGAATACGACTCCAAAGATCGTGCTTTGGTCTGGCAAACCAGTGGCGGAAAACACCGCTGGTTAACGGCGGATTGCGACGATCTCGTGTCCGATACCGTGGCCGCTTTCCGCGCCGCTGCCATACAAGGATTGAAAAACCCGGCCCGTGGCCCGGTCACCCTGGAAGAGCTCGAGCAGGAACATCAGTTGCTGGCACACCGCGCGGCCCTGCTGCCCGTAGAGCAATGGGATCACACCGAGAATCAGGCCCAGACCTTGTGGCAAGCGCTGGGGCTGGAACAAAGCGATCACGTCGGGCAGATGGACGCGGCCGCCGTCAAAGCATTACGCCGCCAGGAGGCGCTGTCATGAAATGGGAAACACTGGTGCAATCGCTGTTCGATACGCAGCACAGCATCACCGAACAGAGTTTGTTCTTGCAAGGCAATGCCGAGTTTGATGGCCAGACCCTGGCCGTTATCGGGACTACCGAACACGCCCCCATCGGCGTGGCTCTGGCCCTGACCCAGGCACAGGCCGTGCTGGACATCATCAAGAACCATCCAGGCCGCAGCCTGCTGCTGTTGGTCGATACCCAAGGCCAGCAACTGCGCCGCCGCGATGAGCTGCTGGGCATCAACCGCGCTATGGCTCACTTGGGCATGTGCCTGGATCTGGCCCGACGCAAAGGCCACAAAGTCATTGGGCTGGTATATGACCAGGCTCTGTCCGGTGGTTTCATCACCTCCGGCCTGATTGCCGATGCCTGCTATGCCGTGCCTGAAGCCGAGATCCGCGTCATGCGCATCCCTGCCATGGCCCGCGTCACCAAACTGCCCGAAGCCATGTTGGAAGAGCTGGCGCAATCCAATCCGGTCTTTGCGCCTGGCGTCGGCAACTACGTGGCCATGGGAGGTATTGAGTCTGTCTGGGAGAGCAGTTCGCCAGAGCAACTGCGCGCTTCATTACGTGCGGCACTGGCCCAGTCCAATAATCAGGATCGCCGCGCCAGCGAGGGTGCCGAACGTGGTGGCCGCCGTCTGGCTGCGCAGATCATTGAACAGGTCTTGCAGGCATCCTGATGACCGCCCCACTGCCCGCTCGCCGCCACCACCTGATCACGCTGGACAGCACTGCCTGGGATCAGGTGCTGGCTGATCTGGAGCCGAGCCGCCACGCCTATCAATGCCTGTGCAGATGGCAGGCCCGTGACTGGCCTCTGGTCGTCAGCCGTCAGCCGGGCGAGCTGCGTAGCGGGCAACTGCAAGTGGGTATTCCTTTGCCGACCGCTTGGGGACGGCAAAGGCTGTCCCTGATCGTTCCCCAGGCTCGGAGCGTGAGCTGGGGCAGTTTCCCCCCCGCCCATGAAGCCCAAACCTTGCTGCCGGTTTCCTCGGCACAAGACTGGTTGAGCTTATGCCAACAGATGCAGGCACACAGCTGCACGGCGCAGGTCTATGGCAGTTATGGCTGGGAACTGATCACCGGACAAGGCTATGTGCGTGAAGGCTCGGACCTGGATTTGCTGCTGCCCGTGCAGTGCGCCACGCAGGCCGATCGTCTGGTGCAGCTATTACGTGCGGCCAACGAATGGCCCGGTTTCCCCCGTCTGGATGGCGAGCTGCTGTTTCCCAACGACGACGCCATTGCCTGGCGTGAATGGCAGCAATGGCGCAGCGGTGCCAGCCGCAAAGTCATGATCAAACACACGCATGGTTTACGTATTCAGGCGCACTCGGACTGGCCCGAGCACGCCCCTAGCCTGGAGTCCTCTCATGCTGCTTGATGCAATTGAAACAAGGGCATTGGCGCAGTTACCCACTGCCCCCGACTCCATGGATCCATCTCGTTCCTGGAGTTGCACGGCCATAGGCCGGGCAGCCGTTCTGGCGCTGTATGACGAGCTGATTCTGGCCCCCAAACCGGGGCTGGTTTCCCTGATCGACAGCGGCAGCCATGACGATATGGATGCCAGCACTTTTTATCGCAGTCTGTTTGCCTTGCGCCACTACTTCACCGACATGGCGGCCCTGGGCCAACAGCGTGTTCCATTCAGCCAACTGCAAACTCGCGGGATTGCAGCGGAGGCTCGCATGCAGGCCGCCACGGGGGGCATCAATACCCACCGTGGCGCCATTTTCATGCTGGGCCTGTTGTGCGCAGCCGCAGGCGCCTGCCTTCCTTTTCGCACCCTGACTCCCGCCACGATTCGGGGCCAACTTCAAACATTATGGGGGGCGGCTTTACAGGCCCGCAGCCTGCAAGCGTCGTCCGCACTGCCGGGCGGACGGGCGGTACGCCGCTATGGCTTGCAAGGCGCGAACCAGGAAGCCGCCCAAGGCTTTCCCACCTTGTTTGAAACGGCCTGGCCCGCCTGGCAAGTCGCTGTCAACACTTTGTCTCCGCACAGCACACCAGTGGCAGAACAGCAGTTGCAGACCGTCGGTTTGCATACCTTCTTTTCTGTTATGGCGGTCCTTGACGATAGTAATCTGGCCCATCGTGGCGGACTGGAGGGACTACACTACGCGCGCCGCTGCGCCGCGCAATACTTACAAGCGGGCAGTGCGTTCACCCCCGACGCAATGCAACGCGCCCAAGACTTGCATCAAGCCTTCATGAAACGCCGCCTGTCCCCCGGAGGCGTAGCCGACACCTTGTCGGCCTGCTGCTGGCTGGACCGATTGCAAGCGTATGCACCCGGCGGGGCCAGCCAGCGCCGCCCTACTGGAGCCTGAGCATGAAAATCGCCCTGCTGTTTTCCGGGCAAGGCATGCAATACGCAGACATGCTGCCCTGGATGAACCCGGCCCATCCCCTGCTGCTGCAAATGCAGGAGCAATTGCACGTTCCCGACTGGCGCGCTGCCATGCGCGATAGCAGTTGGGCCAGCACCAATGCCCATGCGCAAGTCGTGCTGACGGCATGCGCACTGGCCGCCTGGCAGCAATTGCAGGAGCAAGTCCCTGCCCTGCAATCCTCCAGTCAATCTTTGGCCGCCGTGGCGGGCTACAGCATTGGCGAGCTGGCAGCCGCTTGTGTCGCCGGGGTTTTATCTGTCAGCGATACCGTCACCCTAGCCGGACAAAGAGCCGCCTTGATGGACCAGGCCGGAGCCGGGCAAGACAGCAGCATGCTGGCGATAAGCGGTGTTCCAATTCGGACGATTGAACAATGGTGCCAAGCACAGGGCGCCGCCTTGGCCATACGCAATGGCCCCGATAGTGCGGTGTGTGCGGGCCCGCGTGACAAGCTCTGTACCCTGGAAAAGTTTGCTCAAGAACAAGGGGCTCGTTGCACACCCTTGTCCGTGAATATTGCGTCCCATACCCATTGGATGAGCAGCGCGGCTCACGCCTTTCAGGAGCAACTGAATCAAAGCGCACTGGCTGCCCCGAACGTGCCGTGGCCCACCAATGCCGGAGTGTGGGTGCATAATGCCGCTACCGCTGCCCAGGCCTTATCGGCGCAAATAATGCAAACTGTGCAATGGGATTCCTGCATGGAGCAGATTGAAGAACGACAGCCTAATGTGGTGCTGGAAATTGGTCCGGGCCGTAGCCTGGCGAGCATGTGGAATCAACGCTATCCCGAGATTCCCGCACGCAGTGTAGACGAGTTCCAAGCCCTGGAGGGTTTGCAACGCTGGCTGTCACGCTGGGCGGGATAAATGCAGCGCGACATCGTGCGCTGGACATGCATCATCCCTGATCAGGATTCAACACTCGGGCCGCCGTAATCGGCCAGTACCTAAGCGACAGAGGGTGCCAGCAGCGCTCAATAGCGGCCCTGTGAAGCCATGCACAAGAGAAAGAGAACAAAAGAAGGACCTGACGCCGTTTTCAGATCCACATCAGGCAGACTTCTGCCCTTCTTTTTCCAGCTGCGTGCGCACGATCCGGCAGGCCCGTAACAAGCTCAACACATTCGGGCTACGCTCACGCGACTTCATGCAAACCAGACCGATGCGCTGTAAATGTCGATACGGCGGCTCCAGACTGAACCACTGAATCTTGTCAGAGAAAACCTCTTTGGCACGGGCTGGCAAAAGGGAACACCCCACCCCGCCGCTGACCAGGC
>JTFO01001892.1_pt1 | contig 16022 bp, 8 predicted proteins | sample 235411 | NCBI WGS metagenome assembly JTFO01 (sample SAMN03067590, study PRJNA260953) | activated sludge metagenome | biome: Sludge; feature: Wastewater; isolation source: CETP activated sludge from laboratory augmented bioreactor treating... | place: India:Gujarat | collected 2013-04
TGAATGGCTGGGAGAGACACTGATTCTGGTCGATGAACTGGATATTCTGGCTCCCCTGGTCTTTGACGGAGAACATGCCCGCAGCCTGCGTTTTGTATTGAGCCCGCGCGATGGCAGCTTCCATATCAAGAGCCGCCAACGCCTGAGCCAGGATGAGTGGGTTGTGCATGCCAGCGGTCGTATTCTGGCCTCGGATGAGCGCATGCCCTTGGCTCAGCTATCCCCTCTGGATTCGGCTGAACTGCAGATTGACCAGGCACGCCACTATCGTCTGGCGCATTCCCTGGGTCTGGATTACGGCCCGGCTTTCCAGGGCCTGAAAGCCTCCCGGGTTCAAGGCGCTTACCTGAATGCAGAGCTGGCCCTGCCGGTCAGCCTGGAGCAGGGCGGCTATTTGCTGCACCCGGCCTTGATGGACGTGTGCTACCAGTCCTTAGTGGATTTCTTTGCACGGGATATCGAGGCTGGTCAAGGCGTGGCCCTGTTACCCGTGAAGGTAGGACGATTTACGCTGTCCACCGACGGGCAGGTGACGCATTTCCGTGCTCACCTACGCCGTAGCAGCGCCCGCTCCGTACTGGCGGATTTTGAACTCTATGGTGCCGATGGCCGTTTGTTGGCCAGCGCCCAGGCCTGCCGCTTCCGTGCTGCGTATTTCTTGCGGCAGGATCGTCAGGCCGTCTCTACCTGGCAGATCACTCCTTACCTGCGTCCTCATCCGCGTGATGAGCGAGCCGCCGTTACGCTCTCGCCCGACCAACTGGTCCAAGGTGGTTGGGCCGCGCTGGCGGATCAGCAGCAGGTGCGTCAGGACTGGTTTCAGCAAACCCTGCCCTTGCTCGATGCCTTGAGCCTGTCTTTTGTGTATGAAGCCTTCCTGCAGACTCAGGCCGCTGAGCGAAGCGACGAGGTCGTGAACAGTCCCTATGGCCGCTGGATGACAGCGCTGCTGCGTGCAGAGGGGCTGCTGCAAGAAGCTCAGGACGGGTGTGTGGTGGAGCAGGCTGACATGCCTGCAGCCCAGGACTTGTGGCGCAGCATTTTGCAGGATTCGCCGGACAGTCTGCCCTTGCTTGCTCAGATCGGGTTAGTGGGCCGTGAACTCCCCGCTTTGCTGCGTGGAGAGATTGCAGGTGAGGCCCTGTTGGCGTCCCTGCGTCGATCCCCGGTGCTGGAAGTGCTGTATGACGATGACCCCATGTATCGTGGGGTACGTCTGGCGTTGCAGAACCAGTTGCATGCGCTGGCGATGAACCTGCCTGTGTCCCAGCGACTGCGTGTGCTGGAAGTCGCGGTGGGGCCCAGCGATTTGCCCAGAACCCTGGCGGCGTGTCTGCCTGAAGATCGATTTGAATATGTGCTGGCTTTACCGGACGCTGATTTGCAGGCGCGTCAGGCCACCCAGCATCATGATCTGGCCAATGTGCAGGTTATCGGTTTTGACCTGCAGGAGTGGCAGCTGGAGCGCAGCGACACCAGGCCGTTTGATGTGGTGATCTTGCGTCACAGTTTGCATCGCACCGTGCAGGTGTCCTCGGCGTTGGCGCTTAGCCAGCAATGGCTCTGTCCGGGTGGGGTGTTATTGCTGGCGGAATGTCATCCCGATTGGCATGCGGATTTCCTGTCCGGCCTGGACCCGAGCTGGTGGCATGTCAGCAGCGATACGCCATCTTCCTCCTTGCTATCACCAGCGGGTTGGCGCAAGGCCTTGGATGAGGCCGGTTTTGAGCAGGTGCTGATCGCCCCGGAGCCAGCCGCTCAGGACTTTAACGAAGGCGCTTATCTGCTTGTGGCCAGTGCAGCGGGCACCCAGGCCCAACAGGACCAGGAGACCGTGGCCGCTGGCAATTGGCTGCTCATATTTGATAGGCATTCCCAGCGTCAGGCCCAGTCTTTACAGGCGCGCCTGCAAGCCACAGGGCAAAGCGTCAGTGCTCAGGCCTGGCCGCTGGAGGATGCTGTGCTGATGGGGGAAGGCGCCCTCAACGTGGTGTCTATGCTGGGATGGGGCGATACGCTTGACGCCGTGAGCCAGACCAGCGCCACGCTATTGAACTTGACCCAGCGCCTGTCCGTCCGTGCTGGCGCCAGCCGCTTGTTCCTGGTGACACAAGGCGGAGCCTTGCCTGCAACGGCACAAAGCCTGGATTGGGTGGTGAACCCCGCCCAGTCGGCCCTGTGGGGCTTTGCCCGCGTCGTCATGAACGAGCTGCCAGCCTTGTCCTCTACATTGATTGATCTGGCCGGTGATGTGAGTGCCGGCGATGTTGCGGCGCGTCTGGAGCGCGAGTTGTTGTGGCCGGATAGGGCCACAGAAATTGTCTTGTCGCAAGACGCGCGTCATACCTTGGTCTTGGTAGAGTCCACTCAGAAAACGACGGCACCATTGAGCCAGAATACCCGCTTCAAGCTGGACTTCCAGGTGCCAGGACAATTGCGCAACCTGGAGTGGCAGGCGGTGCAAGAGCCCGAACTGGCTGCGGACCAGGTTGAAGTCCGGACCATGGCTGCCGGCCTGAACTTTCGCGATGTGATGTACCTGATGGGGCTGTTGCCAGACGAAGCCGTAGAAAACGGTTTTGCCGGTGCCAGCCTGGGCCTGGAGTTTTCGGGGGTCGTCACTCGTCTGGGCGCCGGTGTCACGCACTTGACCGTGGGCCAGCCAGTGATGGGCTTTGGGTCCTCCTGCTTTGCCAGCCATGTGGTGACGCGAGCTGACGCAATCGCCCCCATGCCCGAAGGCTGGAGTTTTGAGGCGGCGGCCACCGTTCCTACCGTGTTCTTCACGGTGTATTACGCGCTGACGCATCTGGCTCATATTCAGCCTGGTGAAAAAGTGCTGATTCACGGCGCTGCAGGTGGGGTGGGGATTGCGGCTATTCAGTTGGCCCGACACCTGGGGGCAGAAATTTATGCCACGGCCGGCACGGACGAAAAACGGGTATTTGCCGCCCTGCTGGGCGCCGACCATGTGTTTGATTCGCGCAGCCTGAGCTTTGCACAGGATGTGATGGATGCCACCGGTGGGACAGGGGTGGATGTGGTGCTGAACTCGCTGGCCGGTGAAGCCATGCGTCGCAGCCTCGATGTGCTGAGCCCATTTGGCCGCTTCCTGGAGCTGGGCAAACGTGATTTCTTCGAGAACACACCGATTGGCCTGCGTCCCTTCAAGAGCAATATCAGTTATTTCGGTATTGATGCCGACCAATTGTTGACGGGGCGTCCCGCTTTGGCAGGACGCCTGTTCAAAGAAGTCATGGACCTGTTTCATGATGGCGCACTGTTCCCGCTGCCGTATCGCCGTTTCGGTGCCGATCATGTGATCGACGCATTCCGCGCCATGCAGCAGGCCCGTCATATTGGGAAGCTGGTGGTCGGCTTAAAGGATGCGCAACCCACGTTGCCAGTTGAGCCAGTGGCCGCTTCGGTGGACTTGTCCGCACAGGGAACCTGGCTGATTACGGGCGGTTTGTCGGGCTTTGGTCTGGCATCGGCTCAGTGGCTGGTTAAGCGTGGCCTGCGCTCGGTGGTGCTGGCCGGACGCCGTGGTGCGGATACGCCCGGAGCGCCTGAATTGCAAGAGCAACTGCGCGCACAAGGCTGTCATGTACACATCGTGGCCTGTGATGTCACCGATTACGCTGCCGTACAGGCCGTGGTGGCACACATTCAGGCGGGCGATCGCCCGCTGACCGGAGTGTTGCATGCTGCTGCCGTGTTTGATGATCGCCTGATCGCCAATATGGATCAGGACAGTCTGGACAAGGTGCTGCAAACCAAGTTGGTCGGTGCCTGGAATCTGCACCAGGCCACTCGGGATCTGGCCCTGTCGCATTTCGTGCTGTATTCCTCGGTGACAACGGCTATCGGTAATCCGGGGCAGGCGAACTACGTGGCGGCCAACGCTGGCCTGGAAGGGCTGACGCGCTTGCGTCAGCGTCTGGGCCTGGCCGCCTCGTGCATTGCCTGGGGGCCGATTGGTGATGCCGGTTATTTGACTCGCAATGAAACCGTCAAAGACAGCTTGAGCAAACGATTGGGCAAGGCACCCTTGCCGTCCGAGCAGGCACTGGATCAGCTGGATCGTGTGCTGGCCTGCAATGGCGATGTGTCCATCGTCGCCAACTTCGACTGGAGTGCCCTGTCCCGCTTGCTGGCCTGCGCGCAGAGCGAACGCTTTGCCATTCTGAACCGTGCCCTCAAGGATCATGAGGCGGGCAGTGAAGGCCAGGATATTCAGGCGCTGATGCAGGGCAAGACGCCCGAGCAGATCCACGCCCTGGTGGCCGAGTGGGTGGCGCAGGAAGTGGCCAGCATTTTGCGCACGGAAGTGGACCGCATCGAAACACAGCGTTCCTTGCATGACCTGGGCATGGACTCCCTGATGGCCGTGGAGCTGGCCTTGGGTCTGGAGCAACGGTTTGGTGTGCAGTTGCCCGCCATGGTGCTGAACGACTCGCCGACCGTTTGGAACGTGGCCACCCGCATTGTGGACAAGCTGATCGCCGCGGACGGGGACGTAGCCGAACAGGAAACAGGGCATTTGGTCGCCGGTGTCGTACGTCAGCATGGAGACGAGATGTCCGAGGCGGATTTGCAAGGTCTGGCGCAGGACGTACAGCGCTTGGCAGAAAAAGGAACATCACTGATCAATGAGTAAGAACGATCTGGCGCCAGGCAGCAAAGCACAATTGATACAGCGCATTTTGGGACGTAAGACGGGGCAGGCGGCCAGTGATGGCCGTATGGCCGATCGCACGGTGGCCAGCGCCATTCCGGATGCCTTTACCCGCTTTGACCGGCACCCTGGCTACGAGAAAATGCTGGTGCCCAAGGCCATGGCGGATCGCATGGGGGTGCGTAATCCCTTTTTTCGCAGCCATGACGGCGCGGCCGCGGCACGTACCCGTATCAACGGGCGCGATTATCTGAACTTTGCCAATTACAACTATCTGGGTCTGTCCGCACACCCGGAAGTGAACGCGGCGGCCAAAGCCGCCATGGACCAGTACGGCACCTCTGCCTCGGCCAGCCGTTTGGTGGCGGGCGAGCGTCGTGTGCAGCGTGAACTGGAAGAAGAACTGGCCCGTAACTACGAGGTGGAGGACTGCGTTGTATTTGTCAGCGGACACGCCACCAACGTCAGCACCATTGGTTACTTGTTTGGCCTCAAGGATCTGGTCATCCACGATAGCCTGATTCACAACAGTATTTTGCAAGGCATCCAGCTATCGGGTGCCGCTCGCCGTTCCTTTCCCCATAACGACAGCGCTGCGCTGGAGCGCATTCTGGCCGAGATTCGGGGGCAGTTCGAACGCGTGCTGATTGTGATCGAAGGCTTGTACAGCATGGATGGCGACATCCCCGATCTGCCTGCATTTATTGACATAAAACGGCGCTATAAAGCGTTCTTGATGGTCGATGAGGCTCACGCATTGGGCGTGCTGGGCAAAACCGGTCGTGGTTCGCACGAGCACTTTGATGTGGCCGGCGGTGACGTGGACATCTGGATGGGGACCTTGAGCAAGACCTTGGCAAGTTGCGGCGGTTATATCGCAGGTGACCGTGCGCTGGTGGAATTGCTCAAATATGCCGCCTCCGGCTTTGTGTACAGCGTGGGTATTTCTCCTGTGCTGGCGGCTGCCTCGCTCCAAGCCTTGCAGATCATGCGCCGGGAACCCGAGCGTGTGCATGCCCTGCAAGAGCGTGGTAAGCAGTTTCTGAATTTGATGCGTTCGATGGGAATCAATACCGGCTTTGCCCAAGGCTATGCCGTCATACCCGCGATCACAGGCAGTTCTCTTAAAGCAGTCAAACTGTCCGGTCAGTTGTTTGATGCCGGCATGAATGTGCAACCCATTATTCATCCGGCGGTGGAAGAAAAAGCGGCACGGCTACGCTTTTTCCTTTCCTCCACGCATAGCCGCGATGACATAGATCTGGCGTGTGAGACCGTTCACACGCTCATGAAGAAATAAGCATGGCTCAATTACTACATACAGCAGTTAGCAAGATGGCAGCACTGGGACGTCCCTTCATGGCCAGCGCCTTGGTTGCGGTACTGGCCGGATGCGCCACGATGCCCGACTGGATGCCCGCCGACGGCCCCAGCCGCCAGCAGGTACAGGAACGTCGCGAAGGTCGGATTGAGGGCATCACCCTGGTCAATGTCACCGACTCCTTAACCAAGAAGCTGGCCGCAAAAAAACGCATGGGCGACTTTGCGGCGCAATTCCCCAGCAGCGGTTCAAACCACTATCTGATCGGCCCCGGCGACGTTCTGGAAGTGTCCGTTTGGGAGGCGCCGCCTGCCATGTTGTTTGGCAGTATTTCCCTGGACCCCAAGGCGACCGCAGCAACGACCAACGCCGTTGCCTTTCCTCAGCAGATGGTGACGCCCGATGGCATGATCAGCATGCCGTTTGCGGGCCGCATTCCGGTTCAAGGCCGCAACACCCAACAGATTGAAGAGAGCATTACCAAGCGTTTGCAAGGCAAGGCCAACAACCCTCAAGTACTGGTGCGGGTGATTCAGAACAATACTTCCAACGTGACCGTGGTTGGCGAGGTCAATCAAAGCATTCTGATGCCCTTGACGCCCAAAGGCGAACGTTTGCTGGACGCGCTGGCGGCAGGCGGTGGGGTCAAGCAGGCGGTCAACCGCATTGCCATTCAGCTCTCGCGTGAGCAAAACACAGCGACGATGGCGCTGGATACCATCATCCGCAATCCGAACCAGAACATCATGCTCAAACCGGGCGATGTGATCACGGCGCTCTACCAGAACCAGAGCTTCTCTATTCTGGGCGCAACCGGCAAGAACGAAGAAATACCCTTTGAAGCACAGGGCATTTCTCTGGTGCAGGCGCTGGCCCGTTCCGGCGGTCTGGACACCTCGCGGGCTGACGCTCGCGGTGTGTTTGTTTTCCGCTTTGAGGACGCCGCGCTGGTGGAGGGGGCGACCGAGTCGACCCTGCTGGACAAGAAAGGCGTGGTACCCGTGGTGTACGAAATTGATCTGCGCGATCCCGCCTCGTTTTTTGTCACCCAGAACTTCCCGGTTCAGGACAAGGACGTGATCTACGTATCCAACTCGCCAGCAGCAGAGTTCCAGAAATTCTTGCGCCTGGTGGTGTCGGTGGCGGTGCCTAGCACGACCTTGAACAACATGATGAAGTGATGCGCACGATGACGCAAACCAACGTCTCTAACAGGGGTGGATATGAATAATCAGGTGCGCAGCCCCATGGCCGTCACCTGGGCGGTGTGGCGGGCGCTGCTGTTGCGCGAATCCTTGGATCGACTGTTTGATATGCGGGCTGCCTGGTTCTGGTTGTTGATGGAACCGGTGCTGCATATCAGTTTCATTGCTTTCGTGTTTACTGTGATCCGCATGCGTACCGTAGGTGGTATCGACGTCATGATCTGGATTGTGGTTGGGATGCTGGCGTTCTTTACATTTAGACGGACAGCCCTTCAAGTCATGTATGCAGTCGACAGCAACAAGCCATTGTTTGCATACAGGCAGGTCAAGCCCTTTGATACCTCGCTCGCGCGAGGTGTTTTAGAGGCTTTTCTTATGATTCTGGTGTCTATATTAATTTTGACGGCTGTCGCTTTGTTAGGACATGACGTCCTGCCCGATGATCCCTTGCAGGTATTTGTGAGCTTCTTCGGTTTGTGGTTATTTGGCGTGGGTTATGGGTTAGTGGCATCAGTGCTGATGGCATTGGTAAAAGAGACCGAACATATTTTAAAGATTCTGATGATGCCTTTGTATTTGATTTCTGGCGTCATTATGCCCATTTCCGCAGTTCCTCCTCCATATCGGGATCTCTTATTGATTAATCCGATCGCTCATGGTTTGGAGTTGGTGCGGCATGGGTTCTCCACTTACTACCATATGGTTCCAGGCGTGAGTTTGGCTTATTTGTATGCGTGGGGGGTAGTGAGTGTTTTCCTTGGACTGGTTTTATATCGCCGGTTTGGGCTGCAGTTGGTGATGAAATGATCATCGTCAATGACGTTTACAAACGCTACAAAACGGCCCACGGTGTCGGCAAATGGGTTCTGGAAGGTGTGAATCTAACTATTCCACCCAAGGTCAATGTGGGGCTCATTGGGTCTAATGGAGCAGGTAAATCAACCCTGCTTCGGCTCATTGGGGGGGTAGACCATCCGAACAAAGGCTCTGTGGAGCGGTTGTGTCGTGTGTCCTGGCCGATGGGCAATGGCGGTTTGGAAGGTACGTTGACCGGGCGCCAGAACGCCAAGTTCGTATGCCGTGTTCATGGTCATCAAGATGATCTGGCAGACCGCCTGGCGTTTATCAAAGACTTCTCGGAACTGGGGCAGGCATTTGAGGAGCCAGTCTATACCTACTCGTCGGGCATGCGCTCAAGGCTGCAATTTGCCTTGTCTTTCGCCTTCAATTTTGATGTGTACATTTCCGACGAAGTTACCGCCGCAGGCGATGCGGCATTTCGCAAGAAAGCCGCAGATGCTTTCAAAACCATGACCAACCGCGCCGGCCTGATTATGGTCGCGCACGACAACAAGACATTAAGACAGTTTTGCCAGGCTGGTGTCTGGCTGCATAAGGGAAAAGCGCACTGGTTCGACCAGATCGATGATGCGCTTAACGCCTACAAGGATTCACTTCCAAAATGACAGATACACCCCACGTTCCGCTGCAGTCTCCAGGTGCTTCTTCCGATAAGGAAGCATTCAAGAAGCCTTCGCCTATAGCGCGTGTGCGCGCCTGGTTTTCGTTGCGACTTTTCGATCATGCGGTACGCCTGATTTTGATCCTGGCTGTTCTGACGACAGCTTATTGGCTGTTCTTTGCCTCTGACCGCTACGTTTCCGAAGCGAACGTCATCATACGTAAGACGGACTCGGTTGGCTCACCTTCTTTTGACCTGGGCATGCTGGTATCGGGGGTTGCATCCGCGGACCGGGCTAATCAGCTGCTGCTGCGCGACTATCTGCTTTCCGTGGATATGTTGAAGAAGCTGGATGAGTCGCTGGATTTACGGACTCACTACAGTTCGTCGGAGCACGACGTGATTTCCCGCATGTGGTTCCAGGATGCGTCGATGGAATGGTTCCATCGCCATTATTTATCACGGGTGAAGGTCGAGTTCGACGAGTTTTCGGGCGTGCTGCGCATTCAGGTCCAGGCCTATGAGCCTGCGATGGCACAGGCCATCACCGAGCTGCTGGTCCAGGAAGGCGAACGTTATATGAACGAGCTGGGCCATGAGATGGCCCAGGTACAAGTCAATTTTCTGGTCACGCAGGTTGATCAGGCTCAGGAGCGGTTTCAGCAAGCCAGCCAGGAACTGCTGAACTACCAAAACAAGGCTGGCTTGTTGTCGCCCCAGGCGACCGCAGAAAGTATCAACGCCATTATCGCGACGTTAGAAGGGCAGCGCGCGCAGTTGCAGACCCAGTTGGCCTCCTTACCCAAAAGCCTGGATCGCGACCATCCCAACATCCAGATGCTCAAGCAGTCTTTGAAGGCTGTGGACGCGCAAATCAAAGCAGAAAAACTCAAGTTGGCGACCCCAGCGGGTGGCACTTTGAACAAATACGTCGAAGAGTTCTATCGCTTGGAAATGAATGTGCAGTTCACTCAGGAGCTCTACAAGTCATCACTCAGTGCCTTGGAAAAAGGGCGCATCGATGCCACTCGCATGCTAGAGAAAGTGTCCGTTTTGCAGTCGGCTACCTTGCCCGAGTATCCCTTGGAACCACGCCGCCTCTACAACACTCTGGTGACCTTGCTTTTGGCCTTGATCCTTGCCGGAATCCTGAAGCTGCTCAAGAGCATTGTGCTTGACCATGTGGATTAATAAGAAAGATAGGAAAGTCATCTAATGTCTATGCCACCTGTTATGTCGACTGACCTTGAGTCTGTGGATTCACTCTCTGAGAATGAGCAGCGTCTGGAGGAGGAAAACCGTCTTTTGTTGGACCAACTGCAGCTCGTGCAGGAAGAGCTGGGCCGTTTGCATGACCATCCCCACGCTATCGGAGGTGGCATAGTGCAAACCGTGGTTCAGGTGGCCCCGGTTGATACGGAATTCGTCGAGGCCGAGGCGGAGCGGGTTCGCCTGGAGTGTCTGCTTGCCGTGCAGGCCAAGCTGCATAAGCTAAGAACACAGCATGCCTTATCCGGTCAGCTAGGTGAGATCTTGATTGAGGGTGTGCGCTCAACCGGAGCCTTGCTAACTGTCCCTGGCCGCTTGCGCCGTGCGTGGCATCAGAATCGTCGCACCCAAGCTCCAGCTGTGCTGGGGGGTAAGTCGTTTGACAAGGCGATACAAGCTTATCAACAAGGTGGCGATTCACAGCTTGAATCCTTGCTTAGTCAGGCAGCTGTGTCGAATAGCATTCAGGCAAGTGCCTGGACTGCAGTCGCACGGACCTATCAGACTAGTGATCCCGGCTTGGTGGCCACCTTGGCACGCCGCGCTTTTGAGTTGGAGCCTCGGGGTTTTAGACAAAAATGGCTGGCTTTTCGTTTGCATGAGTCGGGAGATCTGCTGGAGGCCGAAGCCTTGCTGACCTTGTTGCCAGACGATGTCTCTTTTACGGACTCAGAGTCGCGTCAGCGGGACCGCCTGTTGAAGCAGGCCAACGAGTTTCGTGTGGATCAGGTGCGCAGGCAGCATCAGGTCGCGTCCCGGAACGAGGCTGTGCAGCGCCAATGGGACGAGTTGGTCCAGGAGCGTAACGCTTTAGTGGGCCAGCTCAGACAGCTACAGGGGCAGCTTGATGCCGTGCAGCAAGAATCGTCTCGCGTGGTGCAAGACAGAGATGAACAGCTCATGCAGGTCAAGAGTTTGCAGGCCCAGCTGGAGCAGGCGCAAGAAGACCTGACAAGCAATAGTCAGGAACAGGAGCGGCAGCGGCAGCTTGCGCTGCAAGGCCAGCATGACAAGCAGGCACTGCTCAAGCAAGTGGCGGACTTGTCCCTTTCGCTTGAGAAAGAATCGGCGTTGAGGCTCCAAGGTCAGCAGCAAGCCGTGGGCTTGCAGGCAGAACTCAAACGGCTTAATCAAACGCTGGCCGAGAAAGAGGCGCAAGCAGGGCAGTGGTTTGAACAGTGTGTCACCGTGCAAGGTGGCCTGGCTGACATGGTCCAGCAATGTGAACAGCTCAAGCTGGATCTGCAAAACAGCCGGGATGAAAAAGAGGCCGTCTTGACGCAGTTGCACCAGCGACAGCAAGAGCAGCAGGCACTTTTGCTGCAGATTCAGACCCTGACTGCGAGTCACGACGAACAGGCTTTACGCGCAGCGCAGTATTTGGAGCAAGTGAACTCCTTGCAGGTTCAGGTTCAGGAGCTTGTCTCGGAGCTGGAAACGGCAAAGCAGCAAGTTGAGACGCAGCGTGCGGATTGCCAGTCTTTGCAATCGCAACTGAATCAGCTTGTACATTCGCGCGAGGAATACGCGCTGTTAGCCGCGCAAAGACAAGGTGAACTCCTGCAGCAAGCGAAAGAGTTGCTGGAGTTGGAAAAGAGCAAGGCGGCGCTGGAAAACCGTCAGCGCGAGCTGGAGCAGCTCTTGGCCACTCGGCCAGGCCGTGAAACAGATCTGCTTGCGCTTCCTGGTTTGTTGGAAAATCTGTTTAAAAAGCAGGCAGAGGATTTGGTGCGAGTCCGTCGTCATCTTGAAACAGCGGTTAAGAATAATAGTGCTAACGCAGTGCGCCAGCTTCAGTCCTTTGTGGGGATGCAGGAGTATTTCGCGACCGGGGTATTGCCCGCCTTCAACAGTGAGGCTCATAGCTGGCCGGTGTCGGCAGACTTTGCCTTGTGTGTGATGCGACAACTGGTGCTCCAGCCATACGATCTGGTCATTGAGTTTGGTTCAGGCATGTCCACGGTGATTGTTGCCAAGACGCTGGCTTTGATGGCTGAGCGTCATGAAGCGCAACAGACCCGGTTTGTTTCTTTCGAGCATCTGGATTCGTATTACCAACAGACACATGCACATCTCCAGCAGGCCGACTTAGCCAACGCGGTTCAACTGACATTGGCGCCCCTGGCTGAATGGCAGTCGTCCGACGGTCAGATTTATTCGTACTACAGCTGTCAGAGCACTTTGGCGCAACTTGCCAAGCAAAAGCCGGGCTCTTTGAATCGTATTTTGGTGATCGTGGATGGCCCTCCTGCCTCAACGGGGCCACAAGCCCGCTACCCAGCGGGGCCCTTGCTGGTCGAGCAGTTTCCGGACACCCATATTGATTTTCTGATGGATGACTATGTCCGTGAAGATGAAAAGCAAGTGGTGCAACGCTGGTTGGCCGAGATCAATGACCAGGGACGGGTCGGAACATTGACTGAATACAAACTTGAAAAAGACGCCTGTTTACTAACTGTTCAATCTAAAGATTCAAAGTAAGTTATGAAAATTTTGACTGTATTTGGCACCCGACCGGAAGCCATCAAAATGGCCCCCGTGGTCAAGGCACTGGCTGCCGACTCTGCGTTTGATGCGCGTGTGTGCGTAACAGGTCAGCACCGTCAGATGCTGGATCAGGTTCTGGACATTTTCTCGATCAAGCCTGACTTCGATTTGAATCTGATGAAACCCGGCCAGGATCTGTATGACATCACCAGCAACGTGTTGCTGGGTATGCGTGACGTCTACAAACAGTGGCAGCCTGACATGATTCTGGTGCATGGAGACACCACAACCACCATGGCAGCGGCGCTCTCGGCTTATTACGCCAAAGTGAAAGTCGGGCATGTGGAGGCAGGGCTGCGCACCCATAACAAGTATTCGCCTTGGCCCGAAGAAATGAATCGTCGGCAAGCGGGGGTGATGGCGGATCTGCATTTTGCGCCGACCGAACAATCGCAAACGCATTTGCTGCGTGAAGGGGTAGACCCCAAAACGGTGCATATCACGGGCAACACCGTGATTGACGCGCTATTGGACGTGGCTGCTCGCGTGCGTCAGGACGCGGAGCTGCGTAAACGCTTTGAGTCGCAGTTCTCTTTTATCAATCCAGCCAAACGCCTGGTTCTCGTGACGGGGCATCGTCGCGAAAATTTTGGCTCTGGCTTTGAAAACATCTGCCTGGCCTTGCGTCAGATTGCCTCTCGGGGCGATGTGCAGGTGGTGTACCCCGTGCACTTGAACCCGAATGTTCAGGAACCAGTGCGACGTATCTTATCGGACGTTTCCGATGTTCATTTGATCGAACCACTGGATTATTTGCCCTTTGTTTACCTGATGGATCGTTGCGACCTTTTGGTCACCGACTCCGGCGGCATTCAGGAAGAAGCGCCTTCGTTGGGTAAGCCCGTCTTGGTGATGCGAGACACGACCGAACGCCCTGAAGCCGTAGATGCAGGAACCGTACGTTTAGTGGGCACAGAAACACAAGCCATTGTCAGTGCTGCGACACAGCTGCTGGACGACGCTGCTGAGTATGAGCGTATGGCACGGGCACACAACCCTTATGGGGACGGTAAAGCCGCTACCCGCATTAGTGAAATTTTAAAAACCTTGATCTCTTGATTCGGAAGACCAGCATGTTTGAAACTCTATCCATGATCGGCTTGGGCTATATCGGCCTGCCTACTGCAACATTATTTGCCTCCCGCCGCAAAAAGGTAATTGGCGTTGATGTGAATGCCTACGCGGTTGACACGATCAATCAAGGCCGGATTCATATTGTTGAACCTGAGCTGGATATGCTGGTGCAGGCTGCCGTACACGGTGGTTACTTGCGCGCTACGCTGACTCCAGAGCCCGCTGATGCATTTTTGATTGCTGTTCCAACTCCCTTTCTGGAAGGCAACAAGCCTGATCTGACCTACATCGCTGACGCCGCCAAGGCCATCGCGCCGGTGCTGGCCAAAGGCAATCTGGTGATTCTGGAGTCCACCTCGCCGGTAGGCACCACCGAGCAACTGGCCCAGTGGTTGGCAGAGGCTCGCCCTGACCTGAGTTTTCCTCAGCAAGCAGGGGAGGAGGCTGATATTCAGGTCGCTTATTGTCCTGAGCGTGTTTTGCCAGGCCGTGTCGTGCACGAGCTGGTCAGCAACGACCGCGTCATTGGCGGCATGACACAAAAAGCCACCGAGATGGCTACCGAGCTATACCGGATTTTTGTGGAAGGTGCTTTGGTGCCCACCAACGCACGCACTGCTGAAATGTGCAAATTGACAGAAAACAGCTTCCGCGACGTCAACATCGCTTTTGCCAACGAGCTGTCCCTGATTTGCGATCGCTTGAATATTAATGTGTGGGAACTGATTAGCCTGGCCAATCGTCACCCACGCGTTAATATTTTGCAGCCTGGTGCCGGCGTGGGTGGTCACTGCATCGCGGTGGACCCTTGGTTTATCGTTGACAAGACGCCTGAAGAAGCGCGTATCGTTCGCCTGGCCCGTGAGATCAACGATTACAAGCCAGAGTGGGTCGTTGAGAAAGTCAAAGCCGCTATTGCAGGCGTGCTCTCCCTGCGCCCTGATGCGCGTATGGCTGACATCAAAGTGGCATGTCTGGGCCTGGCCTTCAAACCCGATATCGATGATCTGCGTGAAAGCCCTGCCGTTGGCGTAGCCAAGAAAATTGCCAGCCTGGGTTGCAAAGTGCAAGCCGTAGAGCCAAATATCCAGGAGCTGCCTGCCAAGTTGGAAGGTACCGGGATTGAATTGTCCGCTCTTGGCAGTGCCATGGCTGACGCCGATGTCGTCTGCGTGCTGGTGAAGCATCGTCCCTTTATCGAGCAAGTTGCCGAAATTCGTAAGCATGCGCAATGCATTGACGTTGTGGGTCTGTTTGCGGAATAAGCACGAGAGAGGCAGAAAAGGCTGATATGTTGCAATCAAAAGTAAGTTGTGCTGCGCGGGCATTTCGCGACGGAGAGTTTGCACAGGCGATGGTCCTCTACAAAGAGCTGGGTGAGCAGTTGGGGCACCAGTTCTTTGCAGCGAATCTGGCTTTATGCCAGTCTCGTTTAGGTGCGTCTGCAGGCTATGGTGAACTGGCTAGCTTGCCCGTTAAGCAGCTGCGTGTGGCTGGGGTGATGGATGAGTTCACTTTTCATTCCTACGATCCGGAGTGTGAGCTGTTGCAGTTGCACCCGGAGCACTGCATTGAGCAGTTGGAACGGTTCAAGCCACATATACTTTTTATTGAGTCAGCCTGGCAGGGATTTGAACAGCTCTGGAAGCTGAAGATCAGCACCAATGGCCCGGAAATTAACGCGTGTATTGACTGGTGCAAGCGTAATGGCGTGCCGACCTTGTTTTGGAATAAAGAAGATCCAGTGCATTTTGGCACTTTCATTCCTTTGGCCAAGCAAGTGGATTACGTCTTTACGACAGATATTGATTGTGTGCCCAAATACAAAGCGCATGTCGGCCACGATCAGGTCTATTTTTTGCCTTTTGCTGCGCAGCCTAAAACGCATAATCCAATCGAGATCTTTGACCGAAAGGACGCCTTTAATTTCGCAGGCTCGTACTATCTTCGTTATCCAGAGCGTCAGCGGGATTTTGCCGCGTTGATCAATGCAGTAAAGGATCTGCGCCCGGTCGAAATTTACGATCGGAATGCAGATAATCCGCACCCACATTACACCTTCCCCGATGAATACAAGCCCATGATCCTGGGCAAACTGCCGTTCGCTGAAATTGACAAAGCCTACAAAGGCTATCGTTACGGCATCAATATGAACACGATCAAGCAATCACAGACAATGTTTGCTCGAAGAGTGTTCGAGTTGCTGGCGTCAAATACGGTGGTGGTATCGAACTTCTCACGCGGGGTTCGTTTGTTATTTGGTGATCTGGTTGCCTCCTCCGATCAACCTGAAACATTGACGCGCTGGCTGCAGGAGATTGTCCAGGATGATGTCACTTATCGTAAGACACGTTTACTGGGGCTGCGTAAAGTCATGGGGGAGCATACCTATTCGCACCGCTTGGCGTATATACGTGCCAAGTTGACGAATACGGTTTATGAACCACCATTGCCACTCGTTGTTAT
>JTFO01008865.1_pt1 | contig 15979 bp, 13 predicted proteins | sample 235411 | NCBI WGS metagenome assembly JTFO01 (sample SAMN03067590, study PRJNA260953) | activated sludge metagenome | biome: Sludge; feature: Wastewater; isolation source: CETP activated sludge from laboratory augmented bioreactor treating... | place: India:Gujarat | collected 2013-04
CAGTAAACAGAAATAATGTTGTTTTGTTCGTCTACGCGGATGTTCAGGCGGCTTGGGTCGTAGTCGGTGGTGTACATGCGGTCTGGGGCCAGTACGCGAGCTTTCGCAGCACCGGCTTGTTTAACAAGGCGCTCGACCTGGCTTTGGCTGGCGGTCTGGCCAGCAGGGCTCAAGGCGTCCGCATTGCACAGGCCAACAGGGGCGTCGCTGAACGAAGAGGTCGAGCTTGTTTGTGCGCTATTACCCGTGGCCGTGCAAGCTGCCAGCAAAACGGCGGGAAGGACGCTAAGTAGTACGGAAAGTCGCATGGGAAATCCTTAAAAGCAGCTGATACGCATTCAGCGTGAAGGATTAATAATACCTGTTCTACGCGGGGCGTTTAAGGCCTTTGACACTGCGTTTTGTGGTGGTTTTGCCCGGCTTGACCGATACCTGCGGATGCCGGGCAATCGAGTAGCGCAGGGGGGCCTTGGCCCAGATTCCTGCATAGTCCACGCCAATACGTGGGCCGATCAGGATTTGCTCTGGCGGCAGAGCAGGAGCGTCCAGTAGATGCAAGGTAGGGGCGCACGCATCGGCACCGTTATAGGCCTTGTCGATGTCCAGTCCTTTGCACAGACGCCCTGGGCCAGACAGGGAAGGGCCATCCTGGGGCCAGGTCCATTGCGCTGCCCGCAGCAAGACGGCTGTGCCATCGCCCGGCACGCCACTGACGATATTCATGCAGTGGTGCAGGCCATAAATCAAATACACGTAGGCATAGCCAGCCGGGCCAAACATCAGCCGTGTGCGCTCGGTAATGCCGCGCCGGCTGTGGGCAGCCTGATCTTGAGGGCCCAAATAAGCCTCGGTTTCCACAATGGTGGCACAGCGCCTGCCGCGTTCGTCATTCAAAACCAGGGTTTTGCCCAGCAATTCCAGGGCGACGTAACGCGGATCGCGGGCAAAGAAGGCTCTTGGCAGATGCAGCGCGGACTTAGTCATTGCCGGGAATCTGCTCCAGCTTGTTTAACCAGGCCTGTTTTTGCTCCTTGGGTAAAAAGGAGGAGCGCAGGCTATTGGCTGCCAGGGTACGCAAATCAGCCTGCTGCAGATTCAGGGCCTGGGCGCTTTGCATATAGTTGTCCAGTAGATAGCCGCCAAAATAGGCTGGGTCATCCGAGTTCACGCAGACATTCAGGCCGCGATCGAGCAAGTGCTTCAAGTTGTGCTGATGCAGGCTGTCAAAAACCTTGAGCTTGATGTTGGACAGGGGACAGACCGTCAAGGAAATGGCGTGGTCGGCCAAGTATTGCATCAGGGCCGGGTCGTCCTGGCTGCGGACGCCATGATCGATGCGTTCCACGTTCAGCAGTTGCAGGGCATCGCGGACATAGCTGGCTGGGCCTTCTTCACCGGCATGGGCGACCAGCCGGAAACCCAGCTCTCGGCAACGGGCATAGACCTTCTCGAATTTGGCGGGCGGGTTGCCTTTTTCCGAGGAGTCCAGGCCAATCGCAATCCATAGGTCGGAATACTGATTACGTAAGGGCAGGGCGGCGTCCAACGTGGCAAAAGCATCGGCTTGGCTCAAGTGACGCAGGAAACTCAAGATCAGATAGCTACTGATACCCAGCTCGGACTTGGCCTGGCGGGCGGCGCGGGCAATTCCGGCAAACACGGTTTCCATGGCAATCCCGCGTGCGGTGTGTGTTTGCGGGTCAAACATGATTTCCGTATGGACAATGCCATCGGCCTGGGCGCGTAGAAAGTAGGCCCAAGTCATGTCAAAGAAATCCTGCTCGGTGATCAGGACGCCGGCCCCTGCGTAATACAGGTCCAGAAAGGACTGTAGATCGGTGAACTGATAGGCGGCTTGCAGGCTGGCCTGATCGGGATAGGGCAGCGTAATGTGATTGCGCTGGGCCAGCTTGAAAATCAAGTCCGGTTCCAGCGTGCCTTCAATATGAAGGTGCAGTTCAGCCTTGGGCAGTTGGCGGGTAAATTCGCGTAAAGAAAAAGCGGAATCAGACACGGGGCGCTCCTGTTAAGCACACGATGCGCCCCATTATACGAAGGCGTAGGCTCTGGGGTCAGGTGTCCTTGCCACGCCAGGCGGCTATTGCCAGAAAGAGCCAGGCCAGGATCATGGCCACCCCGCCAATAGGGGTAATGGCCCCCAGCCATTTCACGCCGCTCAGCACCAGACTATACAAGCTGCCGCTAAAAATCAGCACGCCAGCCAGCATCAGAATGGCGCTGCGGGATTGCCAGGCTGTATTTAGCTGCGAGCCTAACGCGGCAATCAGCAGCAGGCCCAGGCCATGTAGTAATTGATACAGCACGGCGGTATGCCAGGTCGCCAGGGCCGATGCGTCAACCATGGCACGCAAGGCGTGAGCACCAAACGCGCCCAGGCCGACGCCCAGAGCCAGAATCAGTGCGCCCAGGCACAGGATGGATCGTGATTTCATGTCTTTCCTTGCAAGTCGCTGCCGTCGCAGCGCGCAGGCAGGCCAGTGCTATTATCGAACAAAAAAACGCGCTTTGTCTGTAAGGAGACAGCATGCAAGAAATAGCTCCGGTCCCACCAGAGGAACAAGATGTTGTGGTGGCCGCGTATCGCTATCAGTCTGGCCAGCCAGCTCAGGTTTTGGATATTCATCACCTTGCTGCGCATGACCCCTTGCAGGATGGTTTTATCTGGATTGGCTTGAAAGACCCCAGTGAGGCCACCTTGCGCGAGGTGGGGGCGCAACTGGGTCTGCCAGACAATGCTGTTGAAGAATTGATTGCTCCTCATCGCCGTCCCAAGCTGCTGGAGTTCAGTAATTGCCTGATTGTGGTGGCGGTGACGCTGGGCCTGAAGGATTTGCGCCCGCTGTTGGGTACGACACAGATTTTGATTGCCCACGGTTTGTTGCTGACGGTGCGCCGTGGTTCCAACAGCAATTACCTGCCCTTGCGCGCCCGCCTGGAAAGTACGCCCGCTTTGCTGGCGCGGGGCAGCGACTTTGTGGCCTCGGAGCTGCTGGACTTGATTGTGGACCAGTATCAGACTTCGTTGGAGCAAACCGAAAAAGCCGTAGAAGCCATTGAGCAGCAATTCCTGATTCGAGGTTTCAAGGAAAACGATGTACGGCGTATTTATCGCTTACGGCGCGACTTGCTGCGTGTCCATACGGCAGTGTCGCCGCTGGCCGAATTGACGCGTCGCTTGTCGCGTATCGAACTTGAATATGTCGATGCGGAAAGCAGGGCCTATTTTGCTGAGGTTTCAGACCGTATTGCGCGCACGGCTGAGTTTATTAATAGTCAGCGACAAGCCCTGGCTTTTGCCTTTGAAGGCGGGTTGATGATCGGGCAGATGCAGCAAACCGATACCACCCGCAAGCTGGCCGCTTGGGCCGCTATCCTGGCCGTGCCAACTGCCGTGGCGGGGATTTATGGCATGAACTTCAAGTACATGCCGGAACTGGAGTGGACGCTGGGTTACCCCCTGGCCTTGGGCTTGATGGGCAGCGTGTGCGGATTTTTGTACTGGAAATTCAAAAAGGCCAAATGGCTCTAGCCTGAAGCAAAGAGCGACAAGGCCGAAATCAAGGAGGCGAGATGGCTCTGGAACAGCAGTTACAGAATCAGGTGCCGGATTTGATGGATGATGATCTGTTTGGCGAGGATCCGGCCCTACAACATTGGCAATCTCAATTGGCCTGCCAAGAGGCCCGGCAAAGTCTGGCCGACTATGGTCAGAAACTGGGCTCTGCCTATTGGCGTGAGCAAGGAGCCTTGGCCAATCGGCAGCCGCCGCAATGGCGAGGTTGGTCTGCTCAAGGGCAGCGAATTGATCAAGTGGATTTTCATCCCGCCTGGCATCATTTGCTGAGCCTGGGCATGGAGCAGGGCTTGCATATCTGGCCCCATCAGCCCCAGCCCGGCCAGCACCTGCTACGGGCCATGGGTTTTTACCTGCATGGTCAGATCGAGGCGGGCACTTTGTGTCCCTTGACCATGACGCGCGCCGCTGCGCCTTTATTGCAGTCTGACCCGTTTCAGGAGTGGGCGGCCAAGCTGGATATCAATCAGTACGATTCGTCCAGCCAACAGATGGTAGAAAAGAGCAGTGTGCTGCTGGGCATGGGCATGACAGAAAGGCAGGGCGGCTCTGATCTGCGTGGTTGCACCACCGAAGCGCACCCCGATGGGCAGGCTTTTCGTGTTTATGGCCATAAATGGTTTTTATCTGTGCCACAAGCGGACGGACATCTGGTGCTGGCCCGTGAGCACGAGCAGTTCTCCTGCTTCCTGATGCCGCGCTATACCGAAGACGGTTTGAATCGCCGCTATATACGCAGGCTGAAAGATAAGTTGGGTAATCGTTCCAATGCCAGTGCCGAGATTGATTTTGATGGCGCTCTGGCCTGGCGTGTGGGCCAGGCCGGTCGTGGTATTGCTTTGTTGGCCGCAATGGCAGCTCGTACCCGTATTGATTGCGTGCTGGGCAGTGCGGCCCTGATGCGCCAGGCGTTGGTGCAATCTTTGCACTACTGCCAGCATCGACGCTGCTTTGGTAAACCATTGATCGATCAGCCCATGATGCAGGCGGTACTGCTGGATATGAGTCTGGAAAGCGAAGCCGCCACCCATCTGGCCCTGTTTCTGGTGGACCTGCAAGAGCGGGTCAACGATCCTGTCGCGCAGTCCGTGTTGCGAGTCCTGGCTCCAGCCGCCAAGTTCTGGGTATGCCGTCGGGCCATCGCCCTGTGTGCCGAAGCCATGGAAACCTGGGGCGGCAACGGTTATATCGAGGATGGCCCCATGCCGCGCTTGTTGCGCGAGGCTCCCGTCAATTCCATTTGGGAAGGCTCAGGCAATGTGATGTGCCTGGATGTGCAGCGCGCCTTGAGTCAGGAAGGCGTATGGGAGGCCTTGCAGGCGGACTTGCGTGCCCGCACGGGGGATGATGCGGAACTGGGGCAGGCGGCGCAGGAGGTGTTGAGCGCAGTCTCCCAGGCTGGCGGCCGTGTCTGGACGCAAAAACTGCTTACCCTGTATCAATCCTGCTTGATGCGCCAAGTAGCACCCGATGCCGTCGCAGACTTGTTCACGACCCATCGTCTGCAACAAGGGCCCGCTGCCGTATTCGGGGTGGAGGGCGTGGAGCAGGCTTGCTGGTATTTGCACCGCAGCTGGCCCCGCCTGCAAGCGTCTTGACGCGGGCCTGCCTACTAGGGACATTGCTCTGGACAGGCGGTGCGCAGTATCTATAATTTGTTAGCCTAGTTTCTGCTACTCGCCTGGAGTGTTGTCCGCATCATGACTGTGTTTTCCCTGTCCGGCTTTTCTTCTTTGACTCGGCGCACAGCCGTTTGTGCTGGCATGGCGGCTGTGATGGCTGTCTGGGCCTTGCCTGTTCAGGCTCAAAACTTCGAGTTGACTGGGCGCGTGGTGCGGGTGGCGGATGGCGATACGCTGACAATTCTGCCCAGTAATAACAAGCAGGTGCGTGTGCGCCTGGCCAGTATTGATGCCCCTGAAACCACGAAAGACAGCCGTCGCCCTGGCCAGCCCTTTGCGATGGCCTCGCGACGCTTCTTGTCGGATTTAGTGTCCGGCAAGCAATTGACCCTGTCTTGCTATGAGAGCGATCGCCATGGTCGTGCGGTATGCGATGTGCCCTTGGCCGATGGTGAAACCGCTAATCAGAAACTGGTGCGTGCCGGTATGGCAATGGCGAACCGGGAAAAGCGTGGCCGCTTCCTGCGTGACCCGCGCATTGACGGGCTGGAGCGCGAAGCCAAAGAGGACCGCGTTGGCATCTGGTCCGAACCCAATCCTGTGCCGCCATGGAAATGGCGCTATGACTGCTGGCGGCAAGGGCAATGTTAAGCCCTTGGCGGTGGGTCGGGCTGGCCCTGTTGTGTGTCGGATTGGCAGCCTGCTCCAAGCCCGTGAACAGCCCTTATCACGAAGAAAGCGCAGCGGAAAACACGCTGTACAGCGCATTCACGACTCGTTCTCCCAATCACCTGGATCCGGCTTTGTCCTATTCCGGTGACGAGACCCCATTTACCTATTCGATTTACGAGCCGCTGTACGGCTACCACTATCTGGATCGGCCGTATCGCCTGATCCCCAAGACGGCGGCCGAGCTGGTAGACCCGGTGTATCTGGACGCGCAAGGTCATCGTCTGCCAGCCGATGCGCCGGGTGAGCAGGTGGCCATCAGCCGTTACGACATTCCGATCAAGCAAGGCATTCGCTTTCAGCCACATCCGGCCTTTGCCTTGGATGAGCAGGGTGAGTTCCGTTACTACCCCATGCGGGCCCCGGATTTGAGTGACGCCTTTAGCATTGCCGACTTTGCCCATACCGGCTCGCGAGAGCTGACGGCTCACGATTACGTTTATGCCTTCAAGCGTCTGGCCAGTCCGCGTTTGGCCTCGCCTGCCTTGGGGGTGATGGCCGAGCATATCCGGGGCTTCAAGGAGTTCAGTGAAGAACTGGCCCGTATTGACAAGCAGGAGCCGCGTCCTCAATGGCTGGATTTGCGCCCCTTTACCTTGCCGGGTGTGCGCGCCCTGGACAAGCACACGCTGCGTATTGAGGTCAATGGCAAGTATCCGCAGTTCAAGTACTGGCTAGCCATGACTTTCACTGCTCCTATGGCTTGGGAGGCCGAGCGTTTCTATAGCCAGCCACGCATGGCACAGCACAACCTGACGCTGGATAGTTGGCCGGTGGGTACGGGCCCATTCATGCTGACGGAGTCCCTGACCAACCGCCGCCATGTGTTGAGCCGCAACCCCAATTACCGGGGTGAGCCCTACCCGTGCGTGGGCGAGCCGGGTGATCAAGCAGCCGGTTTGCTGGAAGATTGTGGTAAACCCATGCCTTTCCTGGACAAAGTGGTGTTCTCTTTGGAAAAAGAGGGCGTACCTTTGATGGGCAAGTTCCTGCAAGGTTATTACGACATTCCGCAGGTGGAGCGGGGCGAGTATGGCGTGGCCATGACCGTAGCGGCACAGGATTCGGTCGACAAAGCCAATCTGTATCAGGAGCGCGGTTTGCAATTGCGTACGGCTCCCGAAGCGCAATTGTTTTATATGGGCTTTAACTGGCACGACCCAGTGGTCGGCCAGGGCGACACACCCGAGCAGTTCGAGAAAAACCGCAAGCTGCGTTTGGCTATCAGCATTGTGTTCGACTGGGAGCAGTACGTCTCCATTTTCATGAATGACCAAGGGCAAGCCGCGCATGGCCCCTTGCCGCCGGGCGTGCCGGGTTATCAGCCCTTGCCCCAGGGCGCCAACCCTTATGTCTACACCAGGGACAATGGTGTGGTGATACGCCGCAGCCTGGACGAAGCCCGTGATTTGTTGCGGCAGGCCGGTTATCCCGATGGACGGGACAGTCGAACCGGTAAACCCTTGATCCTGTATTACGACTCCATGATGGGGATGGGTTCGGATGCCACGGTGGACTGGATGCGCCGTCAATTAGCCCAAGTGGGCCTGCAATTGGAAGTACGTGCCACCGACTACAACCGTTTTCAGGACAAGATGAAGCGTGGCGCGGCGCAGATATTCCTGTGGGGTTGGGTAGCCGACTACCCGGATGCCGAAAACTTTTTCACCTTGTTGTACGGCCCTCAAGCCAAGAAAGATTTTGGGGGTGAAAACGCTGCCAATTATCAAAGTGCAGAGTTTGATCGTCTGTACGAGCAAATGCGTTTTTTGAATGACGGCCCGGACAAGCAGGCGGTGGTGCAGCAGATGATTCATTTGGTTCAGCACGATGCTCCCTGGATGTTTGGCTATGTCCCCAATGCGGGCGGTGCATACCAAAGCTGGGTACGCAATGCCAAGCCGTCCATGATGGTGCGCGACAGCATCCAGTATTACCGTATCGACCCTGAACAGCGCGTCGAGCGCATTGACCTTTGGAATCGCCCCGTCTGGTGGCCTGCTATTCCATTGGGCTTGCTGGCTTTGATTCTGGCGTGGGTGGTGCGCTCGCAGGCTCAGGCGCGTCGTCGCCATGTGGCTTTGCGCAAGGAGAAAGACTGATGTTTTCCTATATGCTGCGGCGCATTCTGTATGGCGTGCTGATTCTGATCGGGGTCAATCTGCTGACCTTTGTGCTGTTTTTTGCCGTGAATACGCCCGATGATATGGCCCGTTTGTCCATTGGCGGGCAGCGCGTCAGCCAGACGGCGATTGAAAACTGGAAGGCAGAGCGCGGATATAACAAGCCGCTGTTTTATAACGCTCAAGCCGAGGGCAGCAAAGCGTTGACCGACACGATCTTCTACGAACGCTCGGTTCCCTTGCTGCGTCTGGACTTTGGCTTGTCGGATCAAGGGCAGGATATTGCCTATCAGATCAAACAGCGCATGGGCCCCAGTCTGGCCTTGGCCCTGCCCACCTTCTTTTTAGGTTTATGGGTGTGCATCAGCTTTGCCTTGCTGATGGTGTTTTTCCGGGGAACCCGACTGGACTTTTCAGCCGTCGTGCTGTGCGTAGTACTGATGTCCATTTCGGGGCTGTTCTACATCATTGCCGGGCAGTGGCTGTTTGCGCGGGTGCTCCGTTGGGTGCCGTTCTCGGGTTGGGTGCAAGGGATGGATAACTGGCGCTTTTTGGTCTTGCCGGTACTGGTGGGAATTTTGTCACGCATCGGGGCGGAATCGCGTTTTTATCGCAGCCTGTTCCTGGAGGAGGCCAGCCGTGACTATGTTCGTACGGCGCGCTCCAAGGGCTTGACCGAATCTACAGTTTTGTTCCGTCACGTGTTGCCCAATGCGCTATTGCCCATTTTGACGGGCACCGTATCGGCCTTGCCTTTGTTGTTCATGGGTAGTCTGATTTCCGAGTCTTTTTTTGGTATTCCGGGTCTGGGTAGTTTCACCATTGATGCCATCAATGCCCAGGACTTTTCCATTGTGCGTGCCATGGTGTTTTTAGGATCGATGCTTTATATCGCCGGTTTGATTCTGGCCGATATCTCCTACACCCTGGTCGATCCCCGCATTCGTTTCAACTGAGCCCGCCATGCCACAGTTCGTCTTTCTCTGGACCGATACCTTTGTGCTGGCACTGTTTCTGGCCATGGCGGTCTATACCTGGCGTGTCGTCAAGCGTCCCGCCTTGCGCTCGGCCTGGGCCAGTGTGGCACGTACGCCATCGGCCATGTGTGCCGCTGTTTTTCTGGTCTTTTTTCTGCTGCTTGGTCTGCTGGACTCCATTCACTATCGGCCGCTTTTGCCAGCGGCCCCGGGGCAGGAGGCCAGCACACCCAGTTATGCGCCTGTAGCTCGTTCGGCACTGGATGATGTTTTGAAAGCGGCGGGTCTGACAAAAGTTGAAAAGACGTATTCGGCTCCCTTGGCCCGCTTTCAGTTGACCAAGGAAAGCATGTTGATTGACGGCAAGCCCGTGCGCGACTTCCCGCGCCTGGTCAATGCCGGGGTTGGGATGGACACGCCTCAGGAGCACCGACAGGACCTTCTCCGACTCAGTCTGAAAGGCCTGTCTTGGGGGCTGCTGGCCAGTGTGGTGCTGGCTTTCTTGTTGACGCTTTGGGGGCGCAAGCAATCGATGGAAGCAGGCTGGGGGGCGGCATGGCGTTATTGGTGGCAGGGGCAGGGTTTGGTGAATTGGCGGCTTGTCTGGTTCAGCGCTTGCGCACTGGTGATACTGCTGTGTCTGGTTCTGAGCCTGAGCACGAATTACTACGTGCTGGGCACGGACCGCACAGGTAACGACATCATCTGGCAAGCCTTGAAAAGCGTGCGTACCGCGTTGGTGATTGGCACCTTGACCACCTTTGCCATGCTGCCGCCTGCCATTATCCTGGGCTTGGCCGCCGGATACTTCCGGGGCTGGGTCGATGATGTCATTCAATACATTTACACCACGCTGACCTCCATTCCCGGCGTCTTGTTGATTGCCGCCTGCGTGTTGATGATGCAAGTTTATATCGACACCCATCCCGACAGCTTCGACACCGTGGCTGCCCGTGCCGACCTGCGTTTGTTCATGTTGTGTCTGATTCTGGGCCTGACCGGCTGGGCGGGCCTGTGCCGCCTGCTGCGTGCCGAGGTGTTGAAACTGCGTGAGCTGGACTATGTGCAGGCCGCTCAGGCTTTTGGCGTAGGCCATTTGCGCATCATGTTTCGTCACCTCCTGCCCAATGTGATGCACATTGTGCTGATCACTCTGATTCTGGAGTTCTCCGGTCTGGTGCTGTACGAGGCGGTGCTGTCCTATCTGGGCATAGGCGTGGACCCCAGCATGCCTTCCTTTGGACGCATGATTGATGCCGCCCGCAGCGAACTGTCCCGCGACCCGATTATCTGGTGGGGTTTGGCCGGGGCTTTTGTGATGATGCTGGGGCTGGTTCTGTCCGCGAACATTTTTGCCGATGCGGTGCAAACGGCTTTTGATCCTCGTACCCGCCGATTCAAGACGTTGCGAGTACGTCGCCCAGGAGGAGCCAAAGTATGAGTGAGCTTGAGAACGACTGCGCCGTGAAGCCCTCTACAACGCCTGCCGTGCTCAATATCGAGGGCTTGGAACTGCGCGTGCAGTCTGATGCCGGTGTGCAAAGCGTGGTACGCAATCTGTCTTTGGCTGTGCAGCGTGGTGAAACCTTTGCCTTGGTGGGGGAGTCCGGCTGCGGCAAAAGCATGACAGCGATGGCGATCCTGCGTCTCTTGCCGGAAGCTGCCTGGATGCAGTCCGGTCACATTGCCTTGGATGGACTGGAGTTGCCGCCTTTGCCTGAGCAACACATGCAGGATGTGCGCGGCAAACGCATCAGTGTGATTTTTCAGGAGCCGTCCACCAGCCTGAATCCGGTCATGTCCATTGGCCGGCAGATCAGCGAGGTGATTCGTCGTCATGCTGTGGCTCCTGCGGGGCAGGAAAGGGCAAGGGCTATCCAATGGCTGGAGCGTGTCGGCATCCCCGGTGCTGCCCAGCGCTACGATGATTTTCCGTTCCAGTTTTCCGGTGGCCAGAAGCAACGCATCATGATTGCGATTGCCTTGGCGGCAGAGCCCGATTTGCTGGTGGCCGATGAGCCAACTACTGCGCTGGATGTGACGGTTCAGGCACAGATTTTGCAGTTGCTGGCCGATATACAGAAAGAGATGGGCCTGGCTATTTTGCTGATTACGCACGACTTGCTGCTGGTGAAGCAATACGCCGACTATGTGGCCTTGATGCGGCACGGGCAAATTGTGGAAGCCGGATTGGCCAGCCAGTTCTTTCTGCGTCCCAGCCATCCGTATGCTCGTGAATTGCTCGATGCCATTCCCACTTTTGAAAAACGTGGGCAGCCCTTGTCCCGCGCCATTGCGCCTATTGAAGCCGTAGCGCCGCGCAGTAGCGGCAAAGAGCTGGTTCTGGATATTCAGAACCTGTCTGTGTCCTACAAACAGGCCGGTTCCTGGTGGCGACGCTTGCCCGTAATCCCCGTGGTCAAAGACTTGAGTCTGCAACTGCACAAGGGCGAAACCCTGGCTTTGGTTGGTGAGTCGGGTTGCGGTAAAAGCACGGTTGCACGTACCTTGATGCGTTTGCTGGATCACCAGGCGCAGATCAGTGGTCAGGTGCACATGCTGGAGCAGAATATTCTGCAAGTAAAAGGCAAGGCCTTGCGGCAATTGCGCTCACGTCTGCAGATCATTTTTCAGGACCCATATGGATCGTTGGACCCGCGCATGATGGTGGGCGATATTCTCTTGGAAGGCCTGACTGCTTTGCGCCCCGAGCTGGATGCCAAGGCGCGTCGCAAACGAATTGAAACGTTGGTGGAGCAAGTCGGTCTACCCAAGAACGCCCTGGATCGTTACGCGCATGAGTTCTCTGGTGGACAACGCCAGCGCATTGCGATTGCGCGCGCCTTGGCGGTTGAACCTGCTGTTCTGATTTGCGATGAACCGACCTCGGCCCTGGACGTGTCCGTGCAGGCGCAGATTCTGGATTTGATGCGTGAATTGCAAATGGAGCTGGGGTTAGCTTATTTGTTCATTACCCATAATTTCGGGGTTGTGGAGTATCTAGCCGATCGAATTGCTATTATGGCCAAGGGGTGTATCGTAGAGCAGGGCAGTGCGCAGCAGGTTCTGTTCCATCCACAGGAAGAGTTGACGCAGCGTCTGCTGGCCGCTGTGCCCCGTTAAGCCGCGCATGCCGTACTTGCCATAATTGGTTCGCCACTTCCATGTCACAATATGGCGGTTTATTCGCCCATTGATATACACATTATGAGCTTGAAGGTTTTTGATCTTGAGTGCGAACACGGCCATGTGTTCGAGGGTTGGTTTAGCTCACGCGAAAGTTACGATGAGCAGATCAGTCGTGGGCTGTTGTGTTGCCCCGTCTGCAACAGCCATGAGGTCAAACGCAAACTGTCGGCTCCACGTATCAATGTGGGTGCGCAAGAAAGCAGCACCGCTTCTGACACTGCTCCCGTTCCGCCGCCTTTGCCCTCAACCATGCCCACCGAAGAGCAAATGCGGGTGATTCAAGGCCAGCTCTTGCAGGAGCTACGCTCGGTGATACGCAAGTCGGATAATGTGGGCACCCAGTTTGCCCAGGAAGCACGCCGTATGCACGAAGGCGATATTGAACCGCGTGCCATCCGTGGTCAGGCCACGGCGCAGGAGTATCAGGAACTGGCCGACGACGGCATTATTGCCATGCCGATTCCTGACTTTCTGGATGATGACCGCCTGCAGTAATGAGCGGCGACATTTCTTTCAGTCTGCGATGCAAGGTGCTGCGATGCAGCCCCAAGGCGCGCGCCGCTTGTGAAATATTTCCCTGATGTTGTTCCAAAGCCTGCTGCACAGCGGCGTATTCCTGTTCCTTCAGGGTTTGTGGCTTGGGGGCGGCAGGGGGGCTTGTTTTCGTGATATTTCGGGCTGCTGGGGCGGCTGGCTCTTGAGCCAGCAGCGGATGCTCGACATGTAAACATGGCAGGGCAGGCAGATCCTGAGCCAACCACAGACGCCCAGGAGAATCTTGCACAATGATTTGCAGCAGTACCGATCGCAGCTGGCGATAATTACCCGGCCAGTCGTAGTTCTGCAGTGTTTGCAAGGCGTCGGGATGGAGCTGGGGTGCCATCTGGCCTTGTGCCAGAACGGTCAGCTCTCTGGAAATATAATCGCCCAGATCGTTGCGCTCTCTAAGACTGGGGACTGTGCAGACATAGTCTTGCAGCCGGAAGTACAAGTCAGCACGGAAGCGGCCATCACGTACCAGTTTTTCCAGCGGCTGATGGCTGGCACTGATCAACTGGAAGTCTAGACGGTGTGTGCGCTCCGAACCCAGTGCCTGAACTTCGCGTTCTTGCAGAACCCGCAGCAGACGGCTTTGCAAAGCGACCGGCATATCACCAATTTCATCCAGAAACAGCACACCGCCGTGTGCTTGACGCAATTTGCCGGCATAACCCTGACGACGCGCACCGGTAAATGCACCGGCTTCATAGCCAAACAGCTCGGCTTCAATCAGGGTTTCGGGCAGGGCGGCGCAGTTAATTGCCACAAAAGGGCCGGACTGCGACTGGCGGCGGCGATGCAGTTCACGTGCCATACGCTCCTTGCCGGAGCCACTGGGGCCACTTAGCAAGATGGACAAGCCCATTTGCATGGCCCGCAACGCTGGTTCCAGCGCCTTTTCCTGCTGTGGAGACAACTGAGTTGTGTCTGCTGTCTCCGTTTGAACGTGTACCGCGCGGGCGGGGGCCGGGGCTTTAGTTGCCGTGCTCAGGTGTAGCGTGACAGGCTGACTTGTGCTTTTCGCCTGCTCCAGTACCGAACGTAAATCCTGGCCGGGCAGCTCCTGCCAGTCCTGGCGCAACATGCGGGCGGCCAGCTCATCGGCGGCCACAATCATGTCGTCTTCCAGAACCAGTCGACCACTGAAAGCGCTATTGAGCAGGCCAGGGTCGGTATGTAGATGCAGCAGGCGGCGGGATGGCGTGCACAGCGACTCCAGCATTTGGCGGCTGATCTGGCGGGCGTACAACTGCGCCAAATCCAGGGCGTAGTGATGCTCCAGCTCTGAAGGCCCGGAAATATCCAGCACCCCAATAATCTGACCATAAGGGTCATAAATGGGGGCGGCGTGGCAGCTTAGAATCCGGTTGTCAGGCAAATAGTGCTGACTGCCGTGAATCTTGATGGGCTGTGCGCAGAACAGGGCGGTGCCTATGGCATTGGTGCCGCGATGGTTCTCGGCCCAGCTTACACCCGCACGCAAGGCAACCTGCTCGGCCCGTTGCAGAAAATGCGGATCGCCCGCTTGTTGTAACACCGTGCCTTGGGCGTCGCACAATAAAACCAGACTGCGATGCGGATGCACCAGCGCGGCCAAATCCTGTACGGCTGCCGAAGAGTGATGCAATAAGTGATGCTGCTGTTCCAGCAACTGTCGCAGCGCACCTTGGCTCATGTCTCTGGGCTCTGCACTTAAGTCCGACTCCATCGTTTGGCAGCGCTCCCAGGATTGACGCCACATGGTTTCGTTGGTTTGCGGGCAAAACGCGTGTAGAGAAGTCATGAATATGCTCCGGGAGGGGTGTCGCATCCTGCGACAGTGCTCACTTTTTGCGACAGTCGCTGTCGCAGCCTGCGACTGGAGGTTGTTCCATTATGGAGGCGGGCGGGCTTAGGATCGAGTCGGGACAATCGCTAGCTAGTTTGGCACGTTATTTGCTTTAGTTAAATCAGGATAAAGGCACCCCTAACCTTTCCCTGCGGTGTACGTCTGGTGACACCGAACTAAATCAATAAGGAGACATCATGAATCTGTCCGATCTCAAATCCATGGGCCTGGATCTGGAATTTCCCTTCAAGTCCCGTTACGACAACTACATTGGTGGACGTTGGGTGCCGCCGGTCGAGGGTGAGTATTTTGATAACGTCTCCCCCGTTACCGGGCAGGTGTTTTGCCAGGTCGCCCGCTCGGGTGCCGCCGATATCGACCTGGCGCTGGATGCCGCGCACAAGGTACGACACCAGTGGGCCAATACTGCACCTGCCGAGCGCTCCGCTGTTTTGCTGCGCATTGCCGACCGTATTGAACAAAACCTGGAACGTCTGGCGGTGGCAGAAACCATCGACAACGGTAAACCTATCCGTGAAACCCGTGCGGCCGACTTGCCTTTGGCGGTCGACCATTTCCGTTACTTTGCCGGTTGCCTGCGTGCTCAGGAAGGCAGTCTCTCGGATATCGATGGCACCACGGTTGCTTACCACTTTCACGAGCCTATCGGCGTCGTCGGTCAGATCATCCCCTGGAACTTTCCGCTGTTGATGGCTGCCTGGAAACTGGCACCGGCCCTGGCTGCCGGTTGCCCCATCGTCCTGAAACCCGCCGAGCAAACCCCCGCTTCCATCCTGCTGCTGATGGAAATCATTGGTGACCTGCTACCGGCTGGTGTGCTGAACGTTGTCACCGGTTACGGGAAAGAAGCCGGCCATGCCTTGGCCAACTCCAAGCGTATCGCCAAAATCGCCTTCACCGGCTCCACACCTGTAGGCCGAGAGATCCTGCACGCCGCCGCTGATCGCCTGATCCCCGCGACTGTGGAGCTGGGCGGCAAGAGCCCCAACATCTTCTTTGAAGACGTGATGCAGGCTGATGATGCTTTCCTGGACAAAGCCCTGGAAGGCTTGAGTATGTTCGCCCTGAATCAAGGCGAGATCTGCACATGCCCATCGCGCATTCTGATTCAGGAGTCCATTTACGAACGCTTTATTGAACGCGCCGTTGAGCGAGTCAAACGTATTCAGACTGGCAATCCACTCAATGCCGGGACGATGGTGGGTGCACAGGTTTCCGAGAAGCAGATGGAGCGCATTTTGGGTTACATCAATATCGGCCGTGAGGAGGGCGCACAAGCCCTGACCGGTGGTGAACGTAATCGTCTGGGCCAGGGCCTGGACAATGGCTATTACATCAGCCCCACGATGCTGCTG
>JTFO01017999.1_pt1 | contig 15962 bp, 15 predicted proteins | sample 235411 | NCBI WGS metagenome assembly JTFO01 (sample SAMN03067590, study PRJNA260953) | activated sludge metagenome | biome: Sludge; feature: Wastewater; isolation source: CETP activated sludge from laboratory augmented bioreactor treating... | place: India:Gujarat | collected 2013-04
TGGACAGATCGGCTTTGGTGGAAATGAATTCGATAAGCTCGGTTTTATTCATTGAGAAAATACCCCTGAAAATTATTTTACGGGCCCCCAGCGGGAACCAGTGTGTGGCGGTCAGACTTAATAGTGACAAACGAAAGGGCAGCTAAGCACTGCCGTCTGCCATTGCTACCGGGCGCATAAGCACCCCGGTTGGCTACCGCGTATTAAGCCTTCGTTTAATACCCGTGTCAAGCAAAAAACCTCTGTAACCCGCATCATTGCTCACTGTTGATACAAGTTGCAGGACTTTCCCTAATTTGTGCCGCGAAACTTAACAGGCCGTCGCAAATATGTTATTTGAACTTTTAAAACTTCAAAATTAGCCAACTGATACTGTGATTTTGAATGTTTTTCAACCGCTTATGCGCCCCTCTTTGCAGCCGCAAAAACCACTCTCAGCCTAATTTCCCTTACGAGAGCCGGACTTAACAACAGATAACACCTTATCTGAGTGACAGGAGCAAGGCTCTGCACCCTTCTCTTGAGCACCAACCGTGCCCATATCAGAGCGGTCTGCTCTCCTACAATTTTCTGCATTGTTTGACTGTATTTCGGTACTTGCTACCGTCAAGGAGCGCAACGATGCACGGCAAGGTTTATTTGGTTGGGGCGGGGCCTGGCGACCCTGAACTTCTCACACTACGCGCTTTATACCTGCTGCAACATGCAGATGCTGTGGTCTATGACCGCTTGGTCAGCCGCGCCATCATGAGCTGCATCAACCCTGAAGCCACCCTGCACGATGTTGGCAAGGTGGCCGCCTGCAAACCCAGCATGCAGGACGACATCAACGACATCCTCTTATCACTGAGCAGAACGCATCAGCGCGTTATCCGCCTAAAAGGCGGTGATCCCTTTATTTTTGGGCGCGGCGGCGAGGAGCAGCTTTATCTGCAACAACACGGCGTCCGGGCCGAGGTTGTGCCTGGAATTACTGCCGCGACGGGCTGTGCGGCTTCTTTAGGCATTCCCTTGACTCATCGCGGGCTGGCCAGCAGTGTGCGCTTTATCACCGGACATTTGCGGGACAACCAAGGGCTGGAGCTGAACTGGGCCTCCCTATCCGACCCCACCTGTACGCTGGTGTTTTACATGGCCATGGCCAATTGCCGTCATATCGCCCAGGCCTTGATCCAACATGGACGCAGCCCACATACGCCCATCGCCCTGGCACAGGACGCCACACTTAAAAGCCAGCGATGGGGCTTGGGTACGTTGCAGACACTTCCACAGCTAGCACAGACATTTAGCCCTCCTGCCTTGCTGATCATTGGGCAAGTTGTACAGCTACACCCAGACTACCCGCAGCCCACATCGAACACGCAAGACACACTCACACCCGAATCATCCTGGGCACTGATGTGAGTGGTTTGCACTTCTCTTTAAAACGCTGCGGCAGACGGACTCTGGCCCGGATTGGGTTGCCTGTATTGCTCATCCTTGTTGACCCGCAACAAGCCACTGCAAATGACGTCACGTTGACTTCAGAGCAGCGCCTCTCTTTACAAACACTACTTCATCAAGAGTGCGGTTCCTGTCATGGCTTGTTCTTGAAAGGAGGTCTAGGCCCAGCCTTGACGGCAGATGCCTTGCAAGGCCAAAGCCCAGAACAAATCGCCTTGACCATCATGCAAGGTCGCCCCGGCACCGCCATGCCTGCCTGGAACCGCTTTTTGCAGCCAGCGGAAAGTTTATGGCTGGCGAACTTCCTTCTCCAGAACTCGGATACAGCACCATGAAAGCACTCATGACTCTTAGCCTGCTTGTCGTGTTAAGCGGCTGTGCCAACTCACTACGCGGCACTAACGACCTGGGGCTGATCGTCGAGCGCGCCACAGGCAGCGTAGCCCTTGTTGAGACCAGTCACCGCAGTCGCTTGGCGCGTATTGAGGGCTTGGGTGACCTCTCCCACGCTCATATCACTTATTCGCGCGACGGACGGTATGGCTATATATTCGGACGTGATGGCGGGCTGAGCAAAGTGGACCTGATCAAACAAGTTGTAGTCCGCCGCATTATTCAGTCCGGCAATGCCATAGGTGGGGCGATCTCCCAGGACGGCAAGCTGATTGTGGTACAGAACTACGAACCCGGCGGTATCAAGGTTTTTGACGCAAAGACCCTGGAATTGGTCAGTGAAGTTCCGTCCTACTACGCCCCCGACAAACGCGCCAAGGTGGTTGGACTGGCTGACCTACCGAATCAGCAATTCGCCTATTCCTTGTTCGAGGCCGGTGAAATCTGGCTCACCGACTTATCCGACCCGCTGCGCCCCACAACACGGCGTTTTGCGGCAGGCAGCCAACCTTACGATGCCATGGTCACCCCAGACGGACGCTACTACATTGCCGGCCTGTTTGGCGAAGACGCTTTGGCCATGCTGGATTTATGGAAGCCTGAAAATGGAGTCCGAAAAATCTTGCCAGGCTATGGCAAAGGCGAAACCGCCCTGCCCGTCTACAAGATGCCGCATCTGCGTGGCTGGTCCCAAGCGGGTCAGGACTTGTTTTTGCCTGCCATTGGACGCCATGAAGTACTAGTGGCCAGCACCTTGGATTGGCAAGAAAAAACTCGCATCCCTGTTCAGGGCCAACCCGTTTTCGTCATGGCTCAGCCCGATGGCCGGCAAGTCTGGGTGAACTTTGCTTTCCCAGACAACGACAAGGTACAGGTCATTGATGTTGCCACTTTAGAAGTGATTCGGACCTTGGACGCAGGCAAAGCGGTTCTCCACATGGAGTTCACCCCACGCGGCGAGGCTGTCTGGATTTCAGCACGAGACGATAATCGAGTCAGCGTATACGACACCCGCAGTTTCAAGCGATTGGACAGCCTGGAGATTCAGCAACCCAGCGGGGTGTTTTTTACGCATCGGAGTGGTCGCATTGGTTTCTGATCTTTCCCCTTCTGCCTTTCAACTATTGAATGCCTGGCAACACGGCTTCCCCCTGGAGTCCCGTCCGTTCCGTAAGCTGGGGCTGCTATTGGGACTAAGCGAGCAAGCCGTGATGGACTATCTCCAAGGCTGGCGCAGCGATGGCATCATCAGCCGTATCGGGCCGGTACTGAACCCCGCCTGCATGAGCAGCACCTTGGTGGGCATGCCTATCCCAGCCAAGGATCTGGACAGGATTGCGAACTGGATCAGCACCCTGCCCGCTGTGAACCACAACTACGCACGCGAACACGCGGTCAATCTATGGTTTGTGCTGACCTGTGCGAATGAGCAAGAACGGCAGGCAACCCTGGACCACATCGCCCAATACACCGGTTTGTTGCCCTTATCCTTGCCCATGCTCCGGGCCTATCACATTGACCTGGGGTTTAGCCTGACTACTCATGTCAAAATTGCCAGCCCCTTGGCACCAAGCCATAGTCTGCCTGCATTAGGCAGCGCTGAACGCAAACTCCTGGAGCGCTCCTTGCAAGGCTTGGAGATACAAGCCGAACCTTTCAAACCTTGGGCAGAGCATGCCCAAATGAGTGAGAAACAAGTCCTGCAACACCTGCGCAGCTTTCTGGAACAAGGTGTTTTCAGACGGTTTGGTCTGGTTTTACGCCATCGCACGCTAGGCTATAGCGCCAATGCCATGTGTGTCTGGACGGTAGACAACCATCGTATCGACGCCTTGGGTGAGGAACTGGCCAGACAAAACGGCATCACGCTTTGTTACCAACGACAGCCCCACCCGCCACATTGGAATCACAATCTGTTTTGCATGATTCACGGCAAAGATCGCCAGCACGTACTGGCTCACCATGCGGAACTGAATAGCCGTTTAGGCTTGGGACAGTTCCCACAGGACGTGCTGTTTTCCACTCGCTGTTTCAAACAACGCGGAGCCCTGCTTGGCCCGGCCTATCATGACTGACACTCACACGACGCCACTGCATGCGCCGGTCGAGTTAGACGACACCGACCGCCACATTCTCAATCGCTTGCAAGAGGGTTTCCCCATCTGCTCCCGCCCCTTTGCACGACTGGCTCCTGATCTTTCTTTAAGCGAATCCGACCTGATTGCGCGTGTCCAGTGCCTGCGTCAATCCGGAGTCCTGACCCGCTTTGGCCCCCTCTTCCAAATTGAAGCCTTAGGCGGCGCTTACTGTCTGGTCGCCATGTCTGTACCGGAAAAACGGTGGGACAGCGTTGTCAAAGCCGTGAACCGCCATCCCGAAGTCGCCCACAACTACCGACGCGCTCACGCCTTAAATATGTGGTTTGTACTGGCCACGGCAAGCGCACAAGACCTTGAGGCTTGCCTGACCACAATCGAAACCGAAACCGGCTTACCTGTCTTCGCTTTTCCAAAAGAACAGGAATACGCACTTAGCCTGAAACTGGAGCTTTGACATGGAGCATTTGAACCCTGCCTATACCGCACTGATACATGCTTCGCAGCAAGGGCTGGCTATAGAGCCGCAGCCTTACCTAAGGCTGGCGCAGGCGCTAGGCGTCTCCGAAGCCTATGTCATGAAGCAGTTTCAAACCATGTTGGACCAAGGTTTGATAAGACGGATTGCAGCCATCCCGAATCACTACGCCCTGGGCTATGTAGCCAATGGCATGTGCGTCTGGAACATTGCAGACGAGCGCCTGGACACCGTGGGTACATGGTTAGGTTCACAAGCTGGAGTCAGCCATTGTTATCGTCGCCCGCGTCGTCTGCCTGCGTGGCCATACAACCTGTTTGCCATGCTGCATGGCAAGGACCATGACACGGTCCGTGCCCAAGCAAAGAACATCAGCATGCACATCACGCAGCACTTTCCGGGTGTCTTGCATGATCACGACATTTTGTTTTCCACGGCCATTCTTAAAAAGACCGGCCTGCGTCTGCGGAGGCCTTGAGCATGTTCCGGATATCCCGTTTTATCGCTGCCCTGCACTCCCCTGTTGCCGCCACGCGTGCCAGCAAAGCCCCTGTGGTGATCTGGAATCTGATACGTCGTTGCAATCTCCATTGCAGCCACTGTTACTCTGCCTCCACCAACAAGGATTTTCCCGGCGAACTGAGCTACGAGCAGGCCTGCTCTGTCATGGACGATCTACATCAGTTCGGTGTGCGCGCCCTGATTCTGTCCGGCGGTGAACCCTTGCTGCGCAGAGACATTTACGACTTGGGTCGACGCGCAAAAACACTGGGTATGTACGTAGGGCTATCGTCCAACGGCACCCTGATTACTGAACAGAATATCGACCAGATTGCCGACTGCGGCTTTGACTATGTCGGCATATCCCTGGATGGTTTGCAGGCCAGGCATGACCGTATTCGTGGTGAAAACGGAGCCTACGCTGCTTCCTTGCATGGTTTACGGCTGTGTCGCGAAAAACACTTGAAAGTGGGCCTGCGCTTTACTCTGACCCAGGAAAATGCGGCTGACCTCAATGGCCTGCTGGCAGTGATGGACCAGGAGCAAATCGACCGCTTTTATCTCTCTCATCTAAATTACGCGGGCCGAGGTCTTAGCAATCGCGCTTTGGCCAGCCATCACGCCGTCACCCGGCGGGCCATGGAACAACTTTTCACGACCTGCATGACGTATCAGAAAGCCGGAAAACCCAAGGAATTTACCTCAGGGAACAATGATGCCGATGGCGTTTTCTTCCTGCACTGGGTACGACGCCACTACCCAGATCAGGCTAAAAAAATTCTGACCATGTTGCGTCAATGGGGTGGAAACTCCTCCGGCCAAGGAATTGCGAACATTGATAACCGTGGCAATGTACACCCGGACACCATGTGGTGGCACTACAGCTTAGGCAATGTGCTGAAACAGCCTTTCTCAGAGATTTGGTCCAACAATCAAGATCCTTTGTTAGCGAGACTGCGCCAACGGCCAAGGCCTGTACAGGGACGCTGTGCGGGATGCGCCTACCTGGATATTTGCAATGGTAATACGCGCACCAGGGCAGAAAAAAGTACGGGCAATGTATGGGCAGAAGATCCGGGTTGCTATCTCAATAACCGGGAAATTACTGCCTGAGCCTGCCCAATCAAGAAGCCAGTCAAAGCCCTTTTCGCTGTACCCCAATCCCCTTCCCTGCCCGGCCACGAAACCATGCAAAGCAACTGTCCAGAACAGTAAAGCAGCACTGAGAGGCGAATACAGTCTCCAGACATAGCCAAGTTCGGATAAAAGTCTGGACAGAGACAGACCCGAACCCCGGATTTCCTGCATACTCTGTACCGGTACAAATACAAACACCGATGATGATGATGCTGCCGGTGCCAGTGCTGGTGCAGACGCCAATGCTGGTGCTGAAGCGGATGTGGATGTGGATGTGGATGTGGATGTGGATGCTGGCAAAGTTCATCATTTCCAGGCCCATAAGCCTGCACAAACAAGAGACAAAAAAAGTGAGGCAAGAATTCTTGCCTCACTCAAGCAGCTCCATATAACGTAGCAAGCACACGCCACCTAACTCTTCATCACTCCAACACTTCTAAGCCAGTTCACAGCTCAAGCCTTGCTGCTTTAACAGCTCAAGCAAAGGTTGCACATCCCACGAAGACTTCCAGGCAATGACGATGCGCTCTCCTGGCGCCCATGAACGGCATAGCGGTGTCCAGAATGCCTGATTCAACAGGGTATCTTGCAAGACCACACCGGCCTGATCCAAGGCCATCAAACGGGCATCACGGCGTGCTTTTTCCAGAATCGCGGGCAGGATCAGAGGCAGGTACAAGACCCAGTCCGCCTGATTCAATTTTCGCAGAGCGCGCAGCGTCAACAAGTCCACGGCCTCCAAATCCGCGATAGGCAAAATGGTGACCTGAACATGCTGCTGGGGAGTCTGCTTCTGCAAGGCGTCATCAAAAGCTGCCAATGCTTCGGTGGACTTTCCTTGTGCCAGGAGGTCAGGAATATGGCCATCAAGCACGTAGTCAAAAAAATGACGGCGAGTATGCACCTCGGGAAAAGCTTGCTTGATATCAGCTCGACGACGAGCCAGCAGACCGGCCAAGTCCCCTACGGATTCAGGCAACTCGCTTTCTATCCACTCCCGAACCCGCCGCGCCAGCACAGGTGCAGACCCTGCCGAGGAAACCGCAATCATTAAAGGCGAACGGTCGATCATGGCAGGAACCTGCACGGTGGACAGTTGCCCGTCATCAACCACATTACAGGGCAGATGCAAGGCATCGGCCGCCTGAGCCACGATACGATTTATTTCTCGTCGTCCGGTGGCCGCGATAACCAGCCAGGCCTCGCGAATATGCTCGGCGACAAAAGCAGTGAACAAGCTGCTTAGCGCCCCTGCTTGCGCGCTGGCCCGTAACCAGGGAGTCTGTTCCGGTGCAACCACCGTCACCCGCGCTCCTGCACGTAACAAGAGCCGAACTTTACGTTCGGCAACCGAGCCGCCACCTACAACAACAACGGCTTTGCCAGTCAGATTGAAGAACAAGGGAAACACATTCATTGCAGGACATCCTTAAGGCGCCAGTAAAAACTGGCGCCCAGTTCACACTTACTTCAAGCTGGCAAAGTAGGCAGCCAGTTCATTCACCATTTCCGGGCTGAGCGGTTCAGCCATCGGGCTCATGATGGGATCGTTACGCTCTCGGGATTTGAACTGCTGCAGCTGCTTGACCAGATACTCCACCTTCTGCCCCGCCAAGTTGGGGTACATGCCTTCCGTACTGACACCTTCCAGACCATGACAAGAGGCACATAAAGGCAACATGGATGACGCCTGGGCCGACAGTTGTGACTGCCCATGCGAACCTTGTAAACCGGCGGGTTTATCCGCCGCCAACGCTGCACCTGAGCCTAAAAGACCAACCAGAGCCACACCCATAAAAAGCTGTTTCATGACATTCCTTTGCTTAGAATTTTTGGGTTTCAGGCTGACCGATGGTGAGCCAGCGAGTGCGAGCGCGAGAGAAAATACCCGATGGGCTTTCCATCTTGTGCTCGGCTACCAGCTCCAGGCTACGGCTGTCGTAGATTTTCAGACGGTCCCCCCAGTAACCCGAGCTGACGTACAAGTAATCTCCTGTGCGGTTGTAGTTAGGGAAGAAGGCATGGCCGCCCACATCCAGGGTTTTCGCCACCGACAAGGTGTTTTTGTCGATTAACTGAATCCAGGAAGCGCGCTTGTCCTTGTCAATAATGTCCACCGCCACATACGGTGCATTGGGATGTGCGGCAGGCGATTCGGTGGCCCCGGCTACCGGGATTTGTTTCACCACGGAAAAGTCCTTGGTATCCCAGGCCGTAACAACCGAACCCAGCTTGCAGCTGCCCATATTGGTACCGAAAGCCAGCATGCGACCATTCACTTCGGTAACCGCCCCCGAGCCTGCATGCGGTTGGCAGCCAGCTGGAATATCACGCACCACCTTGTCGTCCTTCAAGTCGATCGCCACATATTTGTTGTCATCGTAGGAAGCCACCATGGAGTAGCGACCATCAGGCGTCAGGAAAGTGTCATGCAACATGCGGCCCACCTTGGCCAGTTTGGTGACCGGCATGTCTGGCTTGTCCGGATCAATAATCCAGATCTGCCCGGCTTGGCGCAGCGTCAGTGCAAACTTGTTATTGATGCGGCTGCCAATGATGGGACCGCCGGCGGATTTGATGAAATTGCCATCCGGGTCCTCGCCCTCCAGAGCAAGATACTTCACCGGCTCCAGTGTGTCGGCTTTCAGGATGACCATGCTATTGGGCACAAAAGAACTCAGTGCCAACCACTTACCATCTTTGGACAATGCAATACCGGTCCCCGTCAGGCCCACTTTGGCCTGCCGCACAATCTGCAAGGTGTACAGGTCAATTTTGTAGACGTGACCATCATCGCTTTTCAGGTAACCCCAACGCTCATGGCTGGGACTGAACTCCATGATATGTGGCGCACCAACCGTGGCGATTTCTCCTACCTTCTGATTGTTCTTGCCATTGATGAAAACGGCGCGTGCCTGATTAGAACCATCCCCCCGACCGTAGCGTCCCCGGGCCATGATGACCATCAAGTCGTAGACGGAGTCGATCTCGTAATTGGGCTTGCTGGGCAAGGTGGATTCGTCCACCAGTACTTTCACGCTGGCACGAATTTGATCCATGTCCCAACTGCGTTCCACCACGGGCTCGTTCTTGATCATCTTGGCCAGGGCACGAATATCCTCGTCGGGTAAACGTCCGACAAAAGGCGGCATCAAGGTATCCGGGATTCCAGTCATGATGGTGCCGCGCAAGGCAATCTCGCTTTGAACCAGGCGATCACTGTGCAAGCCCGGAGCAATATACCCTCCCCGGTCGGCTGCGTGACACACCGCACAGTTTTGCTGAAACAAGTTGTCTACCCGCACTTGCTCTTGCGTCGGTGCCGCCAGAGCCGCACTGACGCTGGTAGACAGGAAGGCCAGGGTCATCATTTTTCTATACATTCCATTACCTCCAACAATTGCCTTGCTAAAGGGCAAGACCATAACAACTATAACGATTGTTATTTTTTACTGAGAAGGTATGGATACAGATTACATAACGGGAATGGTTTTTTTATATCGTAATTACAATAAATTAAACACTCTTACTGAGATAAAAATATCCATGACAAGAGGCCAGTTGGCAGATCAAGAAGTCGGATAAATTTATCACGAACGAATCGTCACTTTGAGCTAACTCAAGTTAAAACTAGAGGCTGCTGCCTATAGTGGCCCGGCTTGGCTCGCCCTTGATGGTTTTGATTATTTTTCCAGTCCCGCCATGTTTTCTTTACCGATTACGCTCTCTCATACCCATAGCCCACCGTATAAGCGACAAATTGCACGTCAAATTGAAACCCTGATCTGTTCGGGACGTTTGCAGGAAGGCAATCGCCTGCCCTCAATCAACCGTATGGCTTCTTTGCTGCAGGTTTCTAAAAACACGATCATGGGTGCCTATGATTTGCTAATCGACTCCAACCTGATTCATAGCGAACCCAGCCGGGGCTTTTTTGTCGCCACGCCCACCCGCAACGGGCGCAGTCGACTGGTGCCGGATTTTGTCATGGAGACGGCCCACTGTTCACGCAACCTGCGTACCAGCACGGCCCTGGCCAGCGGTGTTCATGTGCCCGCCGCCAGTGTGCCGGTTCGTTTTGATTTCAAGATTGGGCGCCCCTCGCTTCATGCCTTTCCGCTGCGCCAGTTCATTTATCTATCCAATCAACTATTGCGTTATGCAGGCACTGGTATGACGGACTATCCACCGCCTGAAGGTTTATGGGGTTTGCGGCTGCAAATTGCAGATTATCTGGCCGCCAGCAAAGGCATTTTGGCTGACCCGGACCACATCCTCATTACGGCAGGGACGCAGGAGTCCTTGAGCCTGATTGCGGCCCACTTTCTGGACGAAAACAGCTGTGCGGTGCACGAATCGCCTGGCTATAACGGCTTCAGGCATCTACTGGCACGCCATCGTACTCAGGGCATTCCCGTGCCTGTAGATCAACACGGCTTATGCACCGATCAATTGCCCAACAGGGCGGTCCAACTAGCCTTTGTCACGCCCTCCCATCAATACCCCTTGGGGCACACGCTGACAGTGCCGCGCAGGCAGGAGCTGCTGGCTTGGGCCAGCTCCAGCGGTGCTTTGATTATTGAGGACGACTACGACGGAGACTTCTGTTATGGCCCGGCCCTACCTGCGCCGCTCAAGGCCATGAGCCCCGGACAGGTAATTTACCTGGGTTCGTTCTCGAAAACATTGGGGCCTGGTTTGCGCTTGGGCTATATGGTTTGTCCACCCCATTTGAGCCAGGACTTTATTGCTCGCAAGGCCTTGCTCAACAATGGATCGCCCTGGTTAACACAAGCTATTCTGGCACGTTTTTTTGATGAGTATGACTATCCTCGGCACCTGCAGTATTTGCGTCGCCGTTACCTGGAGCAACGCAATACCCTGCTGCAGGGACTGAAAAAAGCATGGGGAAATACCGGAGTGGTCAGCGGACACAATGCTGGCATGCATCTGGCTTTCCGACTGCCTTCACAAGGCCCGGATGCCCATCACGTTGCTGCGGCAGCGCTTCGCTATGGCATACGCCTATACCCTTTGGCACAGGCCGCCAGCCAGGAAGCGGACGGCAGCGACCCACGCCATCTGCTATTTGGCTACGCGAATCTGGAGTGCAGCGAGTTACAACAAGCGATGCAGCATCTAGCCCTGATACAAGCCAGGCTGAACCATGGCTAGCTGTGCAAAGAACTTAAGACTGGGCCAGTGCCTGATCAAAGTCGGACGTCAGATCAATGATCTCTTCGATACCCACAGAGATACGCAACTGATTGTCGGAAATACCCATCAGGGCACGCTGCTCGGGCCCCATCTCGTAGTAGATGGTATGGGCAACGGGCAGCACCAGACTGCGGTTGTCACCCAGGTGCGTAGCCAGAACAAAGACTTTCAGACGATTCAGGAAGTCGAAAATTTCGATGCCCTCTTCCAGCACGACACTCATCAGGCCGCCGAAGCGATTGCCGAACAACTGAGCCGTACGCTCGTGTTGAGGATGATCCTCCAGACCCGGATACTGCACGTGCTTCACCTTGGGGTGAGCCTTCAAATGGCGCGCCAAAGCCAGCGCATTGGAACAGATGCGCTCCATACGCAACGGCAAGGTTTCCGAGCCTACAGCCAAACGGTGGGCCACATCGGACGACAAGGTGCCGCCCATATCGCGCAAGCCCTTCTTACGAATCTGTACCAGGCCCCAGTTCTGCGTATTGCCATTGCGGTATACCTGGGCAATATTAGGATAGGTCGTCCAATCAAACAGACCTGTATCTGTCACCATGCCACCCAGAGCATTACCGTGGCCACCAATGTGCTTGGACAGCGAGTTGACCACCAAAGAGGCTTTGAACTCGCGGCCGGGCGACAGGTAAGGCGAGGACAAAGTGGCATCAACCACATACAACAAGCCCTCGTCCTGACACCATTGCCCCACCCCTTTCAAATCAGCCACCTGTGTGCCCGGATTGGCAATGGTTTCAAGAAACACCATGCGAGTATTGGGCTGACGCGCGGCTTGCACCTGGGCCACATCGGTTGCGTCTACCAGCGTGGTTTGAACACCCAGGTCGCGCAAGGTGCCCAACAGACTGTTGGTGTTACCGAACAGATATTTGCTGGCAATCAGGTGATCACCCTGGCGCAGCAAGGTAAACAGGGTCGCGGTCAATGCTGCCATACCGGTTGCAAAGCTGACGCTGCCCACCCCTTTTTCCATACGCGTAATCTTGGCTTCCAGCGCCGCCGTGGTGGGTGTGCCCTGACGAGAATAGGTAAAGCCGGATTTGCCCTGAAAGACTGCGGCCAGCTCACGCGCATCCTGAAAACCGAACTCGGTCGATGGGTGCAATGGCTGATGAATAGCGCCATACTGCGTACCCAAACGACGGTCAGAGTGCAAGGTAGAGGTAATAAAGCCGTTTTCTTCCATGATCGTTTCAAAGCCCATAATGCGTGTACACACCGTCAGCACCGATTGGGTTTTGCCCGGCTGACGGCCAATTACTTATTATCTGGTGAAGCGGCGAATGAAGCCCGCCGTTTTTTATACAAATAAGTAATTAAGTAAGTAACAAGACTTAAAAGAAATTAGGCCTGGCTACGTTGACGCAAGGTTTCGTACAGACAAACCGCACTGGCGACACTGACGTTCAAGCTTTCTACCGCGCCCATCATGGGAATGGAAACCAGCTCGTCGCAGGTTTCACGGGTGAGACGGCGCATGCCCTCGCCCTCGGCCCCCATCACCCAGGCCATGGGGCGGCGGGCATCCACCTGGTGGAATGTGTGGGTGGCTTGATCACTGGTACCGACTAGCCAGACATCGCGCTCACGCAGCATGCGCATGGTACGGGCCAAGTTCGTCACCGTAATGTAAGGGGTCGATTCGGCTGCACCGCAAGCCACGCGCGAGACCGTCGCGTTCAGACCCACGGCACGATCACGAGGCGCAATCACGGCATGCGCGCCGGCTGCGTTGGCACTACGCAGGCAGGCACCCAGGTTATGAGGGTCTGTGACCCCGTCCAGAATCAGCAAAAAAGGAACCTGACCGGCCTCTTCCAGATCATCCAGCAATTCGTTGACATCAACGGCCAGCTCTTGCTCCAGAGCCAATGCCACCACACCCTGGTGACGTGTGCCTTTGGCCAGACCATCCAGACGCTCGACCGGCACGGCCATGACTTTCAAGCCTGCCTGCTCTACCTGTTCGATAAAGGCCAGCATCCGTTTGTCGCGCCGGGTCTGATCCACATAGACCTCGCGCACCGAAGCGGCGCTGAAACGAACTCGGGCAATAACGGCATGGAAACCGGCCAAAACCTGCTGAGGCATAACAATCCTTGGGGGAAATAAGAGCAAATAAAGAAAGCCGGGCAAAAAGCCCGGCTTGGCATTGTACGCCTATCGGCGTCGCCCTCTAGGGCTGCGCGTGGATTTGGCGGACTTGGCCGCCTTCTCCGTACTGCGTTCTTCATCCCGCTCGGCCTGCTTTTGAGAAGCTCGTCGCTGGGAGGCCGTGGTGCCCTTCAAGGCCAGCGGCTTGGTTGAAGCCGCTTTCTTGATGGGCCGCTCGGACGGATCAGACCCTTCGGCCGCCGCCTTCACCGCTTTGTAGCCCACGCCTTTAACCAGACGGAACTCAATACGGCGCGCCTCCAGATCAACACGGGCGACCTGCACTTGTACCGCATCGGTCAGACGATAGCGCAGACCAGTGCGCTCACCACGCAACTCGTTCGAGGTTTCGTTGTACTGGAAGTAATCTGCGCCCAGCTCCGAGACGTGAACCAGGCCCTCCACATACAAGGTATCCAACGTTACAAACAAACCAAAGCTGGTTACGCCACTGATCTTGCCAGAGTATTCCTCGCCCACGTGCTCTTTGACAAACCAGCACTTGAGCCAGGCTTCCACATCTTTAGAGGCCTCATCAGCACGACGTTCGCGCGCCGACAACAAGGCACCCAGTTTTTCCCAGCGTGCAAAATCACGCTTGCTGGCTGGCAAGGCGGCATCGCCCGGTTCTTCGGCAATCGCCGGAATGTAGCGCTGGCCTTTCAAAATACCCTTGATGACGCGGTGTACCAGCAAGTCCGGGTAACGGCGAATGGGCGAAGTGAAGTGAGCGTATTGTGAATAAGCCAGACCAAAGTGACCCGTTTTCTCCGGGCTGTAAATAGCCTGCTGCATGGAACGCAAGCACATGGTCTGAATAATGGCGAAGTCGGAACGACCACGAGCGGCGGCCACCACTTTGGCGTAATCGGCAGAAGTCGGTTCGTCGCCCCCTTCCAGGGTCAGACCCAAGCTACGTAAATATTCGCGCAAGGCTTCCAGCTTGGGTGGCGTTGGGCCCTCATGCACACGGTACAAACCATTGCGACGGCTACGAGCAATGAAATCGGCTGCGCAGGTGTTGGCTGCCAACATGCACTCTTCGATCAGCTTGTGGGCATCGTTACGAACCAGAGGTTCAATACGCTCGATGCGACCCAAGGGGTTACACACGATTTTGGTTTCAACCGTATCAAAATCAATGGCACCTCGTGCAGTGCGCTGCTCGGCCAACAAACGGTACAAGGAGTACAGGTTCTGCACAGGTTCAAGCACATGCTGAATCTGTGCGGCGGCCGGACCTGTAGGCTGCTGCAGGGCGCTCCAGATATCGGAATACGTGGTGCGCGCATGTGAGTGAATGACCGCTTCATAAAACTGATAGGCCGATACGGTGCCGGACTTGGGACCATCAGCCAAGACGACCATATCGCACACCATGACCAGACGGTCTACCGACGGGTTCAGAGAACAGATCCCGTTGGACAGGCTTTCTGGCAACATGGGGATCACACGGCGCGGGAAATACACGCTGGTACCCCGCTCCAGAGCGTCTTCATCCAAGGCATCGCCGGAGCGTACGTAATGGCTGACATCGGCAATCGCCACCAGCAATCGCCACGCCCAGCGCGAGCGTTTGCCCGTGCCAATATCAACGCGTTCGCAATACACCGCATCATCAAAGTCCCGTGCGTCTTCACCATCAATGGTGATGAAAGGGACATCGCGCAGATCAACGCGACCTTTATATTCCGATGGCTTTACCTTGGCAGGAATACGGGCTGCCTGCTTGAGAGCCTTCTCGGAGAAATCGACCGGCACTTCAAACTTGCGCACCGCTATTTCGATTTCCATGCCGGGATCATCAATTTCCCCCAGCACTTCAATGACACGCCCCAAAGGCTGGCGATGGCGCTCGGGCTGCTGGGTGATCTCTACCGTGACGACCTGACCGGGCTCGGCCTCGCCCTGATCTCCACTTGGGATCAGGATGTCGTGCTTGATACGCTGATCTTCGGGCACCACGATAAACGTGCCACGCTCGCGCAAGAACCGGCCCACCAGCTTACTGGTATGACGCGCAGTAACTTCGACAATCGAGGCATCTGGTTTGCCACGGTATTCACCGACGATACGCACCATAACGTGGTCGCCGTGCAACACTTTGGCCATCTCTCGTGGCGACAAAAACAGATCAGGCTGCCCATCGTCGCGCTGCAAGAAACCAAAACCGTCGCGATGGCCCAACACTTTGCCTGCGATAAAGCCAGTTTGGCTGTTTTTGCGAATTTTGCCTTCGGGGGAGATAAGCAGTTGCCCATCGCGCTCCATTGCGCGTACACGCCGCTCAAAACCCACCGTAATTTCTTTACCCAGGCCCAGCTTTTTCGCCAGAGCCTGCATGGTCAGGCCGTCTGCATCCTCGCGCAGCCCCGCCAAGATCACTTCCCGCGTCGGGGTATCCGGGTCAAAGTCAGGCGGCAACTCATAACGGCCCGTTGATTGAATACGGTCCTCAGTACTGTCTTGATGTTTTTTATTCAAAAGGACACTTCCATTATTAATAAAGTATGCCTATAATC
>JTFO01004979.1_pt1 | contig 15927 bp, 15 predicted proteins | sample 235411 | NCBI WGS metagenome assembly JTFO01 (sample SAMN03067590, study PRJNA260953) | activated sludge metagenome | biome: Sludge; feature: Wastewater; isolation source: CETP activated sludge from laboratory augmented bioreactor treating... | place: India:Gujarat | collected 2013-04
AATAACTCAGCCGCGCACTCACGAAACGGTTGCAAGATTCGCACATGGCTGGTTAACCAATCTCGATAAGGATGACGAGCCTGCAAATCTTGGTCGATTTCAGCACTCCGCCAAATTCGACCATTGTAAGTATCCACCGCCAACATTTGGCCCGGGCCTAAGCGTCCCTTTTCAATCACGGTAGCTTCATCGTAGTCCCAGATCCCTACTTCAGAAGCTATGGTAAGCACGCCGGTGTCGGTTAAAATAAAACGGGCCGGACGTAGCCCATTCCGGTCTAAACTACAAGCCACATGCCGCCCGTTGCTCATGACAATTCCAGCCGGCCCATCCCAAGGCTCCATGTGCATGGAGTTAAATTCGTAAAACGCTCGCAAAGCATCATCCATGGTCGGATCGCCCTGCCAAGCCGGCGGAATCAATAAACGCAGCGCCCGAAACAAATCCATGCCCCCTGCTAACAGCAACTCCAGCATGTTATCCAGCGCCGACGAGTCTGAACCGTCGCTATTCACAAACGGCGCCGCCTGCTGCAAATCAGGTAACAGTGGCGAGTGAAACTTGTACTGGCGTGCTGCCGCCCACTGGCGATTGCCACGAATGGCATTAATTTCACCATTATGCGCTAAAAATCTGAAAGGTTGCGCCAACCGCCATTGTGGCTGCGTATTGGTAGAAAAACGTTGGTGAAAAACACAGTTCGACGTGGTTAACGCCGGATTCGCTAAATCCAGATAAAAATGGGCAAGGTCTTTGGCTAACATCAAGCCTTTGTAGACAATCACTAGACACGACAACGAACACACATAAAAATCACTATTGCCAGCTAATCGATTCTCAGCCCGCCGCCGGGCCATAAACAATCGCCGCTCTAAATCCTTTTTACGCCAACCCGGTGGCGCACTGACAATAACTTGGGCAATCTGTGGTCGCGTTTGTTGCGCTAACTCGCCTAAAATATCAGCATCAACGGGCACTTCGCGCCAACCTTCAACGGTAAGTGTTTCTTGTGCCAATTCTCGCTCTAGCACACTTTTTTGTGTTGCTGCCTGCTGTTCATCGACACTTAGAAATACCATGCCCACCGCAAACTTTTTGCTCAGGTGCCAGCCTTGTTGCGCTGCATAGTCACGAAAAAATTGCTCCGGCAATTGCAGCAACAAGCCACAACCATCGCCCGTTTTACCGTCGGCGTTAATCCCGCCGCGGTGCTGCATATTGGCCAACCCGGTAATCGCCCGAGTGACCAAATCGTGGCTGGGTTTACCATCAATTTGTGCAATCAACCCAAAACCACAGTTATCACGAACATCGTCATGAGAATAAAAAGCCATACTACCTGCCTCATTGTGATAGCTAACAATTCAACATAGGCAGCTATTGGCTTGATGGCAAATATATCCGTTATATTGATGAATGAATATTGGGGGGGAGAGCAAGAGCGCTGTTGGTTATTGGATATTAGATATTAGTGGGGGGTGTTCGTTACTCGGCTGTAATGGTACGAGTAACGAACAACGAATCATGATTAGCCTTTGAACTGGAGCATGCGGTTGAGGGGGCGAAGTGCGCGTTCAGCGAGTGCCGCATCCACATGAATCTCATGGGCAGCGCCGCCCTTTTCAAGGGCTTCCGTGATAGCTACCAAGCCATTCATTGCCATCCATGGACAATGCGCACAGCTACGGCAGGTAGCACCATTGCCAGCCGTAGGAGCTTCAATAAAGTGCTTATGTGGCGATAACTGCTGCATTTTATAGAAAATACCGCGGTCGGTGGCAACAATAAAGGTTTCGTTCGGTAGTTCTTGGCTAGCTTTAATAAGCTGTGAGGTTGAGCCTACAGCATCAGCTAGATCAACGATGGCCGCGGGCGATTCTGGATGCACCAAAATGGCAGCCTCTGGATACACGCGTTTGAGATCTTCCAAGCTCTTCGTCTTAAATTCATCATGGACAATACAAGCGCCCTGCCACATCAGCATGTCAGCACCCGTTTGCTTCTGAATGTAAGCACCTAAGTGTTTATCAGGGCCCCACAGAATTTTTTCACCGTTAGCATCTAAGTGGTCCACAACTTCTAGTGCAATACTTGAGGTAACAACCCAGTCAGCGCGCGCTTTAACTGCCGCCGAGGTGTTGGCATAGACTACCACGGTACGGTCCGGATGCTCATCACAGAACTTAGAAAACTCGTCGATGGGACAGCCGAGGTCTAACGAACAGGTGGCCTCTAAGGTAGGCATCAACACACGTTTGTTAGGCGTTAGGATCTTCGCTGTTTCGCCCATAAACTTTACTCCAGCCACAATCAGCGTATCGGCTTCATGTTGCGCACCAAATCGCGCCATTTCTAGCGAGTCAGCCACACAGCCGCCGGTTGCTTCGGCTAAAGCTTGGATTTCTGGGTCGGTGTAATAATGTGCTACCAACACCGCATTCTGCTCACGTAATAATTCTTTAATACGGGCAGTGTACGCTGCTTTTTCAGCATCGTTTAACGGTTTGGGTTTGGCTGGAAACGGATAATCCAACTGATCAATGACACGTGCTTGAATTTCTGCAGTTATGCTCATGGTACCACTTCAATACATGAATAAAAGTTGCGGTAGTATAGACTAAAACAGACTGGGGGAAAATAGTGGTGGGTTGTGCAGGATTCGAACCTGCGACCAATTGATTAAAAGTCAACTGCTCTACCAACTGAGCTAACAACCCACTCTAGAACTTTGAAAGGGTGACGGTGATTGGTGGGTTGTGCAGGATTCGAACCTGCGACCAATTGATTAAAAGTCAACTGCTCTACCAACTGAGCTAACAACCCATCACTGTCGTGCTGCACACTTATCAGTGGCAACGGCGGCATAGTTTACTGAAAAAGCCGCTCGTTGCAACTGTAAATTGCATCAATCGGGTCTGTTTGCTCAAATTGCGAACGTTTTCCCGAATTTTCTACAGAATACTTACAAATTATCGAGGCGTTTCTTGGCCAAACCAGCTTCGGTGCTACTTGGATACTCTTGCATGACTTGGTTGTAATACTGGCGAGCAGTAACTGTATCATCTTGCTGTTGCGCAATAATACCCAATTTCAAAATACAATCGCCGCGCTTGTTACTATCTTTGAAGTCATTCATGACGGTCGCAAAATGCACTTTAGCTTGGTCATAATTGCTTTCCGCAAAGAGTAACTGCCCTAACCAATAATGCGCATTGGGGACATAGCTTGACTGCGGAAAATTCTCGATAAAAGCATTGAACGCTGGCACCGCAGCATCGTAGCGCTTATCTCGCAACACCAACTGAATGGCTTGCTCATAGGCTTCGTTTTCGCTGAGGTTAGTTGAATAGCTAGCAGACGCCCCAGAATTTGCTGTGGCATTCGTATCACTAGCAACCGGAAGTGACTGTGGATTAGTCGCCAAACGACGATCGATTTCTTGATAGATTTCACGTTGACGCTGCAAAATCTGCTCAATTTGGTAGGCATGCTCTTCAGTGGTACCGCGAAGATTTGCGACCTCGTCTTGCAACTGCCCCATCTGGTCCAGCAACGCCATTTGCGCCGCATTACGAGCATCCATCACTCGTTCAAGCTGCGCCAAACGCTCTTCTACTGAACCGCTGCCTAACTTAGATACCGGCGCCTGCGCATGCAGAACGCCGGGAATCAGTAAGGCCAATACCAGTATTGTTTTTTGCATTGGCTTAACCGTTGGTTAAAATAACTAACTTAGTAAACTAATACGCCACGACGGTTTTTAGCATAAGCATCGTCGTTAGACGCTTTGATCAGAGGCTTTTCTTCACCGTAAGACACAGTGTTGATTTGGCTTGAGCTTACGCCTAAGTTTTGCAGATACTGAGCAACCGCTTTGGCACGACGCTCACCTAGAGCAATGTTGTACTCTGGAGTGCCACGCTCGTCACAATGACCTTCTACAGTAACAGAGACCGCTGGGTTCTGAACCAAGAAGTCAGCATGAGCTGCTAACACTTGTGCGTACTCTGAGCTGATGCGTGAATCATCAAAGGCAAAGAATACAGTGTTTGCTTGACGTAATTCAGCTACTTTTTCAGCACGAATCTCTTCAGGCGTTTTCGGGCGCTCAATGCCACCAACATCAACGCCAGAACCAGAGCCTTGACCCTGTTGCTGTTGATTGGTTTGTTGATCTACTGCTTCTTCAGCAGCTTGGTTAGAGCTACAAGCAGCCAATGCCAACATAGGTACTGCAATGAACAAACTCTTCAGGGCTTTATTTGCGTTCATATCCGCGTTCCTTTCGATCAAATGAAATCTGTCTGTGTATGTGTGTGTAAAACTATCTTAAAAAGGGTGACCATGAGGGCGATTTAACTTCACCTTCACGAGCCGGTAACCGTGCCTTAAAGCGCCCATCCAACGACACCAACGCTAGTACTTGTTGGTTGTTATGAGTGGTGCTGTAAATCACCATACTTCCATTCGGTGCCAAGCTCGGTGATTCATCCAAGGCTGTCTGCGTTAACACTTGCATATTGCCGTTCGGATAATCCTGCCGCGCAATATGATAATTCCCCTGCGTGCGGTTTACCATAATCACTTGCGTTCCATCTGGCGTATAGGTTCCACCTAAATTTTGCTCACCCTCAAAGGTTAATCGGCGAACCTGTCCTGAACTTAAATTTACGCTATAAAGCTGCGGTCTTCCACCCCTTTCTGAGGTAAAAATCAGCGAGTTACCATCCGGCGACCAATTTGGCTCCGTATCGATAGCATGATGATTCGTAACTCGCTTCAATTTCTTCGTTGCCAGCTCCATGGTATACAATTCTGGATTGCCATCTTTCGACAACACCATCGCCAACTGTTTACCATCGGGCGAGAATACTGGCCGACTGTTAATGCCTCTATAATCAGTAATTTGTTCACGACTACGGGTATAGATATCCTGAATAAAAATCTGTGGCTTTTTATTCTCAAAACTTACATAAGTTAATTTATTACCATCAGGAGACCAAGACGGAGACATTAATGGCTCAGAGCTACGCAACAGCACCTTTTCATTAAAACCATCATAGTCTGCTACTACTAACTCGTAAGGCTTATCCAGCTTATAGTTCACCGTAACATAAGCAATACGAGTCATAAATGCACCCTTTTGCCCCGTTAAAGTCTCGTAAAACACATCAGAGATGCGGTGCGAGTACTGCCGAAACTGATTGCGGTCAATCACACTGCTACGTGCATCGAGAATATGATCTTGCGAGTTAACCAGCTGGCCATTGCGCAGCACTTGCGTGCCGCTGGTGATTTGGCCGCGCAACACATCGACGATTTCAAAGGAAACTGTGTAACGGTCTACGGCGTAAGGCTCAATCGTCCCTACCAACACGGCCTCGACACCAAGCGCAGCCCACGCGGCATAATCAATCTCAGCCGATGAACTAGGTCGTTGTGGCATAGCCGCTACCGGGATCGGATTAAACTTGCCGCTGCGCATTAAATCGGCAGCCACCACCTCGGTTAATCCTTCTGGCTTCGGACCATCGCCCTTCCAGGCAAACGGCACCACTGCAATCGGCCGGGCACTATCAATACCTTCGGTAATCACGATTTCGAGCGCCGCACGGGCCGAATTCGTCAAGACCATCAGGCTTAGCGCCGCTGTCAAAACACAGGCAAACAGTTTTTTCATCATAAGCTCTTCAACTACACGTTAGTGTTACAAATTAGGTCTAACCGTCAATTTAATGGTTTCCATCTGCTTATACACTTCAGGATCTTTCGATACCGGCAGTGTACCAGCTTTTAGCACCGCAGTCCGAGCTGATTGACACACCCGCTCATCGCCAACGCCTTGGTCCACCGATTTAACAAAGCCACTCGGCGCCAAGCTAATGGTCAGCTGACATTCTTTACCACGCATCGAATCATCCACAATCCAGTTGCGCTGAATAGCCCCTGTTATCAACGCCGTAAAGCGCTGGATCTCGCTTTGCATCTGCGCTTGGCGTGCCTTAGCTCGTTCTGCTGCTTCGGCCGCTAACCGTTCTTGCAACTGCCGTTCGCGTTCAGCACGTTCTTTTGCTTCGCGCTCACGCTCTAGCCGTTCCTGCTCCAACCGCTTCGCTTCAGCTTCCCGTTCTTTACGCTCTTGCTCAGCCTTTGCCGCTGCCGCTTCTTCGCGTTTACGACGGGCTTCTGCGTCTGCTGCCGCTTTCTCGGCCGCTGCCTTTTCTTGTTGTGCTTTGGTTCGCTCTTCAGCTAACTTACGTCGCTCCGCTTCTTGCTTGGCTTCTAATTCACGCAACTCACGTAGCTCACGTTCGCGCGCCTTTCTTGCAGCTTCCGCTCGGCGTTCTAATTCTGCTTGGCGCTGCTGCTCCGCCGCCGCTTGCGCTTGCTTACGCTCATTAATCGCCTGCACTTGCCGTTCTACCGCGGCTTGATCTACCGCTACCGCCTGTACCGCCTCAAAATCATCCGGCGCCGGTATTTCTTCATCTGGGCTCAGATTAGGATCCGACAATTGCACCTGCATGGGCGTGTTTGGCAGCTGGGGTTGAAACACCATCCCCGCTGCTAACACACCTACAACGCCCACATGCACTAACACCGACCACAGCAAAGGCTTACCTAGCTCGCTGCCTTTTGCTGGCAGCCGTGCTCCGGCTTGCGTGGCCGTGGCTTTAGCAGCTGACGTTGACTTAGCTGAAGTACCTTTGGCACCATCTTGCGATGGCTTGATGTCACTCATGCTATCGCCCTGCCCCCGCCGTTTCAGCCAACGAACTATCGGTCATCAAACCAACCTGACTCACACCAGCTTTCTGCAACAACACCATCAACTGAATCACCTGATTATAGCTGACAGCGCCATCTCCTTTAACCACCACCGGACGTTCCGGGCTGATGCGCAATTCCGCTGCAACCATCACCGCTAAATCCACCACCTCGAGCGGTGTATTCGGCTCCGGATGGGTACTCAGAAAATAACGCCCCTGCTGATCCACTGATGCCACAATCGGTGGCTCACTCTCAGGATCAAGCGGCTCCGCTGAGGCCTTGGGCAAATCAACTTTCACCCCTTGACTGATTAACGGTGCCGTAACCATAAAAATAATCAACAGCACCAACATCACGTCGATGTAGGGCACCACGTTAATCTCAGCCACCGGCTTCCGCCGCTTACGCACCACGCTCATCATGCCGGCGCACCTGCTTTAGCTGCAGATTGAGCCGTTTGCCGTTGTAAAATAGCCAACAACTCATCCATAAAATTCAAATACTGGTTATCAATCTTTTCCACTTGATAAGTGTAGCGGTTGTACGCAATCACCGCTGGAATCGCTGCAAACAACCCCATCGCTGTCGCAATCAAAGCTTCCGCGATACCTGGCGCAACCATCGCCAAGGTCGCCTGCTGCACCGCGCCCAAGCCGATAAATGCATTCATGATCCCCCACACGGTACCAAACAAGCCCACATAAGGGCTGATCGAACCTATGGTCGCCAACCAACTCAAATTCTGCTCCATGTTATCCACTTCACGCGAGTGCACCACCCGCATGGCGCGATACGAAGCCTCCAGCATTTGCTGCTGTCCTACCGCCGGATTATTACGTAACCGCGCAAACTCCTTAAAGCCGGCATGAAATAATTTTTCCATGCCACCGGCGTTTTGTGCTTTCGCTGTCACTTCTTGGAATAACCGCGCTAAATCAACGCCAGACCAAAACCTGTCTTCAAACGCCAAAGCTTCGGCGCTAGCGGCTTTCAGTACATTGCGGCGCTGAAATATCATCATCCAGCCAACCACCGAAAACGCCAGCAGTAAGAGCATGACCAACTGCACCACTATACTGGCTTCTAAAATTAATGCGGTGATAGACAATTCAGCTTGCACGTTTTAATACCTCGATTATTTCAGCAGGCATAGGCACCGCACGAACGTCAGTGCCAGCCTCACCCAAATGAACACAAGCTGCTTTAATCACAGCCTCACATAATACCGTACCATCTTGCAGTACAACTTGCTGGTGACACACAATCGATGCCCGACCTAGGCGTTCGACCTTAACCGTCACTATCAGTTCATCATTAAATTTAGCCGGCCGCAACAAATCCATCTGCACTTGTCGCACCACAAAGCCAACTCGATGAGCCAACCAAGTATCCTGCTCAATTCCTAGCGAGCGTAACCATTCGGTACGGGCCCGCTCAAGGAATTTGAGATAATTTGCATAATAAACGATACCGCCAGCATCTGTGTCTTCATAATAAACACGAATGGGCCATTGAAATGTTGATTTGTTCAATTTTACACCAAAAATTTTTTTATCATTAGAATATGACCAAAAATCACTAAGACGCTATTTATAAACGATATTTTTGGTCTTACCAATTTTACCAAGCCTAATTTTTAAGCATCATTAAATATTTGATATTAGTAAAAGTAATGCGAAGCACAATTTTTCTCGTTTGAAAACTGGTCCAGCCTCTTTATAATGCACAGCATATACCAGATACGAAGAGACCGGTTGTCACTTCTTCCTGTTATTGTTCCCTGGATTTAACTTCCTTGTTGTTCTGTATTTTGCCCGCTCCCTGAGCGGGCTTTTTTTTGGTAACAACAAATATACTATTAGCTAACCGCGCTCTTGCCCTTCCAATATCTAATATCCATTAGCTAACCGCGCTCTTGCCCTTCTTTATCCAATCCGAAATGGCGATAGGCATTTAAAGTTGCCACTCGTCCGCGCGGCGTGCGCTGCAAATACCCCTGCTGAATCAAATAGGGCTCCAGCACATCTTCAATCGTATCTTTCTCTTCACCAATAGCTGCGGCTAAATTCTCGAGCCCCACCGGGCCACCCATGAACTTCTCAATAATCGCCAGCAGTAATTTCTTGTCCATGTAGTCAAAACCGGCTTCGTCCACATCAACCATAGCTAAGGCAGCAGCAGCCGTGGCTTGATCAATATGGCCGTTATTTTTAACCTCAGCAAAATCGCGTACTCGCCGTAACAAGCGATTAGCTATCCGTGGCGTACCGCGCGAACGACGTGCAATTTCTAACGCGCCAAGCGGCTCTAACTGTAAATTTAGGTAACTCGCTGAGCGCTTAATAATACTAGTAAGCTCTTCAACGTTGTAAAACTCCAAGCGCTGCACAATCCCAAACCGATCACGCAAGGGTGAGGTTAAAGCGCCAGCTCGCGTTGTGGCACCAATCAGGGTAAAGGGCGGCAAATCTAACTTGATAGACCGTGCAGCAGGCCCTTCGCCAATCATTATGTCCAACTGATAATCTTCCATCGCTGGGTACAAAATCTCTTCAACCACCGGGCTCAAGCGATGAATTTCATCAATAAACAACACATCGTGTTCTTCTAGATTGGTTAACAATGCCGCAAGATCACCGGCCTTTTCTAGTACCGGACCGGAAGTTTGCCGGATATTTACGTTTAGTTCGTTCGCGACAATGTTCGCAAGGGTTGTTTTGCCCAAGCCTGGCGGGCCAAAAATAAGCACATGATCAAGGGCTTCAGAGCGTTGCTTGGCCGCCTGAATAAAAATCTCCATTTGCTCAACAACATGCTTTTGCCCGGTGTAATCAGCTAACTGCTTGGGCCGTATCGCACGATCAACAACCTCGTCTTCGGCAATAGCATGGGGCTGGTTTATCCGGTCTGGCTCAATCATCCTACTCACTCATCCTCGTTGTTCGCGGCTCTTGCTCTTGCTCTCACCCAATATCCAATATCCAACAGCTAATATCGCTCTTGCTCTTCCCTACATATTCTTCAACGCAAACCGAATCAGCTGCTCGCTCGACGCTTGGGGTTCCGCTTTCAGTGCCGCGGCTACCGCTTTCTCCGCTTGCGCAAGCTTGTACCCCAGCGCCAGCAAGGCGTTCAGTGCATCATCGCGCGGTGAATCCGCACTTATGGTTGGGGTCAAGTCACCAAAATCAATGGGCGCTGCATCCGTAGCCGGAGTGGTTGAACCCCAGTTTTTCAACCGGTCGCGCATTTCTACTACCAAGCGCTCCGCCGTTTTTCGGCCCACCCCTGGTAGCTTCACTAAGCTGGTAACGTCGTCGTGGGTTACGGCATGCACAAACTGATGCGCAGTCATGCCCGACATAATAGTTAGGGCCAGCTTCGGGCCTACGCCTTGAGCTTTAATCAACTGACGAAATAACATGCGCTCGGCAAAGGTATTAAAACCATACAATAATTGGGCATCTTCACGCACCACAAAATGCGTGATCAGGGTTACTCGTTCGCCCAGTTCAGGTAGTTCGTAAAAGCAGGTCATCGGCAGTTGTACTTCGTAGCCAACGCCGTTCACGTCTAACAGAATTTCCGGTGGGTGCTTAGCTATTAAGGTACCCGTTAATTGTCCAATCACGCGCGTCCCCTTGCGGTTAAAATGAGTTGGGTGCGGGTGTGAGCATGGCATAAGGCCACGGCTAGAGCATCCGCAGCATCGGCTTGCGGTTTATGGGTTAGCTTCAGCATGGCCATCACCATATGCTGTACTTGCGCTTTATCAGCAGCGCCAGTACCCACTACCGCCTGCTTGACTAAACGCGCAGCATATTCAGCTACCGGTAAGCCGGCACAGGCAGCCGCAACAATTGCAGCGCCACGGGCTTGGCCAAGTTTTAAGGCTGAATCAGGGTTGCGTGCCATAAACACTTGTTCAATGGCGAACTCGGTCGGCTGAAACTGAGTAATCAGCTCACAAACGCCATCATGAATCACCTTTAATTTATCCGCCAAACAAGGTTCGCTGTTACTTTTGAGGCTGCGCATCACATTAATGCAGCCGCTACCTAAATAGCTTACCCGTTGCCCAGATTGGCGAATCAGGCCATATCCCGTTAACCGAGACCCCGGGTCAATGCCCAGAATAATCGCCATGATTCGCTCCTGTGACTTGTCTGACGTTAACTTAGCTGTCCTTTACCGTAACAGCAACATGCAACTCTGCCAAGGCTTCAGGGTTTGCCACACCTGGGGCATCGGTGAGCACACAAGCCGCGGTGGTAGTTTTCGGGAAGGCAATCACTTCACGAATGGAGCTAGCGCCTACCATCAACATCACCAAACGGTCCAAACCAAAGGCTAAGCCCGCATGTGGTGGCGTACCGTACTTAAGTGCCTCGAGTAAAAAGCCAAATTTTTCTTGTGCTTCAGCTTTACCAATGCCTAAGATTTCGAACGCCGCTTGCTGCATATCATTGTTATGAATACGCACCGAGCCACCACCTACTTCAACGCCATTCAACACCATATCGTAGGCATTTGACAGCGCCGCTTCTGGGTTTGCTTTGAGTTCTTCTGCGGTGACATTCACTGGCGCAGTAAAAGGATGGTGAATCGCGTAAAGGCGTCCATCGGCTTCTTCAAACATGGGGAAGTCAACCACCCATAACGGGCGCCACTCATCACTGACCAGATCAAAATCTTGGCCTACTTTTAAGCGCAATGCGCCCAAGGCTTCAGCTACTACGTTCGCTTTGTCTGCGCCAAAGAAAATAATATCGCCATTGGCCGCTGCGGTGCGCTCTAAAATCGCAGTTAAAGCAGCATCAGGAATAAACTTTAATACCGGTGACTGCACGCCTTCACGGCCGGCCGCTAGGTCGTTAATCTTCATCCAAGCTAAGCCTTTAGCTCCATAAATACCCACGAAGTTGGTGTATTCATCAATGGCTTTACGTGAGATAGCATCTGCTTTACCAGGCACTTTTAAAGCTGCTACGCGCCCTTTAGGATCATTAGCTGGTCCAGAGAATACTTTAAATTCAACTTCTTGCAGCACATCAGCAACATCGACCAACTCCAGCGGGTTACGCAGATCAGGCTTGTCGCTACCAAAGCGACGCATCGCTTCATGCCAAGTCATCCGTGGAAACTCACCTAAATCGACATCCAACATCTGCTGGAATAAGCCACGTACCATCTGTTCGGTCACCGCCATCACTTGGTCAGCGCTCATAAACGAGGTTTCAATATCAATTTGGGTAAATTCAGGCTGACGGTCGGCACGCAAATCTTCATCGCGGAAACATTTCACGATTTGATAGTAGCGGTCAAAACCCGACATCATCAGCAGTTGCTTAAACAGCTGTGGGGATTGTGGCAGCGCAAAGAATTTACCTTTGTGGGTACGGCTCGGCACCAAATAATCGCGCGCGCCCTCAGGCGTAGCACGAGTTAGCATAGGTGTTTCTATATCCAAAAAGCCGTTATCGTCTAAAAAGCGGCGCACCGCACTGGTCACTTTAGCCCGAAATTGTAAGTTGTGGCTCATGTTCGGACGGCGTAAATCGAGATAACGATAGCGTAAGCGCTGCTCTTCGCTTACCTGCTGGTTAAAATCAATCGGCAGTGGCTCTGCTCGGCTGATGATTTCCAGTTCAGTAGCCATCACTTCTACCGCACCCGTGGCCATTGATTTATTGATTTGGCTGTCAGGACGCGCCCGCACCGTGCCGGTTAAACGAATACAAAACTCTTGCCGAAGCTTATTCGCAGTTTCAAACAGCGCTTGTTGATCCGGGTCAAACACCACTTGCACTAAGCCCGTGCGGTCACGCATATCGATAAAAATCAAACCGCCTAAATCACGGCGTTTATTGACCCATCCACAAAGGGTTACGGGTTGGTCTACTAAGCTTGTTTCTAGCTGTCCACAATAATGGCTACGCATGGGTTTGTCCCTACCACAAATTAAGAAATTACAAAGCTGCACATTATAACGGACTGGCGCTGATTGTCAGCAACTAGCCCGCCTTTGAGAAAAAATTTAGTTTAGCATCTGCATGCGCTAAAATAGCGGCCATGTTAAACGCCAGCCCGAGTTATCAGCATGAGCAAAAAAGACGCCATCTTTGCCGAACCTTTACCGCAAGTCAGTGATTTTGTCTTCGACCAAAACGTGGTTGAAGTGTTTCCAGACATGATTAACCGTTCGGTACCTGGCTATCAAAGTATTCTGCAAGGTATTGGCCAGTTAACCAAACGTTTCGCCCAAAGCCATAGTAACCTTTACGATTTGGGCTGTTCGTTAGGTGCGGCAACCTTAGCCATGCGCCAGCACGTAAGCCACTTAGAGCAAGTGCAGATTATTGGTATTGATAACTCCAGCGCTATGGTTGAACGCTGCCAGTTGCATTTACAAGGCTATCGTAGCACGGTTCCGGTCAGCATTCGCTGTGAAGATATTCTGCATAGTGAATTGTCCGAGGCCTCGGTCGTCACCATGAACTTTACCCTACAGTTCGTGCCACCAGAGCAGCGCCAGCCTTTGTTACAGCGCATCTATGACAGCCTGAAACCGGGCGGAGCGCTGTTACTCAGTGAAAAATTTCGCAGCAATAGCCCCAGCATGAACGAGCTGTTGGTAGATATTCACCATGAATTTAAACGCGCCAACGGCTACAGTGAACTCGAAATAGCACAAAAACGTGCGGCCATCGAAAATGTGATGCGCATCGACACCTTAGAAACTCACCATCAGCGATTACAGCAGGTTGGCTTTAGCCAATCGCAAGTGTGGTTTCAGTGTTACAATTTTGCCGCACTGATTGCTGTTAAATAGTCACCGCCGCTTAACCTACGCTCAAGGGATATCATGACTTTATTTACCAAGGATTTAATCGCTGTCGCCCAATCGCCGTTGGCACATTGGTTAACGAGCCTCCCCGCGCAACTTCAACAGTGGCAGCAACAGCAACAACATGGCGAGTTACCCAAATGGTTACGCTGTATCGCACAATTACCTCAGCTTGAAGCCACAGCGGTAGCTTTGAGCGCCACCGTGAGCGTCCATAACGATAGTATCAGTGACGGCCAACAGCAACGCATCAAAGGGCTACTGATGCAACTCACACCATGGCGCAAGGGCCCGTTCAATTTACATGGGGTGCAGATAGATACCGAATGGCGCTCCGATTTTAAATGGCAACGAGTGGCACCTCATATCGGTGATTTAACCGGGCAACAGGTGCTTGATGTGGGTTGTGGCAGTGGTTATCACCTCTGGCGTATGCTTGAAAGCGGCGCCGAGCAAGTCTGGGGCATCGACCCCGGCCAGTTGTTTATGGCGCAGTTTATGGCGGTGCGCAGTTTTATGCCAACTGACCTCCAAGCACGCGCACACTGGTTCCCGCTGGGCATAGAAGATATGCCCGAACTAAAAGCCTTTGACACCGTCTTTAGCATGGGCGTGCTTTACCATCGGCGCTCGCCCATTGATTTTCTCACCCAGCTCAAAGCCCAGCTCAAGCCAGGTGGCCAGTTGGTATTAGAAACGCTGGTAGTGACAGGTGATGAGCAGACCGTTTTAGTACCGGGTGAAACCTATGCCAAGATGCGCAACGTCTGGTTTATTCCTAGCACCAAAGCCTTGTTACATTGGCTTGAACGTTGTGGCTTTAAGAACGCCCGCGTGGTGGATGAAAACGTCACCAGCTTAGCTGAGCAACGTGCCACCGAATGGATGCCTGGTCAGTCGTTAGTGGATTTTTTAGATCCGCACGATACCAGCAAAACCATCGAGGGCTATCCAGCCCCCCTGCGAGCCGTTATTATTGCTAACACCTAGCCGAATCATCCCGTTGGAGATTGCATGAGTACGCCCTACCGCCCCAAAACCACACTTGAACAATGGCGTATTTTACAGGCCGTAGTGGACCATGGCGGCTACGCTCATGCCGCGCAAGTCTTGAATAAAAGCCAAAGCTCGCTCAATCATGCGGTGGCTAAACTGCAAGATACGCTCGAAGTTGAACTGCTCGAAGTGGTGGGCCGTAAGGCTCAGCTCACGCCCATCGGCGAGACCATGGTGCGCCGCTCACGCCAGCTCACCAGTTTAGTAACTGAACTTGAGCAGTTAGCGGTAAACCTTAAGCAGGGCTGGGAAACTAAAATCACTTTGGCCGTAGAAATGGTCTTTGACCGCCAGCTACTGGTGCCTGTGCTGCATGAGTTTCAACAACTCAGTCGGGGCACTCGCTTAGTCATTGAAGACACGGTATTAACCGGCTCCATTGAACATATTTTAGACCAAAGCGCAGATATCGTAATCACCCACCAACTCCCCAAAGGTCATGTGGGCGAGCCCATCAGCGGCTATCGCCTAGATTTGGTGGTGAGCAAAGAGCATCCGCTGGCCCAACAGCCAGGCCCCATTAGTGCCGATGAGCTAAGTCAGTATTTACAAATCGTGATTCGTGATACGGCCAAAAAACCGATAGAAGTAGAGGGCTGGCTTAAGTCTGAACAACGCTGGACAGTGAATCACTTTAACGAATCACTACAGCTGGTGCAAAATGGCTTAGGCTTCAGTTGGTTGCCACCTCACGTTACCCGCCATGCTGACAACCTGTGCTTCTTAACCCTAGCTGGTAGCAGCAAGCGCAGCGGCTCGATGTACCTCACCTTACCCAAAGGCGATACCACCGGCCCTTGTGCCCGCATGCTTTATCAATTGCTGATAAAAGAATTGATTTAGCGCAAATTATCGCAAACTTGGCATAATTCCCGCACAAAGCTTAAGCTTTCTTAAGACTTCCTTAAGCAAGCCCTCATAGAGTGTTACTGCTAGTTGCAGTAATAAGGAGCTTTATCGTGTGGATCGACAACTTTGTTCAACAACATCTCAATTTACCTGCATGGGGTAAGCGCGATTTAGCCATCAGCCTATTGCTGCTAAACCTGCTTTTGCTCAGCCCAACAGCACATGCTCAAACACCGGCTAACACTAGCTTAAGTAGCTTAACCGACGCCGCTGAAGCTAGGCTGCAAACGGATCTAGTGCAACGTCCCGAAACCTGGGTATCTAGTTGGCTGGCAGCGGCACCGACGGTAAGTATAGCGGCCCTGAAAAGCCAAGCCGACCAAGGAACCGATGAACTTGAACTG
>JTFO01003179.1_pt1 | contig 15848 bp, 12 predicted proteins | sample 235411 | NCBI WGS metagenome assembly JTFO01 (sample SAMN03067590, study PRJNA260953) | activated sludge metagenome | biome: Sludge; feature: Wastewater; isolation source: CETP activated sludge from laboratory augmented bioreactor treating... | place: India:Gujarat | collected 2013-04
AACGGCCAGGATTTCGCCTTGATCGGGCTTTTCAGTCGCGCTCTCGGGGATAACGATACCGGAAGCGGTGGTGCGTTCGTTGTCCAGACGCTTGACGATCACTCGATCGTTCAAAGGACGCAGTGCCATGGAGAAACTCCTGTTTAAAGATGACTTTAGTTGTTGGTCCGATTTTGGGGGCGAGGTGCTTTAGCACTCAACCCCTTCGAGTGCTAATTATAGGGACGACTTTCCTAATTTCAAGAGCACCAGGGTCGGGTTGTTACATATTTGTCCTGGGGCGTGAATTTACTGGATGTTAGCGGGGGAGACGCCATCAGTACCCGTACTCAAGGCAATCAGCTTGCTCATCGTGTTGAAGTTGCGTGTAGTAGCAACGACCTTGAGCTTTTTCTCGATGAAATTATTGTTGGCTTTCAGGTCTCGATACCGGCTTGCGCACACGATATAGGCGATGTCATCAATGACGCGGACCTGATCCGGGGTATGCTCCAGGGCTTGGAAGGCTTGCAGCAGGGTTTTGTCTGCCGGCGAGCGCAGCAGAGTGAAATAAAGCTGGCTGGGGTTCTGGTGCTTGAAAGGATTGTTCTCCATGACTTGCATGAAGTAAGCCGGTGTTCGGGCGATGACCTGAATGTCTCCGCCCAGGTTTTCCTTGATGGCGTGATGAACCAGTTGCTCCAGCTCTGGCTGTTCCAGCTCCGTAGACACAATGGCATTGCCGCTTTGAATATAGGTTCTGACATCCCGCAAACCAGCCGCTTCCAGAGCCGCCCGCAGCGGTGCCATCAGCACTTTGTTTTTGCCGGTAGGCATGACGCCGCGTAATAAAAGAATCTGTGTGTTCATTGGTCTTTTTTTATATCGGAACCAGGTTTGATCAAGGGATATGTTCTTAACAGAGAGCGTGCTTGCTTGCAGGCAGGTGGGGCAGAGGGGCAATGAATGAACTGTGAGCAGCTTGGCCCAGGCGTCAGGGGAGAGAGTGGGTAGAGAGGTCAGAGTTGCTATTTATAGCCAGTAGCAAGTGATGGTGTCTGTATGAAAACACAGTATTTAGTTTAGCGTTTCAAGACCGCTGCTTTCAACTGAAATAGGTATGACATGGCTTGTATCCGCTTGGCTGTGATTGAGGCAAGGAAAGGGGGGAGTCCCTGAGATGGATACTGGTCGAAAAGAAAACAGGCCAGACTTCCTGACGAAGCTGGCCTGTATTCTTAAGCTGAAGGTGCCTTTATTGGGGCATTTACTCATCCTTGGAGCGCTGATGACGGATTAAGCGACGGTAGGACGTTTGCTCAAATCCGGCGCAGGTGTCGCTGGCAGCAAAGGATCAATCGCCCGGCACAGAGCCAGCAACAGATCATCGGCACCGATGCCCGCTTCAATCAACATCCCCACGGGCAAACCGCCCGACAGGCCGATAGGCAGGGAGATGCCTGGTGCGCCCAGGTTTGAGCCCACATCGGTGCGCGAGATATAGGTGTTGAACGTAGGTACCGCCTTGCCGTTCATCATGGTGGTTTCATCATCGCCAATCGGGCAGGCGGTCAGCGGGCTGGTCGGGAAGATCAAGCCACTCACATTGGACTGGCGCAGCAGGTCTGCATAAGCTTGTTGCATCAGCGGGCGGTCTACATGCAGCGCCTCTTCGTAAGCTTCCTGGCTGATGGTGTAGTCGCCGGTAATGGCATCGAAAATCTCTTTCACATCGGGGCTATGGATGCCGGCAATTAGCTCGTCCAGACCGATGCCGTACTTGTTCTCGGCCAGATACAAAGGCAGATGCTGCAAGGTCTCGTACAGCACAATCGGCATGCCAACGCGAGCATTGATCTTCAGAACCGGGGACAGATCGACATTGACCAGCGTGACACCGGCTTTTTGCAAATCATCCAGAAAGGCCAGGGTGACGTCGGCTACACCGGCATCCATCTCTTTCCAGAAGCTGTCACGGGGCACACCCAGGCGCAGTTCCTTCAAGGAGGGAGTGGTCAGGATGGAAGGGGTTTTCTGGCAGAGCAGGCTATCGAGCAAACTGATGTCAGCCAGACTGCGGGCCATGGGGCCTGCCGTATCGCGGGTAGGGGACAAAGGCACAATGCCCTGGCCCGAATAACGGCCCACCGTAGGACGGAAACCGTACAGACCACAAAGCGCGGCAGGCAGGCGTACCGATGCGCCTGTATCCGTGCCCAAACCAGCTGGGAATTGACGGGCTGCCACCACCGTTGCGGTGCCGCCGGAAGAACCACCGGGAATACGGTTCGGGTCATACGGGTTGCGGCTGGGGCCGGTGGTGGCGTTATTGGTCGTAATGCCAAAAGCCAGCTCGTGCATCACGGACTTGGCGGGCAGCACAGCACCGGCTTTACGCAATTGTGCGACGACATCCGCATCTTTCAGTGGCACGCGGCCTTGCAGCGCACCGGTGCTGGATGTGGTAGGCATGTCCGTGGTGTTCAGATTGTCTTTCAGTACCAAAGGCACACCATCCAGCGCCAAGGCTTGGCCACGGGCGCGGCGTGTGTCGGACTGATCTGCCTGCTGGTAAAACAGTTCTGAGTTCAAATGCGCCAGGCCGCCCAAGTGGGCCATTTCTTGTGACTGTTTGAGCAGTTCATCGGCAATCTCGCGGGCGCTGAACAGGCTGTTTTCCAGGCCTGCCAGCAGTTCACTGGCACTACGTTCGGTAAGGGACATGGGGTCTCCTGGGAAAGCGTGAACGCTTCCGGTTTTTACTGTAATAGTTCGATCAATCAGCCTCTAACAGGGCTGTCTTGAAAAAGAGAGACAGTAAGGGTATCAGCAAGCCGCAGGGATCGCTCAGGAAGCCTTCCAAATGACCTTGTTGCGGCCAGCATGCTTGGCCTCATACAAAAGCCGGTCTGCTTGTTCAATAGCCTGATTGATGTCGCCATTGCTGTTTAGTTGCACTACCCCGAAACTGGCCGTCAGTGTGTGCGCCGTGGCGGGGATATGCAGATTCATCGCACTGCTGCGCAAACGTTCGGCAACCAGTACGGCGGTGTGCAAACTGGTACTGCGTATCAGCAAGACAAATTCCTCTCCCCCGAAGCGGGCTGCCAAATCATCCTGTCGCACTGTACGGGCCAGTAAAGCTCCGAACTCCTTCAAGGCCCGGTCGCCTGCCGCATGGCCCCAGGTGTCATTGACGATCTTGAAGTGGTCCAGATCGCAGATGATGACCGCCCAGCCGGTATGCCCATATCGCTCCAGCCGTTTTTTAACCTGCTCGAAAAACGCGCGGCGGTTCAATAAACGGGTCAAAGGATCTTGGCTGCGCTCATGGTCTAGTGTCTGCACAATCGACATTGCTGTGCTGGTCAAGATGGCCAGTGCGATCCAAATGCTGATGAACATATTGGCAGCCAGCATCAAGAGCCAAAAACCGGATTGGGTCAGATCGGGCTGGATTTCACGCGGGATCAGCGTGGTCAGCGCCAACGCACGAAAAAAAGCGTAGAGCAGTGTCGTCAGATAAGAAGCCCGCAATAGCGCTGCCAAAGGAATAGGACGCGTGCGGCTAGACAATAGGATCGACTTGGCGGGCAGGGCGATCAGCAGGGCTAGGCTCCAGCCCAGTATCTGCAAACGTAGCCAGAGATCATCATGGATCTGGGAGAAATAAAAAAGCCCCCCCAGCGTGATAAACATGATCGTGCCAGCCAACCTGGGGGGAGAGCGCCCACCAAAACGCACAGCAACCCCATGCGCCAAGGCCCAGACACCAAACAGATACATCGTCGACAAGGGGACTGTCCAGCGTGCTAAATGCTCATTGGGCATCAGGCTGTGAATCCCCAACGGAATAGCCGTAGAGATATACCCCGAGGCAATCCAGAGAAGATAACGATGATCACGTAGACGACTCCAGCAGTAAATCATGGCCATGCCCAGTAATGCTGCACAGGCAGGGACGATCAGAACGAAATACTGGTTGGGAGAGGACACGGTGTGTTCTCGTTTGTTAAGAAGAGTTGAGTATCGGCGTTACAACAATTGTAACGATATTGTTGCAGTACAGAAGCTTATCGATTGAGAACAAACAGTTTAATCAGAGAAAAGAAGATGTTTTGATCTGCTTTGTGAGCCGGTTTCCGTTAAGGGAAAGCGCCGCAGAATAAGAAGAGAGAGAAAAACAAAGGATTGTTTACCTTACCTAAAGAAAAAATCAGGAATACTTTCCGAATTAAGTCCAAAAACAGACAGCCGAGCTAGTCCACTCCCCGCGACATTTTTCATGACAAGAAACCGGGCCACAAAAACTACCACTGAATCCATCACTAACTAGCCCGAAACGTGGCATTACAGTTACGTTTCACCCCTCCGTTGCTTACAATGCGAGCCGCTTGGAGCCCTGTCAGGGTGTCGGGGCGATTCAGAGTACTTGCCGCGGTCGGTTCTGAAATCCGGGATGCAAGCCCTGTGTTGTTTGAGCGGGGCGTTTGTGGTTCGTCCGGGGGACGAGCCACCCCGCGAGTTCACAGGGCGCCCGGATTTCAGAACTGACAAGGGCACCGGCGCGCAGCACCGGCAAGTGCTCAGCCCGGACACCCTGACAGGGCTCCAAGCGGCGTCTTTTTGACAAGATCCGAGTACCGAATAAGGCATCCGACCGACTTTCTAAGCGTCTCTTTGTTTGTTCAATCATTGAGCCGACACATGGCATCTAAAAACAAACATCTTCTCTTACCTGCGTTTAGTTCTTGAAAAACAGAACAGCAGAACAAAAAAGAAGAAGGGGAGAGCCCAAATCGCTCTCCCCATCCTTAAAACGCTTCATCAGCAATTACTGCGCCGTCTCAACCAGCACCAGTTCAGCATCCTCCAGCGCCTGAATTTCCAGCGTCGTCTCATTGCGAATCGCCGCCCCGTCACGGGCATTTAACTCCAGACCATTCACCGAAACCCGCCCAGTGGCAGGCACCAGATAAGCCAGATGTTCGGCAGGCAAAGACAAAGTCGTGCTTTGGCCTTTCTTCAAGGTCGCTCCCAGCACACGAGCCTGGGAGCGAATCGGCAATGCCTCCGCGTCCCCCTCAAAGCCACTGGCCAAGGCTACAAACTGCCCCGAACGCTCATCCTTGGGAAAAGGCTTGGCACCCCAGGCAGGTGGCAAACCACGACGCTCTGGCTGAATCCAGATCTGGAAAATTCGTGTCGTGCCCGTTTCCAGGTTGTACTCCGCATGGCGAATGCCCGTGCCGGCACTCATCACCTGCACATCCCCCGCTTCGGTACGACCCTTATTGCCCAAACTGTCCTGATGGCTGATGGCCCCTTCACGCACATACGTAATGATCTCCATATCGGCATGATCGTGAGGCGGAAACCCGGTGTTGGATGCAATCGTGTCGTCATTCCAGACACGCAGGGCGCCCCAGCTCATGCGAGCGGGATCGTAGTAATTCGCGAAAGAGAAATGGTGTTTGGCGTCCAGCCAACCGTGGTTGGCGCCGCCCAGTTCATTAAAAGGCCGATGTTCAATCATGGCGCGCTCCTTAATATTGGATACTAAAAAGAATTCTAGGCGCCTTGCTGATTGAATAAAATAGAATCAATAGCATAGAATTCATTCCAAAATTGATATGAAAACACTTCCGGACCTCCAGGCATGGGCCATCTTCGCCACCGTGGCGGAAACCGGCTCTTTTGCCCAGGCCGCTGAAGTCCTGGGCCTGTCCCAGCCCACCGTCTCCAAGGCAATCACCCGGCTGGAAAAACAACTGCAGGTTTCCCTGTTTCATCGAACCTCTCGACGCCTGTCCTTGACAGAAACCGGGCAAGCCAGCTTGCAGCAGGCCCAAACCGTTCTGGCTGCTGGACAAAGCGCCGAAGCCTTGGCGCGTGATCAAAAAGAAAGCTTGCAAGGCCGTATCAAGATCGCCGCTCCTATGTCCTTTGGATTGGAGCATCTGGCTCCCTTGCTGCCGGTTTTCATGCAACAGCACCCGGCTGTCCTGCTGGACCTGCACTTTAATGATGCCCAGGTGAACATTGTTGAACAGGGTTTCGACCTGGCCCTGCGCATCTCGGCCATGGATGATTCCAGTCTCCTGGTGCGTCGCCTGTGCAATCTGCGCTTGCGCCTGGTCGCCGCCCCCCGTTACTTGGCCAAATACGGTAGACCCACTCACCCCAGCGACTTGGCCCAGCATATGAGCCTGCGCTACGCCTACGAGCGACGCGGCAGTGTTTGGCGCTTTCAGCAGGGGGAGGAGTACTACTCCCAAACCGTGCCCTGTGCCTTGCAAGTCAACAACGCCCAAGCCTTGATCCCGCCCTTGCTGCAGGGCTTGGGGCTAAGCGTGCTGCCGCAATTTCTGTTGGGCGATATGCTCGAGCAAGGCCAATTGGAAGTCGTATTGCCGCAATGGGATCTGCCCAGTCTGACCTTGCATCTGCTGACGCCTCCGGGCCGGTCTCGTCCGGCGCGTGTGCAAGCTTTTATTGATTTTCTGATCGCCGGGTTTGCGCAAGCACCCTGGGCCGATTCCGGCCAGTAAGAAACAACCTGCATTTTGCCGCTAGACTGTCTGGTCCACTCTTGTTTTCTAGGAGATCAGTATGGATAAACGTCCTCCCTTGCCACCTTTCGATCTGGAGAGTGCTCGCCAGAAAGTGCGTGCTGCCGAGGATGCCTGGAACAGCCGTGACCCAGTCAAGGTTTCGCAGGCTTATACCGTGGATACGCGCTGGCGCAATCGCAGCGAATTTCCGCAGGGACGCGATCAGGTCCACTCTTTTTTAGAACGCAAATGGCAAAAAGAGCGTGAATACCGCTTGATTAAAGAGCTCTGGGCCTGGCATGAAAATAGAATTGCCGTGCGCTTTGCCTATGAATGGCAAGATGAATATGGGCAATGGTGGCGCAGTTATGGAAATGAAAACTGGGAGTTTGATGAAAATGGCTATATGGCGATACGCCATGCCAGTATTAATGACCTGGATATTACCGAGTCCGAGCGCAAATTCCATTGGCCCTTGGGCCGACGCCCCGACGAGCATCCCAGCCTGAGTGAATTAGGCCTGTAATTCCCAGCCCGGATACTAGCGGATCTGGGCTATTGTGATGAATAAACAGCCATCAACATAAAAAGTCCGGTTTGTATTGTGCAAAACCGGATTTTTTTAAATCTTTAATCTTGATGCCTCATTCATGGCGTATCTAAAAGAATGATGGACAAAATGTTGAAGTTTCCCTGTTCGCAATCAAAGACATGCGGGCAGATAAATGGTTTAGTGTTGGGTTAGCTTCATTCATCTCCAAGGAGTCATCTATCATGAATCACCCTGCTGGCTTGGATACGGCCCTTGCGGCTGCTGATCGCACTGGGCCTTCCAGTCATTATTCCCGATTGATCGAGCAAGCGCGCAAAGAGCCCAGTCGGATTTGTGTGGTGGCTCATCCTTGCGACGATGTGTCCCTGGGGGCCGCTTTGCAGGCACGGGCCCAAGGTCTGTTCGAGATTGTGCTGGTTGGCCCACAAGCCCGTTTGCATTCCGTGGCGGCAGAGCATGGTTTCAGCCTGGAAGGGGTGACCTTGATCGATACTCCTCATAGCCATGCTTCGGCAGAACGGGCCGTAGAAGAAGTACTGGCCGGACGTGCGCAGTTGCTGATGAAAGGTAGCCTGCATACGGACGAGCTGATTGAGGCCGTGCTCTGCACCCAGGGCAAAGGCTTGCGCACGGGGCGCCGCCTCAGTCATGTGTTCATCATGGATGTGCCCAGCTACCCCGTCCCTTTGTTTGTGACCGATGGCGCTATCAATATCTTTCCTGACCTGAGCGCCAAGGCAGACATCGTGCAAAACGCGATTGATCTGCACCACGGCCTGGGCCTGGGTAAACCGCTGGTCGCTATTTTGTCTGCGGTCGAGCAAGTCACAGAAAAAATTCCGACCACGCTGGAAGCCGCTGCCTTGTGCAAGATGGCTGATCGCGGCCAGATTACGGGCGGTGTGCTGGATGGCCCCCTGGCGCTGGATAATGCCATTAGCCCCGAAGCGGCGCGTATTAAAGGGATTGTGTCGCCGGTGGCGGGCAAGGCGCAGATTCTGGTGGCCCCTGATCTGGAAGCGGGCAATATGCTGGCTAAAAACCTGACCTTCCTGTCCGGCGCGCAGGCCGCCGGTATTGTGATGGGCGCACGCGTGCCCATCATTCTGACCAGCCGTGCCGATAGTGCCCAGACCCGCATGGCCTCTTGCGCTGTTGCCAGCATTTACGCCGGTTATCTGGAGCGTAAAGTTGCTCTGGAGGCCAAGCACTAATGAGCGAGCAGATTCTGGTCATTAATGCAGGCAGCTCCAGCCTGAAGTTTCATATGTACAAGGTTCAGCCGGGCGACCAACTGGATTTTGAATTTGGGGGGCAGGTTTCGGGCATTGGCAGTAAGCAGCCTGCTTTCAAGGTCAAGGAGGCTCAAGGTCAATCCATGATCAAGCAGGACCTGGATGGTGAACAGGCCAAAGACTTGCACACCGCTCAGGCTTTGGTGGCGCGCTGGTTGCTGGAGCATGTCGATGGCCGGCCTATTGCGGTGGGCCATCGCATCGTGCATGGGGGCGCTCGCTATGACAGCAGTGTGCCTTTGACGCCGCAGGTGCTGGAATATCTGGACAGCCTGTCGCCTCTGGCGCCACTGCATCAGCAGAACAATCTGGCCCCAGTTCGCGTAATTTTTGAACATTATCCAGAGATTTTCCAGGTAGCGTGTCTGGACACGGCCTTCCACCAAGGGCATGTCCCGTATTTGCAGCATTTTGCCTTGCCGGAGCGTTTCTTTGAGCAGGGTGTACGGCGCTACGGTTTTCACGGTTTGTCCTACCAGTATATTTCCCAGCACTTGCGCCGGGAATTCCCCGAGTTGGCCGACGGACGTGTCGTCGTTGCTCACTTGGGTTCCGGGGCCTCGGCTTGCGCTTTGAAAGAAGGTCGTAGCGTTCACACCACCATGGGCTTTACGGCGCTGGATGGCTTGCCGATGGGCACGCGTCCAGGTCGTCTGGATGCCGGTGTGGTGCTGTGGATGTTGGAGCAGGGCATGGAGCATGACGAGATCCAGTCCGTGCTCTACACCCAGTCCGGTCTGAAAGGCTTGTCCGGCGATCAAGCCGATATGCGCGCTTTGGAAGCCTCGCACGATCCTCGTGCCAAGCTGGCGGTGGACTACTTTTGCTACCACACGGCTGACAATCTGGCGGGCTTGTGTGTGGCCTTGAAGGGGCTGGATACCTTGGTGTTTACAGCCGGGATTGGCGAGCACAGCCCATCTATTCGTGCGGGTATTGCCAAGCACCTGGAGTGGATGGGTGTGCGGATTGATCCGACGCGTAACCAGTCAGGACAAACCGTCATTTCGACAGACGACAGTCCGGTCAAGGTCCTGGTCATTCCAACCAACGAAGAGCGGGTCATAGCTGAGCAGTCTCTCGCCTTGGTGCGGAAACGGTCATAGCACCACCGTAGCGGTTTGACGCCCCGGCCTCAGTCCGGGGCGCGTTCATGCGCGATTTCCGCTTGTAGCCATTGCCGAAATGCGATCAATGGTGGGTAGTCGCCGCGTCCCGCCGGACAGGCCAGGTAGTAAGCCTCCGTGTTCAGGCAGGGTGAGTCCAGAGCCAGGACCAAGTCTCCGCGACTGAGCTCCTGTTTGAACAGAAATGTGGGCAGTAAGGCAATCCCAAGGTTGGAGATAGCCGCCTGTGTAATCAGCGCAAACTGATCAAGCAGCATGCCGTGAATATGCACGTTCTCCACGCCGTTGGCGTTGAACCAACGCTCCCAGGCATCGGGCCTGGAGACCAGATGCAGCAAAGGTGCCTTGAGCAAGTCAGCGGCCGTCTGGAACTGATAGTGCTCGCGAAGGGCGGAACTGCAGGCCGGCACCACGGTTTCTGACATCAGAAAATCCAGATTCGCCCCCGGCCAGTCGGGCAGGCCGTAATGGATGGCGGCATCCACATTTTCCATATGAAAGTCAAACGGTTGCAGGCGCGTCAGCAGGTTGATGGTGATGCCGGGGTAGGCAGCCACAAATTCTGGCAGTCGGGGGGCAAGCCAACGAGTCCCGAACGTGGGCAAGATGGCCAGGTTCAGCGTTCCGCCATGCGGATTGGCCTTGAACCCCAGGGTGGCGTTGGCAATGCGTCGAAGAGCATCGCTGAGTTCTTGGGCGTACGTGCTACCCGCCTGAGTCAGACGAACCGTCTGGCGCTCTCTGACGAAAAGATCCGCGCCCAATATTCCTTCCAGCAGTCTGATCTGTCTACTGACGGCGCTTTGGGTCAGGTTCAGCTCGCTCGCTGCTGCCGTGAAACTGCCTAGCCGTGCGGCGGCTTCAAAGGCAATCAGGACGTGCATGGGAGGAAGAAAACGTTTGGGAATGGACATGCTTGTTTGTTAAGGGAAAACGTTTAGTCATTCTAGTTAGGAATGACTTGAGTTGGAATCATCGTTTGACCCCTCTTGCCTGTGCTCACAGAATGAGGTGCAAGATAGTTAAGTATTTCAGGCTTATAAGATGACGGACTTCCGCTGGCTGTGGTGTGAAGGAGTGCATGCGGGTACACGGAAGTGATTCACTAATGGACTGACCTTGCCTTGTCGCCAGGTCATGCAATTTGCTGGCGGTTCTATGGACACCTCTGTTTTTGTTTCTAAGGACGAAATCCGTTCCCGATTCTCAGGCGCCATGTCGGCCATGTATCAGCAGGAGGTGCCGCAGTACGGGGCCTTGTTGAGCCTGGTGCACGAGATCAACGCCAGTGTGCTCAAGCATGATCCAGCACTGCACAGCGCCTTGCGACAGCAGTCGGAGTTGACCCGTCTGGATGTGGAGCGCCACGGCGCCATTCGGGTCGGTACCGCGGCGGAGCTCAAAGGGATTGCCACGATCTTTGCCGTCATGGGTATGTATCCCGTTGGCTATTACGATCTGTCGGTGGCGGGCGTACCCGTTCACTCCACCGCGTTCCGCCCTGTGGACGACCACGCATTACAAACCAACCCCTTCCGGGTGTTTACCTCTTTGCTCAGACTGGAGCTGATAGAGGATGCGAACCTGCGGGCGCAGGCGGCTGCAATCTTGTCGCAACGGTCTATTTTTCCGTCCGGCTTGCTGGAGTTAGCGGAACAGGCGCAGGTGGCCGGTGGCTTGACCGAACCGCAGGCCAAGGAATTTGTGGCCGCCGCCACCGCCGTATTTCGCTGGCATCGCCAAGCGACTGTCGATCAGGATACGTATCGCAAATTGCATGCGGCACATCGTCTGGTGGCCGATATTGTGTGTTTCAAGGGCCCCCATATCAATCACCTGACTCCCCGAACCCTGGATATTGATGCGGTACAAGAGGCCATGCCCCAACGGGGTATTCCCGCCAAAGAGCTGATCGAAGGCCCACCGCGCAGGCGCCATCCCATTCTGTTGCGCCAAACCAGTTTCAAAGCTTTGGAAGAGGAGATCGAGTTTGTCGGTCAGGCTGGGGTGGGGTCTCATACCGCGCGTTTTGGTGAGATAGAGCAACGCGGCGTGGCTTTGACCCAGGCGGGCCGGGCACTTTACGACTCCTTGTTGGCGCAAGCCAGAGATGCCGGGCAGCAAGCCGCTACTACGCAGACGTATGCTGAACGTCTCCAGCACGTGTTTGCTCAGTTCCCAGATGACAGCGATGAAATGTACGAGCGTGGGCTGGCTTTTTTTCGGTTTGAGCCACGGGACCCTGCTATCTGGCAGCAGGAACTGGCTGCCGGCCGGCCCTGGAACCTGCCTGATTTGATCAAGCGTGGCGTGGTCGCATTGCGCCCCATTACTTACGAGGATTTCTTGCCGGTTAGCGCGGCGGGGATTTTTCAGTCCAATCTGGGCGATGCGGAACAAAAAAACTACGTGTCGCAGGCGGCCCGATCTGAGTTTGAACGTGATCTGGGTAGCCCCGTGCTGGACGAAATTGAACTTTACCGCGCTGCTCAGACGCGTTCCGAGCACGCCTTGCATCAGCGCTTTCTGGCGGAGTCGGGCGCATGAAAGCGGACCAGCGCAGTCACGGACTCTGGCAGGCCTCAGCGCCACCCGCTCCGGTCTGCGAGCGTTTGCAAGGCCCTGTCCAAGCGGATGTCGCGGTTATTGGCGCCGGATTCACCGGTTTGTCCGCGGCCTTGCATCTGGCTCAGGCCGGAGTGCGGGTGGTGGTTCTGGAAGGGGCGCAGATCGGGTTTGGAGGGTCGGGACGCAATGTGGGTCTGGTCAATGCTGGCCTGTGGCTTGAGCCAGAGGCACTGCTCAAGACATTGGGTGCGCATTACGGGGGGCGCCTGTTGCATTTGTTAAGTGGGGCACCGGCTGCCGTGTATGAATTGGTGGCCCAACACCGGATGGATTGTCAGGCCGTGCAGACCGGCACTTTGCACTGTGCGGTAGGCGCGGGCGGTCTGCGTAATATCCGGAAGCGTTGGCGCCAATGGCAAGACCTTGGGGCGCCGGTCGAGTTGCTCAATCAAACACAAGTGGCTGCGGCTACCGGAACGACCGCTTATGCGGGCGCTTTGCTGGACCGGCGCGCGGGCACGCTCCAGCCTTTAGCCTATGTTCGAGGTCTGGCCCGGGCTGCGATCACGGCGGGGGCCCGCATTTATGAGCAAAGTGCCGTCAGGCGGGTTGAGGACGGCCGCACGCACTGGGTGTTGCAGACGCAGGACGGTGAAGTGTTGGCGCCCTGGGTCATTGTGGCGACCAATGCTTATACCAGTGAGGTCTGGCCAGATCTGCCCGCAGAGCTGGTGCGTCTGCCGTATTTCAACGTGGCTACGCAACCGCTGGATGCCGCACTGCGCGCCCAGATTCTGCCGGGAGGGCAGGGCGCATGGGATACGCGTTCAGTTTTATCCTCGTACCGTTTCGATCAAGCGGGTCGCCTGGTGTTTGGCAGTGTGGGGGCATTGCGTGAACGTGGACGGGCGATACATACGGCGTGGGCGCAACGCGCATTGCAGCATTTGTTTCCGGCCCTGCGGCATGTGCAGTTTGATTATGAATGGTATGGCTGGATAGGGATGACCTCCGATGCCGTGCCCCGCCTGCACCAACTGGGGCGACAGGTCCTGTCCTTTAGTGGTTACAACGGGCGAGGCATTGCCCCTGGGACGGTCTTTGGGCGCGAGCTGGCGCATTTGATTTTGGGTCGGATCAAGGTGGAGGACCTACCTTTACCTGTGTCCCCACTCAAACCGGTCCCATGCAAGCCGGTGAAAGAGGCGGTTTATGAATATGGCGCGCAGTTGGCGCATCTTGTCGGTGCCCGCAGTGTCCAGGGGCAGCGTCGGTCTTGAGGACAGACTTTTTTTATGAGGTACAAGCATGACTCACACAGCCATAACTCACACAAGCGAACTGGCGCATTCCACCCTGGCCCAATTGGGTGTGACGGCTGCGCTCGATGTTTCAGGGGGAATGTCGGTGCGCTCGCCTATTGACGGGGACATTCTGGCCCATCTGCGGCCTCACAGCAGCCAGGAGCTTAGCAAGGCGATTGCCCGTGCCCATGATGCCTGGCAGGTGTGGCGTACCGTGCCTGCACCGGCACGAGGTGAGCTGGTTCGATTGCTGGGCCAGGAACTGCGGGCCGAGAAGCAGGCTTTGGGCCAGTTGATTTCCCTGGAAGCTGGAAAGATCACGAGTGAAGGCTTGGGCGAAGTCCAGGAAATGATTGATATCTGCGACTTTGCGGTGGGGCTGTCCCGACAGCTCTATGGTTTGACCATTGCTTCTGAACGGCCCGGCCATCGCATGTTGGAAACCTGGCATCCCTTGGGAGTGGTTGGGGTGATCACCGCCTTCAATTTTCCCATGGCGGTGTGGGCCTGGAATACCGCCCTGGCCTTGGTGTGTGGTGATGCCGTGATTTGGAAGCCCTCCGAAAAAACACCCTTGTCCGCCTTGGCGTGCCAGGCGGTCTTTGAGCGGGCAATGGCGCGTTATGAGGCCGGGCCGGCGCACCTGAGCCAGGTGCTGATTGGCGGGCGCGAAGCCGGAGAGATACTGGTCGATGACCCCCGGGTTGCGCTGGTGTCGGCCACCGGCAGCACGCGGATGGGCCGGGAAGTGGGGCCTCGTGTGGCGCGTCGTTTCGGGCGTGTTTTGCTGGAACTGGGAGGCAATAACGCCGTTATTGTCACGCCTAATGCGGATCTGGATCTGGCGGTCCGAGGGATTGTCTTTGCGGCAGTCGGGACGGCGGGGCAGCGTTGTACCAGTACACGACGCTTGATTGTGCATCGCAGTATCAGTGAACAACTGGTGGAGCGGCTCAAGCAGGTGTATGGCAAGCTCAGGATTGGTAATCCTTTGCAGGAAGGAACGTTGCTGGGGCCTTTAGTTGATCAGGCCGCCTTTGACGCGATGCAAACTGCACTGGATGCGGCGCGTGCTCAAGGGGGGCGGGTGACCGGTGGAGAGCGGGTACTGGAGGATGAGTTTGCATCGGCTTATTACGTCAGGCCAGCCATCGTGGAAATGGACAGGCAAACCGATACGGTACGGCAGGAAACCTTTGCGCCTATTTTGTATGTGCTGCGCTACGAGGAACTGTCCGAGGCGCTGGCGTTGCAAAACGATGTTCCACAAGGCTTGTCGTCCGCCATTTTCAGTAATGACTTGCGTGAAACCGAGGCGTTTTTGTCGGCCAGTGGTTCCGATTGCGGTATTGCCAACGTCAATATTGGTACGTCCGGGGCGGAGATCGGCGGTGCCTTTGGTGGGGACAAGGAAACCGGCGGGGGCCGCGAGTCCGGTTCCGATGCCTGGCGTGCCTATATGCGCCGGGCGACCAACACCATCAACTACTCCCGGGAGTTGCCTTTGGCGCAGGGGGTGAAGTTCGATCTCTGACGCTGCTTGAGTGTTCAGACGGAGGGCCCGAGCCACTACTGGGCAGGGCCTGGCTGTTGGGTGACGGGCGCCTATAGCAAGCGAAGCATATCGTCGGGGCGCCTCGGGTGGGTCAGAACTGACCCGCCAGTGAATAAAAAGCGAGGAGACAATAATGACCATGCCTGAACTCAAGACAGATGTCCATGATTTCTATCGCGGGGATCATCGGTGCCGGACTGTTCATTGGATCGGCCAATGCCATCGCGAAGACCGGGCCGGCAGCGGTACTGTCCTATATCTTGACGGGAGCATTGGTGCTGCTGGTCATGCGTATGTTGGGCGAGATGGCTGTCGCCAATCCGGATAGCGGTTCATTTTCCACCTATGCCGCGCGGGCGATCGGGCCCTGGGCGGGTTTTTCCATTGGCTGGCTGTATTGGTGGTTCTGGGGTTTGATCATTCCCGTCGAAGCCATTGCTGGGGCCTATATCCTGCATCAATGGATGCCGGATATCCCTTCGTGGCTGTTTTCCATTGTCATCATGGTCGCCTTGTCGGTGACCAATCTGTTTAGCGTCAAGAATTTTGGCGAGTTTGAGTTCTGGTTTGCTTTGATCAAGGTGCTGGCCATCATTGTGTTTATTGTGGCTTGTCTGTGCGCCCTGACTGGTTTCTGGCCCTGGGTTGAGGGGGGCAAGGTGCCGATGATTCCCGTGTTCAGCAATTTCGCGCCGCAGGGCATGGGGGCCGTGCTGGCGGGCATTCTGATTACGATGTTTTCATTTTTTGGGGCGGAGATCGTGACGATTGCCGCCGCCGAAACCGATAAGCCCCAGGAAAAGATACGTAAGGCGACCAATCTGGTGGTCTACCGTATTTCCCTGTTTTATGTGTTGTCGATTTCCTTGATTGTGCTGATCGTCGGTTACGACGATCCCAGGCTGATGCAGGT
>JTFO01012022.1_pt1 | contig 15766 bp, 8 predicted proteins | sample 235411 | NCBI WGS metagenome assembly JTFO01 (sample SAMN03067590, study PRJNA260953) | activated sludge metagenome | biome: Sludge; feature: Wastewater; isolation source: CETP activated sludge from laboratory augmented bioreactor treating... | place: India:Gujarat | collected 2013-04
TCTGCAATGCTGCTGATGGAGTCTCCCATGGCAAACAGGCGCAGTACTTCAAACTCCCGAGGGCTCAGGGATGCCAGACGATCGGGTACCGAGCTTTCCAGCACCTCTTTGGGTGTGTCTTGTTTGAAATTGGCCGGGTAGTACTTTACGCCCTGGCGCAGCAAATGCAGGGCGACCAGGACTTCAGACAGCTCGTCTTGTTTGAGGACAACCCCTTGTACGCCAGCGTCGTACAAAGAAGAAATAATCATGGGGTTGGACACCATGGTCAGTACTATCAGCTTGACCTCAGGAAAGCGGCGTCGCAGATAAGAAATGAAGCGCATTCCATCGCCATATTGCTCATCGCCGGGCATGGAATAATCGGTAATGATGGCATCGGGCTGGCTTTTTTGCAGATGCTCGACCAGCTCTGAGGGGCTGGCCGCCACGGCATCGACACTCAGGTTGATATCGCGTCCCAGCAGCTCGCGTATACCCATCAGGATTAATGGGTGATCGTCAGCAATGATGACGCGCAGTTTTTGAATCGCGGGCATACCGGGGTTCCTTGCTTGTTTTGCTAAGCTTGTTCGATCAGGTCGCGTAGTGCATTGCACACGGCGATGGCTGTTTGAACATGTGTGTCGGTTTGTTGAGTATTTTGCCTGAAATTCTGTTCCAGTTCTTTCACTTTGTCTGCGATTTCCTGCAAACCCATCATGACTAGCGCGCCAGCGATACGGTGCAAAATGGCTTGGCTTTGGGTCGCGTTTTTTTCTTTCAGGGCGTGTTCCAAGGCCTCCAGATCCTTGCTCATGGTGCTGCGAAAAATCTTCTTGTAACGCTGCGGTATGGGTGAGCGGATCAAGGATTCCAGCAAATTTCCCAAGGTGGCCAGATTCATGGGTTTGACCAGGCAGGCGTTCATGCCACTCTGTGTGCAACGCTGGGCTTCGTCGCGCATGGCGTTGGCGGTAATACCAACAATGGGGGCGTTCATGCCTTGAGCGCGTAAGCGTCGGGCCAGTTCGTAACCGGTCATATTAGGCATATTGACGTCAGTCAGCAGCAGATCGTGGCTATGGCCATCCCACAAGCTCAGTGCTTCTTCGCCGTCCTGGGCCAGGGTGACCTGGCAGCCCAAACGCTCCAACTGTTCACGCAAGGTGACCTGGTTGATCGGGTTGTCTTCTGCGATCAACACATGCGGACCGGGGCGGCTCGGGGGCGTGATGACCGTCTTGGTGACTACCGTTTTTTGTTCGGAGGGGGCGTGTTGTTGTGTCTGCCAACGCTCCAGCGCAAGGGCAATGCTTTCCGGGTTGGTGCCGTCGGCCTCGGGCAAGGTGGCGCTGCCGTCGCGTGCAGAAATGCTGATATAAGGGCCTGGCCAGTGGGGCGCCGGATTGCTGTTGGGCATCATCACATCGAGCAAGATATCTTCGGTTTTACCGGTCAGCGGATAGCTGGGCAGCATGGCCTGGGCTTGGGCATTCCAGCGATTGAGCCAGACGCAAATTGACTCGGATAGCTCGGCATGGGGAGTGCGTATATGCAGTTTCATGCCTTGCAGATCCGGTGCAGGGTGAGTTTGATCGCCTGCGGGTGCGATATCCAGGTTCAGCATAAAAGAAAAACTGCTCCCCAGACCGGGTTCACTGGTCAGTTGAATCTGGCTGTCCATCAGTTCGATCAGACGGGCGCAGATGGACAAGCCTAGGCCCGCCCCGCGTATCGTGTGCTCGCCTGAGTGGGCCACATAAAAGGGGGTAAACAGCTTGTCCTGGCGTTCGTGCTCGATGCCCACCCCGCTGTCGGCTACTTGAAACAGTAGTTGTGCTTTGTCCTGTGTAAGCTGCTCCAGACGCAATCGAACAATAATGTGGCCCGCCTGGGTGAACTTGATGGCGTTGCTGATCAGATTGCTCAGAATCTGGCGTATATGCAGCGGGTCGCCTAATACGCTGCGTGGTACGTTCGGGTCCACGTGACAGAACAACAGCAGGTTTTTTTGCTGGGCCATAGCGGTGTAGGTGGCGGTGCAGTCTTGTACCAGGGCGATGGGATCCAGCGGCACGGACTGCACATGCGTTTGGCCTGCTTCAATTCGGCTGATATCCAGAATGTCGCTGATGATTTGCAGCAGTTGGCGCGAGGCCCCCTGTATTCGGTCCACTTGCTGATGCTGCTGGCCATCCAGCTCGGTCATGGACAGCAACTCCAAAGAGCCCAGGACTCCGTACAAAGGCGTGCGAATTTCATGGCTCATGGTGGCCAGGAACGAGGACTTGGCGGTGCTGGCTTCGTCTGCCGCAGCGCGAGCACGCTCTAGTTCCCGCTGGATTTCCTCTTGGGCCGTCAAATCCATCAGAACGCATAGCAAGACGTCTTGCTCATGGTAGCGACTGGGCGCGCAGGCCAAGTGCAGACTGCGACCATCGGGCAAGTCCACTTTGCCTTCGTTCGCATCCGGTCCTTGTTGTTGCAGTTCGTTCAAAGCCAGGGACAGGGGAGATTGCTCGGGTAAGGTGTCGCCTGCATTTAGCTCCAACCACTCCAGCGCCTGAGCATTGCCGAAAATAATCTGTCGCTTGTCCTTGCTGATCACGCACAGGGCCGCCGGTGAGGTATCAATAAGATTGCGATTAAAGTCCTGGCTTTCCAGCAAAGCGCGCTGTGCCTGACGGGCTGGCTCTACCACTTGGCGTCCATACCAGCGGGCATAGGCCAGGCCGCCCAGTAGGCTTAATAATAAGAACACCACAGTGCCCAATGGTACCCAGGTGCTGTTTAGCAGTTGTCTGGGGCTGATCAGATAGCGGCCCGTCCAGGTTCCCGAGGGATCGCTCATCTGGAAGGCCAATCCCTGCAGGCTGATGGTAAAGCCATCTTGCTCTAGGGCGGGGGAGTTGTTTTCCCCGATTAACAGGCCTTGTGCAGCATGGTGCAGCCAGAAGCGATAGCCCAGTGGGGCTTCGGATTGATTGAAGAACTCGCGCAGTCGGCCCTTGTCGAACAGACTCATTGCCTGAAACAGAGAGGGGTTCGCACCGGGCAGGGGCAGGCCAGGCAGGGAGATCGGAATGATGCCCAGCATGTGCAGAGGGTGTTCGGGTAAGGAAACCCATTTCACGGCAGATGGACTGGAGGCCAGTTCGCCGGGTGGCTGAATGTGTTGGCGTGCTTCTTTGTGCGAGGCAATGGGCAGGACCGTATCGGTGCGGGAAGACTCCAGCTCCGGAATGCTCAAACTGTCTTCCATGTCGGGATGAAACAGGAACAAGTAACCGGATGGGAAATAGGACCGGGCCCAGAAGGAGGCAAAACTATCGGCCAGATCGGCACCCAGCGTGCCGTAGTCCTGTTTGGATGCACGGCAATGCTGCTCGCAAATCATGGAAAAAGACACGCTGGCGGTGGGGCGCCAGATGCTGACGGCATGGCTGCTTTCTACGGGTGGGGGCTCGGGTTGTGGCCCGGCCTGCAACTTGGCTGCATCGGCCTTGAGCTGAGCCAAAAATCGTTCTTGCTCCTGTATGTAGGCCAAGGTCACGTTGAAGTCGGACGCCAGGCGGTGGCGTTCATTGCTGAAAAAGTGTTGACCGCCTACGACCAGCGCGCCGAGCAACATGAATGAGACAGGAATAACGCCCAGCAGCAGCCGTGTGTGTCCGCGCGAGCGTCGCGTCATACGATTAAAGGGTGAGTTGGCCATGGTTCTCCGTGGGGGCGCCGTGTGGGGCAAGTCCTGCCATATCATACCGTCCAGCGTCGTGATGGCGACGCGGGAGCCGTAGATGGTGAGGCAAACTTAGGGTGTCGGAGCTTGTAGGCTGGCGCGCAAGGCCGCCATCGGCAAAGGCTTGATCAGCAGGGCATCCATGCCTGCGGTGGACCATTCTTTGTCTTTGTCCAAAATGGCATTGGCCGTAATGCCAATAATGCGTCCCTGGTAGCCTTCTGCCCGCAGGGCGCGGGCCAGGCCGTAGCCATCCATGCCGGGCATGAACAGGTCGGTAAAGACAATATCAAAGCGGTTTTTGTCTGTCAGTTCCAAGGCCGCTTCGCCACTGGCTTCCAGGTGGGTAGTGCAGCCCAATACGCTTAACTGCTCCTGAAGAATCTGCTGGTTCACCGGATTATCGTCAACAACCAGCACATGTTGTGAGCGCATGGAAGGGCCAATATCTTGCCCGGCTCGTTGAGACGGGCAGGCCAGAGATTGAGCCAGTTGCACCGCCTGCGTGACGTGTTCCATCGCGCTTGAGGCGGTGTAGAAATGGTCTGGATTGTCTGCTTGTATAGCAGTAGTCTGAGCATGGGTTTGAACCATCACCTGGCGGCCTGTCCATTCAGGTGTGCTGGTGGCAAAAGATGGCCAACTGTGGACTAGAACGGAGCCGGGTTTGGCGGGCTGTCCGGTATAAGGCAAGGCATAGGCCCCCCAGTGGCGCAGCCATTTGCTGACATTGGAGACGATTTCAGGGATGTCCCCGGCGACATACACAGGCTGGAACGCCAGTTTGGACTTGGGTGCCGGCGGGGTTGCCGATGGGGTGGCTACCGGTAAAACCACCTCAAAGCTAATGCTGGTGCCCAGTCCGGGTTCGCTGACCACAGACAGGGAGCCACCCATCAAACTGGCCAGGCGCTGGCAAATCGGCAAACCCAGACCGGTACCCGGTTGCTGGTTGATGCCGCTTTTGTGGGCACTGAAATACGGCAAAAACAGCTTGGGCAGCATATCCGCGCTGATGCCCTGGCCCGAGTCCGTTACCTGAAAGCGCAGAGCCAGACGATTACCGGGCTGGGGTTCGGTATGCAGGCGCAGTACAACATGGCCGGAGGTGGTGAACTTGATCGCATTGCTGACCAGGTTGCTCAGAATTTGGCGGATTTTCAAGGAATCGCCAATGGTGGTGGTCAAGGCCCGTACCGGAGTCACTGAATACAGCAGCAAGCCCTTGTTTTGCGCTGTGGCCGCAAAGGCGGCAATCACGTCATCAATCTGCTCTTGTGGTGTAAATTCGCGCGGTTCAAGGGAAACGTGGCCAGCTTCAATGCGTGACAGATCCAGCGATGCGCCCACCACCCGGAACAGGGTTTCGGCCGAGCGGCGCAAGGTGTCCATGTAGGGCGAAGGGTGCTGATGTTTCTCGGAAAGCGATAGCAGTTCCAGTGTTCCCAGAATGCCGTACAGAGGCGTGCGGATTTCATGGCTCATCGTGGTCAGGAACTGGGTCTTGGCGATATTGGCATTTTCAGCCAATTGGCGGGAGTGACGCAGGGCCGCCTCTTCTGCTTTCTCGGTCGTGATGTCGATGATTGAACACAATGCTGCCCGCTTGCCACGGTAGTTCAGGCTGATGGCATGCACACGCACACTACGACCATCCTTCAGGGTGATGTCGGAGCAGGCGCTTTGCTCATGCTCTTCTGGCAGCCGCGAGCGCCATTGATGGTCACCTTGCATCCAGGTCCGTGCTTGCAGGTTCTCTTGAAAGATCACGTCGCCCTGGGCATCGACCAGGGTCAGGCCGACAGGGGCCATGGCAATCAGCTTGCGATTCAAGGACACGCTATCGACCAGGCTTTGCTGTTGCTGGCGGGCAGGCAGCAGCAAACGGCGTCGGATCAGGCAAGCCCCGACCAGAACAATGGTGGTAAAGATGGTAAGGGTCAATAAGGCGGTGATCAGGGCGCCGCGACCATCGTGCAGCAATCGCTGAGTGGGCAGGGCGTAGAGCACTCGCAAACCCCCGCTGCCAATGGATTTGCTCAGAATGATATGTTCTGGCCAGGCTTTGCCATCAAAGCCAAAATAGTCTTGCTGTAGCCAGCGCAATTCAGACGGATCAGGTGGGGCGCTACTGTACAAGACGGCTTGACCGCGTATATCGAACAGGATGTGTTCGGTTCCGGGCGGGGGAGCGGATAAGGTCAGGGCTTGATTTATGTCTCGTAGTTCCAGACCCAGCCAGGCCCCCAGCCGGTTTTCTCGATCAATCGGTGTATAGGCCACCAGCCGCGAGGAAGGAGCATCATCATGATGCAGCCAGACCACGGTAACCTGACGGGCATGGGGTTCTTGATTGATCGTACTCAAGCGCGTGGCCAAGGCATCGATGTGCTGCTCCCACCTCAGATTCTGGCCATGTTGCTCCAGACGAAAATCCTGGGCAGGGTTCAGCTTGATGTAACGCAGCTTGCCAGTGCGATGGATGGCGTTCCAGTGGCGGCGCGTCAGCAGCAAGGTGTAGTGATCAAGCGCGCCATTGTCTGGTGTGTCAATGGCTTGCAGATTGCCGCTATTGGCCGACAAGGTCAACGAGTCTGGGGAAACTGCGCTGGCGGCCACAGCACGCAAGAGAACCTCGCGCTGGTCAAAGAAGAGCTGAGCATGGTCTGCGGCGCTGTTGAGTTGACGGCGATACTCGGAAATCAGGTGTGTGGCAGACGAGTACAAATAGGCGCCTGTCCCTAGTGATGCGCATAGAATCAGAATCAAAGACAGGGCTGCCAACAAAACACTGGGAAAACGTGGAACCTGCATGGGGGGCAGGTTCTCACGCATAGGGCCGTGGCTTGATGGGTGGCTGGGCTTGCTCATGCTGCGCTGTCTCGGGCCTTGCCTTGCTTGGCCAGATTGCCGGGAAGGATAGGGTCAGGATCGCGGTGGACACAGTTCAGGCGGACCAGTTGATAGTTCAGTTCATCTGTGTTCTCGGACAGCTCGTAGCGAGCGCGGCACAACTGACCGTTACGGCTAATGTCTAGGTGACCACGCATTTGCTCGGGGGACACCATGGTCAAGACTCGACCTCGTGGATCTGTCATACCCAGTTGTTCGCCGGCGGCATTGCGCACCATGGCGCCAAAGGGCAGGGCGACTCCTTGTTCGTCATGTAGTTCAAACTGCACGCGGTAACCCACCTCGGCCTTGAAAGTTGCCAGTGCAACAGCACCACGCGTCGGGACAATCTGCTGTACGGCGTTGTCGAATTCGGCGTTTTTGGGAGCGTGGCGTGTATCCAGACTGACGTGATTGCCGCGGTACGGCGTGGCATGCGGGATGATGGCGTAGCCATTTGAGCCTGTTTCGACACCGACATGGCTGGAGATTCCGACACCGGCTACGGCGGGTTCTACTTTGGCCAGCATGAAGGTCTCGCCCAGCGCCTGACCCAGGTTGACGCCGCCACCGTGCGCCACTATTGAACCGTTGGCCGAGAAGTTGCCGGAGTTGTGACGGTTGCCATAGGAGTAACCAGCATTCATACGGGCAAAAGAAGTGGTCGTGCCGACGTTGACCGATGCATTGCTTTCGCCGGCAACGGTGCGTCCGCCTGCGACAGCGTAGCTGATCTCACGGTCGGTAGGTAGCAAGCCACTGGCACCGGCTTGGACCGAGTTGCCATTATTGTCGTGATTGATGCTAGTAAAGCTTTGTGGAGCATGGGAGCCGCTGCCCAAGGGCATGCTCAGCGTCAGCATGATGGCATTGTCATGGGAGCGCGTGGGGCTAAAGGAGGAGTGCAAATTCCGGGTGCGGGTGTAGGCCAGGTTGTAGTTCACCTTGCCGATATGGTTGCTGTAGCCCACCGACAGGCTGTTGGAGGAAGTGTTCTCCCAATGTTTGTTATAGGAGGCGTTCAGGTAGAGATTGCCACCGCCTAAGGGCTGGCTGATGTTGGCATCAATACGCTGGCGAGAGTTGTGTGACCCAGACATGCGCAGGTGAGCAGGTGCTTGTGTTGCCTGCACATGATCGGACAGGGTGCGATAGCCACGGCTCAGGTCGTGACGCATGGTGACGGACACGTTCGAGCCAGTGGTTTCGAGGAATTTGTTGTAACGCAAGTTCACGCTGGTGCCCTGGGATTGCTGGCCTTGGACACGGCTGGTGGAACGGGTTGCATCCAGTGACACTGCACCTAACTGGGTATTCATGCCTACGCCCAGGGAGTAGGCGCTGAAGTTTTTGGACGCCTGTACCCCGGCGGCCAGCGTCGTATTGGCGCTGACGCCATATAGCATGGAGCCGCTAACAAAATTGGGGCGCTCTTGCATGTCTTCGTTCAGGCGTAGCTGGCCAGCCGCAATGTCATAGCTCAGGCGGCCCTCGCGCACCATCAGGGGCGGAGCGGAAAAGGCTTGGCGCAAGATGCGGCGCGAACCATCGGCTTCGATAATAGTGATTTCCAGATCACCGTTCGAGCCTGAAGGAGACAGGTCGCTGATCGCAAAAGGGCCGGGTGCCACGTTGGTGGTGTAGATCACATAGCCGTTCTGGCGCACTTCCACTGTGGCATTGCTCTCGGCCGTGCCACGGATCACGGGTGCGTAGCCTTGCTCGCTGTCGGGACGCATGGCCTCGTCCGAGTGCATTTGTACACCCATAAAGCGCACGCTGTTAAACAGTGGGGAGCGTGTATAGGTCTGCCCAGCCACCAATTGGCTTTTCAGGGCGACGATGTCGCGCTGAGCATAGGTGTTCTGACTGGTAAAGGTGCTGGAACGGTTGGTGCCCGAGCTGTAGTAGGAGTTGTTGCGTATACGCCAGGGGCCAATATTCACGCCCATGCGCAGGTCTGCGCTGAGGTCATTGGTAGCGGACATACCTTTGCTTTGATCCCGGCGCACGTTTACGCCGTAGTTCACAAAAGCAGCCGTCTGGCCCGAGTCCCACAGAGAAGGGTCGACATAACCGCGTCTGCTGGGATTCATGTAAATCTGTGGAATGTTCAGCAGCAGACGTAATTGGCTACTTTCATAGGTTGCAGTGGCTTCAGGCACGATCTCTGGCAAACGCAGGCAGCTTGCCTCGGCCGGCACAGGGGCAGGCAGTTTGCTCAGGTCAACACCGGCTTGTTCCAGCATCTCCTGGTTAAAGCAGGGTTCGTTGTCATCCGTGCGTGGGTTGCGTTTGAAGGTGATGTCGCGCCGCCCAGTGCGTTGCTGGTTGACATACAAGTCCACGCGCTGCACGCCTTCAGGGACGTTGCTGTTGGAGAGCAAGGTGCGCAGATCGGCTGTGGAGGCATTGCCTTGCAGGAAGGCCATGTTAAAGCCGATGGAGTCTGTTGTATCCAGAGCGGCAACTTGAACGGATTCTGCCTTGGTGTCTTCAGGAGCAGGAATGCGGATGGAGGAGTCTGTCTGGGCCTGGGTTGCGCAGGCCATGATGACCAGGCAGGGCAACAAAGCAAGACGCAACGTAGCCTGAGGTTGGCGGTTGACGGGGCGAATGCGATGGCAGGACAGGCGATTTTTTTTGGACATGACTCTGCACCCAAGGGGGCGTGTTGGACGATTCGAAGACGTGCAAGGGCTCCTGCTACTGGCTGGGAGCCAGTAGCCGAAAGGGTCAGACGTGAGGCGGGGGAGGCTGGGCGGTCTAGGCCGCCGTTTTATGGTGCGTCCGGATTTAAGGCGCGGCCCTGAACTTTGTTCTGCCCGTTCAGGCGAACTTCATAAGGGTCGGCACTGCCATAGTCGCTGATGGCCCGAAACCGCAAGGTGTCCTGGGCACCCGAGCGGCCCAGTGGCAAGAGACGAGTCTGGCCAGGGGCAATCATGCCGGGGTCTTCCATTTCCTGACCTTTGGCGGTGCTCAGGGTGGACATGGATACGTGGTAGGCGCTGGGGTTGTGCACCTCCAGCATGGGTTTGCCCTGACTGTTCACCACAGACCACTGCAATTGAGCGGGGGCCTGCTCTGCCGAATCGGGCAGGCCGTCAGGGCGGAAAAATAATTTGATGCGTTGGCGGATGGCAATCTGCAGTTGATTGTCGCCAGGGCCTTGCTGTGGAATTTCTTGAACGTTCAGCCACAGTACGGTTTCACGGTCGCGGGGCAGACCTTGCTCACCACCGGCGTAAAGCACACGCATCACCTGCTGTGCGTTCGGGGCAACTTTGACCAGTGCGGGTGTGATGGCAAAAGGTAGTTCCGCTTGATCGTGGTCGGTATTCGTTTCCAACCAGGACTGAATCAGTACAGGCGAATTTTCGTTGCGAACTACGATGGACGCTTCTTGTTGTTTTTCGGGCAGGATCAGGCGGGTACCACTCAAGGAGATTGATGCCTGTGCATGGCTGCTTAACAGCGCAGCGCCAAGGGTTAGACATCCAAAAGCCAGTTTCTTGAACGTTGAGATAGACATGGTTCATTCTCCTTGAGGGTGGGTGCTGGCAAGGGGAAATCCCTTTGCCAGCAGCTTAGGCAGTCTTATTCGTAAGACAGCTCGTAAGCGACGGTGGCATTGGCTTGGCCGCCAACGACATCAGCAACTTCAGTACCGGCTTTACGGGTGTAGTACGCGGTCAGAGGGATGTTGATGGAACCGTTAACGTAAGGAGCTTCCAGCGTGGCCGAGCCGCCGGTAAAGTCCAGAACGTTTTCGTTGCTAAGCAACATGATCTGCACGTTTTGTGCACCGCCAGTCACAGCAATACCCTTGCCGGAGGTAGTGGTAGGGGCCAGTTTCAGTTCAACTTTCGTACCGCTGGCACATTCAACTTGCATGTCGATGTTCTTGGCGATGGAGGTCAGGCCGCCTTCGGAGGTGGCAGGTACGGCTTCGGTACCCAGAGTCTTGGCCGAGACGGGGCCCATGTCTACCAGCATGTTGGCGCCGGAGCTGGATGCACCAGGGGTGCGCACGGTGCAGCTGTCAGCGTTGATGCTACCGATAAAGCTGATGTTGCCACGAGCACCAAGAACAGGTTCGGCTTGAGCACCGGCAGCGGCGAAAGCGGAAAGGATGGTGAGGCCTAAAAGGATCTTTTTCATGATTGATTTGACTTCCGGTTGTTGGACAAACGAAGCAACCTTGTTGTACGCCTTGGGGCGCTCGAAGGTTCCCAGGTATGTGCTTGGTTTAGAGCACAATTGAAGTTTAGGAAATCAATCGGTGAAAAGATTTAGGACTATTCTTAAAAATGAAATTAATTGATTGGCTGGGTTGGTTTTTTAATTAATCGCATGTCAAGAGGTGTTTGGGGTGACTTTGCAGTTATTGACAATTAACCCATGTAAGGTGTGATTGTATATAAGTCGTTGAAAAGTAAAACTAAGAATAGTCTGAGATAAATAAAGAATTCACACTCTTAAAATTTATTTCAAGCCGATTTGCATATAGGCCGGAATTAATTATGGATGAATAAGGAGTGTGATGTGACGAGCAGGCAAATCAAGAAACCGACTTTGCCCTTTCAACGAACCATGTGGGCTAAAGTTTGGCTCTTGCCACTTGCACAGCTTTGTTTTGGGGGGCAAGTGCAGGCGTAGCAGTCGTTCTGTTCCAACGGCAAAGTCGTGAACAATTCATACCAGACTTTTCAGAGGCTTTTGCGGTGCGGATGGTGGTGTCGTCATGATAGTGATGTATAAAAAAGGAGCCGTTCTGGCTCCTTTTTTACTGCTTGTCCTGGCCTTGCTGCCAGCGCAAATAGGCGCTGCGAGTCTGGGCAGACACGGACTCCAACACTTTTTGATGAGTGACTTTATGGCGTGCTAGCAAGCGTGCATCGGCCACGGTTTTGGACTTGCAGAACCAGTGGCAACTATGTTGAAACAGGTATAGCTCGGCGGACAAATGAAAGGCTCGGCTTTTTGGATCCAGCTGTTCAGGATTGTCGACGACGTGGCGCAAACCGACTGCATGAATCTGCAAAAGCTGGCGAAAGTCGCGCGTCATGGACGGGATGATTCGTTCCGCGTAAGGCACACAAAAGGGCAACATGCCCACACGGGTGTTTTCTGCCGGTTCTTTTTGTAGTGCATCGGCCAAGGATTGAATTTGGGTGGCCACGGCGTTTTCAGTCTGGGCAAACATGTCCAGAACCTGCTGTTGGCGCGAGGGATCCTGTTCGCCAATCGCACGGGTATAGCCTTCTGTCAGCGTTTCCATGTGACGTTCCAGCTGAAAGCTGCTCAGATGGTGGCCCAGCAAGATAATGCGCCCGCGTTGATAGCGTGCCCGTACAAAATGAAGGGCAATAGCGGCGATCAGAAGAAGTATGACTGTGTCCATCACTCGTGTTTCCGTGCTGGGCCAGGCGCCTTGTTCTTGTTTCCCGCAGCAGGGTTAGGCCAGGCCATAAAGAAATGCTGTCAACGTAGCAGCCGGCCATTGTATCCCGTCATTCTTTATTCTTGTTTTCATTCTTATCAGGGATGGCTGCCGATCAGTCAGGATGGGGAGAACAGGCATGGCATTGCGAAAGATGACCTTGCCATCTCGAGAAGTCCCCAAAGTCGAATACGGGCTTCGACTTTTGGGGGCTCATGTCTGTAGTGCCTTAGTTTGGTTGGCAGCAGTCTTGGCACAAGGGCTGCTTATGGAAGGATTGCCCTGCGGACTACAGCTTGGTGTTGGTCTGCAATCCGCTCTGCTTTTTAGGCTTTCCCTGCTGCAGGCAGGGCCGAGGTGCCGGATGCCTGTGTCTGCTCCTGACTGATCTGACGTACCACCAGGAACATACACAGTGCCGAGACAATAATGCAGGGGATGGCGGAGGTGATCACACCCGCAGCGCCATAACCCTGGCTAAGCAACATGCCTGCAATGGTGGGGCCCAGGGTGGCGCCAATACGGCCTACTGCTGCGGCGGTGCCAACACCCGTGGCACGCACGGCAGTGGGGTAGACAATGCCGCCAAAGGCATACAAGACGCCCTGGCAGCCGATGACAAAAGCACCTGTCAAGGCGGCGGCCCAATACATCTGCTCCAGCCCGGAGGCACCGTTCAGACTGAGCAAACCGGCCAGGATTCCGCCATACATCAGGGCGATGACCAAAGCCTTGTGCCAGCGGTCCGTCAGATAGCCCAGCAAGACGGTGCCCACGGTTGCACTGATCATGAACCAGAATTGGGCGGTGCTGCCTTGTTTACGGCTAAAGCCCAGCTCTTGGAACAAGGAAGGCAGCCAGCTCAGCATCAGATATACCACCATCAAGGTGAAGAAATAGCTGACCCACAAGAGCAGGGTACGGGCGGCAAGACCATTGCTGAACAGGTCCTGGAAGCGTCCTTGCACGATAGTTCGACTCTGGCGCGCTTGCAAAAACTCGCGTGACTCGGGCAGTAGCCACACCATGACAGGGATGACAAGCAGTGGCAGTAAACCGCCCAGGTAGAAGATGTTTTTCCAGTTTTCACCAAAGTTCGACGCGGCCACCAGCGACAAAATGGCGGCCCCAACAGGCATGCCTGCATACATCATGCCTACGGCGCGGGCACGGTGTTCGGGCTTGACGGACTCAGCCGCCAAGGTGATCAGGTTGGGCATGGCCGCGCCCAGACCAGCTCCGGCCAGAAAGCGCACCAACAACAGGATAGCCAGACTGTTGACCCAGGCGGTGAACAAGGTAAACAGGGCAAAGATGGCGACCGAGGCAATCAACACGGCCTTGCGACCGTATTTATCTGCCCAGCGCCCGCCCATTAGCGAACCGGGTAGTAGCCCTAGAATGCCTGCGCTTAGAAAATAGCCTTGGTAGGTTTTATCCAGACCGAACTCTGCCGCCACGCCTTTAACGGCAATGCCAGCGGCCTGGATGTCCATGCCTTCGATAACAGCGATCAGAAAGCAGATCGCCACGGTAAGGACCGCGTGCTTGCGGCCGTGGTTTTGTGTCATTGAAATGTCTCCTCGGTTGACCGGGACGTTTTTTTTCTTGCTTCTGCCACCTGCCCGCCCCGAATTCAGGGTGCAGAAAACCGACTCACTGCGCGGTAAAGCGACAGTGAGTCGGGGGTAGAGCTTTTTAGTTTTTTGAAATCAGGCTGTGGTGCCTTGTCGTTGCAGCAAGTCCAGAGCCACGTCCACGATCATGTCTTCCTGACCGCCCACCATGCGGCGTTTGCCCAGTTCGACCAGGATGTCCACGGTTTTCAGGCCGTATTTCTGTGCGGCCACTTCACTGTGACGCAAGAAGCTGCTGTATACGCCTGCATAGCCCAAGGCCAGGGTTTCGCGGTCTACGCGCACCGGGCGATCTTGCAAGGGGCGCACAATGTCGTCCGCTGCATCCATCAAGGTGTACAGGTCCGTGCCATGGTTCCAGCCCATGCGTGCGGCGGCAGCAATAAACACTTCCAAGGGCGCATTCCCGGCTCCGGCGCCCATGCCCGCCAGACTGGCATCGATGCGGTCGCAGCCTTCTTCTACGGCCACAATGCTGTTGGCCACACCCAGGGACAGGTTGTGGTGGGCGTGAATGCCGGTCTCGGTCTCGGGCTTGAGCACATCCTTGAAGGCACGGAAACGGTCACGCACATCATTCATGTTCAAGGCACCGCCTGAATCGACCACATAACAGCAGGTCGCCCCGTAGCTTTCCATCAGCTTGGCTTGTTCGGCCAAGTGTTGCGGGGTCGTCATGTGGCTCATCATCAAAAAGCCCACCGTGTCCATGCCCAGATTGCGGGCATATTCGATGTACTGCTTGCTGACGTCGGCCTCGGTACAGTGAGTGGCCACGCGCACAGTACGGGCACCGGCGTCGTAGGCGGCCTTCAGATCGTGGATGGTGCCAATGCCGGGCAGCAGCAAGGTAGCAATCTTGGCGTGCGTGACGACCGAGGCGACGGCCTCAATCCATTCCAGGTCGGTGTGCGCGCCAAAACCGTAGTTAAAGCTGGAGCCGCACAAACCATCACCGTGGGCCACTTCAATGGAATCGACCTTGGCCTGGTCCAGGGCACGGGCAATATCCATGGCGCTTTGCACGCTGTATTGATGACGCACCGCGTGGCTGCCGTCGCGCAGGGTCACATCGGAGATATAAAGCTTCTTGTTGGGATCGTGTGCCATTGTGATGTCCTTGCGTGTCATGCGGTTTGCGTCAGCAGGCGGGTTTGGGCCAGACGCTCGGCGCAGGCCAATGCCGCACTGGTCATGATGTCCAGATTGCCGGCATAGGCGGGCAGATAGTGGGCCGCGCCTTCAACTTCGATAAACACCGAGGTTTTCAGGCCGGAACGCCATCCCAGACCGGGCACATTGATGGGCTTGTCCTCGGGGATGACATCGAACTGCACTTTTTGCTTGAGGCGATAGCCGGGTACGTAAGCCTGAACCTTGTCGGCCATGCTCTGGATGGATTGTTCGATTTCCGCTTCCTTGCCCGGATCGCTCAGGGTGTAGACGGTATCGCGCATCAACAAAGGCGGCTCGGCCGGGTTGAGCACAATAATGGCCTTGCCCACGGTGGCTCCGCCCACGACTTGCATGGCTTTGCTGGTGGTCTCTGTAAATTCGTCAATATTGGCGCGGGTACCCGGACCGGCGGACTTGGACGAGATCGAGGCAATGATCTCGGCATAGTGCACGGGGGTGACCTGCGAGACAGCTGCAATAATGGGCACGGTGGCTTGTCCGCCACAGGTGACCATATTGATGTTGGGGGCGTCCAGATTGTCGTCCAGGTTGACCACCGGGATGGTGTAAGGGCCAATGGCGGCAGGTGTCAGGTCAATCACCTGGATGCCGTGCTCTTGCAGAACGGCATTGTGACGGGCATGAGCACTGGCGCTGGTCGCATCAAACACAATGCGAATGTCCTTGAAGTTGGGCAGCTTCAACAGGCCGTCCAGTCCTTCATGGGTGGTAGGCACGCCCAGGCGTGCCGCACGGGCCAGACCATCAGAGGCCGGGTCGATTCCGACCATAGCGCCCATTTTCAGGTGTTTGCTTTGGCGCATCACCTTGATCATCAGGTCGGTGCCGATATTGCCCGAGCCAATGATGGCGACGGCAATGCCGTTGGGGTTT